>Ga0316201_10002565_pt1 | contig 12970 bp, 8 predicted proteins | sample CS6wburrow_MG_FD_204516 | JGI IMG/M metagenome (GOLD analysis project Ga0316201, IMG submission 204516) | Coastal sediment microbial communities from Delaware Bay, Delaware, United States - CS-6 worm burrow | ecosystem: Environmental > Aquatic > Marine > Coastal > Sediment | place: USA: Delaware... | reverse complement strand
AACGCCTGTCCGTAGGACATAGGGTACGGTCGCCAGTCGTTCGCCGCATGCGCGAACGGCTGGCGACAGACGGCCGCCGCCCTGGTGCAAGGCGCCGCTAGCGCCGAAGACGGCGCAGGATCCATTCAATGACCTCGGGCCGCTCGATGCAGGCGACGATCTTCACCGCCCCGCTACCCTAGTCGCCGGGTCGCGGCGCCTGATCGTCCGCCTGGGCGCTGAACAGCGCCTTTGTATGCTCCGCGAAACCGCTACCGGCTTCGGCGTAAATATTGAACGCCGCATCGATGCCGTGTGCCTGCAACTCGCGCGCCTCGTCCGCGTAGCGTGTCGTAGCCGCAATGCGACCGCGAAAGCCCCATTCTCGCGCAAATGTGGCCGCTTTCACGTTGGCCCGCGCGTTTGGCAGCGCCAGAAGAATCCACTCGAAGGGCGCGCTGCTCACGTCGACGCGGGTCCAGAAATCGGGACTGGTCAGGTTGCCGATTTCGACACGCCGGCCGGCCCGACGGTGCTGCGCGACGACCGCCGGATCGACGTCGACCCCAATGACGGCGTCGCCGAAGTCGGCTGCCAGCCGGTCGTAGGCCCCGGCGCCGACCCGACCCATGCCAAAGATCAGGCATTTGCCGTGACCCAAATCGATGGCCTCATCACCGGCAAGGCGGCGCTTGCGCTCGAAGCGCTGCAATCGAGGGCGCATTGCCACATAGATGCGGTCGGCGTTGGCGCTGATCGCGGCCGACGCGACAAACGACAGCGCCACGGCCGTCGCCATGATGACCAGCCAGTCACTATCGAGCCAACCGTTGGCCGCCGCGATGGCGGCCACGATCAGACCAAACTCGCTGAAGTTCGACAGCGACTGGGCCGCCAGTGCCGATGCCCGCACGCGGACCCGGAAACGGCTCAGCATCCAGAAATACAGACCGGTCTTGACGGGCAGCGACGCTACCATCAGCACCGCCACCAGCAACATCGCTGCGTCCGGCACGCCCGCCATCCCGATGCTCAGGAAGAAGCCGACCAGGAACAGGTCCTTCAGACTCAGCAATGCCTTGAACAGCTCGCCCGCCTTTGGGTGGCCTGCCAGCAGCGCACCCAGCACCAGTGCACCCAGGTCTCCCTTCATGTCGACGAGTTCGAACAGCGCCGCGCCGCCGAGCGCCAGCGTCAGCCCAAACAGGATCTGCAGCTCGCCATGGCCCGCGCGCGTCAGCAGCGCGCGCAGCGCAGGTCGCGTGAAAAGCAGCAGCACGATCACCAGCGCCGCCCAGGGCGAAGGCACTTTGGCGGCCGACGCGGCTATGAAGGTAACGGCCGCGACGTCCTGCACGATCAGGATGCCAACGGCGATACGGGCATAGCGCAGCGCAATTTCGCTCTTGTCCTCGATAGCCTTGACCGCGAATACGGTACTCGAGAACGCCAGCGCGAAACCCAGCAGCATGGTGGACGACAGCGAGAGCCCCTCGAACAGGCGCAGGTCCATGCCCGCCAGCAGCATCAGGACCAGGCCCGAGAGCAGCGTCATGATCGCCATGTGCGCGGTCGCAACGCCCCATATTTCCGGCTTCAGCAGTTCGCGCGGCCGCAACTTCAGGCCAATGGAAAACAGCAGAAGCGTTACGCCCAGATCGGCCATCTCGTTGAGAAACGCTCCGCCCTGCGCGCCCAGCGCGTGCAGGGCGAAGCCTGCCAGCAGAAAACCCACCAGCGGTGGCAAGGCAAACTGTGCGGCAATGAAGCCGAATACGAACGCGACGGCGATCCACAGCGGGTCGCGGTAGTCGATGGACGCGAACAGTGATTCCATAAGGGTGTCGGGCCTGCCTGGCGAAGTCGATTTACCTTCGGAATTATCGCCGCTCTGCCCGCAGCGTACACCATCGCCATGCCGATTAATGGGCTGCCCGGGAGTCATCGTCGCGGTCCATGCCGTGGTCAGTCTCCCGTGATGACCTCGCCTGGCAAACCGCTGGACTCGAGAGCAACGGCTGGAGTAGTTTCGAAAGAGTGAAAAAGCCCGCTCTTGTCGCAACGCCAGGATGAGTCGTAAAAATATGAACGCGCCGGGAGAAAGCCGGGTAGGACCGCGAGCGTGGCATGCGCTGGGCATCTCAGCCGTGCTCGGCCACCTCGAGGCGACGCGTGAGGGCCTCGGTGAGGCAGAGGCCGTTGCCAGGCTCGAACGCCACGGTGGCAACGTCCTGCCAAGGAAACCGCCGCCCACTGTCGCAGAGATTGCGCTGCGCCAGTTTCGCAGCCCGCTGATTTACCTGCTGGGCGTTGCCGCGCTGGTGTCGGCCGCGCTCGGCGAGTACAAAGACGCGGCCTTCATTTTCGGCGTACTCGCGATCAATGCGATCATTGGCACGATCCAGGAATCCCGTGCGCAGAAGGCCAGCCAGGCTCTGCAGCGGTTGCTGCAGATCCGGGCGACCGTCAGGCGCAATGGCCAGCTGCGGGATATCGATGCCGACAAAGTCGTGCCAGGCGATGTCGTTTTCCTCGAGTCCGGCAATCGCGTACCCGCCGACCTGAGGCTCCTCGACGCGCATGGACTCGAAGTCGATGAGTCGCTGCTAACGGGCGAATCTCTGCCCGTACATAAGAACGCCGACTGGCTTGGCGAGGAATCGACACCGCTTGCAGACCAGCTCAACATGGTGCACGCGGGCTCCATCGTGGCCCGCGGCCGCTGTCACGGAGTGGTAGCGGCTACGGCTAGCGATACCGCGATTGGCGGACTCGCGCTGGACGTCATGCAGGCCGAGGGTGGCCGGCCACCCCTCATCGACCGCATGGAACGATTTACGCGTCGCATCGCCGCGCTGGTGATCGGTGCCGCCACACTCATTGCCGTGGCCGGCGTGCTTCTGGGCGGCTACGGCATCACCGAGATGTTTCTGTTTGCGGTCGCTCTGGCCGTGTCGGCGGTGCCGGAAGGTTTGCCGGTGGCACTGACCGTGGCGCTTGCGATTGGAACCACCCGCATGGCCAGGCGTGGCGTCATTGTGCGGCGACTGGCCGCCGTCGAAGGGCTGGGCAGCTGCACGCTGATCGCGAGCGACAAGACGGGCACGCTCACCTGCAATGAACTGACGGTGCGCGAAATTCGTTTGCCGGACGGCAGCATCTATGACGTTACCGGCGAGGGCTTCGCCCCCGAAGGTCGCGTCTGCCAAAACGGGCAACCGCTCGAGCCCGATACCGCTGCGCCACTCGATGGGCTGGCGCGTACCGTTGTGCTGTGCAACGAGGCGGAGCTCACGCGCTGCGATGGGGGCTGGGCCTGGCGTGGCGATCCAACGGACGTGGCGCTGCTGACGATGGCGGCCAAGCTCGGTTGGAACAAGGAGGACTCGCTTGAGCTGCACCCCCAGGTAAACGACATTGCCTTTGAGCCGGAGCGCCAGTATGCCGCCACTTATCATCGCATGAACGGCGGCGTTCGAGTGTGCGTCAAGGGCGCGCCGGAACGCGTTCTGGATATGGTCAACGCTGACGCGGCCGAACTCGATCGGCTGCGCGAGCTTGCTGCCACCATGGCCGGGGACGGCTATCGCGTTCTAGCGGTCGCCGAAGGCCAAGCGCCGGCGGGCCTGCGGGCCGAAGACTCTCCATCGACGCCCGCCGACCTCGATCTGCTTGGCTTCGTGGGCATGATCGACCCGCTACGGGCGGGGGTGGCCGAGGCCGTTGCGCAAGCGAAGATGGCCGGCGTGAATACGATCATGGTAACCGGGGACCACCCGGTCACCGCCCTGGCCATCGCACGTTCTCTTCGGCTCGCCGAGGACATGGGACAGGTGGTAACGGGCGCACAAATTGCACAGCTTCGGCCACATGAAATGAAAGACGTGCTGCGGCGTGGCCGAGTGTTCGCACGCGTGGCACCGCATCAGAAACTCGAGATCGTTAACGCGGCGCGGCAGGCCGGTCATTACGTTGCGGTGACCGGGGACGGCGTCAACGACGCGCCGGCGTTGCGTGCGGCAAACATCGGCGTGGCCATGGGCAGCTCCGGCACCGACGTCGCGCGCGAGGCGGCGGAGCTGGTCATCAGCGATGACCATTTCGGCACCATTACCGCTGGGATCGAGGAAGGCCGCATCGCCTACGACAATATCCGCAACGTGATCTACCTCCTGATTTCAACCGGTGCCGCCGAAGTAGTCCTCGTGACTCTGGCGCTCCTGAGTGGCACACCGATCCCACTTCTTCCCGTGCAGCTCCTGTGGCTGAATCTCGTGACAAACGGAATCCAGGACGTCGCGCTTGCGTTCGAGCCCGGGGCCTCCGATGTGCTGCGACGCAAGCCCAGACCCCCCGGCGAGCCCATCTTCAACCGGCTGATGATCGAGCGTACCGTGGTGGCGGCGTTGTTCATGGGCTGCGTTGGCTTCGCGCTGTTTCATTACCTGCTGGACAACGGTCGCTCGGAGGCTGAAGCACGCAACGTGTTGCTCCTGCTGATGGTGCTGTTCGAGAACGTGCACATCTTCAACTGTCGGTCCGAAACCGCTTCTGCGTTCAGCGCATCGCCGCTGAAGAGCCCGGTGCTGATGGTCGGCATGCTCGTGGCCTTTTCCCTGCACGTGATCATGATGTATGGGCCGCTTGGTGCGACGCTGTTGTCGGCGACGCCGGTGGCAACCGATGACTGGCTGATCGTCGCCGTGCTCGCGCTGCCGGTGCTGGCGGTCATGGAATTGCACAAAGTGACGTGGCGGCGCCGCTCGTTGGCCAGCTAAGCGGCGGCATCGACCATGCGCCGGTGAAACCCGGTCAGGGTGTATGTCCTGATAGTTCGGGAGGCCGAGCGCCGTGGTCCAGTGGGATGGCATATAACGTCCCTGATGCCGTACTCAGATAAACCGTATCCTCGTGTATTGCGAGGTTCAGGATCGCGTTAAATTCGCTGAGCATTTTGTCTATGCTCCACTGCGTGGCCTGGTAACGGTTCATTTGTGCGGGCTGGATCTTCGGATCGAAATAGCGGTTGTAGGAACCGGTTTCCTCGGTCAGGGTTTGGACGATCTCACTTTCACCGGATTTCGTGTCCGCGCGTAAAAGCCGGCCGGACAGGGTGCCGATGATGAGTTGATCGCCATACATTTGCGGCTGGGCAAAAACCAGCGAACCGGTTTTCAAAAAGGTGTTCTGTTCACCGCCCTTGCGGTTGTAGCCCAGCACGGCCTTGCCGTCAGAGAGCCCGAAGTAGACCGTCTCGTCAGTGACGAGGGCGGGGGACCCGATCCAGCTTGTACCAACCTTGACGCTCCACGCCTCCTCGCCGGTCTTTGCATTCAGTTTATAGAAGTAGGTGCCCCGTGCGCCGGCATATACCTCGTCTGCGTAAACCACCGGATTGAGATTGAATCCGTGGTAGCCAATCCACTGCGAGGCCGGTCCACGAGGTGTCTGTGCCTCTAGCGACCAGTTAATTTCACCGGTCTCGAGTTTCAGGCTGTAAAGCCTGTTGTCCCAACTGCCGACAATCAGTGAGTCTTCGAATGCCACCGGATCGGTTGTCACCGGCCCCATGGCGGTATGCCAGAGCTGGGCCCCGCTATCCGCGGACAGTGCGTAGAGTCCATCGTCGCTGCCAAAGTAGACCCGGCCATTGGTGACCAGGGGAGCCGAACGGTACCAGCCCCAGGGGTCGGCCAGTGTTTCATCGCCCCAGCCCCAGGACTTGCCCGCGACCAGAGGCCCACGGTCCTGCTTGGGGAAAAACCATATCGGCTCGCCCTGTTTGTCGAGCGCGTGCACGCCCTTGTGCGAATGAACGTAGAGCGTTGCCCCCGCCACGGTGACGCGGGCAGCAATGTCAGCGCCGAGGTCTCTTTGCCAGGCTGGCTTGCCAGAGAAGTCCAGCGCATAGACTGTCTTGCCACCGGCGATGTAGATCCTGTCGTCCACGGTGGCGCTGGCCTTGAGCATACCGCTTGCCTGGAACTCCCACGCAGCCTGGGCAAGTACGTTGTTACATATCAGAAGTGTCGCGACGAGAAAGACACGTGTAATGAAATAAGTCATGAGTATGGATTAGATTTCATCCACCGTTGCAGGCATTCGGTAAGCCACTGGGCCCCGGAGGCAAAAAGAAACTGGTTTTGAAAATCCCAAGGTCGATCGCGTTTACGACGCCATCTCCGTTCAAGTCGGAGTCTGCGTCTGTGCTGAAAAACACGAGCTTGAGAAGGCCCAGATCCAAGGCGTTGACGATGCAGTCGTCGTTCAGATCGGCGTCGCAGTGATTGCCGAAGCCGTCGCCGTCGGTATCGCGTTGGCCGGGGTTGCCAGTTAGCGTGCAGTTGTCGGCGCCGTCGTCGACTCCGTCTGAGTCGGTGTCGCCCAGGGCTGCGTTCGGATTGATCAGCAATGAAAGGGATGAATTCGAACCCTGGTTGTTCGTCAACAAAATACTGCCGGGGACATAGCCCAGCAGTGCCGAAATATCGACAATACCAGTGGTCTCGGTCGATCCGCTGATGCCACTGGTATCGCCAATCTTCAACAAGTCGCTTCCATCGGGACGCATCATCCAGATCTCGCCGTTGCCCGTGCCGGAGTCTTCGTTCACGAAGATGAGGCCGTCCGGATATTCCACTCCACCCAATGTGGTGGCAGCGGTCCATTCGACATTGTCGGCATCGCCGAAGGCGTTGTCGGTATCATTGTTGTGATTCTGAATCTTGGTAATAGAGAAACCGGAAGACCCCGCGTCGAAACTGCCGCTGGAAAAGTCCAGTGCAAAATCGAATACGAACAGCCCCGAATTCTGGTCTCCCAGCACTACCTGGACAGGATCGACCGGGCTCGTGTCAACATCTTCAAGCTTGCTGGAGGAAAGCGCGTCCGCAGTTGTCGTATCGAAGAAGCCGTTGGTCGATGTGCCACTGCCCGGCAGCGAATCGTTGAGATAATAGAAACTGCCATAGTGCAATCCGTTGCGCGCCAGGAATTCGTTCGACGAATTTCCGTTGGCATCCTTGCCCTTTTCCCCGATATATAACTGCATGATCTGAGACCCGCCGTCAGGGGATAGCAGCAGCGCAATGTGATTGGTCTCGCCCGTATCAATCAACGCCGCATTTTCCCACGCGTCGAACGGCATACCGCCAATCCCTGCGCCGGCACTGCCACTGACGCCACTTAACCGGTAGAAATCGCGGTTGGCCAGGTCGACCGCCAGCAGAATTCCGCCGCTGACCTCTTCGCCGGTGACATACAGCTCGTCTGCAAAGCCCCGTCCTGGACCAAACAGATTCGCTACGTACGATTGGCTGGAACAAAATCGTTGGAACGCCGTGTTGTCGGTTCCAGAGGTGGCCGTCCAACTGGACCCCCCATCATCCGTCCAACGATCGTAGGCCTGGCGAGCCGAGTTGAGGAAACTGATCCCGCCTTCATTGCCGCCATTTATCGTGGCCTCTATCGCGGCTGCCAGATTGGCGCTGTCCAACTCCACTTCGCTAATGGTGGCGTCAGAGGTTTCATGATTGACCAGCACTCGCAGTGTGTCACCGTCCGCTTCCACGGCACCGATGCCATCGAATGTACCAGGCATAGACCAGCCATAACCGTCGCCTGCCGGATCGTCCCCCACGGTGATGATCTCAAACGCCAGCCAGCCGTTGTAGGTGTTGACACGCAAGGTACCGAGTTCCGCACCGACATTGGCGACTATAGCCAAGCTGAGCAATCCAAAGACCGCACCTTGAAAAAACTTTTTATTACATAACATACCCGACATCCGTCATTGCTTTGTTTGTCTGCCCGCCGACCATGATAATCAAGTACGAACATATAGCGCTACTTTATACCCGCCGGCCGATGACGAAGTGCAGCATGAATTAACGGCTGACCCGCAGCACGCGGGCGCGCCGTCGGTCGGCCCGCAGCACCTCGATCTTGTAGCCCCGCCAGTCGATCGCATCGCCCGCCACCGGGATACGTTCCAGCGTCTCGGTGACCAGTCCACCGACGGTCGACACGCGACCGTCGGGGTCCCAGGTCACCCCGAGTCTGTCGCACAGCTTGCGCAAGTCGAGCCGCGCGCGCACGAGCAACGAGCCGTCGGGCCGTTCGCGGAAATCGTCGTCCGGCAGATCGCTTTCATCGCGGATATCACCGACGATCTCCTCGAGCACATCCTCCATTGTCACGATGCCCTCGACCGTGCCGTATTCATCGACCACGATGGCCAGGTGGCGACGAACCTCCTGGAACGTGTGCAGTAGCTGCGGAAGTTGGGTCGTGTCGTGCACCACCAGCGCATCCCGGGTTAGCGCGTCCCAGTCTATTTCGTCGCCGTCGTTGTTCAGCAACCAGTGCAGCAGGTTCTTTGCCATGACAACCCCTGAGGCATCGGACAGCTGCCCCGTCGGCGAAAACGGAAAGCGGCTGTGCCCCGACTTGCGCACCATGTGCATCGCCTCGGCGCGACCCATGTGCGCCGCCAGAAACCACACGTCCTCGCGCGGCAGCATCACGTCGCGTGCCCGCAGATGGCGAATCTGTGCGGCGCCGACGATGATCCCGGCGGTGCGGCGGCTCACCGCGCCTTCCTTGCGCCCGAGCACCGCCAGCAGCCGCAGTTCCTCGGGTGAGGTCACGGGCACGTCGACGTCACGACGCAGCGAACGCGAGATCACTTCGCTGACCACGACCAGCGGTCGCAGCAGGATCGATAACCAGTGAATGCCGTAGGCAACCGGTCCCGCCAGTGTTTTTGCGTAGCTCACGCCGAGCGTCTTTGGAATGATCTCGGTAAACAGCAACACGGCCAGCGTGAACACGATGGAGAAGACCCACAGCGTGCCGGCGTCAAAGACGTTTGAGTAACTGGCCCCGGCGACGGCGGCGCCGATGGTGTGCGCCGCGGTGTTGAGGATCAGGATCGCCGCGATGGGCACGTCCATGTTGTTCTTGAAGTTCGACAGCAGCGCACCGACGCGCTGTTTCTTTTGCTTGATGCTCATGATTTGGGGCCGCGTCAGCGACAACAGCACGGACTCGAAGATGGAACACAGGAATGAAACGACCAGCACGACACTAACCGCGGAAATGAATAACAGCATGGGGCCTCCGTGAATCTGTACGGGAATTGTAACGCGGAACCGCCTGTCGGACCGCGTCGGCGGCGACTGGGTACGGCGACAAGTCAAGTAGGTGCTGGGTCGCCGGGTGGGAATGCCCGGCTGGCTGATCAAGATGACGGTTGCCTTGGCGGGCGAAAGTCCACCGCATCAAGGCGGCGCGGAAGCGTTGTCAGTGCGCGCCGGTTGCTATGTGATCTGCGATAGCGAGGTGATTGCTAAAGACCGCGCGGTGTCAGCGTACTGTCGTAACGCTTATTGCCCGAGAGCATTCGGCACAGGATCGAACCTCGCGGCTGGGACTGCCGGCAATGCTGGAAGAAAGTAGGGAGCAGGAACGCGCCGTCCGCGAGCGGCAGCAGTGCCGTGGCGCGATCTTCGTCAGCGAACGTGGCGGTTAAATGGCCCTGCGCCGAACGCCTGATAACAACCCTCTGGTTGCCGAACGAGCTTGTATAGTCGCCGATCATTGGGTGGTCTTCGGGAATGGACTGCACCACCGGCTGGACGTCAATCCAGCCCGGATCGGCCGGCTGCGCCGCGGCAAGGCCCGCGATGGCGGCGGCCCAGTCCGCCGGCACGGCGTAGTTGTTGGCCAGACTGATCACGATCATGTCGTCACTGGCGCGGTAGAACAGCTTGGCGACGAAGCCCGGCGAGCGGCCCTGGGACAGGTACACATCGCTGTCGGCGCCGAGGACGTCGCGGCGTGACGGCGCGGGCAGGAAGTCGTCCCGGAAAACGGCGCGCGTGAAGCGCAGCAGATCGTCGACGGTCGAGTACAAAGAGCCGCCGCCCGGCCGGCTCTCGACCGCATAGAAACGCGGATAGCGTCGCTGGCCGGGCACCTCGCCCGGCTCATACCCCGTGACGAGATTCGACATCGGCACGCGTGAATCGGCCAGGTGCCCGGTATCTGCCATGCCTAGAGGCTCGAACAGCGCCTTGGCCAGAACGTCGGTCAGCGGCGCCTCGTATATCAACTCAAGGACTCTTGCCGCCACGGCATAGCCGCCGTTGGAGTAGCGCGTCTGGCTACCCGGCGGGAAATCCAGGGGCAGCAGCGCCAGCCGTTCGACGATCTCGGCCGTGCCAAGCGATATTGAGCCGTCGCCCCATGCGAGCGTATTGGTATGTGGAATGCCCGACGTGTGATCGAGCAGCTGCTTCATCGTGATCGCTCCGGCAGACGGAAAGTCCGGCAGATATTCAGCCAGCGGCGTGTCGAGCTTGAGCGTGCCAGCGTCTATCAATCCGGCGATCGCCGTATCGGTGATCGCTTTGGAGACCGAGGCTATCCGAAACCGGTGCTCCGGCCTGTGGCGCACGCCGAGTTCGAAATTCGCATAGCCGAAGGATTGCCGGTACACGACCTCGCCGCCTACATCGACGAGAACGACACCGTCGAACATGGCCAGGTCCATGAACTGGCCGACGAACCGGTCGATCGCCTGCACCTGGGCCGGCGGCAACGCGTGTGCCTTGCCCGGCACCTGGGGCTCGGAGGCTGCGGCAATGCGCGAGCCAGCCAGGGCCACGAGCGTCGCTGCCGCTATCAAGCGCGATTCGATCAGGAACGGGTGCATGTGCAGCAGCGTAAACCAAGTGAAAGCCATTTGCAGTTGATTTAGTCGGGCGCGCAAGGACGGCATGGGCCTGCCGCGGGTTGGCGATTTTGTTTTGCACGGTGTGGCCACAACGGTTCGTGTTGCCAGCGCCGCAGCAAGTGGGAATCGGGCGGATCTACGCCGTTTGAACTAGACTTACCGCCAAACCATCATCGCCAGACAGCCCCGCGCGAAAAAGGAGAATCAGACCATGCCTTCCTACAAACTGACCTATTTCGACTTCGACGGTGGCCGCGGCGAACCAGTCCGGATTGCGTTTCACGCCGCCGACGTTGATTTCGAGGATCATCGAATCTCTTTTGAGGAGTTCACCAAGACGCGATCCACCATGCGCTTTACGTGCGCCCCGGTGCTCGATATCGACGGCGTCCAGGTATCCCAGTCCAATGCCATGCTCCGTTACGTGGGCAAGATGGCCGGACTCTACCCGCAAGACAGTCTGCAGGCGCTGTATTGCGATGAAGCGATGGATGCCGTCGAAGACCTGCTGCACCAAGTGGTAGGAACCTTCGGTCTGGAAGGCGACGAACTCAAACAAACACGCACCAAACTGGTCGATGGCTGGATGACGACGTACATCAAGGGATTTGCCGACCTGCTGACTCGCGGCGGCGGCAAGTATTTTTGCGCTGACCGATTGACGGTAGCCGATCTCAAAGTCTTCATGCAGGTGCGGTCGCTGCGCAAAGGCACCCTCGATCACGTACCGACGGACCTGGTCGACAGGCTTGCGCCTGGCCTCGTCGAGCACGAAAAACGAATCGGCGCCGATCCCGTGGTGACGGCGTATTATCGGGCGCGTAATACCGGTCGATGATACGCGGCGAGTGCAGGTTGAACATAGCCGGTCGAAATTGGCGTTAGTCGACCGCGTCGATAAAACGCCTGCGGATCCATCGGGCCAGTGGTTTTTCGACTACGTAGGTACTGGGTATGGCCAGGAGCATGATCAACCCAATGGCGATCCAGATTTGATACGGCCCGATGGCCGGGTTGATCGTAATGGACACGTAAGTCGCCAGCAGAACGAAGCCCTGCCAGATGAAGATGGAATACCCGGTCTCGCCGAGAAAACCCATCCCAGGAAGCGAAAAGAACCTAGCCAGCAGGCCCCTGCCGCGTGCCAGGTCCAGCACCATCACGATAAACAGAGGCATGAGCAGGCCCTGGCGGATAAAGAACTTGAGGGGTTGCTCGATGCCGGGCGTGCAGCCGATGGCGATAACGACAACAAACATCGCATCACCCCAGGCGAGCCAGGCGACATTCGATGGTTTCGGGTGGAAGCGACTCAGTGAGAAGACGCGTGTCATGAGCATACCCGCGGCGAAATATGGCACCCAGAATACGGGTGAGTTAGCGACGAACATGTCGACGTTCATGCTCCAGCGAGCCCCGGCGGCCATCCTTGCGGCGTACGCCAGCGTCGGGATGATCGACACCAATGGCATGGCGATAAGCGCCGCAATCATTTGACGGCGGGACAAGCGGCCTAACGCCGTCATCAGCCACGGCATGATCAGGTAGAGAAAGACCAGCACGGAAATCGTCCAGGTGGGCCAGCTCCACGGTGGAATCCACGGTGGATACCAGGCCTGCACCAACGCCACCGTTGCCAGCGCGCTGGGGATCAGCGTGCCGGGCGGCATGCCCTGGCTGAGCATGTAGGGCGCCTTGAGCAAAATCAGGATCACGATCACGATCAGGTGGATGGGGTAGATTCGGGCAACACGCAATAACCAGAAGCGGCGCCTCGTTGTGATCAGTCGCCCGTCTTCGCCCCAGTACAGGTAGGCCAGGATAAAGCCGGACAAAAGAAAAAACAGGCTTGTCGAAATCCAGCCGTTCGACACGAAGACCGCCAGAGTTGGCGGCGCGTTGTCGAAACCCATCAGCAAATTTTCCATGCCTTCGGAGTTTTCGCTGCGGTACAGGGCCCACAGGTGGAACAGGAAGATGTGGAAGATTGCGAAAAAGCGAATGCCGGTCAGGGCGGGGAGATAATAGTCCTTCTTTTTTCCGAAGGGCGTTGGCTGGGAGTTGTTTTCTGATTCTTCCATGCAGCGGCATCCGGTGTGACTTGATCGTCAGGGTAAACGAATTGCGCGCCACAAGCTCTGGTTTGGGAACAGCCGGAGAGGCTGGCTCTCTCCAGCTGCCGGCATGAGCGCCGCATGGCGGCGCTGTATCGCTCGTGCCTTACTGCACGGTCGCCGTGGACGCCGGCGCGTA
>Ga0316201_10002564_pt1 | contig 12971 bp, 11 predicted proteins | sample CS6wburrow_MG_FD_204516 | JGI IMG/M metagenome (GOLD analysis project Ga0316201, IMG submission 204516) | Coastal sediment microbial communities from Delaware Bay, Delaware, United States - CS-6 worm burrow | ecosystem: Environmental > Aquatic > Marine > Coastal > Sediment | place: USA... | reverse complement strand
GGGAGGGGCATCTTGCCGCTACAGTGGGGGAGCGGCACTGTGGGATGGGCATCTTGCCCCGATCGCGGCTGGGTCGCTCTCGCACATCCATGTGCTCCGCGACATAAGGCCGTCGTGGCCAAAAAGCCGCTCCCACAGGTCTATCTAAGGCTTTCCCGAACGATCAACTCGTTGATGAGTTCGAGAACCTGGGGATGGCCACCTGCCGAACCCGCACCGGTGCGGTACTTGCCGTTGACCACTACCGTTGGAACAGCATCGATCTTGTAGCGGCGCATAATGTCGTTAGCGACTCGCAACTTCTGATCGACCTCGAAAGAATTCCAGGTTTTGTTGAAGTCTTCCGAGCTGACGTTGAAGCGAGCGAAGAACTTCTCGATCGCGCCTTCCGACGTCAGGCGATTGCCACGACGGTGATACTCCTGGAATACAGCCATGTGGAATGCGTTGGCATCCTTGATGACGCCGTTCCGGGCGAGCACCTCGGCCGTGAAGAACATGCGACCATGCAGCAACGCGAGAGGGTTCCAGACAATCGGCATTTTGACCAGCCGTGCATTCGCCGGCATCTCGGCTGCCCATTTGTTGATGTAGGGCTCGAAGTCCGAGCAATGCGGGCAGCCGTACCAGAAAAACTCGGCGACCTCGACCTTGTCGGCACCGCCGACCGTCGGTTGTGTGGGAACCATGCGCGTGTAGTGCTTGCCCTCGGAGTACTTCCAGTTCTGTGGCGCCTCCGCGGGGTCAGCCTGGGCAAGGACGATCGCCTCTTCTTCGGGTTCGGCCTCGGCGGCCGATTCCTCGACGATCTCGTGCGTCTCCTCAACGGCAGCCTCCTCGACAGCCGCTTCGTCAACCACTTGCTCTTCGACAACGGGTTCTTCGGTAACAACTTGCTCAGCAGGCTCCTGCTTACCGCAAGCGACGGCGAGCGTAAGCAGGGCGATGATCGTCAGTGCGTGTTTCATGATTACTTCAACCCCTGCACGTAGGCTGCGAGAGCCTCGATATCTTTCTCTTCGAGCGTCGCGGCGATCTCACGCATCTGCATGGTCTTGCCGTCCGATTTGCGGGCGCCGGCAGCATAGTCCCGCAGCTGCTTCGCCGTGTAGGTCGCGTGCTGGCCGGCGAGGGCCGGGTAGGCGGCAGCCGGGTTCCCGTCTCCGGACGGACCATGGCACGCTATGCAGGCTGCAGTACCGCGTTCGTTATTGCCTCCGCGCCACAATGCTTCACCCCGGTCGACGAGGTCGACATTCGCAACCGCCTGCGCTGCGGCCGGCAGGCCCTCGAAATACACGGCTAAATCGATCATGTCCTCCTCGGACAACATCATGGCTTGAGCGGTCATTAGCGGATCGACCCGCCCGCCATTCTTGAATGCCTTGAGCTGCGCAATGAGGTACGGTGCGTTTTGCCCCGCAAGGTTCGGCCAGATCGGGTTAACGCTGTTACCGTCGGCGCCGTGGCACGCCGTGCAGGTGATCGCCTTCGCCTTGCCGGCATCCGCGTCTCCGTCAACGAGGCTATCGGCCTGCGCGCCGAACGACGCAAATGAGATTCCGACCACTGCGAAAATCGGAGCTAGCTTGATTCTCATAATCTTTATCCGTTACTTTCCCGCAATGGCTGTTGCCATTGCTGTATCCTGGTTTGAAATGTGCCGCGGGAACTACGGCACGCAGCCCTAAATTATACACAGATTCCGCGGGGCGTACTCCAATGTCGCATTACCCCGGCGCGCATTTTCTCAAGAGCGCCAACCACTCCCGGCAGTTCGTGACGGACACCGGATCCGAGGTGGCCGTCGCCGGGCGTTCCAATGCCGGCAAGTCCAGCGCGATCAACGTCATCGTCAACCGCAAGGGCTTCGCGCGGGTCAGCAAGACTCCGGGCCGCACGCAGCTCGTAAACTTCTTCGAACTGCGGGACGGGCAGCGGCTCGTTGATCTGCCCGGCTACGGTTTCGCGAAAGTCTCCGAGAAGATGCGGCGCCACTGGGGCGAGCTGTTGTCCACCTATTTCGAAACCCGTCAAAGCCTGCGGGGTCTGCTGTTGATCGTGGACATGCGCCGCAAGCTTACCGAGTTCGACTGGCGCATGATCGCTTTCGCGGAGACGGTCGACCTGCCCGTCCATATTCTGTTAACAAAGAGCGACAAGCTGAAGCGTGGCCAGGCGGCGCGGGCGCTGCTCGAGGTGCGGCAAGAACTCGGTGAAGCCGCCACGGTGCAGCAGTTCTCGGCGTTGAACCGCCAGGGGGCGGACGAAGCCCGAACTATGCTCGAGACCTTCCTGGCTGCCGAATAAAAAAACCCCGACGCCTCGCGGTGTCGGGGTCTGAAGCAGCAACTGGCTTGGGGTAACCGAGTTGCCCGCCTGTCTAGGGAGGTAAACAGGCGAGTGGCTTCGCACTCCCAAACTTAGAGCGTGGGCCGGTCCCGGAGTTCCCCGCAGGCTCTAACCATCTGACAAACAAAGAAATATGTCTGTGGGAGGGGCATCCTGCCCCGATCGCGGCTGGAAGCCGCTCCCACAGTACTAGTGGGCCTCGTCCCAGTTGGAGCCGATGCCCGCATCGACCTTGAGCGGCACGGCGAGTTCGGCGGCGCCGCTCATCAGCGCGACGATCTCGTCGCGAATGGAATCGACGTCATCTTTCGGGACCTCGAAGACGAGCTCATCGTGCACCTGCATGATCATGCGCGTGCCGGTACTCTGCGTCGCCAGCCAGTCGTGCACGCGGATCATCGCTTTCTTGATGATATCGGCAGCCGTGCCCTGCATCGGGGCGTTGATCGCGCTGCGCTCGGCATACTGGCGCCGGTTTACGTTGCGGGCGTTGATCTCTGGCAGATACAGGCGCCTGCCGAACACGGTTTCGACATAGCCCTGCTCACGCGCCTGTTCGCGCGTGCCGTCCATGTAGGCTTTGACGCCCGGGTAGCGGTCGAAGTACATGTCAACGTATGCCTGTGCTTCGCCGCGTGGAATGTTGAGTTGTTTGCCGAGGCCGAATGCCGACATGCCGTACATCAGGCCGAAATTGATGGCCTTGGCCGAACGACGCTGGTCGGCGCTGACGTCATCCAGCGGCGTCTCGAAAACTTCGGCCGCCGTGGCGCGGTGCACGTCGAGATCGTCCTTGAACGCCCCGAGCAAGCCTTCGTCACCTGACAGGTGCGCCATGATCCGGAGTTCGATCTGCGAGTAGTCGGCCGCGAGCAACACGTGATTTTTGGGCGCGACAAAGGCTTGCCGGATACGGCGGCCTTCCTCGGTGCGGATCGGGATGTTTTGCAGGTTCGGGTCGCTCGACGACAGGCGCCCGGTCGCGGCAACAGCCTGGTGATAAGACGTGTGCACGCGCCCGGTGGACTCGGCGATCTGCAGCGGCAACTTGTCCGTGTAAGTGCTCTTTAGCTTGCTGACGCTGCGGTAGTCGATGATCACGCGCGGCAGGTCGTAGTCGAGTGCGAGTTCGGCGAGCACGTCTTCGGCCGTCGACGGCTGGCCTTTCGGCGTCTTGCGGATGACGGGTAGCTCTAGTTGCTCGAACAGGATCTGCTGCAGCTGCTTGGGCGAGCCCAGGTTGAAGGGACCGCCCGCCAGTTCGTGCGCTTCCTTCTCGAGTTCGGCCATCTTCGTCGCCAGTTCACCGCTCTGCTTCAAGAGCATCTTGCGGTCGAGCAACACGCCGGTCTCTTCCATGTCCAGCAGTATCGGTACGAGCGGCTGTTCGATCTCGTCGTAGACCTTGCGAAGGGGTTCGTCGGCTTCGAGTTTCTCGCGCAGCACGGAGTGTAACTGCAGCGTGACGTCGGCGTCCTCGGCGGCATACGGGGCAGCGGTCTCGAGGTCGACCTGGTTGAACGTAAGCTGCTTTGCGCCCTTGCCGGCGACGTCTTCGTAGTGAATCGTTTCGCGTCCAAGGTAATGGCGCGCCGTCGAATCCATGTCGTGCCGTACCGCTACGCTGTTGAGCACGTAAGACTCCAGCATCGAGTCGAATTTCATTCCCTGCAGCGCGATGCCGTGGCGCGCGAGTACGTGCGCATCGTACTTGAGATGATGGCCGACCTTGGCCTTGCTCTCGTCCTCGAGGAAACCCTTGAGCTTCTGCAGCACCTCGTCGCGCGGCAGTTGTTCCGGTGCGCCCGGGTAATCGTGTGCGACGGGAACGTATGCGGCCTCACCGGCTTTGATCGACAGCGACAGACCAACAACTTCGGCCTCCATGTAGTTGAGGCTCGTTGTCTCGGTATCGAAGGCGACGAGTTCCGCCTTGTCAATATTCTTTGCCCACTTGTCGAAGGCTTTCCAGTCGAGGACGGTCTCGTAGTCGCTCTTCGATTGCCCCGATTCATCGCGGCTGGAAGCCGCTCCCACAGGCGAAGCCGCTCCCACGGGCTCTGTGTCGCGTTCGTCGAGTTGCCGGAGCAATGCGCGCAGCTCGAAATGGCTGTAGAGCTTGCGGAGTGCGGCAGGATCGCCATCGGCCGGTTCGAGCGCGTCACCTGCCACGGGCAGGTCGACATCCTGGCGGATCGTGGCGAGTTCCCGCGAAAGCTTCAGCTGTTCGATGTTGTCGCGGAGGCTTTCGCCGACTTTGCCCTTGATCTCGGCGGCGTGTTCGATGATGCCATCCACCGTGCCGTATTCGTTGAGCCACTTGGCCGCCGTCTTCGGGCCGACCTTGGGCACGCCCGGGATATTGTCCGACGCATCTCCGACGAGTCCGAGGTAATCGATGATCTGTTCCGGCCAGACGTCGAACTTTGCCTTGACCGCATCGCGATCCATGATCGTGTCGGTCATCGTATTGACGAGCGTGACGCCGTCCGCGACGAGTTGCGCCATGTCCTTGTCGCCCGTCGAGACGAGCACCCGCTGGCCCTTGTCGAGCGCCTTACGGCACAGCGTGCCGACAACATCGTCTGCTTCGACGCCTTCGACTCTCAACAGCGGCAGGCCCATGGCTTCGATCGCATCGAGTATCGGCTGTACCTGCTCGCGCAGTTCGTCGGGCATCGGCGGCCGGTTCGCCTTGTAGTCTTCGTAGATTTCGTCGCGGAAGGTCTTCCCGGGCGCGTCGAAGATGATCGCGATGTGATCGGGGTTTTCCTCGCGTACGAGCTTGTTGATCATCGTCAATACGCCGTGCAGGGCGCCGGTCGGTTCTCCCTGCGAGTTGGTCAACGCGGGCAGCGCGTGGTACGCGCGATACAGGTACGACGACCCGTCTACGAGGACGAGATCATAATCGGGCATGGCTGGACTCCGGCGTTATCGATCGCCGTTCTCGTCGTCGTCTTCTTCTTCGTCCTGTTGCGGTTCTTCAGGCTGTGGCGGAGGTGTCTGAATCGTGCTCGGGTCGCCGGGCAGGTAGAGAGGGCCGCTTTGGCCGCAGCCTGCGACGACGAAGACAGACGTCAGCGCGAATAGCGCGAGAAGCAATCGTTTCATGGTTGAAACCGGTGGCATTGATCTTTCGATTATAGACCGCGCCCGATGCTATTTGGCGTATTTCGCGCCAACCTTGCGATACGCGTCACGAAACGGAATGCCTTCTTCGCGCACCAGGCGGTAGGCCTCTTCGGTCGCATACAAGCCGTCGTCCAGCTTGATGTTGTCCGGATTGAAACGCATGCCGGTCAGCAGGTAGGCCATGATGTCCACGCTGTCGATCGCGAGATCAATGGAACGGAATACGGGAGGCTTCAGGCGCTGCAGGTCGCGGTGATAACCCGAGGGTAACTTCAGAGTGATCAGCAGCGTCTCGTCCAGGCAGGCCATCGCCGTCGCCGACGCGCCGCGAATCAGTTCGAGCACGTCAGGGTTGCGCTTCTGCGGCATGATGGACGAGCCCGTGGTCACGTCGGATGCGAGCGAGATGTACGCGAACTCCTGCGTGTAGAACATCAAAAGATCGCTCGCCATGCGACCGAGGTCCTGCAACAGCAGGGTGATCTCGAACAGCAGCGCGCTCTCCGCCTTGCCGCGCGACAGCTGCGCCGCCGTGACGGGCTCCTGGGTAACGTCGAAGCCGAGCTTCCCGGTCGTCGCGTCGCGATCCAGCGGCAGACCTGGCGTGCCGTACCCAGCCGCGCTGCCCAGCGGGTTCTTGTTGATGCGCCGGCGTACGGCCTCGAGACCCGCGGTGGCGTCTGCAAACGCCTCGTCGAAGCCGCCGCACCAGAGCGCCACGGACGAAGGCATCGCCTGCTGCATGTGGGTATAGCCGGGGATCTGCAGCTCGCCCTGCCGGTCTGCGACGCCGGCAATGGCTTTACGCAGCCCTCCGACTCTTTCGGCCAGGTCCGCCGCGGCATCGCGCAAATACATGCGCAATGCGGTCAAGACCTGGTCATTGCGGGAGCGGCCGAGGTGGAGCCGGCCGCCGGCATCCCCGATGTTCTGCGTCAGGCGCGATTCGAGAGCCGTGTGCACGTCCTCATCCTCGAGGCTGATCGACCATTCGCCGGCGTCGAAGCTCTTACGCAGCGCGTTGAGGCCGTCGCGGATTGCCGTGCAGTCTTCCGTGCTGATGAGTCCCTGGTCGGCGAGCATTTCGGCGTGCGCGATCGACCCGCGCACGTCATAGGCGACAAGCCGGGCATCGAGCACGTGGTCTTCGCCCGCTGTGTAGCGCAGTACCCGCTCGGCGAGCGGTACGCCTTTTTCCCAGAGCCTGCTCATGACTCGTCGGTACCCGACTTTTCTTCCGGCGAGAGTGCGTCAATGTTGTCGACGACAAGTGTTCCGGTTCCTTCGTTGGTGAAGACCTCGAGCAGGATGCTGTCCGGCACTTTGTGAGAGATGACGTGCACCCGGCTGACGCCATTTGCGATCGCGGCGTCGATGGCTGCGGCTTTGGGCAGCATGCCGTCAGCGAGTGCGCCGTCGTCCCGAAGCTTGTCGAGTCCCGCGAGATCGATGTAACTGATCAGCGACGACGCGTCGCTGGCGTCCTCGAGAATGCCGGGGGCGCCGGTCGCCAGTATCAGTTTCTCCGCGTCGAGCTCCGCGGCGATCGCCGCGGCGACGGTGTCGGCGTTGATGTTCAGCAGCGTGCCCGATTCGTCGCAGGACAGTGGGCTGACCACCGGCATCAATCCGGCGTCGATTTGCTTGTTGAGAATATCGGCGTCGATCGACTCGATGTCGCCGACGAAGCCGTAGTCAACGTGTCCGCCGTCCTCCTGTTTGACCGGCGGCCGCCTGTGCGCACGGATCAGGCCCGCATCGACGCCGCTGATGCCGACAGCCGGAATCTGCAGGTCGCGGCACGCGGCCAGGATGCGCGTGTTGATCTGCCCGTTGAGGATCATCGTCGCGACATCGAGCGATGCGTCGTCGGTGACGCGCCGGCCTTCGACGAAGGTCGTATCGATGCCGAGTTCCTTTGCCAGCCTGGTCGACTGCGGGCCGCCGCCGTGTATCAGCACGGTGCGGATCCCGAGCTGGTGCAGGATGCCGACCTGCTCGACCAGGGCGTTGGTCTGCGCCCGGTCGGCAAAGACCTCGCCACCGGCCTTGAGTACAAAGACCTTGCCCTTGTAAAGACGTATGTACGGCGCCGCGTGCTTGAGCGCCGAGACGACGACGGCGCGGTCGTGCCTGGAGATCATTTCGATCCCCCCATCATCTGGTGCAGCACCGCCATCTGCGCCAGCATGCGATTGCGGGCCTCGGGTATGACGACGCTGCGCGGGCCGTCGAGAATGCGATCGGCAACGACGACGCCGCGGCGAACGGGCAGGCAGTGCATGAAGCGGCAATCCTCCCTGGCGTTCGCGAACCAGGGCTCGTCGACGCACCAGTCGAGATGTTGTTCACGGAGTTCCTGGTCCCTGAGCCGGTCGCCGTAGTGACTGGTAGACGACCAGGATTTGGCATAGATGACGTGAGCCCCCTCCATGGCGTCGCTCGGGTCCTCGGTCTCCCGAATGGAGCCGCCGCTCGCCTCTGCCGCAGCGGCAGCCTTGCTCATCACGTCCTCGGGCAGACCGAAGCCCTCGGGGCGCGCCACGGCAACGTCCATGCCGCGCTTCGCCGCCATGTACAGCGTTGACGACGGTACCGCCAGCGGCAGGGCCTTTGGATGATACGCCCAGCTCAGGACGAACTTGCCGCCGTTCGCGGGGATGTCGAGATCGTCGAGCGTCTTCCAGTCGGCGAGGTTCTGGCACGGGTGGCCCATCGCCGATTCCATGTTGATCCAGGGTGTGTCGACGAGGTCGGTCAGCGAATTGAATTCCGACTCGCGCATGTCGTGCTCGAGGTTCTTGCGTTCTGCGAATGCACGAATGCCGATCGCGTCGCCGTAAGACGCGATTACCGGCACGGCCTCGCGAATGTGTTCGGCTGCGGCGCCGTCCATGACGATTCCGGGCCGGGTTTCGAGGCCGTGAATCGACATGTCGGGCGAGATGACGAATGAACCGCCGCCGAGTCGCGTCATCGCGGCCTGGAACGACGCCAGCGTGCGCAGCGAGGGGCTGAGGAACAGCAGGGACAGGACCTTGCCTTTCAGCGCCTCGGGCTCCGGGCTGGCATCCAGGCGCCCGGCCAGCTCGATCAGGGCCTGGATTTCCTCGTTGGTGAAGTCTGCAAGATCATTGAACGATTTCATGTCGGGGTCCTTCTAGTCTGTCGCCGGCGCGATAGCGGCCAGCGTCCTTGCAAGGCGGTCTACGTGCTCCGCTTCGAGCACCAGGGGTGCGAGTATGCGTAATACTTCGGGATCGCTGCTCGTGCCGGTCAGGATGTCGTGGTCGAGCAGCGCATTGTGAACTTCGGCCGCGGGGCGGTCGCAAACGAGACCGAGCAGCAGGCCCATGCCCTGTATCTTCCTGATCGGGCCGACGATGCAGGTCTCGCGAATCTGCGCTTCACGGTCGCGCACGTTCTGCAGCAGCTTGTCGTCCTCGATCGCTTCGAGGACGGCGACCATCGCCGCCGCCGCGACCGGTCCACCGCCGAACGTCGTGCCGAGATCGCCCGGGCCGAACTTCGCGGCGATGTCGTCGCTACAGAGTACGGCCCCGCAGGGCATGCCGCCGCCCAGCGCCTTGGCGCTCGTCAGGATGTCGGGCTTGATGCCGTGGAACTGCACGGCAAAGTACTGTCCCGATCTTCCTATACCGGACTGAACCTCGTCCGCGATCATCAGCGACCCGACCGCTCGCGTCGCCTTGCGAATGGCATCGAGGAACCCGGTCGACAGGTCGAACGCGCCTGCCACACCCTGTATCGGCTCGACGATCACTGCGGCCGTGTCCGCGTCGATCATTTCATGCGCCGCGTCGATGTCCTCGCGTGGAATGAAGTCGACTTCGAACGGCTTCTGCGGAAAGCCGTACCACTTTTCAGAGTTCCACGTGACCGCGCCGGCGCCGGCGGTGCGTCCATGGAACCCTTGTGTGATTGCAAGCACCTTCTTGCGCCCGGTGGCGACACAGGCCATGCGCAGTGCGTTCTCGTTTGCTTCTGCGCCCGAGTTGACGAAGAACACGCGCGCGAGTTTTTTGGGCGCGACGGCAAGCAACCTTTCGGCCGCCCGCGCGCGGACATCGAGGGCGACCGCATTGCTCTGGAAGAGCAGGGTGCGGCTCTGGTCCACGATGGCGGCAGTCAGCTTCGGATGGCCGTAGCCGAGCGCGGCAACCGCATGGCCTCCGTAAAGGTCGAGGATGTGCCGCCCGTCGTCGGTGATGATGTCGCAGCCCGAAGCGCGTACCGGCACGAACGGGAGCTGGCCGTAAACCGGGATCATCGTCGCCGCCTCCCGGATCCGCGGGTCGCTGCTCATGCCAGCTTCTGCATTGATCGTCATCGCGTCAGGTCCATCCGGGTGCTGCGGCTGTCAGCCCTGCTGTCTCGGGCAGTCCCCACAAGCGGTTCATCCACTGCACGGCGCCGCCGGCTGCGCCCTTGACGAGATTGTCGATGACGCTCATGACGACAATGCTGTCACCGTCTGTCGCGACGCCTATCTTGCACAAGTTGCTGCCCACGACGTCCTTGACTCGCGGCGTGTCGGCAACGAGTTCGACGAACGGCGCGTTTGCGTACGCGTCTGCAAAAACTCCCCGCAGGGTCTTCTCGCTTACGGGCGCGGCTGCTTTCGCCTGCAGCGTTACGTGTATGCCGCGAGTGAAGGGTCCCGAGTGAGGCACGAAGTGGACACGGATGTCGTTGCCGCTCGCCAGGCTCGACAAACCGGCGATCTCGGGCGCGTGCCGGTGTGCGAGTGGCTTGTACGCATACACGTTGCTGTGGCGCACAGGATGATGTGTGCCGGGCTGCGGCTTTTGCCCCGACCCCGTGCTGCCAGTGATGCCCGAAACAAAGAAGTGGCCGTCGGTCAGCCCCGATCGGGCAAGCGGGACGCTGGCGAGTAACGACGCGGTCGCGAAACAGCCCGGATGGCCAATGTGGGGTGCACCCGGGTGCTCGAGGTGCTCGGGAACCGCGCAAGCGAATTGAGGCAGCAAATCCGGTGCACCGTGCCTGGTATCGTAAATACCCTCGTACACGCCCTGGTTGACGTAACGAAAGTCCGCGCTGGAGTCCACGACGTGAACCTCCACGCCTTTCTCGCTCGTAGAGTCGAGAGCGGATGCAATCGCTGCAGCCGACGCGCCGTGAGGGGCTGCTGAAAACACGGCCAGCTTACCGCCGTCTTCCAGCTTGTTGACCCAGGTGTCGGGGTCGATAAAGTCTGTGCCGGCGTAGGCCTGCGACAAGTGGGTGAACGTCTCGCCGATCGGCCCGCCGGCGCGGCTCTCCGAGACGGCGGCCGCGAGTTCGAGGTTCGGGTGCACGGCAAGCAGGCGCAACAGTTCACCGCCGACGTAACCGCCGGCGCCGAGGATGACGGCAGGTATCCGATCACTCATTCTTTGTCCCTTCCGAGCAGGTTGGCGACCATGTCCCCAAGAGCGACCGGGTTGGTCAGTGCGTTGACCGCGGGTAGCGAACAGCGCGCCGCAATCTGTTCGATCCCGACGTCATTGTCGGTCGCCGGTCCGGTGACGATCACCGGCTCGATGCCGTGCTCTTCGCGCAGGATCTTGACGCCGCCCCAGGCCGAAACCGGGTCGTTCGCGCAGAGCACGACGGCTGTAAGCGCATCACGCACGGCGTCATCCGACAGTATCGATGCCACACCGTACGCTCCGAGCAGGCCATCGCCAAGCTCGAGCACGATCGCGTCGGGCTTGTCTGCGGCCAGGCTGGTCAGCAACGATCGCGTCAGGGCCGGGCCGTTGGCGTCCGTCGTAGCAACGATGCCGAGGTCCGAGAAAATCATCGAGTCGGATGCTCCCGCGTCTTCCATGGCAAGTACGTCCCGCCTGAGCGCGACGCCAGTCGCCTTGCAGGCGGAGATCCGCAGGTCGTTGTGTCGCAGCCGCGTAACGATAGCGCAGGCAGCGGCCGTCTTACCCGAGTCCATGCATGTGCCCGCGAGGGCGACGACGGGCACGCCCCTCGTGTCGAGAGGCGCGTCGGGATCGAACTGCGCGTTGCCCGCACGGGCTGGCACGCCGATGCGCTCGCCGAGATACGGAAAATGCAGGACGGCGCCGAGCACCTCGCAATCAAATGGTGGCCCGACGTCGGGATTGGCGGAGTCGCAGATGCCCAGGACGCCGCCGATGTTCAGTAATTGCACGATATCACCAGGCTTCAATTCGGTTGGCAGTCTGCCGGAGTAACCGCGCAGCGCCTTGCGATGGCCGAGTGCGCCGACGACGATGTCGCGCTGGTTAACCGTCGCCATGCGGCCCGAGGTCAACTCGAGCTTGTTGTAGCGCGATTTGTTGTTCTTGATTCGTACGGCAACGAGTACGCCTTCCTCGCAGGGAATGTCGGGTGACAGCCGGACCTCGTTGCCGAGTTCATTGTGCTGGGCGACTGATGCGATCTTGTCGGCGAAGACTGATTTCATGCAGAGGCTCCGCCGGCCCGGGTCTGGAGCGAACCCGTGAGGGACAGGATGCGTGCGTAGCCGAGCGCGTCAGCAGCGGTCCACTCGCCGGCTGCTTCGCCGTAGATGCCCCTGGTTGCAGCGAGCAATGAGTGTGCGGACTCGACACCGTCGATGAACAGCTGGCCCGGCCGCAGCGTGAAGTTGACCTTGCCCGTAACGCGCCGCTGTGACGATGTAAGCAGCGCCTCGACGTCGTCGCAGGCAAGGTCGAGCTGTTTGCCCTCGTGCACAAGGTCGCCGTAAACGGCTGCCACGCTGTCCTTAATTCGCATTTGTTGCGCGCTCAAGACCAGTTTTTCGAGTTCGCGGTGAGCGGTAATCAAGGTAATGGCGGCGGGGGCTTCGAAAGCAACCCTGCCCTTGGTGCCGAGCACGGTATCGCCCAGGTGGATGCCGCGACCGATACCGTAGCTGCCGGCCAGTTTCTCTAGCGCCTCGATCAGCTCGACGGGCCCCATTGACTTGCCATCGAGCGCGACCGGTACGCCGCCTTCGAACTCGAGCGAGTGTCTGGTCGCCTCCCGAGGCTTGCTGAAGGCATCTCCTGACAGTACCCAGGCCTCTTCGGGAATGCTGTGCGCCGACGTCAGGGTTTCCTGTCCGCCGATCGTGATGCCCCAGAGTCCGCGGTTGATTGAGTAGGCGGAGCCCTGGGCGGGCAGCGGCATGTCATGTTTCTCGAGGTAAGCGAGCTGCTCTTCGCGCACCCAGCTGTTGTCGCGGACTGGCGCCAGCACCTCGAGCCCCGGATTGAGTGTCCGCAGGGCGACCTCGAAACGCACCTGGTCATTGCCCGCTGCGGTGCAGCCGTGGGCGACCGTCGTCGCTCCCCGCTCCTTCGCGATCCTCGCGAGGCGCTCGGCCTGCAAGCCGCGCTCGGCGCCGACGCAGAGCGGGTAGGCCTGCCCGCGCAGCACGTTGCCGGCGATCAGGTATCGGATCACCGTGTCGAAGAAATCCTGCTTGGCGTCGA
>Ga0316201_10002562_pt1 | contig 12972 bp, 9 predicted proteins | sample CS6wburrow_MG_FD_204516 | JGI IMG/M metagenome (GOLD analysis project Ga0316201, IMG submission 204516) | Coastal sediment microbial communities from Delaware Bay, Delaware, United States - CS-6 worm burrow | ecosystem: Environmental > Aquatic > Marine > Coastal > Sediment | place: USA: Delaware... | reverse complement strand
CTGGTAGAGCACCACGTTCGGGACGTGGGGGTCGTGAGTTCGAATCTCGCCACCCCGACCAATAACAGACATGTCACTTCCCGGGTGACATACTACCGGCGAAATCTTATTCAATCAGGCGGACTTATTCGTCTTTCCCCAGTGCCGATGCGATTTCACTCAACACCATCGGATCATCAATGGTCGCTGGCGTCTTGTACTGCTTGCCATCGGCAATACTGCGCATGGTGCCCCGGAGTATCTTGCCGGAACGGGTCTTTGGCAAACGCGGCACGATGTGAATGTCCCGGGGTGTGGCGATGGGCCCAACCTGGTTGCGCACTACCATAACGAGCTCCTTTTTCAGCTCCGGCTCATTCACGTTCGAACCACTATTGAGCACCACGAACCCCAATGGCATTTCACCTTTGAGCTTGTCATAAACCCCGATGACGGCGCACTCCGCCACATCGCCATGGGAAGCGAGTGCTTCCTCCAGCACGCCCGTCGAGAGACGGTGGCCCGCAACATTGATGACGTCGTCAATCCGGCTCATCACCCACAGGTAACCATTCTCATCCATCATACCGGCGTCACCAGTCAGGTAATAACCGTTGAAGCGGGTCAGGTAGGCTTCCTCGTAACGCTTCCTGTTGCCCCAAAGCGTATTCAGGCAGCCGGGGGGTAAAGGCAGCTTGACCATGATGTAGCCGGATTGGCCCCTGGGTACTTCGTTGCCTTCGTCATCGAGCACCCTGATGTCGTAACCCGGCACCGCGACAGTCGGTGAACCGGCCTTGACCGGCATGTGTTCTATACCCATCGGGTTGGCCGCCATCGGCCAACCGCTCTCCGTTTGCCACCAGTGGTCAATCACCGGAATCTTCAGCTGATCCTCAGCCCACTGCAATGTGTCGGGATCGCAACGCTCACCCGCCAGGTAAAGGGCCCTCAGGCTGCTGATATCGTGCTGCTTGATGAACTTGCCGGTCGAATCCTCGCGGCGAATTGCGCGAAACGCGGTTGGGGCGGTAAACAGGCAATTAACCTTGTGCTGCTCAATGACGCGCCAGAATGCACTGGCGTCGGGTGTTCCCACCGGTTTGCCCTCATAAAGGATGGTCGTGCAACCATGCAGCAAAGGTGCGTAAACAATATACGAATGCCCCACGACCCAGCCAATGTCAGAGGCCGCCCAGTAAACGTCACCGGGTTCGACATTGTAGATGTTCTTCATGCTCCACTTCAGCGCAACCGCGTGGCCCCCACTGGGTCTGACCACCCCTTTTGGCTCACCGGTCGTGCCGGATGTGTAGAGGATATAAAGCGGGTCGGTTGCACTCACCGGAACACATTCCACCGCGTGCGCCTGTGCGACTGCGTCCTGCCAGAGCACGGCCGAGGGATGCGGGTTTTCAATGGGTAACTGGGGCCGGGAAACAAGGATTCGTGTCAGGTTACCCACCCCGGCCAGTTCCAGCGCCTCGTCCAGCAACGGCAGGTATGGAATCACTTTCTTGCCTTCGATTCCGCAACTTGCGCTAATCACCAGCTTCGGACTTGCGTCAACTATCCTGGTGGCCAGTTCTTTTGCGGCAAACCCACCAAATACAACTGAATGGATGGCGCCGATACGTGCGCAGGCCAGCATCGCGATTACCGCCTCGGGTATCATGGGCATGTAAATGATGACTCGTTCACCCTTGTCAACGCCATGGTTCTGCAACGCGTTGGCAAAAACGGCCACTTCATCCTTTAGCTCGGCATAAGTGTAGGTGCGCACCTGCCCGGTGACCGGACTGTCGTAAATCAGGGCAGCCTGGTTAGCCCTTCCCTGTTCACAATGGCGGTCCAGGGCGTTATAGCAGGTATTCATTTCACCACCTTTGAACCACTCGTAGAATGGCGCATCGGAGCCGTCAATCACCTTGTCCCATGGTTTCGTCCAAACCAGCTCTTCGGCAGTTTCTGCCCAAAACCCTTCGGGGTTATCCAGTGAGTTCCGATAAACTTTCATGTAGTCCATAATCGTCTTTTCCTTGTAGAGATTGCTATACGCCATTGATGATTTTAAGGCCGGATATCGGGCGGAAAATATTCGACTTTAGTTCGGGGTCAGCTAGAAATACCTCATGTGCGGTTTAAGCCTGATCGATCCGGATGTATCCATTTTCGAAGCAATCGCCAGCATTAACTCAGCCGTTGCGCAGGCATCGATCAAGGCGTTGTGAGCGGTGTACCGCGGTAGGTTGTAACGGGCGCGCAGCGTTGTCAGTTGCAATTCGCCCTGCTTTACCGGTTGATCGCGGCGCTTTCTCAATGCCAGTTCCATATGTAACGTATCCAGAACGGCAAAAGGCGGTGATACGCCGGCCCAGGCCAGGCAAGCCTGTCTCAGGAAAGCCAAATCGAGTCCGGCGTGGTGAAAAAGCCAGGCACGACCGGCGGCCGCCTCGAATAAAGTCTTTAAACCGGTCTCAAGTGGAACACCCGAGGCGACATCGCTATCCATCAGTTCATGAATTGCAGCACTCTCCCCTACGGATTGTTGAGCATTGACCATGATATGCCGGTTGGAACCCAGACGGATGCGCCCGTGATCGACCTGGGTCCAGCCGATGGCAATGATCTGGTTATGCTTTGCGTCAAGACCTGTCAGTTCAAGATCGACCGAGATCAGGGGCGTATTGTCGAGCTGGTCCACAGCGAGAGCCGGGCAAGCCCTGATATAGGTGCCCAGGTCCTCCTGCCTGCATTGCCTGTCGAGTAACCGGCAGCGTTTTTTCAGGCGCCAGCGCCGAAACATCAATGAACCTGGTACCGGTGTTCCAATGCGCTCTGAGCTTCGATGACCAGCATAAACGCAGCCTTCAGGTTTCGTCTCATCAACGGCGAGAGATTCTCTGGCGGTACAAAATTGGTGGGCTTCTCACCCGCGGCCATCTGGGCCGACTGGTGAGATATTCGAATGCGATTAATCAGGATCAGGGCATCACGCAGACTGCTGGCGTCATTCTCATTCATCACTCCCGCCGCAGTTGCCTGTTCGATACGCCGGAAGGTGTTCGCCTCGCGGACTCCAGCTTCCAGGGCTCTTATCCTGACCAGGTCGGTGATGGGAACAATACCGCGATGCTTGAGGTTCAAGCCCTCGCTTTGGGAGCCGTCGTGCTCCTGTACAAATCGACGAAAGAAACCCAGTGGCGGCCTGTGGCCAAGAGCATTACCGGCCATAAAGCGCAGGAAAATCCGGTTGCCCTTACAGAGTTCGGTGACATGCTCCTGGAGATTGTCCACCAATGCACATTCGCCGTGCACACAGCGGATATCAAAAAATATGTTGCTGTGCATCACGGACTTTGGATTTGGCTCTTCCACCCATTTTTCGAAATAGCGTTTCCACCTGGGCAGCGAAACGCGCCACTTTATGTTCAGGGCCATGACCTCGCCCGGGCAGTATACGTAACCGAGTTGGTCCAGACCGTCACAAACCATTTCAGAAAGCTTTGAAAAATATTGGGCTTCGTCATCCACAACATCACGTTCAAGAATCAGCCCGTTGTCCTGGTCAGTCTTGGCAGTCTGCTCTTCCCTGGCTTGAGAACCGAATACAACCCATGCATAGCGTATGGGTGGCGGCCCCAGGTCCTTCTCGGCAAGCTGGATCAGCCTGACGGTAAACGCGTCGGTAATGTGGGTAACCATTCGTCCGATCTGGCCGACGCCGCGGCCAAGGTTGACCATACGCTCGTAAAGGGATGGCAAACGCCGGCTCAAATCAAGTAACTCTGCGATACTGTTTTTCTTGTAAATATCGCGCACCAGCCTGAGGGGATGTTCGGACTGGGCACGCAGAATATCACCGGCGGTTACCAGCCCCAGTGGCCTTCCATCATCCACGATCGGCAGGTGATGGTAATTTTTTCTCATCATCATCAACAGCGCGGAATCCACATCCGCGTCCGCAGGTATGCTCATCGGTTGCGCTGTCATCACTTTTTCGATGGGTAAGCCGGAATCAAGACCCTCAACCAGCACTCTCTGGCGCAGATCCTTGTCGGTCACAATTCCACACAGTTCTCCTTCCCGAACCACGAGGATGCTGGATACGTTCTCCCTGCTCATCTCCTGTGCCGCCATGCGAATACTGACATCGCTGTTGACCAGTACGGGATCACGGTTCAACAGGTCCCGCACCTGGGTTATCGAGTGCTTCACTTCGATGGCGGAACTCAAACGGGATTTGAGATGACTGCTGAAGTACTCACCGATCGAAGGGTATTTACCGCAAACCTGTTCAAATGTCTCTGCGTCCATTTGCCAAAGCAGGCAGTCTTCTTCGGCTTCGGCGACGTAGTCTTTAAGCTCACCATGGAAATAAATCTTGTGCCCGAAAAGCTCACCTTCGGAGCGCTTGTCCAGGAATCTGTGTTTATCATCCAGCAGCCTCGCCGCACCTTTGCGTATGATGGCGAGACCCGGTGAAGGCTGCGATGAAAAAATATGTTTCCCCTGGGGGTAGTAAACCACTTCAAGCTTTCTTGCAAGCCACTGCAGGTCTTTACTGGCCAGTGCATTGAAGGGTTGAACCGTGTGAAGGAACTCGGCTGCGAAACTCACGTCATTGAATTCAGTGCTCATAGACTCATTCTAAAACCAATGTGGACTCAAAAAGAAGGGCCAGCATGGTGCTGGCCCTCCGTTTAACACTGCAATCTATCTCAATGATGAGCAGCGGCTTTGGCTGCGCCCATCGGCACGCGAATATCCTCGACCAGGTGCTGGATATGCTCCGGTGGAGGCGGCGTGATCTTGGATACGATATAGGCAGACAGGAAGTTAAGCCCTGCACCCACTGCACCAAAAGACTCCGGTGAAATGCCCAAGAACCAGTTGTCCGCGGTATTTGCTGCCATCTCGGTTCCGGGAACAAAGAACCATCCCTTGAACCAGAAGATGTATATCAATGTCGAGAACAGGCCAACCAGCATACCGACGATGGCGCCGATGTTGTCCATGTTCTTGTTAAAGATACCCATCATCAGGGCGGGAAATATCGAAGATGCCGCCAGGCCGAAGGCCAGGGCCACCACCTGTGCCGCGAAACCCGGTGGGTTCATACCCAGGTAACCCGCGACAATGATGGCGCCGGCCATGGCTATACGGCTGACCAGCAATTCTTTTGCCTCGGTGATATCCGGTGCAAACATACCTTTAACCACGTCATGTGAGATGGCTGTGGATATGGCCAGTAACAAACCGGCTGCAGTTGAGAGCGCCGCTGCCAGGCCACCGGCGGCGACCAGCGCGATAACCCAGTTTGGCAGATTGGCAATTTCAGGGTTGGCCAGAACCATGATGTCGCGGTCAACCTTGACCATTTCATTACCCTGCCAGCCAAAGCTTGCAGCTTTATCGGCAAACGACTCGCTCTTGTCATTGTAGTACTGGATTCGACCGTCACCGTTCTTGTCCTCGAACGCCAGCAAACCGGTGGTTTCCCAGTTCTTGAACCAGTCTGGTCGATCTGCGTAAACCAGGTTGCCATCCGCTGATCCAACCGGACCTGTCTGGATGGTTTCCATCAGGTTCAACCGGGCCATCGCACCCACTGCAGGCGCCGTGGTATAAAGGATTGCGATAAATACCAATGCCCAACCAGCCGAAGAACGTGCATCTGCAACCTTGGGCACCGTGAAAAAGCGCATGATAACGTGCGGAAGACCAGCAGTACCGATCATCAACGACAGGGTCAGCAGAAACATGTCCAGCGTCGACTTCTTCTGGGCCGTGTACAAGGCGAAGCCGAGGTCACTGACAATCATGTCCAGTTTGTCCAGCAATGCCGTGCCTGAACCGTCGGCCATGCTGCTTCCCAGGCCCAATTGTGGAATCGGGTTACCCGTGAGGTTCAGCGAAATGAAGATGGCGGGCACAGTGTAAGCGAAAATCAGCACACAGTACTGTGCGATCTGGGTGTAGGTAATACCTTTCATACCACCCATTACCGCATAGATAAAAACGATCGCCATACCAACGAAAACACCGGTGGTGAAATCAACTTCCAGAAAACGTGAGAATGCGACACCGACGCCCTTCATCTGGCCGATTACGTAAGTAACCGATGCCACGATCAGACAAAGCACCGCCACCATGCGCGCAGCCTTGGAATAATAACGTTCGCCGATGAACTCCGAGACTGTGAACTTACCGAATTTACGCAGGTAAGGTGCTAACAGGAGCGCCAGGAGAACGTATCCACCAGTCCATCCCATCAGGTAAACCGAAGCGTCGTAGCCCATGAAAGCGATCAAACCCGCCATGGATATGAAAGATGCTGCGGACATCCAGTCAGCGGCAGTCGCCATACCATTGGCTACCGGGTGTACGCCCGTGCCTGCTACATAGAATTCCTTCGTGGTCCCGGCCCGGGCCCAGATGGCAATGCCAATATATAGAGCAAACGTGGCACCAACGACTAAAAAAGTGAGTGTTTTAAGATCCATTATTATTCTCCATCAGTCTTCGTGCACATTGAATTTCTGGTCGAGTTTTCTCATGCGGTAAGCGTAGAAAAAAATCAGGACCACGAATGTATACATTGAACCCTGTTGGGCGAACCAGAATCCCAGCTCATAGCCGCCAATCTTGATGGCGTTGAGCTGATGAACCATGATTATTCCGAACAGGTAGGACACGATGAACCAGATGGCAAGACACCCTGCCACCAGTTTCAGGTTTGCCGTCCAATAAGCTTGTCTTTGTGTTTGTTCACTCATGCGGGTAGCCTCTCTGTAGATGGTAAATTCCCGATGGCTATGTTACTTTGAGAACATAAGCATAACGCTCCTACTTTAGTCGTAGAGCGTGTTCAACTCAGAAATAGTCCGGCTGAAAATACCGATAAAAACACGTGATAAATGCTTAATCCCCTGAAGCTAACGCTAATAGTACTGGCCTATATGGGCCTGCTGTTCGCGATAGCCTGGTACGGGGACAAGCAACGGATCGGACAGGACCGGCGCAGGTTCAAGGCCATCATCTATTCGCTGTCACTGGCCGTTTACTGCACATCCTGGACATTCTTTGGAGCCGTGGGCAGCGCGGCCTCAAGCGGTTGGGGTTTTCTGCCCATTTACCTAGGGCCCGTGCTGATGATGGTGTTCGGCTACGATATCATCCGCCGCATCGCTGTCACGAGCAGGGATCAGCGCATAACGTCCATTGCGGATTTTATCGCCTTTCGCTACGGTCGCAGCCATTCCATTGCGGTACTGGTCACATGCGCTGCGGTCATCGGCGTGGTGCCTTACATCGCATTGCAACTGAAAGGCATCACGACCGGTATTGACGTGATCACCACGGCTGCGGGCAGCGCCACGGTTGTGCCGGACCAGCTACCCTTGTACCTGGCGCTGTCGCTGGCCGTATTTGCAATGATGTTTGGCACCCGTAACATGGACGCCAGCGAGCATCACCGTGGATTGATGTGGGCAATCGCGTTTGAATCCCTCGTCAAACTGCTTGCTTTTATCGCAATTGGATTATTTGCAATATTCGGGGTTTTCAGCGGTCTCGACAGTGTTGCGGAAACCATGCGTGAAAACGATACCTACCAGGAATTATTCACCCCGTGGAGATTACCTGAAGGTTTCGGTATACAACTGGTGTTGGGTATGGTCGCTATCCTGTGCCTGCCGCGCCAGTTTCACGTGGCTATCGTGGAATTCCGTGACACGACCGATCTGCGGGTCGCACGATGGATTTTTCCCGTCTACCTCATTATTTTTGCCGCACTCGTAATCCCGATTTCCCTGGCCGGGCTGACCCTGTTTTCCGGCCAGGAGGTTAACCCGGATACCTACGTTCTATCGCTGCCACTGGCCTTTGACCGGCCCGTGCTCACATTGCTGGCCTTCCTGGGTGGTTTTTCAGCGGCAACGGGCATGGTAATCGTCTCGACGGTCGCACTGGCAATCATGGTCAGCAATGATATCGTCATGCCCCTCATGTTGCGCAGCGGCATGGCAAAAAGCCGCGGACAGAGCGATCTCTCGCAAACGCTGTTACGCGCCCGCAGGGTCTCCATCCTGCTGCTCGCATTGGCTGCCGTGGCTTATTACGAGGCCATCGAGGCCGGTGTCCCGCTGGCCTCCATTGGCCTGTTGTCGTTCTCGGCCGCCGCACAGTTCGCGCCGGCGATGTTGATCGGCCTGTATTGGAAAGGGGCGAGTAAAACCGGCGCCATCTGGGGCTTGTCTCTCGGGGTAAGCAGTTGGGCCATCTGGATTCTGCTGCCTTCGGTCACCACCATTGACCAACTTAAAACCCTGTTTGGGATGATCCCCCCGATGAACTTCAACCAGGCCGCGCTTTACTCATTGTTGATGAATGCATCAGCCATTGTGGTCGTTTCGCTTCTGAGGCCCGACAGAGAGTCATCATCGTCACACGAATCCGACAGTGAAAACAACAGTGGCCTCATCACCCTGGAGGAGTTGGAATCTACCATTGGCCGTTTCCTTGGTTTGAGCAAGACACGCAAAGCATTGACCACCCACCTCGGATTAAGTGAGTTATTGCCCGGCTCACTGGCAACACCTGAGACCATCCAGTTTGGAGAGCGTTTGCTGGCCGGCGCCATAGGGTCGGCCTCAGCGAGAACAGTTCTGAGCACGGCACTGCACCACCAGGGCCTCGGACCGGATGCCGTGATGGAGCTGTTGGACCGCACTTCTCAAGCCGTTCAGTTTAATCGCGAGTTGCTCGAATCGACCCTCGATAACATGTCGCAAGGCGTCAGTGTCGTTGACCGGGAATTGAACCTTGTCGGCTGGAACCGGCGCTACGTAGACCTGATGGGATACCCCGATGGCGCCTTGTACATCGGAAAGCCAATCGTAGAGTTGATTGAGCTGAATGCAAAAAGGGGCCTGATCGGCGATCACAAAAGCGAAATAACAAAACGCCTGAAGCGTTTGCGCAGCGGTGAGAATTATCGCTACGAACGCAAATGGCTGGGTAACAAAGTCCTTGAGATCCAGGGAAACCCAATGCCGGGTGGAGGCTATGTCACGACGTTTACCGACATCACCCATTTCAAGGATATCGAGCACGAGTTACAACTGGTCAACGAAACACTCGAACAGCGCGTGCAACAGCGTACATTCGAACTCAGGGAAGCCAATGCAGAACTGGAGCAGGCCAGGCTGGTTGCTGAGGAGGCCAACCGCAGCAAGACCCGGTTCCTGGCTGCTGCCAGTCATGACCTTCTCCAACCGATGAATGCCGCCAGCCTGTTTGTGTCCATATTGCGGCAGCAACAGGAAGGCTCTGACGATGAGCAGTCAAGACTCGTCAAGCGAATAGACCGGAGTCTGAAAGCTTCCGAACAACTGCTGAGTGCACTGCTGGACATCTCCAAACTTGACTCCGGTATGTATGAACCGGAACCGGAATCCATTAGCGTTCCCGAATTGTTTGAACAATTACGCAGACGTTTCAAGGCTCTCGCGGGGAACCACAACCTCGTGCTGCGCGTACACCCGTTGGACTGTGTCATTCACAGTGACCGTAACCTGTTATACCGCATCTTGCAGAACTTTCTCGCCAACGCGATCCACTACACCGAGAAGGGCGGCGTGTTACTCGGATGCCGGATGCGCGCAGGCAAATTGCGAATCAGCGTTTGGGACACCGGTGTCGGGATCGAAGAATCTGAAGTAAAGGCAATTTTCCAGGAATTTCATCGCCTGGATTATGCTCGCCGCCTCGATGAAAAAGGCCTGGGTCTGGGTCTCGCAATCTGTGAACGTATTGCACGGATGTTGAACCATGAAATGGATGTCAGCTCGCGAACCGGACATGGCAGCTGCTTCTCGGTGACCGTGCCTTTGGCACTTGACACAGACCCGCCGCCAATTGAAAGCAACATGGCAGTCCAGGCCGAGTCCACCGGATTTAAGGACCTGGTGATCCTGTGTGTGGACAATGAACCGGATATTCTCGAAGCAATGAACCTGCTACTGGACCGCTGGGGTTGCCCTGCCGTGTTACTGGCTGAGACCCAGGCACAGGCCGCTCAACAGGTTCTGATTCACGGAACTCCTGACTTCGTACTGGTGGATTATCAGCTTAATGACCAGAGTGATGGCTTACAGGTTATGCAACATCTGGACAGCATTCTTGGGACCAGGCTGCCCGCGATTGTCATCACGGCCAACCGCTCGAATGAGCTCGCGGAGGAAGTAAAGGCAGCCGGGTATGGGCTCTTACGTAAACCCATCAGGCCTGCAGCGCTGCGGGCGCTTATGACCAACATGCTGAAAACCCAATCCTGAGGTGTCGGCCCAGGGTGTCGGCCGCTTTTTGCATTTGACGGCTGAGCGCCAGGGCCTAGGCTTCGGGCGCCAGCACATCCAGTTTACTCGCCGCGAGGACGGCCTGGGTCCTGTTGCTGACACCAAGCTTGTTCATAATCGCGGTGACGTGTGCCTTCACGGTGGCTTCTGAAATACCCATGTCATAAGCAATCTGCTTGTTCAGCATGCCCTGGGCGACCATCATCAAAACCTTGAATTGCTGAGGCGTCAGCTGGGCCATGCGCTCGGCCAGTGCCAACTCGGATATGTTTTTACCCGGCAGGTTGGGCTGCTTAGAGACAGGCGCCCATATTTCACCCATGAGGATGTCGTTGATAGCGCTGGTAATCGTCTTGATATTGGAAGACTTGGGGATAAAACCCGCAGCACCATGATCGAGGGCCCGCTGGATGACAACCGGGTCCTCATTTGCAGAAATAATCACAACGGGTACGCTGGGATAACGCTTGCACAGGTATACGAGACCGGCAAAACCGCTGACCCCCGGCATATGCAAGTCCAGCAGCACCAGGTCAACATCCTGGTTTTCATCGACCAGTTTCTGCAAGGTTTCAAACGAACTGGCCTCCAGGAACGTGGTTTCGCCCTGGCTTGCCTGAAGCGCTTCCTTGATCGCGGTCCGGAACAACGGATGATCATCGGCGACAATCACCTTTTCAGCCTGCAGTGCAATGAGTCGATTTGCCATCAGCGCGCTATTCTGAGCGAAATATTCTGTCAACGTGAAAAGTTACAAAACCCGCGTCACGCCTGGCCGCGTTTGAACGGAGCATCATGTACAAGTCGTCCATTACCCGGGAAACCTTTTCCATAAGACATACCTCTCTCAAGCTATCCGCGATTCTCTCATTCAGGCCTGTACGACACACATTAGACCTTCGTCGAAATAGTGGCAACCGGCCCGTTGAAAATGCTCCAGGTCCCCACCGGAAAAGCCGGCCATTAGACCAAAGACTAATACAAGCATGCAGTGAACTTTCGCATTATTGCGGACGCACACAACCATTAGATTAAAGGAGAGGCTATCATGGCCCAAAAATCTTTAAGAAAAACTATTCTAAGCCTATCGATTGCGACAGTACTGAGTTGCGGCTGGACAGGCAGCGCCTTTGCGGACGGGGACTCGGTCGAGGCGCTCGAAGCACGCATCTCCGAACTCGAGGCGCTGGTGCATCAGCTGATGCAAAACCAACAGGCACCGGCTGCAGCTGTCGATACGGCAGCCGTCGAGGCGAAGGCTGAAGAGGTTGCCGAAGCCAGGGTCACCGCCATGTTGACCGAGCACGAGGCAGCAGTGGCGGAATCAGCCCACAAGCATAGCTACAAATTCGGCGGTTACGTCAAACTGGACACGATCGTCAGCAATTACACTGAGGGTTCTTCGAGCGGTGCAGGCAGGGACTTTTATATTCCCGGAACGATTCCAGTGGGGCCGGGCAACAGGGACGGCGAAACTTACCTGGACCTGCATGCCAAGGAATCACGCATCAATTTCCGCAGTACACACCTCCTTGACAACGGCGCTAAGCTTGGAACATTCATCGAAATGGACTTCCTGCTATCCGGCCAGGGTGATGAGCGGGTTTCAGGTTCGTACTCACCGCGTCTCAGGCATGCGTTCGTGACCTATAACAACTGGTTGTTTGGCCAGACCTGGATGACCTTCTTCAATGTAGGCGCTTTACCGGAAAACCTCGACTTCGTTGGTCCGGCTGAATCGACCGTATTCGGTCGTCAGGCCATGATCCGCTATACGAAGGGCCCATGGCAGTTTGCCCTGGAAAACCCGGAATCCACGATCACACCATACGGCGGAGGCGGCCGAATCGTTTCGGATGACAACAGGATGCCGGATATGGTCGCTCGTTATAATCTGAAAGGCGATTGGGGAACCTTCACGGTGGCCGGTATATTACGGACATTGCGACTCGAGGGTCTGGGTGTCAACGACTCAACCAATGGCTACGGTCTCAGCGTGTCCGCCAAACACGTATTTGAGAACAAGGATGACTTTCGCTGGATGGCAACCGCCGGTAAAGGCATGGGCCGTTACATGGGTCTGAACACTGCCAACGGAGCCGTCATTGACGAGAACCAAAACCTGAAAGCCATCGGGTCCTGGGGTGTTTTCGGTTCATACCGTCACCTGTGGAATGATCAATGGCGCAGCAACCTGACGCTCGGTTATCTTTCCGTGGACAACGACACGGACCTTACAGGAATGGGCGTCACCAGGAATGCGTCAAGCGTGCATGTCAACCTGATTTACAGCCCGGTTCCGAAACTTGACTTGGGTATGGAGTTCATGCATGCCAACCGGAAGATTGAAACCAGTGATGAGGGTGCTCTGAACCGCTTCCAGTTCTCAGCAAAATACGCTTTCTGACAACCTGTGATAATCGGTCAAGTCGGCCGAAGCTTGAAAAACGGGCCTCATCTGAGGCCCGTTTTTTTTATCAGCATGAGCAATCATGCCGGGCTGGACTGAACTCAATAGCTCCCGCTATTGATTGAAGGAAGCCCAAGTCCGGGAGGGACTGAACAAGTCAGGACCGTGAAACGGGGGTAATCCGGCCTAACCCTCGGATTACTCCCGGTTTGAGGGATTTGA
>Ga0316201_10002561_pt1 | contig 12973 bp, 12 predicted proteins | sample CS6wburrow_MG_FD_204516 | JGI IMG/M metagenome (GOLD analysis project Ga0316201, IMG submission 204516) | Coastal sediment microbial communities from Delaware Bay, Delaware, United States - CS-6 worm burrow | ecosystem: Environmental > Aquatic > Marine > Coastal > Sediment | place: USA... | reverse complement strand
AATCACCCGCTCGTAAATCCAGTGTATTAGTAACTTTAAGATAATTATTTGGAGTAAAGCTGAAAAGAGAAGCGCTTCCGCATGACGTCTTCGAACTGCAGCTGCCGCAGCCACCATCGCCATTTGCCTTCAAGTAAGCGATATCACCATCGACATGATTTACGATTACTGTTTGTTCTGTAAGCTGCATCTAGCTGTCCTACCTTAATTCTTCTTGCGCAGGTTTTTGACTATATTTTTTAAAGTGAGCTCAGGAACCTCTCCAACAACTGTAATCATATGTCCGCCCTTTTCCTGCGTAACAACATTCAATGCACCAGAGTTAATTTTAATTGAACCAGAAGGCAGGTCATTCGTCAATGGTGAAACAAAAACGGATAATGAGCTCAACCCATCAGAAACAATATAATGTTTAGTAACGTTAGTATCATCACTACTGATATCCTGTTTCATGTGTGGCGCCTGACTGATCTCATAACCCGCCGGCAGAGCTTCCAGAACCCAGTCATCTTCTAATGCTGCATTTGAAATTTGTCGAAACATAGCTTCAGGCGGCAGTTGCATAGGCGCGCTATTTTGTATCGGAATTACGGCTGTGACTGACTGATCCAGAATAGCAGTCGTTGCAGTGGAATCAGCATTAACAACCGATGAAGCATTGCAATTAGATTTATTATTACCACATAAACTACCCGAACGCTCCTCAGCCACAGTTTCTGGTATTCTAATTTCGATAGTGGTGAACATAAACTGTTCAACTGGTTTATGCGACTTACCCACCAACATGTAATCAAGCAACATACCAGTAACAGTATCTATGCAGTACTTCTGTAAATAACGCTCCCTGTCTTTAGGGCGAGCGGTAATTATACGACAAGGGATGTTAGCAACCCGATTCTCTCGACCCATATCAAAAGAATATACTTTTTCCATTTCTGGGCTTATTCGAGGAACCAACGCCAAAGAGAATCCCTTTAATTCACGAGAAACTTCACTGCCCGCCTCATTTAAACGAACAACCCGCTCACTTTGAACGCCATTGACGACGGCATGATCAATTTGTAATGAAGAAACATTATTGCCCTGAATGAGCACCAAAGTCCCCGTGTAATTCAACTGATGTAATGCCTGATTCATCCTATTTAACAATGCGACCGCTGCATTGTCAGCCGAAGCCAAAGTTGGTATTGAGAATATCGGAATTAGTGTTAATGCACTGATATACTTTAAATATCTGTTCTTGAGTGACTGTTTAAGCTTTTCTTTCATAACTATTTATTGTCTGCATAAGCGATCGCACGCACCGAAGGAACAAATGCTGCAGTAGAAGCATATTGCATGTGGCTATCAACGAAGCGCTTCAATAACGACCGTGCTTGTAAATCTGCTTGCTGATATTGTTCAGTATTGTTTTCAACAAGTGTATTAGCAGAGACATCGATTGCTGCCTTCATTTCATTTTCTGACAACTGCTCTTTGTGTTGATTCAGGGCAATAGATTGGAGTGGGCTCGAACTGCTTGAAACAGTTTCAATGCTTGAGTGATTCAAGCTGTTAAAATTTTGGAAACCAATTACAGCGATAGCTGCTACTGAAGCTGCCACGGCGAAACCACCAACAGGGCGCAGCCAGGATTTTGAAAAAACTGTACTTCCAGCTTGATCCTGTAAATAAGCCCCTACCTGAACTTCATCATATTGATCTTCTTTTTCAATTTTTGCATGAATACCAGATAGAAAGTCCGTACTTGCGCAAACCACTTTTTTATCTAACTCACCTAAGCGCATCGTCTCACCTATCAATGTGTAGCTTGATAGTTTACGGCGTAGAGGCTCACTCGTTTTAAGCTCATCCAGAATGCGCGTTTGCTCAAATGTGCCTGTTTCGTCATCTACCAATGCTGAAAGATGTTCGCTCATTGTTATTCGTGATTTGCTATTATCCATTTGTCACTTCCAATATTTTATAATTTACAGACAACACTTCAGTCACTTAGTTCTTACAAGTAATAAAAAAACTCATCTTAAAATGCGGCTGAATTATTAACATGCTTAAAACTTATCCATTAATGGTGCCAGCTCTGCTTCAATTGACTCACGCGCTCTAAATATTCTTGAGCGAACTGTTCCGATGGGACAATCCATCGCATCTGAAATTTCCTCATAACTCAAACCTTCCAATTCTCTGAGCGTGATCGCAATTCGAAGATCATCAGGCAAAGCATTAATTGCAGCAGTGATAGTGTCATTTATCTCTTCTGTAAGCAGCTCATTCTCAGGAGTACTAATATCCCTTAACATCTCGCCACCTTCATACTGCTCTGCTTCTTGAGCGTCAATGTCATCATCGGGCATACGACGGCGTTTTGTCACAAGGTGATTTTTTGCGGTATTGATAGCGATTCTGTAAAGCCACGTATAAAAAGCGCTATCACCACGAAAATTCTTCAATCCACGGTATGCTTTAATGAATGATTCCTGAGAAACATCCATTGCAATATGAGGATCGTGAACATAACGAGTCACCAAATTAATGACTTTTTGCTGATATTTTATAACCAGCACATCAAAAGCGGATTTATCCCCCGACTGTACTCTTCTTACTAATTCTAAATCTGTTTGATTTGCGCCCATTAGGGGCCTTCTCCTCTAAGGCGCTGCTGATAAGACAAGTGGTTTCACTCTACCTGTATTGTGCAAAAATTGCCTTCATTTCTAAATAAATTGTCCGCCGTATGATAATCTAAACTCTGCACTTAAGGAATCTCTGATTAAATACGCAGAAATATGCTGTTTATTTAATCAAAGCCTCACTTTGCTTGCTTTATAACTGAGAAATAAATATGCATGATGTTTTAATAATTGGCAGTGGTGCGGCTGGATTAACTCTGGCACTCAGCCTTCCTAATAATCTTAAGGTTGCTGTGCTCAGCAAAGAAATCCTCAGCGAAGGAAGTACTTTCTATGCTCAAGGAGGTATTTCAGCGGTTTTAGATAAAAGTGATTCTTTTGAGTCACATATAGCAGATACTTTAGACTCTGGTGCAGGTTTGTGCGTCGAAACAGTAGTCAGAGAAGTCGTTGAGAAAGGCCCTGAAGCAATAGACTGGCTACTCAAGGTTGGAGTCCCTTTAACACGAGAAAATAATAATATGGACGGCGCGTCTGGATTGCATTTGACTCGAGAAGGTGGTCATTCAAATCGACGTGTTGCACATGCCGCTGATGCAAGTGGAAGAGCCATTGAAACAACTTTGGTATCTGAGGTTAAGGCAAAGAAAAACATTGAGTTATTCGAACACCATATTGCCATTGATCTAATTACCACACGCAAGCTACATCATCGGGCTCGTAATAATCGTTGTGTAGGCGCTTATGTGTTAGATATAAAGAATGAAAAAGTTATCACTTTTCAATCTACTTTCACAATTCTGGCTACCGGAGGTGCGAGTAAAGTTTATCTCTATACCAGTAATCCAGATGGCTCCAGCGGAGATGGTATTGCAATGGGATGGCGCGCAGGTTGCCGTGTTGCAAACATGGAATTCATGCAATTTCATCCAACCTGTCTTTATCACCCACATGCTAAGTCCAATTTAATTACTGAGGCTGTACGCGGTGAAGGAGGTAGACTTTTGCTACCTGACGGAACACGTTTCATGAAAAACTTTGATTCCAGGGAAGAGTTGGCTCCTCGCGATATTGTCGCCAGGAGTATCGACCACGAAATGAAACGTCTTGGTATAGATTCTGTATTTCTGGATATAAGCCATAAATCCAAAGATTTTATCCAGGATCACTTTCCAAATGTTTCAGCCATGTGCTACAAATTTGGCTACGATATGAGTAAAGAGCCCGTTCCAGTGGTTCCCGCTGCTCATTATACTTGTGGTGGCTTAATGGTTGATCAGTCCGGGCATACAGATATTGACAATCTCTATGCCATTGGAGAGACCACATTTACGGGTTTACATGGTGCCAACCGCATGGCCAGCAACTCACTACTGGAATGTATTGTATATGGCCAGGCTGCAGCCCTCGATATTTCTAAACAGTTTGAAAAGCTTTCACATAAAAACCACGAAATTAAAATACCGGAATGGGATGAAAGCCGCGTAACTGACTCAGACGAACGAGTTGTGATTAACCATAACTGGGACGAGATTCGTCGTTTCATGTGGGATTATGTGGGTATTGTAAGAACGTCGAAACGCCTCAAAAGAGCACGCAACCGCATCGAAATGCTCCTTACCGAAATTGATGAGTACTATTCAAATTTCCGCATTACCAGTGATTTAATAGAACTGAGAAACCTGGCAGAGGTCTCTCGATTAATTATCAGGTCGGCCCAGCAACGCGAAGAGAGTCGTGGCTTACACTACAATCTTGATTATCCAGAGACAAATCCTAAGCTGGATAAAATCAACAGCATCCTGGATCCAATAAAAAGAAGTCAGACCTGATTTTTGAAACTATTTAATTTATAATCCAAAGAACACCTATTATAAATTTAAATAGACACCCCCCTACTTTTAGCCATTTTTTGTAAAAAGTATGAATATGTGTATTTTGAACATCAAAATAACAATTGCGTATTAGCGCAGTGACTTAATCTTAACCAGTGCCTAAAAGCATATCACCAGAATATCCCTGATTTTCTAGTATGCGACGTAAACGACGTAGTGCTTCCATTTGTATTTGTCTTACCCTTTCTCTGGTTAGCCCTAACTCTTCACCTACCTGAGCTAAGGTTGAGTTATCATGACCATGCAATCCAAAACGCCTAACAATAACTTCTTGCTGTTTTGGCTCTAACTGGTGCAACCAGCTCTCGACAGAGTTATGAACAGCTTCATCGTTAATTGCATCAGTTGGCTCTTGTTGATTTTCCTCTGAGACAAAGTCTACTAGCGGGTTATTACCTTCTTTACCGATATTTATATCCAGTGAACTTACACGCTCTCCATAATTGAGTAATTTTTGTAGCTTCTCTACAGGCTTTCCGAGCGCTTCTGCAACCTCAGATAAAGTCGGTTCTACGCCCGTTTTCTGAGTGATTTGCTGCATTTTTCTATAGTACTGATTAATTTCTTTATTGATATGAATGGGTAAACGAATGGTTCGCGATTGATTCATGAGTGCGCGCTCAATATTCTGACGAATCCACCAGGTTGCATAAGTTGAAAAGCGGAAACCTCGCTCTGGATCAAATTTTTCAACTGCGTGTATTAAGCCGAGATTACCTTCTTCGATCAAATCTGGCAAAGGTAACCCACGATTCATATAACGTCGTGATATTTTCACTACTAAACGAAGGTTGCAGACGATCATCTTTTGACGTCCCAATGCATCACCTTGTCTGGCCAAGCGACCATATTTTATCTCTTCATCTGGCGTCAGTAGAGGAGAGAACTCAATCTCCTTTAAATAAAGTTGGATAGCATCTAGTTCTTTACGCGGAACTTTAGCTACCGTAGATACTTTTATTTTTTCACCAACCACAGACTCAGGCTTATCGACTATATTTGCATTGTCACTATTTGCATTGAATGCTGTTACAGACGCTGTAGATTTGGGAGATAAAGAATCAATAGATATTCCAGAATCTTTCTTCTTGACAGTTTCACCAGGAACATCAGGGGTCAAATGTTCAGTATACATAGGGCACACTCCAATCCTTTGGCAACAAAAAATAATGCATTAAAAATGGGGCACATTAATTTTTGTCTTACGGTAATATTTCACTACCTTATATCCAAATTATCAATATTTAACGCTGCGTACTTAAACGCATCGTCAATTAGGGTATTAATAATCCGGCTCTTTTTATAGTCAGTTTTCATCAACTTACAGTCAACGAACAAAGCATACTGACGAACATAACATAGAAAATGCACCTTTTTCTACCCAATTAGGAATATATTTTTGATTTATTTGCTATCCCAAGTTGATTAAGCCGATTTCATATGATGATAAGTAAACTAATTTATGAGCCTAATTCATTTTATGAATTTAATTTAAATATTCACCCAGTAATTTCACGAATTTAACAATTTGTTATCTATAATACGCCATTATATTTACTCATTTTTCAATCACCTAAGTCCTATGAAAAAAATCTTAAAGACCCTGATTGTTTTTTTTGTATTCATCTTAAACATTAATACGGTTTCTGCATTCCCATTAAACAGCTTGAGACCAGGTGGTGTTGCAATTATCAATGTTGCTCCTGCAAAGGATCCTATGCCCAAGGTGAGCTATAATTCAATGCCCGCTGCTTTAGTAAAGGGGAATAAATCCTGGCTTGCCATATTAGGTATCTCACTCGATGCAAAAAGTGGAACGCATCAAGTATCCATAATTGATGTGACTGGTAAAAAAAGCATAAAAAAATTCACGGTTAAGCCACATAAATATCGCAGCCAGCACTTGACCATCTCAAACAAAAACAAAGTTAACCCGAATAAAGCATCAGCCAAAAGAATTGAACGGGAGTTTGTGTTAAAGAAGAAACTAAAAACAAACTTTTCTCCGACACCTCCCCATTTAAATTTTATCAAGCCTGTACAAGGTCGTGATAGTGGTCGTTTCGGTCTTCGGCGAATTCTGAATAAACAAAAACGCAATCCGCATAGCGGCATGGATATTGCCGCTCCTGAGGGAAAACTAGTAAAAGCCGCTGAGGCTGGTCGAGTACTATATACCGGGGATCTTTTTTTTACAGGAAATGTTATCTATCTTGATCATGGCAACGGGCTACTAAGCCTGTACGCCCACTTGAGTAAAATCAATGTAAAACAAGGGCAAGAAATTAAGCGCGGGCAAGTTATCGGAAAAGTAGGCAAAACCGGAAGGGTCACAGGTGCTCATCTTCACTGGTCAGTTTACCTGAATGGAAATGCAGTAGATCCTGCACTATTTCTATCTAAAAAATAAAATTCTTTAAATACTATACACTATAACTCATTGAATAATATATTCTTTTACATATTATCAGATATTATTTGACATAATTATTGTCCATTCAGCTTCGATTCAGCCTTATAAGAGTATTCTATCAACAACTTCAGCAGAAAGTCACTTTTCAAAGGGGTTTGTGGCGTGACTTTTGTTGATTGGGGAATTCCTAGACTCCTAAAAATAATAAAAATGTCATATACACTCATGACTAAATTAAGGAATCTCCCACTCACAGCTGAATAAGTCAACGTACCATGCATCGGCCATATATTGGGGAGCTGATTACTGGGCTAACGCGAAGACGGTTATCAATTTTACGGGGGTATGATTGATAAACCAAAAAAAGCGAGCTATTTAGCTCGCTTTTTTTTTCATACCATATTTAAATTTAATCTATTCTTTTAGGTGGCATGGTAATCGCTGATTTTTTCACACCGTGTTCTACGGCCATTACCGCCGCTGTAATTCGTGAACTGATATTTAATTTACGTAAAATAGCCTTAACATGAAGCTTAACAGTACCATCTGAAATACCTAAATTTCTCGCGATAACCTTGTTACTCTGCCCTTCCGCCAAAAGAGTAAGAATTTCAAACTCTCGAGGAGTTAAAACTGCGAAAGGGTCTTCTTTTTCAGCTTTAACTTGATTCACTCCCTGTACTGCGCTTGCCAACACTGGCGCAAGATCAGGTGCAACAACAGTTTTACCTGAAATTATATCCCGTAAAGCTACAACTAAATCGTCTGGCTCCATATCTTTCAATAGATAGCCTTGTGCTCCGTTACGTAATGCGCCAACAAGATCACTCTCATCACTGCTAGTAGTTAACATTGCAACCGGCAAATCGGGATGAGCAGCCTTAATAATTTTTAACACGCTTATACCATCCATTTGAGGCATACGCATATCCAGTAAGACTATATCCAGCTCTTCTTCTGCCGCTATTTTGACACCATCTGCGCCACTACCGACATCAGCAACAACATCGATTTTTCTGCGAGTAAGCAAATCTCGTAGTCCAGCACGAAATAAAGTGTGATCATCTATTAGAAGTATTCTTTCATTCATGTCATTTGCTACGCTGTTAATGTTGTTTGTGAGTGTTTAGTGTTACGGGATTATCTACAGTGACCTCAAAATTCAATTGTACAAGAGTACCATCATCATCATCACTTTCAAATTGAATCTCGCCATTAATCCTTTCTGCTCTCTCTTTCATGATTGAGAGCCCGATATGATCACCTGTTTCGTTATTCGGCTTAGCGCGATTATGATTCAAACCAACACCGTCGTCTTCAACGAGAACACTACAGTGACCTTCCTTGGTGCTGATCATTAATATCCGAACATTCTTTGCATTCGCATGTTTTTTAACATTTGCCAATGCTTCCTGAACAATTCTGATAACTTCTATCTCTGTATCCCGAGAAAGATCTTCTAAATCCCAGTTATGGTAGAAGAATACATCTACATCAGTCTCCAGTTTGAACCGTTCGGACAACCTCTCAACCGCGCGCACAACTCCTTTGCCATCTATTGGCGCTCTAAAGTGCGTAATTAAACTCCGCAGTTCTGAATATGCATCATCTATTGTATTTTCCAGGCCTTCCAGCTCATGCCAGATAACCTCTTCATCACCCTGATGCAATGAGTCATCAAACAATCGAACCTTAAAACGCAAACTTGCCAGGGTTTGCGCGAGAGAATCATGTAACTCGTGGGCCATACGCGTACGCTCTTCAATGATAGATAAAGTACGTGCGTCTTCTTCAACACCAGCTTGTTCGATTGCCATTCCAAGGTGTTGGCCAATGCTCACTAATAACTCGTGCTCACCCTCTAGAAAATCATGTTCTTTACGATGCACAAATAGATTATACACACCGAGGGTCTTCCCTCGGTATTGTAGTGGAATTGCGAGCATCTCTATTTCTTCATCGCTCTCAAAGAAATTACTACCAACAATGAGTCCACACTGTTTAACATCGGTGTTGACCATTACTGTTGCATCCGCTAAAGCCTTTCCGCATAGACAATCTGGTGCCGGAAGTCTATCTTCAAGTTTTATGATCTCATCGCTAAGACCAATACTTGCTACCAGTCTCATTTGATTATCTTTATCCAGAAGTCGCACTGTTGCAGCTTCCGCTTTAACCACAGTAGTTAAAGTGTGTAAAAAACGCTGTAACAAATCTTCAAGATTATTAGATTGATTAATACTTGAGGACACATCATACAACACACTCAAATAATACTTCTTTTGTTCAATCCTGCGTGCCTGGCGAACGAAACGCTGTCGTTGAAAATCCGACAGTGCCTGATAATCGTTGGCAATCGCATTGATATGAGTGCGAATTCCATTGGATGGAGCCCGATCCGACTTTACTGGCATTCTAGCCGAAAAATTACCCTTGAGTAACTCACTAGTCCAAAGAGAGAGATCATTACTAAAACTGCACAGTTGTTTCCACACCCAGAAAAGCAAACCCAACACACCCAAACCCGATAAAGACCAGAGGCCGGTCATGACTGGCGCAAGCCAGGACGGGACTTTGGGTGAACTGATTGCCCAAAAGTAGGTTGCCCCAATTACGACGAATAGCATGAAAAGCAAAATAAAAACAACTCTAACAAACGTCGGAATAATGAGTAAATTTTTTGCCAGTAATGCTTCATTCCCAGGTTTTTCATTGTCTACTGATTTTTCAGCAATAAACGAGTTTTGCGATTTTCCTTCACTATCTTGAGCTATTTGAGACGCATCCGACTTTGACTTAACAAACTTGAGTGGGATTTCCACTTCGCCGTTGTTAGGTTCCGAACTAGCTGATTGTGAGTTATATGTCATGATTGATGTTTAGCTACTTAGCTTAAACTTTTGGAGGCTTAAAATAAGGATCATTCGGGTTCAAAAAGACAATTTCATGTTTGCCGTCAATTTCGACATAATCCATTGTCATGCCACCAATGAGTGGCAATGACGCAGCATCTACTACAAAGGTGATGTCCTTCTCTACAAAGCTCTTGTCGCCTTCATGATTATTATCATCAAATCCCATATTGTAGTGAAAGGAGCCGTCTGGCTGCACTTTAATCGCGATTCTTAATGGAATAACATCTTCGCCCATTTGCTCCAATGAAATATGAACCTGTTTTGCTGCTGAATCTGATACTTTAATCATTCTATAAATCCTTACTTTTTTCTAAAATATTTTTCCGTATAAAATTAACAAATCGCTCTGCCCATGGATAACTGTCTGTATTTCTCATATGCGCGTAATTTGCTAAAAGGTTTTTATAAACCCAACCGTCGTACTCTCCTGTGATCCCAACCCCTCGTTTAACTTTATAAGCAAACTTCCCTTTCTCTGATAAGTTAGTCAGACAAGAGTAATGAAATTCATGCGCATTCACGAGTTGATGAGCACTCGAAGCATTATTAGAGCTTTCCCACAACATGTTATCTGTTTCTTCAAGCTTAACATAGCCCCTGCCTTGAGGCTTATCATGCATTTCTGCTTCTGCGGGAATAATACCCACCATTGACGCCGACTGACCTTCCCAGTTGATTTTTTCTGATAGGTACATCAACCCCCCACATTCAGCATAGGTGGGCAAGCCATTTTCGATGGCTTGATAAATACTGTCACGCATGGAAGTATTCTCAGCCAATTCTTGCAGATGCGTTTCAGGAAAACCACCCCCTATAAATAGACCATCAATATCATCAGGTAAAGCATGATCTGTAAGCGTATTAATCGTAACGAGCTCTGCCCCCGCATTTTGCAAAGCCTGCTTATCTCCAGTGTAATAAAAACCGAAAGCTGAATCCTCGCAGATACCTAATCTAACCTTTGATTTTTCACTAATATTTATTGGGGCTACTGGCTTTGATTGCAAATGCGGAGCCAACCTAGCGATTTCCAGGATCTTTGACAAATCGACTGAATCAGCAACCATTTTTGCAATATTATTAATTTTCTGTGTGGTGCCCCGTGCTTCATTGCTTGGCATCAGACCTAAATGGCGCTCATCAACTTCCATCAGCGCATTCTTTTTAACAACGCCTAACACCGGAATATCAGTATATTCTTCAGTCACCGCGCGAAGTTTTTGTTCATGCCTACCACCTGCCGAAAGATTATAGATTACACCGGCAATCTTCACTTCAGGGTCAAATTGCTGGTATCCCAACAACAAAGGCGCAACACCTCGTGTCACACCACGCGTATCTATAACCAGAATCACAGGTGACTCTGTTAGCTTTGCCATCGCAGCATTGCTATCACTACCATCCAGTGCAACACCATCATACAGACCAACATTACCTTCAATAATACTAATGTCTTTCTCTATACTGTTTTGAGCTACAGTTTGAATAATTTCATCATTAGACTGCGTATTAAAATCGAGATTGTAACAACCTTTAATATGTGAATTGTCATGAGATAGCCCACTTGCCTGAGCTAACCAAAGCGGATCAATATAATCAGGGCCCTTCTTGAAAGGCTGAACTTTCAAACCTTGCTGAGAAAATGCCGCACACAATCCAATCGAGATTGTGGTTTTCCCGGAAGATTTATGCGCTGCTGAAATATAGATTCGTGACATTCTGAGGATTATACTACATAAGTAACTGCTAATATATATTGGTATTAAATACCATAATATAAATGAAATATTATATTAAAAGACACCCCCCTACTTTTACGGCATTTTTCGATGTTGTTACTTTATGTATTGTATTATCAGCTAATTGCGCTTAATGCATTTCCTGAAAACTTAATACCATCCCAACCATACTTCATAAAATTACGGATATTCTGATGATTATCAGCGTCGGGGTTTTGTAAAACATCCTGTCGGTAATAAGAGCCAAAACAGTCAAGTGTTTGTTGCTGATTGAGGTTATGCAACTTCGCAAAGAAGAATAATTTACAGGAACCCTGATTTTCTTCTGCCTGGTTGACTAAGTCACCATTACTAAATTCAGTAGCTGTAAAAATGTAATTCGAATCTATCAGTTCCATCAACTCATTAAACTCCATTGATTCTGGAGTATTTTTGAGTTTCTCTAGATATTCATTTATCTGCGTCATTATATCCCTTAAAAAAACGTAATAATTAATCAGGTACGCTAACATATTTTTTGTTAAAATACAGTCAACTAACAGAGGCTTAGCCAATACAATGCAGCAAACAGAAGTTTTTCATCGCGGTGAAGAAATTGGGCATGAAGCCAGAAAACTGCCTGCTGTTACCTACAATACAATTCGCTTACTCTTCGACTATAGTGATACTTCCGCAGTTTTTCTGCCTATCCGCTCCATGCAATATATGGCAGTCATTGATCACGAAGAAATCATATTTGTGGATGGATTATCCGCACGCCGCTCGATAGAATTTGCCTGGCAACAGTTTAAACCTCAGGAACGCAGCAACTTGACCGATCCTGTTTCATATCGATTTACCTACTACAATGAAAAGGCGCTGGAGACCATGAAGCGGCTACAATGGGAGTTTGATAAATTCCTGCATCAACAGCACGATAAACTCAAAGAACTCCAGATATCATCCGGAGCAGAAGTCATTAAACTTGACCCGTCAAAATAATTTATTTGGTTAAACTCGCGAATAATAACGGCAACTGCTCAGGCAAACGGTCAACATGGTCGATAACCGTGTAATTATTTTCACCAAATATACGTTTAACATAGCTATCAGCATGCGGATCAAGAGTCAAACAGTAGGTCAATACGCCCGTGCTATAAAGCTCTTCCACTGCCTTTTTTGTGTCATGGCGCAAATGCTGCGGATCACGTTCATCAATGTCTGCAGGTTCACCATCGGTAACTAGCAGAATCAGTTTGCGCTTTTCCTGTTGCTTCAATAAATGATGACCTGCGTGACGCAATGCTGCGCCCATGCGTGTAGAAAACCCACCTTTCATACCAGCCAGGCGTGATTTTGACTCATCATCAAAGTGTTGGTTGAAATCTTTGAAGCGGTAATA
>Ga0316201_10002560_pt1 | contig 12973 bp, 10 predicted proteins | sample CS6wburrow_MG_FD_204516 | JGI IMG/M metagenome (GOLD analysis project Ga0316201, IMG submission 204516) | Coastal sediment microbial communities from Delaware Bay, Delaware, United States - CS-6 worm burrow | ecosystem: Environmental > Aquatic > Marine > Coastal > Sediment | place: USA... | reverse complement strand
GAAGACTTCCGGTCAGATTGCCCAGCATCTGAGTCTCAGTCCTAAAACTGTCGGGACGCACCGCTTAAATATTTGTCAGAAGCTGGATCTTAAATCCACTGCCGAACTGATCCGATTCGCGGTCGAGTACGTGTAAGGCGCAATCCCGGAGTCGCTTCAGGGTTGCTCAGTACGCGGTGCCGAAATCTGGGATGAAGCCCTGAGGTGAATCTAAGTGTTTTGCTTAGATTGCATAAGTAGCAGGATGAGTGAAGGAGTGTGCCTTGGCTGATTGTTTGGCGTTAGTTATTAGTGTAAGATATAGGCAACTAATTTTGGTTAATATGCCTCCTCAATGAAACCGATTGTGTATACGATATCTAATTTAAACAATACGCCTGTATCTGTTCTTGTTGTTTACGATCAACTGGAGAGTGCGCTTCGTCTCAAAGCGACGCTCGATGAAATCAGCTCTAACGCGGGCCCGGACTTTGAATTTGAGCTAAGGCCTTGGCGTTCGGATATTCTCGATCTGCCCGAATGCATCAATGAGCTGCTGGAAGATCTACACGATTGTGATTTGCTGGTAGTGACTTTCAGCGGTAACGGAGGCGGGGTCATCTCGCCTCGGCTGGCCGATATGATTGAGGAATGGTCTCGGAACTCTCATCGCAAGGACGCCGCATTGTTTGCGAACCCGGAGTGTTTGGAAGGTTCTGAACCTGCTTTATTAAGTCTTCAGAACCTGGCCGAAAAAAATGGCGTTGATTACGTCTCATCGGCCTCAAGCGCTGGATAATTTCGATACTCTTTATATTTAACTCACCGACCACCGAACCACCAACCCATCAACACAAGGTTAAATCATGAACCCCCAAGGAAAATCAAATGTAGTTAACGCCATGGAGCTACCAACTGAATCTGTTGAAACGAATACGATTCGACTCGATCAGATCAAAGCGCGTGCAAGCAATCTAATGGAGGTGGTCTTAACTGAAATCAATTTGCCGATCGGCTTAAGGACCCTGATCGTGGAGGAGTGGATGGAATTACAGTCTATGCTCAATTCGGGAGAATTTGATCTGTGCCAGATCTCATGGAAGGTACACACCTTGGTACAAACTCTGGAATGGTGCCGTGATGTGTGCGCGAATGCCCGACTCATTACTGCCATCGAATTAATGGACATTGAACTGGGAGCTTTTCGTAAGTCACTGCCGTTGAACTCGCCAGTCGCGGATGCGGTTTGAGTAGCGGTTCAGTCCATCGCGCAAGACATCGGTGTTCGTCCGCTTTTGCCGAACGGCGCGCCCGGCCCTTCGACGGGCTCAGGGCAGTACCAGATCGGTATCTTGTTCCAGCCAGCGGTAGAGATGTCGGGTGATTTGTGTGCAGGACTCGCGCTCGGCGGAGGTGATGGCTTCGGGGGCGGGTTGATTGATTAGAGTCTTGGCGGCGTTGCGCAGTGTGGGGTTGAGTTGGGGCCACCAGGATTCGCGTATGGGGTAGCCTTCATCTTTGAGCAGCAGATAGATTGCCTTGAGATGAACCACTTCGGGTGCCTTGCCTTCGGCAAAGGCATTCAGTGTGCGCTCGGCGAGTTCAAAGAGCGCGGCGGGTTCAGCCATATGGGGCGCGTTGCGTGCGAGGAGCGCGCAAAATTCGGAGGCCTGCTGAAGCGTGCGGTAGTTGCGGCCGATGGCTTCGCGACGGGTGATGAGTTGGTACTCTCGGACGAAGCGTGCGGTGCCTTGCTTGGAGGTTTCGAGTTGAATTTCGGCCGTGTCGAAGAGGTCGGGTACGGATTGCTGGAGGTTTTTCTTCGAGGTGCGTTTGAGGCAAAGAAAAGCCCCGCTCTCGGGTGTGAGCACCTCCAGTTTAAGGAACGACTCTCCGGAGGGCGCTTGGCGAAGGATGAGAGCCTGATGCACTTCGATCATCGAAAGTTGAATCTAGTCATTACGCACGACATTTGGATCACTCAGCCGCTTTCGCTTTTGTTGGATTTTCGATTTTGATCGCTTCGCCGTTTTCGGGATTCGGGACGACGGCGCCACCGGAGATGATGAGTTTCATGCCGTCGGCGATACTCATTTTCAGGCGAGTGATGTCGGATTCGGGAAGCATGAGAAGGAACCCGCTGGTCGGATTCGGTGTGGTGGGGACGAAGATGTTAAGAATGTGCTCGCCGGTTACGGACTGAGTCTCGCCCTTGGCGGTGCCGGTGAGGAAGCCAAGTACGTAGCAGCGCGGGCGCGGGTATTCGATTAAGGCGACCTCCTGGAAAACGGCTTTCTTCTGATGGCTGAAAGTGTCGACGATCTGTTTGACGGTGCGGTAAACGGTGTTGATGAAGGGCACACGATCAAGCAGGCGCTCGAGACTATTGAGAATCCATCGACCGAGAAAGAAGCGGGAGCCGTAGCCAAGCAAAGTGATGAGTAAAAACACCACGAGCACGGAGATCGTCTCAAGGGCAAGCTCGACGGCGGGCAGACTGCGCCAGTCTTTATCTAGAAACCAGAAGAAGAAATTACTCGCGGGTGTACCGAGTTTTTCGAGTAGGAAATTGATTACGATCATCGTCACTCCGAGCGGGAGGATGACGATGATTCCGGTGATAAAGGCGTTGCGTAGAGAACGGAGCATTTTTGAAGAGTGGTGAGTTGTGACTGGTTCTTGAGAGTATGAAAGTAGTCAGGAGGAAAGTCGCGAGTTTTCTTCAAGGTAATCTGCCCCTGATTTCCAAGTTAGCCCAACTCATAACTCCCCAGTCGCGCCTCACCATTGAATTACAGATACGCTTGCGTGTGTTTTGGTTCCGCGGCTTCTTCGACGGATGCAGAATTTACATCACGACTACGCGGGGCTGATCTTTGATATGGATGGGACCTTGGCAGATACGATGCCGACTCATTTTGTGGCGTGGTCGCGCTCGATGGCGGAACACGGCATTGATTTTCCCGAAGATCGTTTTTATGCGCTTGGCGGTGTGCCCGCTCCCGTGATCATCGATATGTTGGCCGCGGAGCAGGGGAAATCGGTCGATTCGCATGTCATCGCGGAGGCTAAAGAGGCGCTCTTTTTGGACTTATTGGGGGAGGTGCAACCGATCTTTCCAGTCAAGGCGATTGCGGAGTTTCATCGTGAACACATCCCGATGGCGATTGCGACAGGGAGTCAGAAATGGGTGGCTGAGAAGATTTTAAAAGCACTCAATATTTACGATTGGTTCGGTGCGATTGTAGGTTCGGAGTGCGTGGAAAATCCGAAGCCGGCGCCGGATGTTTATTTGAAAGCGGCGGAGCTGATCGGGGTCGACCCCAAGGCCTGTCACGCCTTTGAAGATACCGAGTTGGGGATGCAAGCGGCGCGCAACGCCGGGATGACGGTGATCAATATTAATACGCTTCGATAGTTTTGAGTGGCTAGTTGATTGTGTGCTCTGCTAAAACTTGTAGATTATTTTCTACGCCATCCAATTATCTCCTAGTTACTGAAAGCTTACATGTTACGCGCGTTTTTGTTAGCTTGGCTGATTGTTTTTCTTCGAGCATCGGCTTCATCGGAGACTTTGGCCGCGTCGCAGACTGAGGCTGCAGAGGCGTATGCGTATGCTCTGAGCACGCGTTACGCGCCCTTTGCGAGTTGGGCCGCGCAGTTTGAAGTTGATCACTTGAAGGCTTCGAGCGAGGTGAGTTATTGGAAGACGGCGTCGGTAATTCGCGCAGCTCGAGCGGAAGGCGCGTTGCCTTTAAGTGGGCTCCATTTAGCGCTCGATCCCGGGCATATCGGTGGTGTTTGGGCGGAGGCGGAAGGGCGTGATTTTAAGATTCAGGATTCCGACTTTTCGGTGCGTGAAGGTGAGTTGGTTCTGGAAGTGGCGCAGCGAGTGTGCGATCAATTGGTGGCACTGGGTGCTGAGGTCACGCTGCTCCGTGAAGCTGCTGTGCCCGTCAATCCGAAGGCTCCCGTGGACTATCTGGAGCGGGCAATGGCTCAGGTTGAAAGGCCTGAGGTGATCTCGTTCGACTCACTGATGGACTATGCTTGGGAGATACGGGCGCGGGCAATACGGCTGTCGATCATCGTCGGGGAATTGGTCGAACGGGCGCGCTTGGTGAGTCAGGTCATTCAGCCCGACGCATTGATTTCGCTCCATATCAATGCAGCGCCTTGGCCAGTCGTGGAAGCAGAGCCGTCCGCTAACGACGATCAGCCATTATCTCTGAAGAAGCTTCAGCTTGTTCGCTCGAATCATTTACATGTTTTGATCTTTGGTTGTCTAAGTGATGCGGAGCTACGGTCGCCGCGTCAGCAGGCACAGTTGATTGCAAAACTGACGAATGGAAGTGGCCCGGAAGAACAGTTGCTGGGTGGTGCCTTGGCTGAGGCCTTGGCGGAAGCAACGGCGCTCCCTGCGGCGGTCTATGAGGGGGAAAATGCGGTACGCTTGGAGGGGAAGAATCCCTATCTTTGGGCGCGCAATTTAATGCTGCTTCGGATGGTCGAGTGCCCCGTCGTTTTGTTGGAGCCACATGTGGCCAATTCCAAGCAGGCATACGCACGGATTCAAGCAGCCTTATCGACCCGAGCGCTTGGTGCGCCGTTGGCCGATGATGATATCTTGGTGGAATATGCGGATGCGGTGGTTGCTGGAGTGAGGCGCGCCTATGCTTCGGACACCGCTACGGATTAGGGCTTACACGGTGAATGGAAACTAATCACTGAATAGGGTGGCAAACTGTCTCATATTGGCTTTCTTTTTTAGCATGCTAAAACTGGCCAAGATAGGTGCCTTTTCCTGCGTGCTTGTGATTTCGGCTCAGGCTTTTCATGCCATTGAACTGAAGGATGGTGGTGCGGTACGCGGCGAGGTCGTGCTGGAGCGCCCGGATATTTACTATGTGGATTTGGGCTTCGATGTGATTGAGGTGCCAAAGGGCGCAGTCAATCGCATCAGCGAGATTGATTCGGCAACCGGTGCGGCTTTGCTTTCGACCAACGATGATACGCTTTATCGCGTATCTTTGGACGGAGGTGATCAGCCGATCCGTGATTGGGTCGATGAATTAGGAGAGGCCGTGGCGCTTGTTCAGACGCCGACGGGACTCGGCTCCGGTTTTGTCATTCACCCGGATGGTTATATTGTGACAAACGATCATGTGATCGCAGGTGAGCATAAAATTTCGGTAACGATTTTCAAGGAAGGCGAGCGCGAGCTCTCTAAGGTGACTTACGACAATGTCAGGATTGTGGCGACCAGTTCGGAGTTGGACTTGGCTTTGCTCAAAATCGAGACTGAGTCCGAGGAGCCGTTCAAGATTGTTGCGCTGGCCGCGGTAGACGAAGGCCTGCGCGAGGGGCAAACTGTGTTTGCGATTGGTAGTCCACTGGGTCTGGATCGGACGGTCTCCGAGGGAATTATCAGCGTCGCAAATCGAGTCATCGGTGGGCGGCTGTATCTGCAGACCACGACGCAGATCAATCCCGGGAATTCGGGTGGGCCGCTGTTTAATCTGCGGGGTGAAGTCGTGGGCGTGAATAATATGAAGATCGCTGCGGTCGGTGCGGAGGGCCTCGGCTTTTCAATTTCTTCACGGGTATTGAAGTCGTTTTTAGATAACCGCGATGCCTACGCGTTTGATCCGCGAAATCCGAATGCAGGTTTTCGTTATTTGAGTCCGCCCAAAATGAAGTGCGGAAAATAAAAATTTCAGGAATATAATGAAACGAATTACTATTTATACTTTGGTTTTAATCAGTGGCTTCGCCACGGTCGCGCAGGCGGTGCCCTTTGCTGAATTGATTGACGAGGATGTGCATTTTTTTGCTACCGTACGGAGCTTTTCCGAAACGCGGGCGCAATGGGAGGGGCATCCGATTGCTGAGCTCTTTGAGGACGAGGGCTTGCAGGGATTCTTTGAGGCAGTGGCTTCGAGGTCAGAAGCGGAAGCCAAAGAGCCGGGTTTTGAGGAAGTGCTGCTGGAGGAGTTTGGGCTGACCTATGAGGGGCTCTTTGAATTGTTTCCGGGGCAGGCGAGTCTGTCTGTTTACAATCTGGCCGAGATGGTACTGAAGCGGGCCAATCGTCCGGAGATGGTGCTGATGGCTGAGTTTAGCGGCGACAAGGATCGGATGAATGAGCTGATGCAAATTCAGTTTGAGCGAAATGCGGAAGCTCAGAAAAAAGTGAATCCGCTGGTGGAGCACGAGATGATTGAGGAATCTTTCATGGGAGAGACTCTCTACTTTGATGAGACCTTTAATGGAACGGAAAGCTATATTGAAGATGGCTATGCCTTGGTCGATGGGATCTTTATTTTAGCGACGCCCGAGAGTCGCTTACGCAGTGCGGTCGAGGCGATTAAAGAAGGCTCCGATACGTCGATTACAAAGACCGATGTTTATTTACGTTCGCGCGAAGCTTCAGGTCGAGGGGACTTGAGTTTATACCTGAACTTGGTCGAAGTGATGCCGCCTTTGAATGCCGCGCTGATTGAGCAATCGATGAAAAGCGGCTTGGCGATGTTTGGGGTGACGGGGCAGAGTTTGGAGAACGCACTGGCTTTGGAGTCGATGCAGGCGTTATTCGGAGATTTCGATTTAATTGAAGCGGGGCTTTCTTCGCATTGGGGATTTATTTACCGAGAGAAGGGTGGCTTTCTCAGTTTGTTGACCTATGCGGAGGGTGCTTTGCCTGAGGCGAATTATGTGCCGGAGGGGGTGTTAAGCAGTACGATTTCGTTGTATGATTTTGGGGCGATGCTGGCCAACCTTGAGAAGATTTTGACGATGGCGAGCCCGAGTCTGCCTATGTTGCTGGATATTCAGATGCAAACGATGCAGTCGAATACTGGTATCGATCTGCGCGCTGCGATCTTGGAGAATATGGGGGGCGAATTAGTCAGCCTATCCGTTTTAAAGGAGGCCGATCGCTCGGCAACCGTTCAACAGCCAGAGCAATTATTCGTGATCGGTGTAAAAGATGCAGAGTCGCTTTCTCAAGCGATTGAGACGCTCAAAGATTTGGCACCCGGTGCTCGTGCCTTGATTGAAACTCAAGACTACGAAGGCTACACAATCCATACGATCAAGGCGCAAGCGAATGCGCAGACGCCGGATGCGCCCGTGAATGATTTCAGCTATGTGATTACCCGATCACATTTAATCGTGAATATCGGTCGGCTGGGTCTGTTGCACGAGGTACTTTCGCGAATGGATCACACGGGTGAAGGTTTTTGGCAACTGCCAGAGACGGAGCTTCTATTTGAAGGTATCGCGCGTCCCAATGCGGTGACTCGTTCGTATGTTGATCTGGAGCAAATGGTGAAGCCGATCTTGCAGTCAATTATTCAGGCAGCCTCCTTTGGTGGCCTCGGAAAGAATGTGGATCCTGATAAACTGCCCACGTATCTGGATGCTCCGTTTCATTTAATTTCTGAAGTTAATGAAGAGCCGGACGGACTCTTTTCCCGTACGTTGATTTTGAAAAGCGAGGGCAGTCAATGAGCCTTTTGATCAACCGATCGATGCTTTCGGGTGTGTGCGCACTGAGCGGTCTGCTGTGTCTGTTCACGACCGAGACGCTGGCGTTTTCGTTTAGCGAACCCGAAGTTTTGAAGTTGGACTGGGCCACGCGCTCGCTGAATGTCGGCGATCTGAACCGCGACGGACTCAATGATCTGGCGCTGATTAATCAGGATACCGCACAGATTGAGATTTTATATCAGCGGTCGGCGCATGGAAGTGCTGTCTCTGGCAAAAAGCAGTTAAGCCGCAATCGATGGAATCCGGTTTTGGAAGATGCGCGGTACGATAGCGAAGGGATCTCGGTGGGCTTTCCCGTTTTTGATCTTTCCGTTGGCGATGTGAACGGCGATGGACTTGGAGATCTCGCGTATACTTCGAAGGAGGTGCCGTTGACGATTCGGTATCAGAGTGAGTCGGGTAGTTGGACAGAGTTACACGAGTTTGATAATTTCAAGGCACTGGGCTGGACGAATACGGTAAAGATTGCGGATATCAATGGAGACGGGCGGGCCGAGCTGGTGGTGATCGCGGCCGATGCCTTGCGGGTTTTTGAGCACGATGCGAAGGGACGACCTGAGGAGCCGAAGGTTTATTACCTGACGGGTGAGAATCCGTATAATTTAATATTGGAAGACGTGAATGAAGACGCGCTTTTGGATGTGCTCTACATTACTTCGAACGGGAAGCAGTCTTTGGCACTTCGCGAGCAGTTGCCCGGAGGCGGTTTTGGTCCGGAGCGCCGTTTTGTTTTTGCCCGCCCGGTACGCGGAATCACGGCACTTGCTCGCCAGAAAGATGAAGCGGCTCATTTTTGCTCGGTTGATGCGCGGAGTGGCAGTCTGGAGTTCTTCCGTTTGAAAAGTGATGTGCATCAGGGCGGAGTGGACGAATCCGCCAGGCAACCCGAGATTTATCCAATTTTTAAGAAAGGCCGTCTGCCTGCGAGTTATGCGATGGGCGATGTGAATGGTGATGGTCGGGATGATCTGTTGGTTGCGAATCCTTCCGGAGCGGAAGTCGTTCTCTTTTTGAAAGAGGAACGCGGCTTTCTTGCGCCAAAGGAATTCCCTTCCTTCTCTGCGATTTCAGCGATGACTTGCGGGCGTTTTTTCAAGGATTCGCAAGAGCGGTTGGTGATGGTCAGTGTGGCGGAGAAGACGATGGGCTTGAGTTTTCAGGATGCAGGCGGACGGCTTTCGTTTCCACGAGAGCTCTTGGTCGGGAGTGGAGATCCTCTGGTTTGTGAAGCGGTTGATCTGGATCGCGACGGCTACGACGAACTCGCTTTGATCACTGAGGACAAAGGCAAATATCAATTGCTGCTCGCGCGGCCGGTGAGTCGGAAGAAAGTGAATTCCGAGTGGGAAGTTCTCACCCAGTTGAGCTTGGATCAAGTGAAGCGTAAACCTTCAGGTATTCTAGCGGTGGACATTTTCAGATCGGGGCGAAATGGATTGATGGTATTTGTGCCAAGAGAAGCACCCTTGTTTTTTGCAGCAACGGAGGACGCTCCATTTGAGCTTACAGAAGTTGCCGAGAATTCCACAATTCGTCAGAGTTTGTTGAAGGACGTGAAGCGATCACAGGTAAGTGTCTTTGATGTCGATGGTGACCGTTCGAGTGAATTGGTCGTCGGGCGCGAAGGCTATGCCAGAGCTTTAGCCGTAGTGGATAACGACTTGGAAATGGTGGATCAGTTTAACGCGCGCCGTGGTGAAGATATGGTCTCTGCAGTCGTGCCGTTGATTGACGAAGGAGGTGTGGAGCGCTTGATGTTTTATGTAGCGGATCCTGGAGAGTTTCAATTTTTGCAGCGCGATACAGATGGGGTCTTTCGTTATCAGCACACTGACAAGACGGGTAGAATGGATTTAATCGAATGGGCCGAGGTCGAATTGGACGGGCATGGTTCAGAATTTATTTTTGCCGGAGAGTCACAGTTTTGGTATCTGCCGGAGCAGGTAGGCGCTTGGTCGAGAGTGGTGGAAGATAGTTATGAAACGAATGTGGAGGATGTGCGCTATACTCATATCGAAGGTGCCGACTTTGATGGTGATGGCGCGTTGGACCTCATCGCAGTCGATGGTACCAACCACGTGGTTGAAATTTTGTCTCAGAGCTCGGAAGGGTGGGAGAGCCGGATGTATTGGGAAATATTCGAGCAAAATATGCATTATCAAGGTCGGACGGGTGGTAATGTGGAGCCGCGTCAGGTGTTGGTTGCAGATTTAACCGGAGATGGGCTTATAGAGTTCGCTTTTCTAATACACGATAGGATACTATTCTATCCACAAGAATGAAAATTAGGTTCCAGTATGCCACCCGATAGGGTCCAGGGTAAGCTATAATCGGATGCGTATCTCGACTAAAATCGCCATTGCTCTTTGCTCAGCTCTGCTGGTGTTTACTATCTTTTTGGGTCTGAGTCGGTACATGATGCAGCAGATTCAGAAGCAAGAGAGCTATGTGAGTCGATTGAATGTAATTTCCAGAGAAGTCTCCAATGTGGAGATTGGAAATCTGAGTTTCCATGACCATCTCTCGGGTGCAGCGCATGTTGATGATGCCCTTAGTGCGACGAAGCATGGGCTCGAAGAAACACTTTCTTATTCAGATGAGATCGAGACGATCTATATTCTTGGTATGCTGGAGCATGTGGATGCGTTTTCCGAAGTTTTTCAGCGTTCGGTCAAGAGTAAGGAGTACGTGGCTGAATTGAATTACGGGATGGAGGATGAAATTGTGCGCTTCACTGTCTTGAATATGGAGATCCAGAGCGCGTTAGATTCAGCGCATGAAACGTTGCATGAAGCGCAGGATTTTGAGGGCAGCGAATGGGAAGCCATGGAGCGTTTTTCTTCAGCGCATGCTTATATTTGGGGTTGGTTAAATCGAGCCGTTAGTGTGATTGATCGTGAACTTTTATTGAACCGTCACCTCGATCACTTTGACCAAAGTTTCGAAATCGCACGTGAAGCCTATGAGTCGAGACTCGAGGAGCTTAATCGCTTAGCTCCGGAGATAAAGTTGGTGAATGTTGAAGACTATTTAAAGACTTTGAGAGCTGTGATGGCTGACCTGCGTAAAGTGTCGACCGAGTTTAAAGTGGCAGTGGAGAATGAGGCGGATTCACGGATGCTTCTGGATGAACATGGCCTGCGCTTACGCGAAATGCTTGATCGATTAATTGAGCGAGTGAGCGAGAGAAAAGCGGATCAAGCAGGGAACTTGGACCTTATCTTTTGGTTATTTGCAGTTGTTCTATTAGTGGGTTCAGCGGTCCTAACTCTTTGGTTCTCATTAAGTATCAGTCGGCCGATGTCACGTTTCGCGACCAGTGTGCGGGAGGTTGCAAATGGTAATTTCGATTTAGAGACAGAAGCAGATGGGGATAGTGAACTGGATGACTTGGCGCGCGCTTTCAATGACATGACCGAGAAGTTGCGCCGTAGCTATGGGGAAGTGGAGGAAAAGGTTCGCCAGCGAACAAAGGAGCTACAAGTCGCCTCTCTCAAAGCAGAGTCGCTTGCCGATGAGGCGCAGGAGGCTAACATGACGAAGAGTGCCTTTCTTGCTACCATGAGCCATGAAATAAGGACGCCGCTGAACTCGATCATAGGTTTTAGTGAGATGCTGGAAGATGGCAGTTTGAGTGAAGAGCAAAAGAGTGATTTAGCGACGATTCGACGATCGGGTGCGATCCTACTCGATTTGATTAACGATATTCTGGATCTTTCGAAGGTGGAGGCGGGCAAGCTGCGCCTTGAAGTCGCCCCGGTTAATTTGGAAGAAACTGTTCACGAAGTGACTAGCATGTTTAAGCTAAGCTTGGCACGAAAAGGGGTGGGCCTTCGCGTCGAGATTTTTGAGGACGTCGCTGACCCGGTTTTTACCGATCCTACGCGACTCAATCAGGTGCTGAATAATTTAATCAGTAACGCAGTGAAATTCACCACGGAGGGTGAAATATACGTGCGGGTCTGGCGTGAAATTGAGGATGTAGGCGGAGGCGTGCGCTATTATATTTCGGTTAGTGATACTGGAATTGGTATCCCACAGGACAGCTTGGATCAGGTATTTGTCGCATTTACACAGGCCGATTCATCCACGACTCGAAAGTATGGTGGGACGGGTCTGGGGCTGACGATCGGTTCTCGTCTGGTCGAGATGCTTGGCGGCGAGATTAATGTCGTCAGTAAAGAGGGTATGGGCAGCACCTTTACTTTTTACATTCGTAACTTGGTCAATCATCAGAGTCGGCTGAAGTTAACGCGAGCGCCTACGGTCTATGAGTTGGATTTTGAGCTGTCGCCAAAGATCATGGTGGTAGAGGACGATGTGGCGAATTACACGCTAGCTAAGAAGATTTTAGAACGTTTTGGATTGTCGGTTGACTGGGCAAAAAACGGTGTCGAAGCAGTGGAGTACGTGAAGCACGCAGATTATGATTTCATTTTCATGGATCTGCAGATGCCTGAACTGGATGGCATTTCGGCAACGTATGCGATTCATGAGATTTGCCTTGAGCGGCCGAAATCTCCTTACATCGCTGCGCTCACTGCCAATACGATGGCGGAGACACGTAAGGATTGCGAAGAAGCGGGGATGCGAGACTTCATTACCAAGCCGATCTCCGGCGAGACAATTAAAGCCTCGCTCATACGGTTTCAGCAGTATTCACAGAGCAAAGGACCGCCGGTTTCGAGCTAATCACTTTTGTTCGGGAATATGCTCTAATAGATCCAGAAACGTCGTGCCTTTTGTTGAAACGCCGCCGCTTGCCGCGACCATTGATTGACGAACGCGCGGACTCTGGCAGCGGCTCCCTGTTGGCTGATTTCATTCCACCAAGACGTGCTGCCGACGTGTTTATTAAAGAGTGCAGGGTTCTTCGTGCTGGCGAACGGATTTTTGGCTGACCATGTGGCTGCGATCTGCATCATGTGAAAGCTAATTTCGGTGGGGCGCACAGTCTGCCAGTCACTGACACTGAGATACACGCCTTCGACGGGTGCGCCTGCGGCACTCTGTGTGCGTAGCACGCGGTAGCTAAGTCCTGGAATGTTTCGGCTGGCGAGTGCGCGTGCGACTTCTTGGGGCGTCTTGCCTTTGAAGCGTAATAGGCGGAAGGGGTAGGGTGTGCCGATGCCGTGGCTGAAGCCGCCGACTTGAGCGCCGAGGCCTGTCATGGCATAACCAAGGACTGCAGAAAGATCCGGGATATAAGGTGAGGTTGGGATCCATTGAAGTCCGGTTTGCGGCCAAAGCATATTGCGCGTCCAACCGCGCATGGGGATGATAGTTAACTTTCCGTTTTGGCGTGAGCGCTCGGGGGTCTCCATCCATCCCGGCGTATGCTTTGCGATACGAGCGAGCTCGGCGATCGTCAGCCCGTGCACATAGGGCACATGAAAGGCACCCACGTAGCTACGCCACTCAGCGTCGAGTGGCGGGCCGTCGA
>Ga0316201_10002559_pt1 | contig 12975 bp, 14 predicted proteins | sample CS6wburrow_MG_FD_204516 | JGI IMG/M metagenome (GOLD analysis project Ga0316201, IMG submission 204516) | Coastal sediment microbial communities from Delaware Bay, Delaware, United States - CS-6 worm burrow | ecosystem: Environmental > Aquatic > Marine > Coastal > Sediment | place: USA... | reverse complement strand
TGCCCGCCAGGTGAAAGGCCGAAATGCGTTCGATGGCGTCATCCATCGCCTGCAACACGTGCGGCTCTACCGATGATTCCGCCTGCGCCCATTCCTCGGCACTGACCTCCAGCGCAGCGAGACTGACGCCATCGTATTTTTTCGCGAATTCGCGCAGGGCTTCATCGCCCTTTTTCCTGACTCGCGAGATTATCCCGGCAACAGCAGTTTGAAAATCGCCGGCCGGAATCGGCGGACGGCGCAGGGCAGCCGCCCGCTGCTTTTCGTTGGCCACAGACCAGTCTAGCAACCCGGGAATTCGAATTTCCATCACTCAGCCCAGCATTTTCTCGACCGGCAGCACCAGGATCGCAGAAGCGCCGGCGCCCTTCAGCGCTTCGAGGTGCTCCCAGAATACCGCTTCCCGGCACACGGCATGCAGTGCGACCTTGTCAGCGTCGCCTTCAAGGTTCATCAGGCTGGGGTTTTCGGCGCCTGGCAGCAGACGCGTGATCTTTTCAACAGCGTTGCGCGGGGCATGCAACATCACGTACTTGCTTTCTGCCGCCAACAACACGCCATCCAGTCGCGCCAACAGGCGGTTCAGCATGATCTGCTTTTCTTCTGAGAGACCACCTGATTGCCCGTAGAGTGCGGCCGTACTTTCAAACAGCACTTCCAGCTCGACCAGGTGGTTGGCCCGCAGGGTCGTACCGGTAGACACCAGGTCGGATATCGCATCCGCCGTCCCCAAACCGGGTGCGATTTCGACGGACCCTGTGAATTTAACCGTTTCGGCGTTGATGCCGCGCTCCGACAGGATGGACTTCGTCAGCGCCGGGTAGCTGGTGGCGATGCGGCGTCCATCGAGATCCGCAGCAGACCTCACCAGGGCACCCTCGGGTACTGCCAGCGACAACCGGCAGCCACCGAATGAAAGCTTACGCAACTGCTCCAGGCCCTCACCGCCATTGCTCTCGCGCATGACTTCCTCGGCAATATTTTCGCCGACGATGCCCAGTTCACAGACTCCGTCCAGCAACAGGCGCGGAATGTCGTCATCGCGCACCAGCAAAAGATCTATGGGAAAGTCTTTTCCATACCAGTACAGCTTGTCCTTGCTGCGCGCGAAACGCAGCCCGCAACTTTGCAACAAGGCCAGGGACTTGTCAGACAATCTGCCCGACTTTTGTATCGCCACTCGAATTCTGTTCATCGTTTGGCCGCCTCCTCGCGGCGCAAGGCCAGGCGGTAGCCGCCTTCACCCATGTTCATGTACCTGGCCACACGGCCGATGGTTGTCACGCTGACGCCATTAATCTGATTGATTTCCCGGTAGCTTCGGCCCTCTCTCAACAAGGATGCCGTCCACCAGCGGTCAACGATTGCCTCCACTTCTGCAGGCGTGCAGAGATCCAGCAAAAACTGGCGCACTTCCTCCGGTTTCTCCAGGGTCAAGAATGCCTTGTAAAGGGATTCGGCAGCGGCTTTCAGCGCTTTTTTCTGTTGTTCGCTATGTTGTTTCATGATGTGCTAATGTAATAACGTGTTAATACACTATAACGAAGGATAGAATGAATCCGACGACAATGCAAGCGCTGTTTGACGCCTGCATTCCAATGCTCTCAGTTGGCGTGTTTCAGGACCAGAAACTGTAGCTGCGTTCTATCACCCAAAATGCCGACAAACTGCCTACCAGGTAACTCGCTGCCACTTCACTGCCCTGTAAAACCCTCTCGTTGAAAAAAACCCGGCTGAGTGCCGGGTTTTTTCTACAGTTTGTCACAGCAAAGCTCAGAAACCACCGTGAATGATAATTTCATCCATCGGCTTGCGCTCCCGCTTTTTGCGATCGCGGTTGGCGAACTCTTCTGCTACTGACCCTGGCCCGCCAACATAGCCGATCGCCAGGCCGGTGACGGGGTCAATGGAATCGTCAAGCTGAAACAGGTCGCGGGCTTTGTCCCGGTCTATACCTATCATCTGGTGCACAACCAGACCGCGCGTGGTCGCTTCGAAGGTGAGGCTGGCAGAAGCGGCGCCCAGGTCATGCATGAAAGCCATATTGGGTTTGCCGTTGTGTTCAAAATCCGGCCTGGCCAATCCCAGCGCCAGCACCGGCGCGTTTTTGGCCCAGCCCTGGTTGCCTTCCAACAGCGATTCATAAACCTGCTCCCAAACCGCCTGGCTGCGGCCGCGAACACCTACGATGTAGCGCCACGGCTGGGCGTTATAGGATGACATCGTCCAGCGGGCGGCTTCGAACAGTGCTGCAAGATCGTCTCTTGCCACTTCCCGTTCCGGGTCGAATGCATATGGGCTCCAGCGCGAGCTGAGGGCCGGGTGAATCGGTTGGTTTGTGGGGTTTTTCATAACGTCCTCTATAATTGGTTTAATCAATCGATCCGGGGCAGATCAAAAAGTAGTATTTCAGCCGCTGCCCGGCCGCTAATTTCAAGCCCCGGGCCTGCGGATACCTGGAAGCCGTCACCGCTATTGAATACCTGCCCGTTTACAGCCACGCGGCCCCTGGCCACGTGCACATACGCCATTCGATCAGGATTGACCTGGTGGCTAACAGATTCATCTTTATCCAGCAGGGCGCCGTACATCAGGGCATCTGTGTTGGCACTGACGGAGCCGTCACGGCCATCGCCCGAAACCATCAGTGTCAGGCGGCCCTGCCTGTCAGGCGCGGGGAAATGTTTCTGCGCATAACCGGGTTGTGTGTACTGTGCATTCGGCAACAACCAGATTTGCAGGAAATTCACAGGCTCATCTTCCGAAGGGTTGAATTCGGAGTGCGTAACACCTGTGCCGGCAGACATGCGCTGCACGTCACCCGGGCGAATCACGCTGCCATTACCCATGCTGTCCTTGTGCTCCAGGGCACCGTCAAGCACGTAGCTGACAATTTCCATGTTGTTGTGCGGATGGGTTGGAAACCCCGCGCCCGGGATCACCTTGTCATCATTGATAACCCGCAGCACTGACACGCCCATATGTTGCGGATCATAATATTCGCCAAAAGAGAACGTGTGATAGCTGTCGAGCCAGTCGTTGGTGAAACGGCCTCGTTCGTGTGCGTATCTTGCCTTGATCATTAACCTGCTCCTATCGCTCGATGACGGCCAGAAGTCGCCACATGGGCATTGAATGTCGTCATGTTAATGTTTTAGTATTAAGTAATAAATAAGCTTTTATGCAAAATATTATTTCGTTATATGCAAAAATATAATTTTCCTGACATACAGGCCTTTCTGAAAGTCGTGGAAACCGGCAGCTTTACCCGTGCAGCGCAACAATTGAATGCAAGCACAGCAGCCGTTAGCCGGCGCGTCTCGGCACTGGAGAGCGCCCTCAGTATCCGGTTGCTGAACCGAACCACGCGCCAACTTCACCTGACCGATGCCGGGCAGCAATATGCTGCTGACATGCAGCACGTCATGATGGCGCTTGAAGAGGCCGAACAGAAAGTACAGCGGGCCGGTCGGGAGGTCACAGGCAAGCTGCGCCTGGCTGCGCCATTGAGTTTCGGCATCGAGCGAATCGCGCCAGTCTTACCAGGCTTTCTCAAACAGCACCCGGGACTGAGGATAGACCTGCAGCTGGAGGACCGGCGCACTGACCTGCTCTCGGAAGGCATTGATTTAGCAATCCGCATTGGCACACTGGAAGACTCAACACTCATCGCAACCCGCATAGGTGAAATCTCGAAAGCTTACTGCGCGTCGCCGGACTATCTCCTGGAACATGGCGAACCCAGGCATCCGGCCGAGCTGAATAAACACAAGCTGCTCAGGTACAACCTGATCAGCGCGGCAGATGAATGGGGGCTCGACGGGGACAGTAGCCAAAGCACATCCGTGGCATGGCAACTGTCAGCGAATAATGGAGAGGCGCTGAGGGAGGCCGCCATCGAGGGCCTGGGAATTGCCATGCTGCCCACCTTCATCGTCATGGACGCACTGAGGGACGGCCGCCTGAAGGAAATCATGTGTAAGTACACACAGGATCTTAGCGGCGTTTTCGCGGTGCGACCCTCACGGCGATTCACACCGACAAAAATCAGTCTGTTGATTGAATACCTGAAGGAACAGATCAATCGCTTCTAGGCGTGGCAATTGTCTAATGCATACTCCGCCGCTGACGGCGATGATGCCAACGGCCGAGGTTATCAAGCTGACGCCATTCCTCCCTGGTCAGGTACGCCCGGCCGCCCTGCACTACCCGCAACGCACACAAGGTGCACTGGGGGCGGGCCCGGATCATGCAGGACTCGGGTATAAAGTCAGTGAAAGAACCACCCGTCAGCGCAGCTACCAGAACTTTGGCAACGAAACCAGGTTCAAGCCCTTCCTGCCTCAATAAACAATGCGGTTGCGTACACAAGTACCGGGGCATGGAGTCAATCGTTCGCTCTCTGATCACAGTAATCTCCATAATCACCTGGAGTCCGGGGACGACAATAAGTCGCCGCCGACACCGCCACCGGACCAATTGGTTACGAGGTTTGCATCTTTAGAATTCTTTTTTTGAACCAACTGTCGGATAGCGCCAGGAATTCAACTCCCTGCTGTCTAAATATAGCGACTGCGGGTGGAATTGCTAATTGCTGAATCACACATTGCGGTAAATCGCATGAAACCCGGGTCAAAAAGAATAATTGCAAACGATTTGGGCACACAGAGACAGCCCGGGTGGTCAATTTTTGCACCCGGGACCGACTTTATTACTCAGCACTTTTCCATACATGCAGTACCACATTACATTGTTTACATAAGTACTTGTACTTTAATTAATTATGGTGTATTGTGTACACAGCCTAGGCGCAGTTGAGCCAGCTGAATTCCGTCTTGCTGCGAGACACGGAGTGTCATTTTTCAACAGGGGCGCCATGGCGGCTTTTAAAGATCTAACCAATCAGTTCCAACTTCCCCTTCCTCGTTAACTTCTTGATGTCCGACTCCCGCTTTTGCGCGCTGCTGCGGTCAGGGTGGTTCTCGCTGTACACCACCCTTAATGGCTTCCTGCCGCGGAAAAACCGCGCGCCCGTTGGTTTTTCGCAATGCTCGTCAAAACGCCTGGCAATATCCGTGGTGACACCTGTGTACAGGCTGCCGTCGGTCGCCTCGATAATGTATACAAACCAACCCATGGCACGCTCCGCTAAATCCATCATGTACAATTATACGGTGTTGGACCTGATGAATTGAGGGGTAACCATGACAGGAATTCTCATCACGCTCGTACTTTTGCTGCTGGTAGCAGGTACTTGGATATACAACCGTTTGATTCGCAATCGAAACCGCGTCAATGAGGCATGGGCGGGTATCGACGTGCAACTTCAGAAGCGTTCTGAACTGGTCCCCAACCTGGTACAGACGGTAAAAGGTTATGCGAAACACGAATCCGGCGTGTTCGAAGAGGTCGCACATATCCGCACTGATGGAAATAGCCGTGGTGAAGAACGCGCCAGGCAGGAAACCGCCTTGTCGAGATCGCTCGGGCGGCTGTTTGCGCTGGCGGAAGATTACCCGGACCTGAAGGCCAGCGAAGGGTTTCAGCAATTGCACACCAGCCTGGTCGAGATCGAGGACCACCTGCAATACGCCCGCAGGTACTACAATGGCGCGGTCAGGGATAACAACAACCTCATTGAGAGCTTTCCGCCCAATATCATCGCCAATATGTTCAGGTTTGAACTGGCTGAATTTTTCGAAATTGAACTGGCCAGCCAGAGAAGCGCTCCCGATGTCAGCCTTTAAGCCGCGGAAGTTCCTGCCATTTTTTCAATTGCCATTTTTTCAATTGACCGCCTGCGTAGTCCTGCTGTTTGCCGGAACAGCGGCCGCGGACGAGCGGATCCTCGCTTACCACTCCGACATCCTCGTTAATGTTGATGGCAGCCTGGTTGTCACCGAAACACTCCGGGTGCGCTCTGAAGGCCGGGAAATTCGCCGGGGAATCTTTCGCGATTTTCCGACCAGTTACAAAGACCGGTTCAACAACCGCTACCGCGTTGGCCTCGACATCGAGGGGATTCAGCGCAACGGCCAGCCGGAACCGTACCACACGGAGAAGCGCGCCAACGGCATTCGAATATACATCGGAAGCTCAAACAGAATGCTGGACAACGGGATACATGAGTACCACCTGCGCTTTCGGACGACGCGCCAACTGGGGTTTTTTGAAGACTACGACGAGTTGTACTGGAATGTGACAGGCAACGATTGGGCCTTTCCAATCGACCACGCCAGCGCCCGTATCACGCTCCCCTCCCCTGTTCACACTGACGACTTGCGCCGCGCTGTTTACACCGGCCGCCAGGGCGCGAGCGGGCAACAGGCCAAATCGTATATTGCCGGCTCCCAAACGGTCATGTTTGAAACCACCGGGGCCTTGCAGGCACGCGAAGGATTTACCGTAGCGCTGGGTTGGCCCAAGGGCATAGTCAATCAACCCTCTACTCTTGAAAGGATTAGTTACTTTCTCCAGGACAACGCTTCAGCCCTGGTGTTGCTGATTGGCCTGCTGGCGCCGCTGTTGTGGTACCTGTGGGCCTGGAACCGCTACGGACGTGACCCGCAAAAAGGCGTCATTATCCCGCGCTTCCAACCACCTGGTGGCCTGACACCTGCCGCTTGCAGCTATATCCGCAAGATGTCTTTCAATAAGGAAGCGTTTTCCGCGGCCATCGTCAGCCTTGGGGTCAAGGGTTACCTGGAAATCAATGAAGATGATGAGAGTTTCACTCTCAGCCAGAAGCGGGAGCCCAAGCCCTCCTTGGCGAGCAAAGGTGAGCGCGCCGTCCTTAAGGAGCTATTCAAGGAAGGTATGCAGGTCGAACTCGATCAAGAAAATTACCGGGTATTCATGGCTGCCCGAAGCGGGCTGAAAAAAGCCCTCAAGTCCGAACACCTAGGGCGTGTATTTAACCTCAACGCCAGGTTCGCGCTGCCGGCAGTGATCATGACTATTGTTGCGGCCATCGTTGCAAGCCAGTTGCAGGGCGGTCCTCTCGTCTGGATCACATTTGCTGTTCTTTCAGTTGCCATGCACCTGACTTTCTTGTTCCTGTTGCGCGCACCAACACCCGCCGGCCGTCAAATCATGGATGAAATTGAAGGTTTCAGGATGTACCTGGATACGGCTGAGCAGGACCGCCTGGAACACATGCGTTCACCCCAATTAAGCCCCGAGGTCTTTGAAACGTTTTTGCCGTTTGCATTCGCCCTCGGTGTGGAAAACAGCTGGTGTGAGAGATTCGCCCGAGAATTCCCTGAGGACCTGGCGAAGAACGGCGGCTATCACCCGGCATGGTACACGGGACGGCACAGCGGTCTAAATACGCTGGGTCATCTTGGTAATGAATTTAACAGCAGCTTTTCATCAGCGATTGCCTCATCTTCATCCCCACCCGGGTCGTCATCCGGATCGGGCGGTGGTGGTTCCTCCGGTGGCGGCGGCGGCGGTGGTGGCGGCGGCGGCTGGTAAACACGGACACAATTCGCTGGACTGAAACACGTAACGGTAGTATCACGGTTTTTGGAAGCAATTAGCCGCTTCGCATTGGAAGCCGGGAATCATTCAAACATCAAACGGGTAATCTGAAAATATGCACCTTGGTCTTTCTGCAATACTCGAGTATTTTTCTGACCACCGCAGCGATGATGCGCTGGTGCTGGGAACAGTTATTGCCACTGAAGGGTCCACCTATCGCAAGCCCGGCGCCATGATGATCATCGCCCGTGACGGCAGCTACCAGGGCCTGATATCAGGAGGTTGCCTTGAGGCCGATCTCGCCGCACAGGCAAGCGATGTATTTGCCGATGGCCAGCCACGTAACGTGTGTTACGACATGAGCCAGGGAGATGACTTTGCCTTTGGCCTTGGCCTTGGCTGTGATGGCATTATCCACCTGTTGTTACAACGGCTGGATGGAAAAGGCGGCTTTGGCTTTCTTGAAACCCTTGAAAAGGCGCTAAAAGCGAGAAAAAGCGGTCTCTTGAGCCTCGTAACCTCGAGCACACACGACGGCTTTAATGCCGGCGATTATGCCCTGGATTGTGGCGCCGGCCTGGTCGAGGGCAAGCCTGAGCTGGCCAATAGCCCACATGCGCCGGAAGTCGCTGGCTATTCGGAAGGGCACGACATGTCCAGGCGTTACCGGTATGACAGTCTGACATCAGCCGCGGGCACGGTTGACCTGTTATTGATCCCCATCAAGCCGCCCCCAGCCCTGCTCATCTGCGGCGCAGGCCATGATGCTGTACCCGTGGCCCGCCTGGCGGTGGAAATGGGTTGGGACTGCACAGTCGTTGATCACAGGCCCGGGTTTGCACGCCCCGATCGCTTTCCGGCCGCCTGTAAGGTCGAGGTATTACAGCCCCGGGAACTCAGCCGGCAAATCGACCTTAAACAGGTAGACGCCACCGTTGTGATGACGCACCATCTCGGCCATGACCGCTCCTATCTTGCCCAGGTCGTTGAAGCCTCGCTGACCTACATCGGGCTGCTGGGACCACGCGCGCGCCGGGACCGATTGCTCAATGAGATTGGCGCAACCGATGCCCGCGTTAATGGCCCCGCTGGCCTGGACATTGGTGCAGAGCTGCCCGAATCCATTGCACTGGCCATCATTTCTGAAATTCATGCCTGTCTGAATAGTCGCGACGGCAGCATGCTGACCCCGGCCGGGGTATGAGCCGAACCGGACTCAGTATCCTGATTCCCGCCGCCGGCGCCAGTGAGCGCCTGGGGCAATCTAAACAGCTGGTCAAATACCACGGCACGACCCTGATTCAGAAGTCTGTTGAGAACGCATTCGCCATCGGTCCCGCTGAAGTTATCGTGGTGACCGGGTATCAGGCGGGACCCGTGAAGCGCTCGGTCCGGCAATCCGGCGTAATCTGGGTGCACAATCAACGCTGGTCAGAAGGCATGGGAACATCTATCGCAACCGGCGCCGCCAGGGTCAACTCGCAGTCAAGCGGCCTGATGGTTCTTCTGTGTGACCAATGGCGTATCGGGCAGCACGATTTATCCACCCTTGCCGAGCAATGGAAATCCAGTCCTAAGAGCATTGTTTGCGCACAGGTGAAAGGCCGTAATATGCCACCCGCTATTTTTCCTTCCTCACTTTTCAGGCAACTACGCGCTCTGGAAGGCCACCGGGGGGCGCAAACCATTCTCGCCGCCCACGCCCCTATGCTGACAAGCATTCCACTGGAAAACGCTGCCTTTGACCTGGACACAAAAGCCGACCTGAGCTTACTAAAAAGCCATGAACTGTAATAACTTACAGTAGACCCTTACACGCATTGACATAACAATTGCAGGTGTAGTTATGCAGGATGCCATCAACTGCAAGGGGTAATAAGAATGAAAGGATTCTATGCGGTTTTCTTAGCGCTTTTTCTCAGTGCTTGCGGACAACCGGAACCGATTACCTATGAATCGCTTTCCTGGGTCAACAATTATTATGTTCAACACCCGGTCCAGACACTGACGCCGACCGCCGGCGGCTGGTTGTTTCGAGGTGCGAGGGAAAATGGGAATGAAATAAGAGTGGGATTCCTTGTTCCGCGCTCACTGAATCCGGACCAGGCCAAAAGGCACGCAGTCCTGGAACGAGTTTGTCCGGCCAAGTCGGAGGCGATCTGGCAGGTCTTACCGGCAGGCAACAGAATCGTAATCAGCGTATTTACAGAAGACAATAAGTTCAAAGACCACGTGGTGTGTTAACCGGCCCTCACCAGGGCCGGTCTGTTTTTTGCAAAGGAAGGCAGGTATCGCTTAGCCGCAACCACCACTCGTGGGAGCGCGTTTCAACTCAAGAATAACCTTTGGCTCGTACTTCAGATTCAAGAAGTGCGGGCTGGGCTCCGCTGCCGGATGCCTTGAGCCGGTGGCTGCATTGAACTTATACGCCAACTGGTCTGGCGCTTTCATCGCAACGCGATCGTCCTCGCCCAGGCTTCCAGCTGCGTAGGTGTCCAGCCAGGCGTTGATTCCACCTTCGAGGATATAGATATTGGGCAGGCTTTCAGCCTTGAGAATCTTCCACGCCTCGGTGGCCGCAGCCTCGTCATTGCTCATCGTGACGAAGACCGTGTTGGCGAGTTCGAACTGCAATTCCCTGGCCTTCTCCTGAACCTTATCCAGCGGTACATGGACTGCACCGCGAATGTGAAACTGGTTATAGTCTCGTTCATCACGGACATCCAGCATGACCATCTTGATCTTGGTATCGTCGATGTACTTGAGCAGTTCTGCCGGAGCGACCTGAACCTCGCGGTTATCCAGCTTGGCCTGGGCTTCCGCTTCAATGGCTTTCCAGCGGTCTGTGTTGCTGGGCTGGCCAATGACCAGGGCCACGGCCGCCAGGGCAACCAGCGCTCCGGCTGCCGGTTTGGACCAGCCGGGAAGGACTTGCTGTGGACGCTCATTGACCATCGCTTCAACCTTCTCTGCGATAACAAACAAGCCTAGTGCGACAACGACGATGACAAGCACGACAACACCATAACTGGCATTAAAAAGCTCCGGCAGGGTAAACCGGCCCATGTTTGAGCTATCAAAGAACGTTGCAAAGCTGCCTACTGTCTCGCCAAACATGAAAATACCAAACAGGACACCGATAACGAACATGACGGCATCCAGCTTGCCGGTGGCCAGGCCAACCAGCGAGGTGCCGGGACAAAAACCACCGATGATGAAGCCCACGCCCATGATCAGGCCACCGACGATTCCGGGCCACAGGTAGGTCGGGGGAACCCAGACCAGGTTGTAGTCCAGCAGCCCGAGTGAAGAGGACAGGAAAACGAGCGTCATCGCCACGATAATGGCGGTAAACATCACCTTGAATACACGCATGTCTTTGAAGTAGAACTGCGCGGCCAGCAATTTCGAATTGCCGAAACCGGCGCTTTCAAGGGTCATGCCGAAAGCGATACCGATCACTGCGTAGACCACGTAGGAGCCCCAATGGCCAAAAAGTTCAGCGAGAGGAAGTGGAAAAGATGCCATGATAATCCTCCTCAGTTCCAGAATTTACGGAAGAAATAAGCCAATGCATAAGCACCGGCAAAGACCGCGAACATGAAAGCCCAGCTGCCGACGGACAATACAGCACCGCCCGACAGCGCCTGGCCAGAAGTGCAGCCCCTCGCCAACCGTGCACCGTAGCCCATCAGGGCGCCGCCGATAAAGGCCATTACCCAACGGGTGCCATTACTGATCTGCGGCCCCTTGTTGGTTTCAAATTTCATCCGGCGGCCGAGCAACCCGGAAATCAAGCCACCGACGATGGTGCCGATGGTCAGGAACACGATCCAGCTATCCAGCGGGTTGGCGTTGCCTCCGGCCATCTTCAACAAGTAAGCAACCTGGTCAATGTGTTCAGGATTGACTTCATTCTGGACATAAACCAGCAAACGGTTCAGGCCTCCCGATGCGCCCAGGCCGGACCCGGTGATAAAAAATGCCAGGAACAGCACGATACCCAGCAGGGTCCCTGCCAGGTAGGGGTTCATATAGGGCCTGGCCCTTGAAACTTGACTCATTTTGACTCTCCTTTATAACTATCAGACAACGTTTGGCCCTGATGTTTCTCGACATCGTCCCAACCGGTGATCATCGACTTGATGCCAGCCATTGGTTTATGGCCTGTTGTTGTCAGATATACATGCATGACGATAAATGCAGCGAACGCCCACGCAACCAGCGTATGGACGGTTGCGAGCACCGGCAGACCGCCCAACTCCGCAGCGATATCGGGCCAGCGCTGCAAGCCCCAGATCAGCACACCGGTGATGATCTGCGCCGGCAGCAATATATTGAGAATTGCCAGGTAGGTGACCTGCTGCAGAGGATTGAGCTTGTTGCTCTTGGTTTTCTCCAGCGGGTGCGGCTTGCCGGCAAAAATACCCCGGCTGTAGTACATGGCCTGTGCCAGGGTGTTTGCGACAAAGCCTTTAGGTTCTGGCAGGTATTGCCTTATCTCCCCGCTGGCAAGGTGATAGAACAACGAGAGCGCTGCGTTGATCAGCAGGATAAATCCGAGCACGTTGTGCACATTGACCACGTAGGGAAAGCTGAACATTCCGAAAAAGTGTGGTTTGTGAATGATCAATCCGGTGAAGATCAACAGCAGGATTGCACTGGCCTGCAACCAGTGCCATAAACGCTCGTAAGCGTCGTACATATGGACGCGCTCATATTCGTGCACAACCGCAGGCCTGCGCCGTGAAGACACGTAGCGTGCCACCGAGTGCGCAGTCACACCCAGCGCTACACCGAAAAACATCAGCATCCCCAGCAGATCCACCCAGCGCTCACCGTGAAGACCGATAATATAGAAACCGGCGCTGCGGCTGTCGGCTTTGAAACTCGAGCCACCCGCTTCGCTGGAATTGACCTCGCCGGCAAGATCGACGCCCGCCAGTGCAACCATTGCCGGTTGGACACCTCCAGGTGTGTAATCAGAAAGCGTGAACGATGCAGCCAGCAGAGAATCCCGGTCGTGACAATTTGAACAATCCCTGGTTGCCGTCTCGCCGTTGACGACATTGTGATTGATTGAAAACGGCGTGATTTCAGACTGGATTTGCAAGCCGCTCAAGCCGGTCGCTTCAAGCCGCTGCCTGACCGCAGCGAGGCTGCCCTCGTCATCCAGCCGCAATTCGTCATTTTCCAGCCTCCCATCTCCATCGGTATCCAGGGCAGCGATCACTTCGGGGTGATAGGATTCGCCGCTGAAAAGAGCGCTTTCCAGTTGCTGCCTCGATACGGGCAAGGCCGGGTCGCCGGCCGTCCAGTACCAGGCTGTTACCAGGTTGAAAGGCGCCAACTGATACTCACCGGCAGCATTGAGCCGCGGCAGAATCAACGGTCTGAAACCTTCAATCAAGCTGTCGCTGGCAACCGGGTCGCCGATGACATTGCGGTACTGCCTGATGGGTTGTCCATCCTTGTCCAGTACGGTCCAGTCCA
>Ga0316201_10002558_pt1 | contig 12977 bp, 14 predicted proteins | sample CS6wburrow_MG_FD_204516 | JGI IMG/M metagenome (GOLD analysis project Ga0316201, IMG submission 204516) | Coastal sediment microbial communities from Delaware Bay, Delaware, United States - CS-6 worm burrow | ecosystem: Environmental > Aquatic > Marine > Coastal > Sediment | place: USA... | reverse complement strand
AGGGTCAATATTTTGTTTCGCGGCAAAAGTGTCTGGTCTCAATTGCGGAAAAAGGATATTCGTCTCCTCCCAGTTTCCCTTCTCAGAAACCTGGTAGTAGCTTCCAAATAAAGCTGCATTTTCTCCCAAAACCTGGTCGAATTCCTCTTTACTCCACACATAGAACTTCCCTTCTATTCCCTCTGAATCTGCATCAAAAGCAGCAAAAAATGTCCCCTCTCCAGATTGCATTTCTTCCATTAAAAACTGAATAGTCCGATCAATGATATCCTCATAATATTGATCTCCCGTAAGCTGGTACGCTAATGCATAATTAGAAAGTAGCAAAGCATTATCGTATAACATTTTCTCAAAATGAGGCACGTGCCACTCACGATCAACCGAATAGCGCGAAAAGCCGCCACCGATTTGATCATAGATACCACCCGTAGCCATTCTCTCTAAAGTGCGCAAAAAATGTTTCAGGTAAGGTCCTTCCGGCTGATTTCGACCCAACATCGCAATGTTTTGTAGCATCATTGTGGACGGGAATTTTGGAGCTCGGCCAATCCCGCCAAACTGAATATCAAACTGTTGCTTTACTTGTTCAAAAATGGCGGGGAAATCAATTACCTCCCGTTGATGAAAGGGGTTCACTTCAATTTGATCGTTCAAAAATTGAGTATGGCTCGATTGAATAGCTTCAATCAATCGGTCAGCCTGTCGCTCAACATCCTTCCTTTTATCTTCGTAAATACGATGAATATGAATCAATACCTGCTCCCATGAAGGCCTTTTATACGCTGGTTTAGGTGGAAAATATGTCCCCCCGTAGAAAGGTTTTTGATCAGGGGTTAAAAAGCAATTCAATGGCCATCCGCCAGAGACACCTAAATACTGTATAGCCTCCATATAGATTTGGTCAACATCCGGCCGTTCTTCCCGGTCAACTTTGATATTGACAAAGAATTCGTTCATCATCCTGGCAGTCCCTTCGTGCTCGAAAGACTCTCTTTCCATCACATGGCACCAATGACAAGTTGAATATCCGATGCTCACGAGAATCGGTTTGTTTTCTCTTTTTGCCTTTTGGAAGGCTTCCTCTCCCCATGGATACCAATCAACAGGGTTAGAGGCGTGTTGGAGGAGGTAGGGACTTGTTTCGTATTGAAGTCTATTCATATTTCAACTAACAATCCATCATACCCGAGGTTCACACGTTCTGGCAATTGTTTTTCAATGTCTTCGAACAATCCCATCTGATGGCTACAATGGGTTAAAAAAGTTTGTTTCGGATCGATCTGATTGATCAAATCCAATGCTTCATTGAGATTCAAATGTGAGTGATGTGGGCTGTGATGCAATGCACTCAGGAATAAATATTTGAGTCCAAAAAGTTTTTCCAGTTCACTATCCGGAATCGATTTCACATCCGTCAAATAAGCAATATCACCAAATCGGAATCCAAGAATAAGAAGATGTCCATGCATAATGCGAATTGGAATCACCCGAATATTTCCAATCATGAACGGTGCTATTGAGATCTCTTTAAGTGTCAACCGAGGTTTGCCGGGATACTGGTACTTCTCATCGAAGATATACTGAAAGGATTTCCGCAATTGGTCACATACACGCTTTTCAGCATAAATCGGTATACTCCTACGATGCAAAAAATTAATTGGCCTGAGGTCATCCATCCCCGCGACATGATCATTGTGCTCGTGAGTCATCAAAACTCCATGAATATTCGAAATATTTGCCGATAATAATTGCATTCTCAAATCAGGACCAGTATCGATGAGCAAATGGGTCTCATTATCAGAAATATATGCTGCTGTTCGAAATCGATGATCTTTAGGATTGGAAGAAAGGCAAACCGGACACCTACATCCAATCACTGGCACTCCTTGCGAAGTTCCGGTGCCGAGAAGTTGGAATTTTATTGGGGCGCTCAATCTATCTCCACCTTTTCTACCTGATCGGATTTGAGGTTGAGTTTACGGAGCTTGCGAAGTGTTTGAACATTATTTTCAGAAAGACCTGCTTCCTGGATATTCAACTTTTCGATTATTTCAACCAAAACATTGATCCTTCCTTCAATATCGAAAAACTTATTGATGACGATAATATCCTTATTATCTACAATACAGTAGCCTGATTGGAAGTTACCCTTTTCATAGAGGATTTTAAACGACATTTCCTTAAAAATCTCCTCGACCTTCTTGAGGGATTGGCGCGTGTATTTGAACATATTATCCGTTATTTGCCATACAAAGTAACGCGGAACGGTATAAAATACCAACAAATGAGAATAAAAATACATTTGATCGGTGCAGTTCTTCTCTTCTTTTTGTGCATTCAAAATGTACAGGGACAGGAAAGGAGGTTTCATGCCGGACTTGTTGTCGGTATGAATGCGTCACAAATAGACGGTGATTTACTGGCCGGGTTTAATAAAATTGGACTTACCGCAGGAGCCCGTGGAAGTGCCATCCTCGGTGACAAGTTGGATTTTAATATCGAGTTTCTTTACAGTCAAAGAGGAAGTCGACCGGATATATTTAATGCATTACTTGACCCGGATATCAATATTTCCCTGCATTATGCTGAGATACCAATTTATATTGGCTTTTATGACTGGAAAGTAGATGACTATTATAAAGTGAAAGTACATGGCGGTTTGAGCTATGGGAGACTCATCAAGGCCAGCACTGTGGACGCATTTCTGGATGACCCTTTAGATCTTGAATTGCTGGCAGATTCATTTAATGACACTGATTTGTCCTGGATCGTTGGAGGCTCTATCTTTTTCACTCCAAAATTTGGGATTACACTACGATATACACGCTACATCAACAAACTCCTGAATCCGTCAAAACTGGGTATCAATGCACCGGCCCTCAGAAGTTATTTCCTTACATTTAGAGCAGATTTTAACTTCTAACTTTGAACTTATGCGACTTCTTTATGGTTTCTTTTCATTTTTCGTCATTTTAATCATTGGTACTTTTGCATGTCAAAATGCAGATAAAAAAAATGAGGGATCAGGAAAATCGAATCAAACAACAAAGGCACCACCTGCAGAACAATTGAGTCAACCAGGGAGCATCCCTGTTGAGTTAATGAAAAATCTTTGGGAGGAGTGCGATTACATTGATATCATTTTTTACAATTCACCTGTTAGTGTGAGCCAGGGAGACCAGGCAGGAATTCGCAATACACTTCAATTTATTTCGACAAAACCCGTCCCCCACAATCCAGATTGTGCTCCTATGGGGCGAATCAGCTTCATTGTAAAAGGTAATATTCAGACAGAAGCAGACATTTATCTCAGCAAGGGATGCACGTACTTTGCTTTTATCGAAGAAGGAAAAATCAAGTACGCAAATGAAATGACTCCCCAGGGAATAAATTTCATTTCGCAGGTTACTAAAGCACAACCACCAACAAATGAATGATGATGTGTCGCCTTCTCATCGCCTGGCGATTATAGACCTTGGTACAAATACCTTCCATTTACTGATTGTCGAAATAAAAACCAATGGGGTGCCATGGTCAGTACTATGTCGTGAGCGGGAATATGTAAAACTTGGCGCAGGAGGGGTCAAGGAAATATCAGATGAGTCTTATCACAGAGCCATTGAAACGATGAAAATGTTTCATTTGAAATGTATCAAATTCGGACATCCAAAGGTAATTGCAGTTGGAACAGCATGCCTGAGAGTCGCCAGAAATGCAACTAAACTGATCAGGGAAGTATTCGATCAGACTGGCATCCAAATAGAGGTCATTTCTGGAGAAAAAGAGGCTCTTCTCATCTCAAAAGGCATCGTTTTATCACTCCCTGAAATAAAACGTCCATTTCTCATCATGGATATTGGTGGCGGAAGTATTGAATTTATTGTCTGTGATGTCTCTGGACAAATCAGCTTTTCAAAAAGCTATCAGGTTGGAGTGGCGATACTTTTTAAAAAATTCCATCTTAATGATCCTATTTCAACCTTAGAATTGCAAGAAATTGACTCCTTCTTAAAAAACGAGTTGAACGATTTAATCGTGCATTTAGATCAATTTCCGCAATTGGATCTCATTGGCGCTTCCGGCACATTTGAAGTGCTTGGGGATGCTTTGTCTTCTTCAAAGTTGAATCAGTATACAGCTCATGTAGACATTAAATCATTTTATCCTTTTTACTCAAGAGTGATCAAAACGAATTTAAAGGAACGCATGGACATGCCTGAAATTCCTGACTCACGCGCAGATCTGATCGTGGTAGCACTGCAAACGATACACTTTATACTGAGCCAATATCCCTTTCAAAAGATTTTGGTATCAGAATTCGCACTTAAAGAAGGACTTATCAAAGAATCCATCGAACAAACAACCTGAAATTTAGGCTCATCTAAAAAAATCATTTGGGTTCCTTAAAATATTTATAATTTTACATAAAATGCTGATCGATGAGTATAATGGATATCCTCAATGAAATATGGGCAGTGCGTGCTTTGATCGCATCCAGCCTTGTTGGGGTGATGTGTGGGATTTTAGGTGCGTTCATTGTGTTACGGAATATGTCTCTGATCGGTGATGCTTTATCACATGCGATATTACCTGGAGTCGTTGTTGCTTTTATCCTTTTCGGATATTCAAGTTTCGGTTTTTTTATTGGAGCGGTGATTGCAGGATTAGTTGCTGCGGTAGGAATCACATGGATTCAGGAAAACATTAAAACGAAAAATGATGCAGCGATAGGTATTGTTTTTACCGCCATGTTTTCTCTCGGAGTCATTGGGATTTCGAGGGTTTCAAAAACGGACGGAGTACATCTTGACCTAAAGGATTTTCTATTTGGCAATATCCTTGGTGTTTCTGATCAGGATTTGATCATGACTGCGGTCGTTGCATTATTTGTCGTTGCCAGCATTTTCATTCTATACAGGTATCTGTTTATCAGCACTTTCCAGCCTGTCATTGCCAGAACGATGGGAATTTCTGTTGGATTGATCCACTATTTTTTAATGTTGTTGCTTTCATTTTCAGTAGTCGCATCTTTGCAAACAGTTGGTGTGATACTCGTCGTTGCTATGCTCATTACTCCCGCTTCGACAGCTTTATTACTATCAAACAAATTGAAGAATGTACTATGGATATCTGGCATAGTCGGGCTAATCTGCGCTGTTTCCGGACTTTATTTTGCCATTCTTTGGGACACCACCCCGGGACCTGCTATGGCAGTATGTGCGACAATCATTTACCTCCTAACAGCTGTCTTTGCTCCCCAAAAAGGGCTATTATCCAGATTTTTTGTCAGGCAGTCACACAAATCAAAAATTGTCCGGGAAGATGTGTTGAAACAAGCATTTAAGCTGGATATAAACAACACACTGAATTTTGATCTACTAAAGGGAAAACTAGAGATTGGAAAAGGACGATTACGCAAACATTTACAAGCATTAGAGTCAAAAAAATGGCTTGTACTAAAAGGAAATAAAATTGAATTGACAAGTTCTGGTAAAGACCAGGCTAATCAGCTTGTGAGAGCGCACAGGCTCTGGGAGAGTTATCTGGTTCAGCATATGGGACTTACCGAAGAACAAATACATGAAGACGCCGAAAGGTTTGAGCACTTATTGACAGAAGAGTTAGTGGATGAGGTAGATGAAGTCCTTGGATATCCCTGGCTTGACCCACATGGTTCTCCGATTCCTTCAAAAGAAATAAAGCCTTCATTCGCGTTGAGTGAACTCGAGTCAACTCAAAAAGCACGAATTGCAAATAGGCAAATCGGAGAAGAAGTAACACATGAGCTATGGAAACTCGGGCTGATGCCATCATCAACCTTTCAACTGAGAAATAAAGAAGGTGGTTTTTTTATTATTGAGGTAGAAGGGAAGGAAATGAAAATTCCAGGAAGTCTTGCAGAAAGAATTAGCGTTTCACTTTCTTGAAGAATTGGGCTTTAAGTCTGATTTTATTCCTCTTCTTCGCTACCCATTTGATTTTCAGACCGAAGCTTATTGAACAAATTATTGAGACGATACATTTCATCAAGAGTATCATCCAAATAAAACTGCAATTCAGGTACTCGACGTACATGTTTCCGCACGCGAAAACTCAGTGCTTGTTTTAAATGCGAGTGTTCATTTTCCATTGACAACAAGACAGCTTGTTTATTCTCAGTATTATAGATGGAGAGGTATACTTTAGCCAGGCCCAGATCTGGTGACATCACAACATTCGTTACAGTGACAAGGGCATCTTTGAAAATATAACGTCCCTCCTGCTGTAGCACGATACTAAAATTTCTCCGTATCAATTCACCCACTTGCCGCTGTCGCTTCGTTTCCATAAGCCGATTTTAAAATGAATGTGCAATATTACCGAAAGGATTTGAATAATAAGCGCATGTTGATCCAAAACCAATCCTAAACAACAAACGCATTTTTTCTACTTTTGGATGAACTAAATCAACATTTTTTGTGCCTATAGGCTCTGATTTTCTCAATAGTCCGATTGAGTACCTCAAAGGGATCGGCCCAACAAAGGGAGAACTCTTAAAGCAGGAACTTGGCATTTTTACGTTTGGTGACTTGCTGACAGATTACCCATTTCGATACATTGACAAAACCAGATTTCACAAAATCAAAGATGTAAGTGCTCAACTGGATGCTGTACAGCTGCTGGGCACATTCACGCATATCGAAGAAGTGGGTACAGGCCGAAAAAAAAGGCTCACCGGAATTTTTAAAGATGATACTGGATCGATTGAAATTGTATGGTTCCAAAGCGCACAATGGATTAAAGAATTCTTGAAAGTCAACATTCCTTATGTATTGTATGGCAAACCAAATACATTCAAAGGACGCATCAGCCTGGCCCATCCTGAGATTGAGCTCAAAGCAAAAGCTGATGCAAGGCCTACCCTGTCCCCTGTCTATAGAAGCACAGAAAAGCTCACCAGTCGAGGACTTGATTCTAAAGGCCGGAGAAAGCTGATGATCGCTCTCCTTAGTCAACTAAAATCAGGACACCTACCTGAAAACCTTTCCTATTATCTGATTGAAAAATTTCGATTTGAAGATCGATATTCGACACTGAAACATATTCATTTTCCACCCGATCAAAAAGCACTGGATCAGGCTAGAAACAGGATAAAATTTGAAGAACTATTTTTCATGCAGCTTTCTTTGCTTCGAACCAGACAACGACGTAAGCTGACAATCAAAGGAGCACTTTTCAAAGAAGTGGGAAAATATTTTCTGGATTTTTATAATCACCAGCTGCCTTTTGAACTGACGAATGCACAAAAACGTGTCGTCAAAGAAATACGCAGGGACCTTGGGACAGGAAAGCAAATGAATCGATTGCTCCAGGGCGATGTGGGAAGTGGCAAGACTGTGGTTGCGATCATGGCTTGCTTGCTTGCTATAGACAATGGATACCAGGCATGTGTCATGGCACCTACTGAAATTCTCGCCCAACAGCATTTCCGTTCCTTTCAGGATTATCTTTCAGGAATTGGCATCGAGGTTGGATTTTTATCGGGTAGCATTAAAGGCAAAAAAAGGAAAGCAGTCCTGGAAACACTGGAAAACGGATCAATGCATATTCTCATCGGCACACATGCTTTGATAGAGCCAAAGGTTGTTTTCTCAAACATAGGAATAGCCGTGATCGATGAACAACATCGATTTGGAGTAGCGCAACGAGCAAAATTATGGAGAAAGGGAATCGAGTGCCCGCCCCATGTATTGGTTATGACTGCCACACCCATTCCCAGAACGTTGGCGATGACATTATACGGAGATCTTGACGTATCTGTTATCGATGAGCTTCCTCCTGGCAGGAAGCAAATTAAAACCATGAATCGAAGGGAAGCTAATCGAATTCAGGTTGTTCAGTTTATGAAACAACAAATCGCGGGTGGAAGGCAGATCTATGTGATTTATCCATTGATAGAGGAAAGCGAAACCCTTGATTTGCAGAATCTTCAGGACGGATATGAGGAATTGCTCAGCTATTTCCCTCGCCCGGACTACCAGATTGGAGTTGTTCACGGCCGAATGAAAGCTGATGAAAAAGAGGCAGAAATGCAGCGTTTCATTCGGAAGGAAACCCAAATCCTGGTTTCAACAACAGTAATCGAAGTTGGCGTTGACGTTCCGAATGCCACTGTCATGATCATTGAAAATGCAGAGCGCTTTGGCCTCTCACAGTTGCACCAGTTACGAGGTCGGGTTGGCCGGGGGGGAAATCAGTCATGGTGTATATTGATGACGAGCTATGCACTTTCCAAGCAAGGAAAAGAGCGTATTCGAATGATGGTGGAAAGCACGAATGGGTTCGAAATTGCGGAAGCTGATCTTCGAATGCGCGGACCGGGAGAGATAATTGGCACCCGTCAGAGTGGTTCGCTCAATTTCAAACTCGTCAATCTTGCCCAGGATACCCGCATGCTGCAAACTGTTCGCATAACAGCTGAAACACTCATGGAGAAAGACCCATGGCTTGAAGAAGAGAAACATGCACCTATACGTGTATTCATGACTAATTCGAAAATGTATGGAAAGGATTGGAGCCGGATTAGTTAACGGGAGCAGGGAATGGGGAACGGGGAATTAGGAATGGGGAGTTTGGAGCGGGGAGTTGGGAATCGGGAATCGGGAACGGGGAATCGGGAACGGGGAACGTGGAATCGGGAACGGGGAACGTGGAATTGAGAGCGGGAAATTGGGAGCAAGTAATACTCTATTTGAGGGGCAGGCCCGCCTATACCAAATGGTACATTCAGGCGGGGATGCTAAAAATGTACTCAAATCGGAGATTTATACATTTACAGCATTTACATTTTGATTTTGATTTACTTTTGAATTAAGAATTACCCGCTCATCGAATTTATTGGATACTTTGTAGAACATTGGGAATTTTCGTTTTAAATTGAGCATTGATGGCCTAAAGCAATTACATGAAAAGAAAATATAAAATGACCGGCTGTGCCCGGTTCTTCATAGTGCTGATCATTTTAGCGCCGCTTGCATATCTCGGAGCGTCTTATTACAATGGAGAAAATGGTATAGAAAATATTAAAAACCTACTCGGAATCAACAAGGAAAAATCATCTTCCTCACCAACGGATACCTATCAGAATACTTCAAAAGACCTTCAGAAAAGAGTGGATGAACTTGAAACTGAAAACCGCAAACTCCGGCGTGAAGTCAAAGAAAAAGAGGCTGAAATTAAAGCCTTAAAAAACATGAAGGGAGAATAGTCTGAGACTTAAAAAATGCATTTCTTTGTGGTTGTACATTAAAATCAATCAACCATGACAAAAGTCAGAATTCTTGCCAATGATGGCCTTCATGAAGATGGAATTCTCCTCCTCAACGAAGCCGGATACGAAGTAATCACCGAACGTGAAGAACAAAATAATCTACCAAATGTCCTACCGGATTTCGATGTTATTTTGGTACGAAGTGCCACAAAAGTGAGACAGGATTTGATTGATGCATGTCCAAATTTGAAAGTCATTGGACGGGGCGGTGTTGGACTTGACAATATAGATGTCAAATACGCGAAAGAAAAAGGTATTGAAGTCTATAACACACCATCTGCCTCTTCAAAATCAGTCGCAGAACTTGTATTCGGCCATCTATTTTCATTATCACGATCACTCCATCTTGCAAATAGGCAAATGCCAGCCCAGGGAGAATCGCAGTTTAAGGCACTGAAAAAAAGCTACTCAAAAGGAGTCGAACTGCGCGGAAAAACGCTGGGCATCATTGGGTTTGGTCGGATTGGATGTGAAGTCGCTAAAATAGGATTAGGCCTCGGGATGAACGTCATGGCAGTTGACCCATTCATTGACAAGTCAACAATTCAGTTAGATTTTGCAGGCATGCCAGAATTGCACCTGTCAATAGATATTCATACCACTAGTAAAGAGAAAATGTTGGAAAAAGCAGATTACATTACCCTGCATATCCCTAAACTGGATGAACCTGTCATTGGAGAGAAAGAAATAGAAAAGATGAAACGGGGGGTTATCCTGGTAAATGCATCAAGAGGCGGTATGATTGATGAAGATCTGCTTATGCGTTCATTGGATAGTGGCAAAATCGGAGGGATAGGGCTAGATGTATTCGACGGTGAACCGATTCCCAAAGTGGCGCTGCTCAATCATCCAAAAATTTCAGTGTCACCTCATATTGGCGCATCTACTGGAGAAGCACAGGCGAATATCGGGCGAGAGTTAGCCGAAAAAATTATTCATTTTTTTGAGGGCTAATTCAGCACAAGGATTATAAATCATTCCAGTTCCTTTTATGATGCTTAATCAGGAGATTATTCCTGCAATATTGATAGAATACCTGAGCTGACATAAGTTCGGCCCCCATGCTTTTCATATGCGGAGTTTCTTGTTGGCAGTCAATGAGATTAAAGCCAAGTTGCTGGAGTTTTCTGGCAAGTGATATCAATGCAAATTTTGAAGCATTGCTTTTTATTGAGAACATGGATTCTCCGTAGAATATCTTTCCCATAGCAATTCCATATAGCCCTCCTACAATCTCACCCTGGGAATCCCATACTTCAACGGAATGTGCATACCCCATTTCATGTAAATCTGTATACGCGGCAATCATATCATCATTCAACCAGGTTCCATCCTGACCGTGCCTGGATATTCCCCTGCAATTTTCTATCACTTTGACAAAATGATGATCAAAGGATACATGATACTTCCCTTTATTAAAATAGGACCTCATGCTTTTCGATACCTTCACTTTTTCCGGCAATAAAACACATCTTGGATTTGGAAACCACCAAACAATTGGTTCATCCTCATTGTACCACGGAAAGATACCATGCTGGTATGCAACGACCAGTCTTTTCGGACTCAGATCGCCTCCGACGGCTAGCATACCAGATGCATCAGCTTCCAATGGATGAGGAAAAATATTTGCGTCTTTTGGCAGGTAATAGATTGGCATTTCGGATAAAAAGGAAGACTGCACCTCTAGTTTTGCCAACCAAGCAGGTGCAGTCTTAAATCAAAATACAGACTATCTTAGATAACTGGATCGTATTAAATATATTTTTTTTCACGCTCTATCACTGCTGACAGACCACGGTCAATAAGTGCATCTTTTTTAGGTTTTAACACATCAAATTGATCTGTTAGAACGGTTGCCTTCCCTTTAAAATGTACGATCAGGGAAAGTTGTTCTGCTTGCTGGGAAGTATGCCCCAGTATGTCCATGAAGCACTCAATCACCCAATCAAAGGTATTATAGTCATCATTGTAAACAATGAGTTGGGCGATGTCTCCCGTATCGGTGAGTACATCTACAAGTGCATCTTCATGCGTATTAGGTTTTGAATTATTGGTCATGCCATTGCATTTTATTCGATGATGCAAAGTTAAACATTCAATTTGGACAATGTTTGCTTCATACTGACAAAATTTGGCAAATCCCCTGCATTTTCCAAAACTTCAGCATATTGTATTGTTCCGTTTTTGTCAATCACAAATGCTGATCTTTTGGAGACACCACGCATTCCAAGGATAAATTCTGCATACAAAGAGCCGTATGAACGACTTACATCTTTGTTAAAATCCGACAGCAACGAAAATGGATATTGCTGTTCCGCTTTATATTTTGCGAGGGTCATCGGTGTATCAACGGAAATTCCCAGGACATCTGCACTCAATTCCTGATAAATGCCAATTTCATCCCGAACAGTGCATAGTTCTTTTGTACATGTACTCGTAAAAGCAAGTGGAAAGAACAAGAGGACCACATTCCGGCCTTTAAAATCATCAAGGCTTACGGATTCTCTATTTGAATTAAAGAGGGTAAAGTCAGGAGCCTTATCTCCTATTTTCAATCCCATCTGAGCATAATTTTAGTAAATGATTTCGAACGATTATATCCTTTAAAAGTAACCAAAATTCTATTTGCATTTGAAGTATCTTCGTCCTTTCAATTGGTTATTTTATTTTGAAAAAAGCATATGTAGAACTTCATCTTGCCGTTTTTCTATTTGGATTTACCGCAATTCTGGGCGCATTAATCCAAATGCATACCATTCACCTGGTGTGGTGGCGAGTGTTGTTGGCCAGCTTAAGTTTGTGGATATTCTTTGGGATTCATAAAAGACTCAAAAGTATTCCCCGAAAGTACATCTTAATTTTCCTTGGAATTGGCGTTATAGTCGGGTTACATTGGCTCACTTTTTTTGGAGCGATTAAAGCTTCCAATGCGAGCATCACGCTGGTATGTATGGCAACTGGAAGTTTGTTTACTTCCTTTCTTGAACCACTCATACTTAGAAATCGAATTCAATGGTTTGAACCGATATTTGGTGTTATGGTCATTCCCGGAATGGCACTTATTGTCAATCAGACTGAATTAAGTATGATGAATGGTATTTATCTCGGATTAACAAGTGCTTTTCTGGCGGCGATGTTCTCCATCCTGAATAAAAAATACATCAAAAGTGCTGACGAAACGACAATCACTTGTTTGGAGATGAGTAGCGCTTTTGTGTTTATTTCCATACTGATTCCATTTCTTAGTGTTGAGTTGGATGGATTTTCTATCATACCAACTGGTACCGATTGGTTCTATCTGATTATCTTATCCATGGTGTGCACTACATTTGCCTATGTCATCGCAATGAAAGCCTTGCATCATCTATCTGCATTTGCTTCAAACCTGGTCATCAACCTGGAGCCAGTTTATGGTATCCTGTTAGCATGGCTCATCCTTAAAGAGAACAAAGAACTCTCACCTGGTTTTTATGCAGGTGTTTTTATTATTCTCCTGGCTGTGTTTGTCTACCCCATCCTGAAAAAACGATTGAGTAAAATCTAACAAAAGATGTATATCACAAACAAAAAAATAGAAAAATACTGTATTGAAAATAGCTCACCAATTCATAAAATACTATATGAACTAGACAGGGAGACCAATTTAAAAACGCTTGCTCCTCAAATG
>Ga0316201_10002557_pt1 | contig 12983 bp, 11 predicted proteins | sample CS6wburrow_MG_FD_204516 | JGI IMG/M metagenome (GOLD analysis project Ga0316201, IMG submission 204516) | Coastal sediment microbial communities from Delaware Bay, Delaware, United States - CS-6 worm burrow | ecosystem: Environmental > Aquatic > Marine > Coastal > Sediment | place: USA... | reverse complement strand
TCTCGAAAATACGATATCGCAGCGTGCTTTCGGCGCTGCGGCTGATACTGACGGTTTCGCCGCTGTTCAGACGGTAAGCGCCCAGCAAGCCCTGGGGCGGCTCCGGCGAGGCGCAGCCTGCTAACAGCAGCCAGAGAATGAAAAAAGGTCCGAAACGCATGGGCGCTATCCTCAAATATTTCAGTCGGACCCAGCATCGTTCGTAAGGCCGCTTCCGGCAATGAATTGCTTGTCCGGCTGCTCGCAGACGGACAGGAAATGTGCGATTCGACGGAAATTACGCTTTTTGGGCGGCTTCGCGGTACTGCGCCGGAGTCTGTCCGGTTTCGCGGCGAAAGGCATCGTAGAACGTCGAGCGGCTGCGAAAACCCGACATCACGCCGATAGCTTCGACCGATGTGCGGCGTTCGGCAGGATCGCCGAGCAACCGCCTGGCCTCGTTTACCCGATAGCCATTGATGAACTGATAGAAGTTGCCGCCACTCGAGACACTGATGAGTTTTGACAGGTCGCGTCCGGGAATACCGAGTGCGGCAGCGAGATCGTCCAGCGACAATCGCGGATCGAGAAACGGCCGTTCGGCGCGCATGAATGCTTCGACAGTCTAGGAGGTCAGCGTGAGTTCGCTCCGGAGCGGGGTGACCTGGGCGAGGCTTCGCAAAGTGCGTGAGTCGGTGAGTACGAGCACGGTCAACGTGAGCATAAGAGCTGCGCCGGCCAACGGAACCGCGTCGAACAGCCAGTTCACGGTCGGCACCAGCATCAGGCTGACCTGGAAGGCGTGCAATACCCAGAGGCCGGCCAGAAGGACGAGCAGATGATGGGGCCGCGTGGCCAGTTTCCGGCTTGTGGAAACATACAACCAGGTCGTTACGCAGGAATAGCCAAGCTGGACGAGGACGACGACGTTGATGGCCGGTCCGGCAACGAATTCCTGACCTTTCACGGCGGCGAGTATCAGGAACAGGGCAGGCGCCAGATACCATGCGCGCGATACAGGTTCACGGCCCAGCGAATCGGCCATGTAGTCGAGAAACAAAGCCGAGGCGAGGAGAACCAACACGTAGTCGATTAACCATACCCACCACACGGCCGGTACCCAGAAGTTGTCGACCGCAGTGAATGAAAACAGCAGGTAAGCGTAGACGAGTAACGCTACGCCAAGCTTTCTTCGCGATCGCGTCCGATGCAGCCGTGGGCTGAACAACAACACGAATCCAAGCAGGAGTGCATTCACCGCACCCGCTATTTGTACAAACGCCTGCCAGAGTTCATCGGTCACGGGGCGATTGTTCCAGATACTTAGCGTCAAGGTAAGCGCACAGGTTTTCCGTGCCTGGGTTAAACCCCGTTTCCCGAAGCGGCATCTAACCACTGTGTTGTCGTAAAAGGCCCAAAGTCCAGGATCGTGGTTTGCAATCGCTTTACGGGGACAAGAAAGGGAGGTCGAATGATCTTGCATACCGACATATCGACACACTACGGGACCGACCGGCTTTTCGCACATCGCCATGCCGACGCGTATGTGGCCGTAGTCCTCGACGGCGGTTACTCCGAGTTGAGCGCCGACGGTGCCTGGTTCTGTGAGCCCGGTGATGTCGTGGTCCACCCACCGCATCACCTGCACGCCAACAGTTTCAAAGGCCGGACAAAAGTCCTGAACCTGCGGGTCCCGCTTGAGTACGCCAGCTACCGTGAATTCCGGTCTTACTCCGTCGTCCGACCCGCCTGTTGCGATGAGGTCATGAGAGCGATGAACGATCCCGGTGCTTTGCGGCAGGAATTGTGCAGCGCAATACCGGTTGGCCAGCAGCTTCCCAGTGACTGGGTGGACGCGATGGCGAGGGACCTCTCTGCAAATGCGGAGCTTCGCATTGCAGAACTGGCAAAGAAATATGCCGTCACAAATGAACACGCGTCCCGGGCATTTCGCAAGCGATACCTGATGACGCCATCGGAACTCCGATCGGAAGGCAGATTCAGGCGTGCGCTGGAATTGCTGCACCGACCACAATACAGTCTGGCCGAGATCGCCCAGTTGGCGGGCTATTCCGATCAGGCGCATTTCACCCGTGATTGCTCGAAGATCACCGGTTCGAGCCCGGGAAAGCTCCGTGGGTCACAGCCCTGAGATCAAATCCTTTCAAGATCAGTTGCTGGCAATGAACTAGATTGTTCAAACCATTGGCTCCAGCGTCTGCAGGCAAAGCGATTGAAAATACTCAAATTGATCAAGTGGTTGTTACTGAGCTTCGCCGCACTCATCGCCTGTGGCATCGCGGCGCTGTATGTTTTGCAGGAGCAAATACCGGCGGAGGATCCGGCCACGATGAGCAGTGGCCAGATATTCGATGAGGCATATGCAGCCCCGATCAGGCAGGTCAGCGAGAACCTCGACGGCTATCGAAGATCATTGGTAGCACCGTCTATCTCGGTCGCAGTCGCTGTACATGGCGAACTCATCTGGGCTGACGCGCGCGGCTATGCAGACATCGCTGCGCAAATTCCGGCGACACCCGAGACCGTCTATGCGATAGGGAGCGTGTCAAAAACGATTACGGCGGCGCTTGCGGCATTGCTGTGGGAGCGCGGGCAGCTGGATATCGATGCCGACGTCAGAGAATACGTTGCGAGTTTTCCGGTCAAGCGGTATCCGATAACTTTAAGACAGTTGTTGTCGCACCAGGCGGGCATAAGGCACTACGAATTTTCGTTTATTCCTCCGATATTTTCGGAATCGGCCCGCAACCGGGAATTCGCGAGTACCGAGGAAAGCCTCGCCCTGTTTGCCGGGGACCCCCTGCTCTTCGAGCCCGATACAGAATTCAACTACAGCACCTACGGCTATACGCTCATAGGCTCGGCAATCGAGAACGCAACGGGCCAACCGTTTGCTGCAGCTTTGAAACAATACGTACTGGATCCGCTCGATATGCGCAGTACCACGGTCGACAAAGTGGAGAGCATCCAGGGGACGCGGGCATCCGATTACGCTGCACCGTTCTCCAAGCGGGCGGTCATTCGGGCGCCGGAGACCAACAGCAGCTACAAATGGCCGGGCGGCGGATTGGCATCAACGCCGACTGATCTCGCTGTATTTGGCAGCGCGTTGCTCGGCGACCGCTTGCTGAATGAGACAACGCGAAGGACCATGCTTACGCCGAGAAAACTCGCGAACGGCGAACTGAACCCACAGCACTACGGTCTTGGAATGCGCATCGGCGGATTGCTGATGACCGACGAAGTCACCGGCGAAGAGAGCATTATTACTCTGTTGAACCACGGCGGCAGCCGAGCTGGCTCTACCGCGATTCTGCTGATTGTCCCCGACCATGAGCTTGTCGTGGCGATGACGGCGAACATCATAGGAAGAGGCGGATCGGGGCCGCTGACAAGCGCGGCCGCGAAGGTGGCGCGCCGGTTCATACGATTCGAGACTGGTCGAGACCCGGCCACAAACCCTTGACGAGCTTGCGCGCGCCGATCCCGGCAGACGGTGATTATTCCCGCGACGCGCGACGGTGGAGACGTATCGTCCATTCAGCACCGGCCTTGACGCCAAACTGACCGGCAAAGTTGCCGCTGTTAACCGCCAGTCCGATCGTCTGCAAGGAATCCGAGTAGAGCAAAGGCCGGCCTTCGCCGACATGGCCGAAGGAGAGCGCGTAAGGAATTTCTTGCCGGAAAACCGTTTCGCCGGCGCGGCGTATTTCGACAAGGACCATCGAGTTGTCCGCCGGGGAAAGGTCCAGGGAGTCGACAAGTGATTTCGGTACGTTCGTAACGACGTTGCCGAACGGCATTTCTATGTGCGTGACGTTGCCGATAATCGTGTCGTCATCCAGTCTTTTCGGCCGTTGGTAGCTCAATCTCACGACGGCCGGCTCCAGAAGCGGGCCGACCTCCTCAAACCGGATTACTGCCGCTGCCAATCTCGCTCCCGTGTAGGCATAGACATCGCGGCCATGAAACGTATGCGAGTTCTCGGAGCCGGGGCGCCTGTTAATCGATTCATCGATCTGCCGCATCTCGACGATGCCCTGTGTGTCCGCCACGAGCGTCAGGCTGCCGTTGTCCGGAGTGACGACATAGTGTCCGGTCTTTGTCTTTGCGACCACGGAGAGGCGGTCCGTGCCCACGCCGGGGTCGACGACCGATACGAACACGGTTCCTTCAGGCCAGTAGTCGATTGTTCCTGCCAGCATGTAAGAGGCCTGCCAGATATTGAAAGGCTCGACATCGTGGGTCAGGTCGTGAACCTGCAGGTCTGGTGCGATGCCCAGAGCCACGCCTTTCATGCTGGCAACGAAGCGTTCCGTCGTGCCGAAGTCGGACAACAGCACCAGCGCTCGCTGCGGGCGGTCACCGGCAGCGTTAGCTGCAAACGCTATAATCAAATAACAAAACAGTAGCGGTCGGATTGCTCTGAGCATTGAATGCAGGTCTCTGTCGTATCAGGATATCATTGACCAGGAAGGGCGTTGACCACAGAGACGGGTCGCACACCGACAGCCTGGCAAGCAAGGGGGACAGTGTATGAAGAAATGGACGGTATTGCTTGCCGCAGCAGCAATTGCGCCGACGGCGGCGTGGTCAGCCGGTCCTCTGGTACTGCAGTCGGATTTCGGTATCAAAGACGCCGCCGTCGCATCGATGAAGGGCGTCGCGGTCAGCGTTTCCCGCGATCTCGATATCTACGATCTCACGCACGAAGTGCCCACCTACAATATCTGGGAAGCTTCGCTGCGCCTGGTTCAGGTCGCCGAGTACTGGCCTGAAGGAACCGTATTCGTATCGGTCGTCGACCCCGGTGTCGGTACCGAGCGCAAATCGGTAGTGCTGAAGACCAGGTCCGGCCACTACTTCGTTTCGCCCGACAATGGCAGCCTGACCGCCGTAGCCGAAAAGCTCGGCGTAGACGCCGTTCGGCAAATTGATGAAGCGATCAATCGCCTCGCCAACTCGGAAAAGTCGTATACATTTCACGGTCGAGACGTCTACGCGTATACCGGTGCGCGCCTGGCGGCGGGTATCATTACTTTCGAAGAGGTCGGCCGCGAACTCCCGCCCGAGGTACTGTCGATTCCCTATCAGAAGCCGCGTGTCGACCAGGGGCGGGTGTATGGCAATATCGAAATACTCGACCCACAATTCGGGAACATCTGGACTAACATCGACCGCGAGACTTTTAACGCCCTGAAGCTGAAACCCGGCGACGAAGTCAGCATCGAAATCTCGAATGGCGAGGACATTGTCCTGACGCAGACTTTGCCGTTCTACCGCACATTCGGCCGGGTGCCGGTTGGCAAGCCGCTGCTCTATTTAAACAGCTTGAACAACGTGTCCCTGGCGATAAACCAGGGCAATTATTCCGAAACCTTCGACATTCAATCCGGTGCCCGCTGGACCATAAGGATAGAAAAATGAACCGACCAAGCAAGCACGCAGTTCTGATCATTGCCTCAGCAGTATTGCTAATAAACGGTAGTGCACTGGCGCAGGAAGAAATCACAGAAGAAGTTGTGGTCATCGGTAGCCGCGGCGAAGCGCGCGACCCACTCGCTACCGCCGTACCGGTCGACCTGATCAGCGCAGAGGACATTGCTGCAGCACATTCCTTCGGCGGTGAACTCGGCGAACTTCTGCAGGCGCTGGCGCCGTCATTCAGTTTTCCGCGTCAGTCGAACTCGGGCCTCGGCGATCACGTCCGTGCCGCGCAGCTCCGCGGTATGAGCCCTGACCATGTGCTGGTCCTGGTCAACGGCAAGCGGCAACATACGGCCTCGGTTGTGTCTCTGGAAACGAAGATCGGGCTGGGAACGAACCCGTTCGACTTCAACACGATTCCGCTGATCGCCATCGAGCGAATCGAAATATTGAGAGATGGCGCCGGGGCACAGTACGGCTCTGATGCGATTGCGGGCGTGATCAACATCGTGCTGAAGGACGCCGCCGAGGGTGGCACCGTAACGGCGTCGTATGGTCAGCACCGAACCGACTTCGAGCCGACCGGCAGTAATATCGAGGACGGGGACACATTCTCCGTGGCGGCGGACTACGGTTTCGCGGTGGGGGATGGTGGCAGCCTGAGAATTGGCGGTGAATATCGCACCCGGGATGCGACCAACCGGGCCGGCGTCGGTGTGCTGCCTTTCTTTGAGGAACAGACGCCGGCGAACCAGGCGCTGGATCCGGCCCGCGTCTTTGCGCCGGGTGACGGCGGCGCCGATGACATTTATGTCTTTTACAATGCGACCATTCCGATTGGCGAGCGCGAGTTCTACTCGTTTGGCCGGTATTCCAACCGCGAGACCGAGGGCACGGGCTTCTTCCGTTATCCGGATGGATTCACGAGCCTGCCCAGCGTGCACCCGAACGGCTTTCGGCCGATAACCGTTGGCGATAACACGGACACGTCAATCGCCGTGGGATTGCGTGGCAATGACTTCGACTCCGATTGGGACCTGAGCCTGACTCTTGGGAACAATGATTTCGACTCCGGCGTCAAGAATTCCGCCAACCCGTCGCTTGGGCCGGCCAGCCCGACCTCGTTTGATCTCGGCGGCTTCGAATTCAGGCAGATGACGCTCAACGCCGATGTCGTCAGGGAATTCGAGTTGGGTGGCCTGAGTTCCCCGTTGAGCTTTGCTTATGGCGCGGAGTTGCGTCTCGAAGACTATGAGACGAGCGCCGGCGACCCGGAATCCTACGAGGCCGGAACATTCATTGCGGATGTAGGTGCACAGGCAGGGCCGGGGCTGCCGGCCGACAGCGTCGCTGACGTGGACCGCAGAGTTTTCGCGGCCTACGTCGATGTTGAAGCGGATCTCACGGATCGATTCAGCCTGGGGGGTGCAGCGCGATTCGAAGACTATGACGACTTCGGCAACGCGGTAACCGGGAAACTGACGGCGCGGTTCGATTTCACGGACGCATTCGCGATACGTGGCGCCGTTGGAACCAGCTTCCGAGCGCCGTCACTGGCGCAGATCGGCTACGAACGCTCGACGACCAATTTCGGGGACGGCGGCATGCTCGAGCTGTTTCGGTTGTTGCCCGTATCCGACCCAACTGCAATTGCGAACGGGGCCCTGCCGCTGAAGGAGGAGGAGTCGCAGAACCTGAGCGTCGGTTTCGTCTATGATTCCGGCCCCGCCTTCAGCCTCACTGTCGACTACTTCCAGATCGACGTCGACGACCGCGTCACGCTCGTTAACGCGGCAAACAACGTGCAGTACTTTTCCAACCTGATCGATACGGAGACCACGGGCTTCGACATTGTGGCAGCCGGCGTGATCGAGGCCGGTACGGGCACAATCGACTGGCGCGTTTCCTATAACAATTCCGAAACGGATGCGAAGAATCCGAGCGTGCTCGGCGTGGAAGATCTGAACACCGTCGAAACCGCGGCACCGAAGGACAAGTTGATTATCTCCGGCAGCTGGATCGTCGATCGCTGGTCAACCCTGTTGCGCCTGACCCAATATGGCGACACTACCCGGGTGTTCGATTTCGGTGGAGGATTCGAGCCGACGCAGACCTATAAGGCGGTCTGGTCCGTGGATGCGGAGTTTGAGGCGAAGATATCCGACGATTGGTCAGTCGCGCTCGGCGCCGATAACCTGACGGATGAGTACCCCGACCTTTCGAGCGACGACATCAATTACTTCGGTCATCTGCCATACGATGTGCTGTCGGGAATTGGCATGAACGGCCGGTATTTTTACCTTCGGACGCGATACGACTTTTAGGACGTCCTGTGGGTGCCGGTGCGCCGGCATCTACTGCGGTTGTCCCGCCTGTACACCTTCTGATCGCAGGACGGCCAGGCATCTGATTACAGGTGCCTGGCCGTTTTCGGTTACCGGATCAGACTTCAGATCAGTCTTTGAACTTGATTTCCTGCAAGACGGTCGTGCTGCCGATTTCGCGTAATGCGCCGCGATCGATACCCGCTTCTCGCATTTCCTCCGGCGAACCCAGTACCTTCGAGCCTATATCTTCGAAGTACTCGACACCGCGGTCGAATGCGGCCCAGTTGGCATAGGTGACCGTCAGGATCAGGTCAGGCTCGCCCTTGCGAGAATTTGGATTCGAGTACATTCCGTAGTCGATGACCGAGCCATCTTTCATCTGCTCTTCAAGAAACTTGCGCCAGACATTATTCAAATCATTGATATACGCATTAAACATGCCGTCCTTGATATGTACGTTGGTTACCTGAACGATATGACCGTTTTCCCAACCGCGCTCGTGATTCTGCGCCGATACGATATTACTGCCAAAGGTCGCAATCAGCGCGACGGCCAGAACAGCTGTCAGTCTTAAGTTCATGGGGACGCTCCTTTAATTATTGAGTATTTGCTGTGCTTGCTTGCGGTGTGCCGATCATGCGCACACAGCGCGCACATCATACATGGTGCAGGGGGAATCGAACCGGATTTCGCGCAACTGGAGGGTTTCTTTGGTGCTCTTTCTGTTTTAGCTGCCGCGTCGCGCTGGCCGGATAGTCCAGTCAGATCAAAAAGTTAAATACCTGCTCGCTGTCGCGACCAGTTCAACGCAAAGGCCGATCCCATCTGGCTGACACGATAGTTGTCAAAACCGTCCGTCGACCCAATCGTATTTTCGAGCATCTTGTTGTGGCTGAGCTTTTCGAGACTTCGCTGGATCTGTGCCGGCCGCAGCGTCAACTGTTCCGCGATTTCTGGTGCAGACGTCGTGAATCCCGGGCCGCGAGCCGCTGCGGCACGCAAGACGGCGAGGTCAATATCGTCGAATTCGACCATTGGAGTCGCATCCGCATTACGGGCTGCCCTTTTTGGAAATATTTCGCGCAGCTTGAGGATGGCCTTCGTCTTGAAATTGCCGATAGCGAGTGACATCCGATACATCACGGTTCTGAACATTGCGCTGACAAATCGCGCCGCATCCTGACCGAGTTTGAGCGCCATCAAACCAGCAACGGCAAGCAGAAACCATACGGTCAGGGAAGTAATGAACAACATCGAGACCGACCGGTCACTGTCTGCGACGCCGAGCATCGTCAATACAATGTCGCCGGGCATCACAAAGGAGCCGTAAATAGAAAGTGCGAGGTCCTGCAGCATCGTTTCTGGAATCGTCTAATGGACAGCTCGCTGAATACTATGATTTCACAGCCCCGTCGATTTGTGTCGCAGTTCACAGATAAAGCAAAACAATTACTCAACACTTACGGCTGCCCTCAGCGTTGTCGTAAGGCGTCTTGCTGCGGTCATTTACAAACGGATTATGTAAATAGAAAGGAATATGGAGATGTCGAGACTAATACGCGCTACCGCGTTGGCAACGCTGATTGCCGTTATGGCAGCTTCGGTCAGCGCGCAGGACATCTCCGGCGATGAACTGCGCAGCCTTGATGGCCAGGTTCAGGAGATCAAGTCCGATGTGCTGAACATCGCCTCGGAACTCAGCAGCCTCGAGGAGCGGCTGCTGTACCCGTCCGATACCCAAATCGCGGTCTTCGTTGCTGTAGCCGAAGAGGAAGAATTTCGGCTCGACGCTGTAAAGATTGAGATTGATGGTGACATGGCCACGCACCACATATACAGCTTTCAGGAACTCGAAGCGCTGCAAAAAGGCGGCGTGCAGCGCATCTACACCGGCAATATCGTTACCGGCGATCACGAGCTCCGTGTGACGATGCTGGGTAAGCAAAAAAACGGTAAGGACTTCAGCGCGTCCGACAGTTTCTCGTTCGCCAAGGGCGTAAAACCGAAATCACTGGGTATTACGCTCGCCGGACCCGGGCTTGGCGAGAGCGGAATCCAGGTCGGAGACTGGTAGACCATGCGTCGAGCACCGCTCTCAGTGATCGGGCTCCTGTTGATCGTTTGCCTGGCGACGAACCCCAGCCGAGGCGACGAGCTGAAGGACCTTTATTTCGGCGAGGCGCTTTACTATGCGCATCAGGGGCATTTCTTCGAAGCGCTGGAACGGCTCGATACCGAAGTAAAACAGCACGACGATATTGACGAGCCTGAGCTCGACACGCTCTATTATCATATCGACGACGCCGAGTTCTCACTCGGCGATTTCGAGCTGCGTTACAGGATGCACCACCGCGCGGGCCGTGCAATCAAGGCGGTGCTCGAAGGCGCGGTCGATGAGGCGGTGCGCAACGATGCCGCGTTCAGACTGGCCCGGATTCATTTTCAGAAAAATCAGATAGACGACGCAATGCGTGCGCTGGCACGTATTGACGGAAAAATTCCCGAGCCGATTCGTGACGACATCGAGTTTCTACGGGCCAACATCTATCTCGCGGAGGGACGCCCTGCCGATTCCGTGGATGTTCTAAAGAAGCTGCAGGGCTCGGAGAGTTTCGGAGCTTTCGCTGCCTACAATCTCGGCATCGCCCATCTGCAGAACGGTCAGAGGCAAGCCGCGCTGGAACAGCTGGAGCGCGCCGGCCAGGTTGCGGCCAGCGATCCTGCCGAACTGGCTATTCGTGACAAGTCCAATCTCGTGCTCGGTACAATTCTTCTCGAGGACGGTGAATACGATAAAGCCATCCCGCTCCTGAATCGCGTACGCCTCGACGGTCCGTTCTCGAATCAGGCCCTGCTCAGTTCGGGGTGGGCGAACCTGTCCGTCGAGAGCTTCGACCGGGCTGTCGTGCCCTGGAAGATACTGGCTGATCGCGAAGTGACAGATCGGGCGACTCAGGAGGCCATGCTCGCCCTGCCGTATGCGTACGGCAAACTGAACGTGCACGGACGAGCGGCCATATTCTACGGACGCGCACTGGACGCCTTCAGCGCTGAAGTGGACAAGATCAACGAGTCGATCGAAAGCATCAGGCAGGGTAAATTCCTGGAAGCGCTGATTCGAGAAGAAATACGCAAAGACAAGGACTGGGTAATCCGGCTGCGCTCGTTGCCCGAGACACCGGAAACGTATTACCTGATGGAGCTGCTGGCTTCGCACGATTTTCAGACCGGGCTGCAAAACTACCTGGACCTCGCCGACTTGCGCCGCAAGCTGCTGACCTGGCAGAAAAGCTTTGACTCTTATGATGAAATGGTGGACATCCGCCACGATCACTATGCACCGCTGTTGCCCGCGGTGGATACAGAGTTTCGCGAGCTTGATTCCAGGCTGCGTCTGCGCATCGAGCAGCACAAGATGCTCGTGCAGCGGCGTGACGACATGCTCACAAAGCCGCAACCGAAATTTCTCGCGACCCGCGAGGAGCAGACTATCCTCAAGCAGATCGAACGCATCGAAGCGCAGTTACAGGGCTCCGAATCGGCGCACGCCCGGTCTTCAATGCAACGTCTCAAGCGCCTCAAGGGCCTCCTGAGCTGGACGCTCGAAACGGAATTCCACGACCGTCTGGACGAATTCGACCGCAATTTGCGCGGGCTCGACGATGCAATGTCCGTTGTGCAGGAGCAGTACGATCAGTATGTCCGCACGCGACAGGCCGCGACGCACAGCTTTGCGGGCTACGAGCAGCCCATCAAGCGCCTGAGGGCGCAGGTGCAGGTTTCTGTCGAGACGATCGACCGGCTGATGACGCGGCAGGGGCACCTGCTCGAGATTGTAGCGGTCGACGAGCTGGTGGCGCGCCGTGGCCGCCTCGAGAGCTACGGGGACAAAGCGCGCTTTGCCCTGGCGGACAGCTACGATCGCGCCACGCAGGCCCAGGCGAAGGCGGATGAGCCATGATGCAGCTGCGCTCGGTCATTCTGTTGGCCGCCTGCGCAGGCTTCGCTTCCTGTGCGACGAGCAACAATGATGGCACGCTGGCCGAGCTGCAAGACGTTGCGGCGGATGTTGAAGAGGTCTATCTCGAAGATGGGCTTGAGCGAGCGGCCGATAGCTACCGCCGGTATCTCGCCGAGACGCCCGAAAGCGGCCGCACGCCCGAAGCAATGCGCCGCCTTGCCGATTTGCAGATCGAACAGGCGTACGGCGTCATCGGCACCGGAGAAATCGTCGAGATGGCGGCGCCCGAAGTTGCGTCCCGAACCGGCGTCAAGACGTCCGCGAGACAGTCTGCCGGTCCGGCAGAACCCGCGGAGTCGGAGCAGGATTTCGAGCAGCGAGCGACACAGCGGGAAGAGCTGCTGACAGCCACGACGCAGTTCGACGAGCAGCTGCCAGGCGCAGAGGCCGGATCGGTGCCCGCCGGGCCACGCGAAGCGATCAAGACGTACCAGGAAATCCTGGACAAGTACCCGAACTACGAACGCAACGACAAAGTCCTCTATCAGATGTCGCGCGCCTACGATGAAATCGGTCAGCCTGACGAGGCCATGGCCGTGATGGACCGGCTCGTGGCCCGGTATCCGTACTCGAAATACGTCGACGAGGTGCACTTTCGACGCGGCGAGTATTTTTTCGTCCGCAAGAAATTCCTCGATGCCGAGGATGCCTACGGCGCGATCGTTGGCATGGGCACGACGTCTTCGTACTACGAGCTGGCCTTGTACAAACTGGGTTGGACTTTGTACAAACAGGAACTCTACGAAGAGGCTCTGCACAATTACATGGCGATGCTGGATTATCGGCACTCGATCGGCTACGACTTCGACGCCGACTACGACGAGGAGGACGAGCATCGTATAACCGATACTTTTCGCGTGATCAGCCTCAGCTTTTCCAATCTGGGCGGACCCGAGGTCGTGGATGAGTACTTCTCGACGCACGGACATCGAAGTTATGCCGACAAAATCTACGGTAATCTTGGCGAATTCTATTTCGCGAAGTTACGTTTTGACGATGCTGCGTCGGTATATCGGTCCTTCATCGAGCTCAATCGATTTCACAAGGTATCTCCGCACTTCAGCATGCGTATCGTTGAAATCTATGGCGAGGCCGGGTTCCCGCTGCTTGTCGTGGAGTCGAAAAAACAGTTCGCCACGGATTACGCGCTGGGCTCGGATTACTGGAACTACTTTGACGTCGACGGCTCGGCAGAGGTCGTTGGTTTT
>Ga0316201_10002556_pt1 | contig 12984 bp, 13 predicted proteins | sample CS6wburrow_MG_FD_204516 | JGI IMG/M metagenome (GOLD analysis project Ga0316201, IMG submission 204516) | Coastal sediment microbial communities from Delaware Bay, Delaware, United States - CS-6 worm burrow | ecosystem: Environmental > Aquatic > Marine > Coastal > Sediment | place: USA... | reverse complement strand
GGCCGAATAGCGGAGAAGAAATTGGACTTTCCATCGGAGTTGTCCGAGATTCTCAGGAATGTCGACACCCAGCTGCTGCCGAGGTGCTGATCCGAAAATTCGAAACTGTCTGACTTGCGATCGACATTTTCGACGTGAGAAAAGCGCAGCAACTGGCCGCGTCCAAACAGGTTGTATTCTTCGATGCCATACTTGGTTCGGTTTTCGCCACCGCTACGTGACACTGATATGTCCGGGCTCAGTGTCCACACATCCCGTGTCTTGACGGCAAGATCGATTACGCCGTCTTCATAGCGAACCGGCGTGATTCTCGCGTCAAACAGGTACCGGTTTCCGCGTAGAATACGTTCCGTCTCGTCGACCTGGCGCTCGGAGTAGGGGTCGCCAGTTCTAAACAGCAGCTGCTTTTCTATCACACTGTCTTTGGTGATGATGTGCCAACGATTGGCAAGGCGATAGAACCAGTTGTTCTCATCGGGATTCGAGAGGTCAAATACATTGTCCTTTTCGATCCGGATCTCTCCAATAACCGCCGCATCCCGTTCCAACGCCTCGCGGCTCGGCGGCTCGTCGGCCAGTACGGTTGTGCACAATATTGTTGTCAACACAATGGAGAAAGAACGCATGTCGCGTGTCCGGACTGCTACAGTCTCAATGCTATAGTCTTTTGCGCGGCTGTGCCTAAGGTTTGGTGGTTGGCTGCCGATACGCACTGATGACTACGCGAGGGTCTCGAGCAATGCTGAATCAGGCCGTACATCTTCCCTTAACGCCGAGCTTTTTTCCCACCTCCGCGGATTCGACGGATGAAGCGAAAGCGCTGGATAAGGAATTCCGTCGTTACTACAGCGACCGAATGTTGCCGGTTGCACGGGCCGGTCTCAGCCTGGGGCTTGTGCTGCTAATCGCCGTCTGTGTTCTGGATGCGTTCATGATGCCACGGGCTTTTGTCGAGCAGGCGTTGTCGCTACGTGTCATTACAATGGTCATACCGTTATCAGCGGCGTTGGCCGCAACTTTCCTCGTCAAAGTACGACCCTGGTTACCCTACTTGATTGCGTTCGTAGCGTTCCTGGTCGGAGTGTCTACGCTCGTCGTTGGAGCGATCGCGGCGCGCACGGGCACACCAATGGTGTCCTGGGGGGCAATCTACACGACGTTCAACGTCTACCTGGTCCTTGGGCTCACGCTGCGCCAAAGCGTTTCTGCAGGATGGCCGATCTTCTTCTTCTACGTGTGCATGGGTATTGTCCTCGGCGCACCCATGCAGAAACTGGGCTACGGAATGTTGTTTCTTGGCTTCTCCAACCTCATCGGCACGTACGCGAGTTATTTGTTAGAGCGCGATGCGCGGGAAATTTTTGGCAGTAAGCGGGAGCTGATGCGTCTTGCGCGCACGGATGGGCTGACCGGGCTCTTCAATCGCCGCGCCTTTGACCAACATCTCCGGCAGATCTGGAAGCAGGCGCAGCGGGACGACAAGCACATTGCCGTTGTCGTCGCCGATATCGATCACTTCAAACTTTACAACGATTGCTATGGCCATCAGAAGGGCGATGAGTGCATCAAAGCAGTGGCCGACGTATTGTCCGCGAGCGTGAGTCGGCCGCTGGATATCGTTGCGCGTTACGGCGGTGAGGAATACGTCATCGTTTTGTACGACCCGACCGTGAGCTTCCTGGAGAGTTTCTCCCGCAGCCTTTGCCAGAAGGTCATTGATCTCGATATCGAACACAAGGCGTCCGAGGCTATAGCCAAAGTCTCGCTCAGCATCGGTGCCGCCATTACTGAGGCGGCGGGTCACGTCACTGCGGATCAACTGATACGTCAGGCAGACGACGCGTTGTACGAGGCCAAGAACCAGGGGCGTAACCAGGCGATTGTCTATCGTACCGAATGGGGCCAACAGACGACCGCGCACTTGGCGTCCATGCTTGCGTAGCGGCGCCCGTCGCGGCGATCGGAAAAAAAGGGCGCCCGAATCGGGCGCCCAAAGTTGTCGATAACGACAAGGGGGAATGACTAGGGTCTTGTGCCTCCTCCAGCTGCCGGATCGCCCGACCAGCCAAGGGCCGCCCAGTCGATCTGATTGCCGAGGTGGCAGTCGCCGCAGGCACCGTCCATGCCGTACGCCTGTTCTTTCGGCGCGACTTCGTGGTTCACCGACAGGTACATCTCGGTGTCGACGAACTCAAATGCACCGGTGTAGGTCTGTCCTATTGACGCTGCGCCGTCCTGAAGCGCCAGATTCCAGTCGAATTCATCCCAACAGGCATTCGGACCACCGGCCGTGCCAAACAGATGTGGCACGAGAATCGCCTGGTTACCGGCATCCGCAGGCTGATTGCCAATCATCTTCTTGAATGGATAGATCATGGCATTCGGGTCGGTGTAGTCGCCGACCGGCTCGGCAAGTACGGCTGGCAAACTCGTGTATTGATCATTATCGCCGATCAGGAACTTCGTGTATTTGCCGTTGAAGAAACGCAATGTGGGCCGGACATCGTTGGCCCAGACAAACGTTCCTTTCTTCTTGTCGTAGGTTGGTCGACCTGTCGCGGGATCCTTGGGAATCGGGTCGATATCCTGTCCCGCATCTTCCCAGTACCACTCGACTTTGGTCGACGTGTTGCGAGCAAATGTCGGGATATGGCAGACCAGGCAGTCGACGTTGTCGGGGTCGGAGAAGTCATACGCAGCATCTTTATAGTCGTAGCCGATATGACACTGCGTGCAACGGCCTTGCGCTTCATTTCTTGGTGGTAGAGTCGAAGTTCAAGCGGTATCAGAATGCCATTTATTAGTACATTCTAATTTTCTGATGCATATCTTCCGTGTGGCGGAAAAATCTCAATAGGTTGTTGATGATATCGGGTAGGGACTTTTACGGATTTGACGATAGGAACTCAGGTTCTGGCCGTGTCGCGACCGAGCAGTCTGGCGACGAGAATCAGGGCGCTCCCAACCAGTGCCAGCGCCACGAAAAGAGTGACCGGCTGACCGTTGGGAAAATCTTCGAGGAATAATTTGATTCCGACAAGAACCAGAACCGGGTATACAAGCCATCGCGCCTCCGGCCACCGTTTATGGCGGCTGGACAGCGCCAAGCTTACCGAAGCCGCGGATAACACCGCTGTCCGCAGGGCTGCCAGAACAGCCGGGTCGGCGTCCGTGCTTCCGACACCGGCGATGACGGGTGCGAGGTGCGCGACCATGAGTCCACCGACCTCCCAGACCGACAGTGCAAGCACAATCAACTGCGGGAGTCCCGCCATTTTTCCCCATCGTTCGGACTGCTGTGCCACAGGAATGAAAAGACACGCGACCGTTGTCAGAGCAATCACAACGTGCCACGGAACCAGCGGCGGCCAGGAGGTGAGCGTATCACCAGCCAGTGCCTGGATGCCGGTCTCGAGGATGCCGGAGCTTACTCCGGCGGCGACCAACAAGAATGTGCACTGCAGACTGAGCGAAACTCTGCCGTAGCGCCCGCTAAACCAGGCCATGGCCAGTGCCAGCAACGACCAGGCTGCCGCCGCGACCGCGGGCGACAGGACCAGCGCACTGCCAATTACCAGCAGAAGCACCCCCAACGAAGAGTAAAAGTAGAAGTTGCGGCCCCGTACGTGACGGGTCTCCGGGGTAAACGCTAATGCATACGAAGACCCCGCAAGTACGAGGCCCAAAATGCCTACTTGCGACATCGCAATCTGGCCCGCCCGGGACGCAATGGTCGCGGCCGTAAACGCGACGCCGACAGCCAAAACCGCCTGCACCGGCTCAAAGACATTGACGCTCTTTCCGCGGACATGAGAATGAAGGGCAAAGCTGCCAAGATAGGTGGCTAGCAGCAGCGCGCCTAAAACGAACGATGAGAATGGCTCCACGGTCCATTGCTCACTGGTACTCAGCAACGATAGTGCAAGCACGCCTGCATTGGCTCCCAGCGCGCCAAGCCACTGCGGGCCCTTCCAGTTCCGCAAGTAGCCCACCCAAAGAGAAGCGACGCCGAGGAATATAAGAAACGCCGACACCGGCACGGCACTTCGAGTCAGCCTCAAAACCACAAGCGCCGTGCCGATGCCGCCCGCGGTGATCAGCCAGCCAAGGAGCCTCATGTCCCTGGCGGCTGCGACCCAGAGTGAGACAGCGCAAAGCGCCGTGAGCGCCAAGGTGCCCTGCAAACCGGACAGCAGTTCAAACCGGCCGGTCGCTTCGGCCAACAACGGCATCGCGAGCAGGATCGATGCGCCGCCGTAGAAAAGGGCGGTCGCACGCTGGTTTTCGTCGCTCGCTTTCCGGTAGGCCATGAACAACCAGAACAAGGCGTAGGTTGCGCCGAGAGATATACCAAGGGCGGTGGGAACCACGTTGAACTCGGTGATCGCGCGAAGCAGGTAGGCGCCGCCAAAGATAAGCAGAACCCTGCCAATTAGTGTCGAGGCACTGGATAAGAAGCCGTCGCCAAGAGTCTGGGATTGCTCGGTCTCCTCCGGTGTCGGCGAGGCTGGGGCCCGGCCCTCAAGTCTGCTTAGCCGCTGCTCGACGGCGGTAAGACGCGACTCAAGCTTGACTAGGCGATCTTCCATTTATTCGCCACTCGTTTCTCGCTGTAGCGACGGCACGAACTTGTTGATGATCCAGAACAGAATAAACGGCACCGATATGACCGTCAGCGCGCCGAACAGGCCTTCTTTAAAGGTCTCAACGCTGTGCGGAATAATCGGTATTTCATAGTGCATATAGCCTGAGAACGACAGCGAGAACGCCTGGCCACCGATCACCACGTTCCACCGCATCATGAATACGCCGAAAAGAACCAGCAGGAGAGCCAGCACCGTACGTTTCATGGTTCGACCCGGAAGCAGCAACAAGACAAAGGGGACAAGGTTTCCCAGCGTGTACTGCAGGACAAAGATGTTCATGAAATCTTTGCCGTACATTACGGATCGGAGAATGTCCCAGGATTTCATTGCCGTGTAGCCGCGGAATATAAGGTCGAGCATTTCCAGGCTGATCGCGGCGACCAGAAAACCCACGAGGTATCGAGTGGCGCTGTCAATAACGTGTTTTTCTGCCCCCTTGATTTCGCTGGCCTCAAGAATCCCGCCTTGCCGCCTGCGGCGAAATGCTTGCCATTCCCGGATGACGATATACGTCAGCATGCAAAGGGCGATGCCTGACACGACCGCGGACATGATAAAAATGACGGGCATCAACGGCGACATCCACAGCGCGTTGGCTTTGACCGAGCCAAAAATAAAACCGGCATAGCCGTGCAAAAAGCAGGCGACGGGAATGCCGATGGCGGCAAGAACGGTCGCTGCCTTCTTGTCCACCCGGATAGCGTCGACGTCGACGTCGTAGGCGCCGATCGTGAGGATTCTGTAAACCATGTGTCTCATCGCATTGGATAGTCCTGGCTGATCTTTCAGTGCGTGGACTTGTTCGACGAAGTATTTTCGATAGACAAACCAGATTTCACTCAAGACGATGAGCGCGTAGACAGTAAAAACAATACCGAACGCAGCGATTGCCGATGTGAAATGCGGGGTCAGGAGTGGTTCCATGGCCCTCAGGGGTTGCTGCAAATGGAGTAGTAGTGGCAATGCTGCGACAGGGAGCAGCGCGAGAGAGAACACCAGGGAGAACTGCGCGATTTCCTTGAGCTGCTTCTGGCCGAATACATGGTACAGCGACGACAATACAAAAGCGCCTGCGACCAATCCCGTCATGTACGGGTACATGACGATCTGAATGCTCCAATAGATATATTCGTTCGGATAAACGAACAGTTCTTTTACAGTCCACTCTATTCCGTGAACAATGATTTCGTCGGGCATGCGATCACCTCACATTGGCGTCAAGGCCCAGATAAAAGACATGCGGTTTCGTGCCGTACTCATCTTTGAGAACCGCAACCCTTTCGGTCGTTATGATCTTGGTCACCGGATCATCCGGATCTTTCAGATTGGCCAGACGACGCGCACCGAATGAGCAACACTCAACGCATGCGGGTTCCATGCCCTTGCTGATCCGGTGGTAGCAGAAGTTACACTTGTCCGCGACCTTGTGTACCGGGTGGAAGAACCGGACGCCATAGGGGCAGGCCATGATGCAGTAGCCACATCCGATGCACCAATCCCTGTCGACCAAGACCACGCCGTCGTTTGTCTGGTAGGTAGCTCCCACCGGGCACACCTGCACGCAGGCGGGGTTATCGCATTGATTGCAGAGCTTTGGAACGAAGAAGGCTTTGTCGATATTGTCCGGCTCAATCTCCTCCCCATCGATCTCCATACTGGTAAAACCGTCACGGCCACCCATCGGCGAGTCGATATGCGCCTTACCGTCTTTGGTGATCACGTAACGCTCGACCCAGGTTCGCGTGACCTCCGCATCGTAGGGGATCTCATTTTCGTTCTTGCAAGCTTTGACGCAAAGACCGCAGCCCACACACTTGGTCGTGTCGACCAGAAACGCCCAGCGTACTTTTGACTCAGCAATGGCGGCCTTGGCTTCTGCGCTACTGATGAACGTGAATGCGCTCAATGGCAGCACCGACGCCAGCGTGCCGCCTACGGCGTCTTTGAGAAATGCCCTTCGAGAACATGTCATCTCATATCCTCCTTGGGATCGTGGGGGTTATGGCACTTGATACATTCGCTACGCCGTCTGTGCCGTCTGTCCTCGATGCTGAGAAGGTCGCCGCGTGCACTATTCGGATACTCGAGAAATGCGTGGCAACGCAGGCACAAGTCCCTGGTGGTATCGAGCGGGAGCGACTCAACGCCGTCGGGATGGTCGACGCCCGGGCCATGACAATTTTCGCACTCCACCGTGGCGTGCGTCGAAGCGTCGAGCATGTGAACGTTTTCCTCATGGCATTCGACGCAGGCCTCTCGACCCTGGTACTTCACGGGAAAGTCCTTCCACTCCTGGACGTTACTCAGGCGATGAAAACCGTAGGTGAAATTCCTGCCGTGAACGCCGAAGTCATCCGGAACCAGAAATACCCTGGCGATGAGGATTGCTCCGATCAATCCGATTGCTACCCACAGCGGGCGCAGGACGTGCCACTTCATCTTCAGCCCCCACGATATTCCAGAGGAATCCAAAAGACCTTCAACTACCAGGCCGGGCGACGAAAGTTCACTAAGCAACTGAGCGTATTGTTATTTTTGAGCCACCCGATACTATGAATACGTAGCGGCGCGGGTTTCTACAATACGTAGTACCCGTAGGCGCACTGGTCCCGTCCGAAAGAGCGCAGAAGGCGAACAAGCGAATGAGCCGCAATACCCGAACAAGAATACTCGTGGCCAGCCTGCTGCTGTTCAACGAAAAGGGCGAGCCGAAAACCACGACGAATGAAATCGCCGACACCGTCGATATATCGCCCGGAAACCTGTACTACCATTTCCACAAGAAGTCGGACCTCGTCGATGCACTGCTGCTGGAGTTTCAGGCGGATGCAAGACAAGTCTTCAAGCCGCCTGACTCGACTCAGGCCTCGCTGGATGACTTCTGGCTGTTCCTGCACAACCTTTTGGAATTGACGGCGGCCTACCGTTTTCTGCTGCGTGATATGGAATCCCTGATCGCCGAGTACCGCCAGGTTCACAACGCCCTCAAGCATTTTGCTCGGGCGCTGGCTGCCTCGTTCGAGCTCTATCTGCACGCGATGACTGACGGCGGGGTAATTCGAATGGGAAAAAATGACGCCAAGCTTGCGAGCCGGAATCTCGCGGTCATAGCACTGTTCTCCGAGAAGTTCGATGCTTTGGTAGGTTCTTCGCCCGCCGCAGACGATGCTGCATTGCGTATTGCAGGTTCGATCCTGAACGTATTGAAGCCCTTTGTTGCGGAGAGCGCTTCTCCGCACCTCGCGGAATTGGCCGCCTATTACGAGCTATAAGCACAAAAAAAGGGCCGCATTGTGCGGCCCTTAACACTCAAGCGGTGTCTTTGTACTTAGTCCGCGGCGACCGATTTTACGTTCTCGACGACGCGATCTTTAACCTCGACGACTTCTTCAACGATATCCTCGCCGAAGTCCTTGACGTCTTCGCGGAAGTCCTTGATGCCAGCGGTATAGCGTTTTCGTGCCTTTTCGCCGTCTTTCACGAGCTTTTCAAAGGTCTTCTCGAACTCTGACTGGAACTTCGTGAATTCCGTTTGCATCGTGGAGACCAGGCCCAGGCTCGCCAAAAAGGTCCTGTTCGCGATCTTGATCGGCTTACCAACAAAGCTGTCTTCCAAGCGGTCAAAAACTGACTTGGGCTGTGTCTTCCTGGCTACTTTCTTTCTCGTTGTCACCTTTTTCTCCGTCATTTCAATACTCCTTTAACGTCAGTCGTTACGCGGCTTTCTTAACCACTTTGCTAACCTTCTTCTTGCTTACCTTTTTAGCCGTCGCTTTCTTGGCAACTTTCTTAGCAGGCTTCGCTTTCTTTGCAGCCGGCTTCTTGGCCGCTGCTTTCGGCTTGTCGTCCAGCAATTTGACGATCTTGTTCAACTTCCTGTTGATCTTGTCGATGTCGTTCTTGCTCGGAACGTTCAAGCGGTCCATTGCGTCTGCTACGCGCGTGTCAAAAGCACCCTGAAGTTTGCTGAGGTTCGACTTGTCGCGGACCTGATCAAGTAAACCAGTCGCTTTCGACTGCGCGTCGTCACTCATATTGCGAATGGCGTCTTGTACGTTGTCGATTAGAGACTCGGTTCGCTTCGTGGTTTTCTTGCGGAATTGCTCGCCTTGCTTGACAAGCGAATCAAACGTTTTCTCGCCTGCCTTCTGGGCATTTGACAATGCGCCAAGTCCGGCCAGGAATGCGTCTTCCAGCTGTTGCGCAATTTTCTTGTCGCTAACTTTCTGTTTTGTAGTACGTTTCTTGCCAGCCATGATCATTCTCCTTTGAATGGGTTGTCTGCCATGAATGAATCGTAGCTGTTAGGATTAGGGTGTTCACACTAATCCCGAGCCCGCCAGAGACCTATTTTGGATGAGAATCAGACGCAGCCATCAGCTGGGCCGAGAGGAGGCCAGACGCCGGGCCGACGAAATCGCTGAGCACCTTGGGAAGCAGTTTTCATTGACATCGAGCTGGCAGGGCGATTACCTGATGGTCAGAGGAAACGGCGTCAACGGGCACCTGGTGGTGGCTGAGGATAGTGTGGAGATCGTGATCAAACTGGGTTTTGCCCTCAAGCTGATGGAAGGGCCGATTCGGTCGGCGATCGAGGGCACGATCGACGAGCATCTTGTCTGAATCGGGCGGTTTTCGATCAGCCTGGATTGTTCGCACTGAAAGCGTGTTTGATTGCGTCATCGACGGAGGCCGAAACCAGCAGACCTTTCGATTGGTTACAGCAAGCCAGATTTTCTGAGCGCAACCGTCATCATCGCGACCGCCAGGATAATGAACAGCGTGCCGATGGCACGCTCCATCGTTCGTTGCGAAACCAGGCCTTGCAGCCGCGGCCCTATCTGACCACCGATCGCGACGCCCGGGACCTCATAGCAAATCAGGTTCCAGGGCACCGCGCCAATACCGCCGTCGCGAACCAACTGCGTGACTAAGGTCGCTGTGGCCAACAGGATCGTAAACATGACGATCGCGACCGAGGTTGCAGCCGCTGTTCCGACCGGCACGCCGCGCTTTGTAAGTCGAGAAACGATGACCTCTCCAATGCCTACCGACACCATCCCGGTAAGAAAAGCACCGAGCCCGGTTAATGCGAAATCACCAGCTGAGAGCTTTGGACGAGGGGTCGGCGAATCGAAATTTGGTCGGGGCGCCTGTTGCCGACGAAGGAACAACATGCTGATCGCCAGAACAAACACGAGCATCGCGTAGGCCGCGATCAATATCGCATCGTGGACAATGTGTGCCACCAGCGCACCGATTACGGCGACGGGTGCCGAGATTTTTATGAATCGGATCGCAAGATCGAAATCGATCATGCGGCGGCGGTAATAGCCGATGAATCCGGAAACGAATCCGAAGGTTTGGGTTAGCAGGGCGGTGCTGATGGCAGCGAACGTCGATGCCAGCACGTACTCAGGACCGAGTAGCGGAAATAGCAAAACAAATATTGGCGTGAACAGGGCCGCTCCGCCGATGCCGCTCAGCATCGCGCAGGTCGCGACGCCAATCGACACCGGGAACATGAACCAGTAAAGCGTGAAATCCATTGAGCTGCCTGTGGTTGGGTCGTGGCGCGAAATTTATCCGCGCAAGCTCAAAGGGAGCATGTACTTGGCAACGGGTCAGGGACATTCCATTTCGGGTTTTCGGCAGTCGAGAAATCGTCGGGGCTTAGCGAGCCTTTCTTACGTCGAAACCATTCGATGAGCACGTCACGAGTAAGCGGCCGGCTGTTATCGATGTCAAAACCGCCGATCGGTAGGACCGGCGTCAGGATGCCGTCGCCGCCAAACGCCAGAAAGTCGTTGACGATGACAGTCACACGATCGTCATCGAGTACCGTTTCGCCGTTCGAAAGGTAGATGACGACATCCATTCTGTCGTCTGCACAATTGACGAACACGCGCATACCGGAAAAACCAGCGCGCCTCCCCATTCTGTGCACCTGCGTGGCCAATACTTCGCGAAGCTGCCGACCAGTTAGTTCAAGCTCTACGACCCGGTTGTCGAACGGAAACATCTCGTAAACGGCGCCAAAAGTGAGGGCGCCCTGCGGCAAGCCATTCCGTATGCCACCCATTACATTGTGAATGGCGATATCGGCACCGATCGATTCGAGAAGCGCATCTGTCATCAAATTGGCGAGGGCAGATTCAGTCGCAGGCGGCTGTTCGAACGCGGATTCCAGGTAAACACCTAGTTTCTCGTCCTTTATTGCGGCGGCAAAGGCTGCTGCGCGCTCGGCGATCTTGACAACCTGAGCGTTCGGTGCGATTTCGTGGCCTTCGTAGACGGCAGTCTGCACATCGCTTTTCTCGTCATCCGGTGACGCGCATGCGCCGCTGGATTTGACGGTGAGCAGGCACGCCTGGTGCGGTGGATATACAATTCGAGATACCACGGATCCTCTCTCTCGATCCACGGTCAGATCGACACGGCTGAATGCGCGCGTATTCGAGAAGCTGGAAGTGATCGAGATTCCGTTGACGATGTGCGCGATGCCGGCATGCACATGTCCTCCAATAATGTGATCGACGAGGCCGGTCGGCAGTGCTTCAGCAACCTGCATGATCTCACCAGCCATGTCGCACGAAGACAGGCTCAGTGGATCATCGAACTGCGAGCAGGAGCTGCCGGCATGCGCCGTGACAATCACAATTGAGGAGCCTCGTTCGCGCAGTACCGTGGCTTCTTTGACAATTGTATCTGCCAGCGGCGCGATGCGGAGACCCGGCGTGTTCGCCAGGATAGTCGTTTGGAGCGCATGCTCCGTGACCACGCCAATGACGCCAACCTTGATGCCTTGAACGTCGATAATAGTTGACGGGCGAACGTTGTCCCATTCGACGGGTCGTCCGGTGCTGTCATCGATAACGTTGGCAGCGAGCACCGGGAAGTTCGCCTCGGACGCGCGCTGCTTGAGTGCTCCGCGTGGGTCATCGTCACTATTTTCCGGAATCTGCTTTTTGCCGACAGGGCCGAAATCGAACTCGTGATTGCCGATTGCCGCTGCATCAAACCCGATGGCGTTATAAGCGTCGACGACGGCAGTGCCTTCGACCAGGTTGGATTCCAGCGTGCCCTGCCACATATCGCCGGCGTCGATGACCAGTACGGCGCCGTTGTCTTGAGTACGCGCGGCGCGCAGTGCGTCAACGTAGGCAGAGATCGCTACCAACCCACCGCGCTCGCCGGCGGGCAGTAGCTGGCCGTGAACGTCGTTTGTACCGAATATGGAGATCGTGATTTCATCTTGAGGAGTGCGGGGCTGCCCGGCGCATGCGGCGAGCACCAGCGCCGCGATTGCGGCCAGCGACGTGTGCCGGATTGCGCGTATTGCAACGTTTTGTGAGGCCAAACCGTGCTCCATTTCCTCAGAGGTGAGTGATTCTAACGCGCGTGGCGTTTGGCGCGAAATCGCAACCTCTCGGCGCAACCCCGGCGTATCATGTCCTACATGTCTGGAGAATCACATTCGCACGAATACAGCGTTCTGGAGGAAATCCTCCATTCCGGAACGCACGCGCTGGGAGTGTTACTGAGTATTGCCGGCTTGTCGTGGATGCTGTATGTGTCGATTGCCGCCGCTGACCCCTGGCGAATTGTTGCCAGTTCCATATACGGAACCACCCTGATTACGCTTTTTCTTGCGTCAACAATCTACCACGGCTTGTACGCACATCGTCACCGGGAGATCTTCAAGCTCCTGGATCACTGCGCGATCTACCTGCTCATCGCGGGCTCATATACGCCGTTTCTTCTGGTCGCCATGCGGACCAATCAAGGCTGGTGGCTTTTCGGCACGGTCTGGGCGCTGGCGACGGCGGGCATCATCAAGAAGCTCTGGTTCCGTCACCGGTTCCCCAAGATTGCGCTCGCGAGCTACCTGGCGATGGGGTGGCTGATCGTCGTTGCGGCGCCACAGATGGCGGCCGCGATCGGCCCTAACGGCATGGCATGGCTGGTGGCCGGTGGCCTCTGTTACTCGGTGGGCGCCATATTCTATGCGGTTAAGAAGATACCGTTCAATCACGCGGTCTGGCACGTTTTTGTCCTTGGCGGCGGGGTCTGCCATTTTCTGGGAGTTGTCTGGCACGTCCTGCCGATCGCGCTGCCTGCCTGAGGCTCAGCCCGCCCCTAAAGATTGACGTCAATCGGTCGATAACTACCCCGGTTACTGCCACAACTCAATGGCGTCAATGTCGCATCCCAAGCAAAGCCAGGAAGCCGGTCAGGCGCTGGTCATCACCGCTGACCGATCAATATCGAGGCTCATCTCGAGACTCCTCCAGTCCGATGGTTACGAGGTCGTCGAATGCCGCGACCACGAAAACCT
>Ga0316201_10002555_pt1 | contig 12987 bp, 7 predicted proteins | sample CS6wburrow_MG_FD_204516 | JGI IMG/M metagenome (GOLD analysis project Ga0316201, IMG submission 204516) | Coastal sediment microbial communities from Delaware Bay, Delaware, United States - CS-6 worm burrow | ecosystem: Environmental > Aquatic > Marine > Coastal > Sediment | place: USA: Delaware... | reverse complement strand
AAGTTAATGAGCAGGTTGTATTAGGTATTGCGTCTGAATTATTAAATGCGGAATCTGAACTTAAGGATTATATAGCGTCGCGTTCCGGTTTTGTTGATATGAATCGAAATACAGAAGACCAGTTAGTTCCTGCTTCTGAATATCGTCAGGTGGTATTTACTGTTGTTTCTGAAGGGCTGAAAAATTTTAGTGAAGCGAAAGAAGCTATTCTGGCATATGTCTCTGGCATTGGAAACAAAGAACAGCTCGACATAATATTGAAACGTCTGGAAGAAGTTCGTGGTGTTGCAATGATGCTTCCAATGGCACGAATTGAATCACAAGTATTAAAACTTCAGGATTATATACGCACTGCTTTATTGAATAATAATCATAAACCAGAGGTAGCAGAGCAGGATACGGTTGCTGATGTTGTTACCTCTATTGAGTATTTTCTGGAAGCATTATCTGAAGGTCGACCTGGCGTTGAGCAGGGTTTAAATGCTGGTGATGAAGCAGCGAGTAAGTTGCAGGTAATAACGCAGTCTTATGTTGGTTCCGTGCAAGATGTATCAGTGGATGAGTTGAGTGGTGATATAGATTTTAAAGCTGAAGATACAGGCGAGATACCGGTAGAAGATGTTGAGTTGGAAATAGAAGACATCGAAATTGAAGATGTTGCAGCAGAAGATATCGAAGCAGTTGCAAATGAGAATTTAATCACGGAACAAGTTAAACCTGTAGCTGCTGTTTCCGGTTCTGTGTCAACAGCTCATGATGTTGAACAATATGCGATTCTTGCTGAAGACGCGGATGAAGAAATTGTAGAAATTTTTATTGAAGAAGCCGTAGAAGTATTGGGTGAGTTACATAATTATTTGCCACAATGGAAAGCGAATAATAATGATGAAGAAGCATTAGCTGTTGTACGTCGTAGTTTCCATACATTAAAAGGTAGTGGTCGATTATTAGGTGCTGATTTGATTGGTGAGTTTTCATGGAGATTTGAAAACTTGCTAAATCGTGTGCTTGATAAAAAAATCAATGTTAGTGATGCCTTGTTTCATGTACTTGATGAAGCGCTTGCTGTGTTGCCGCAATTGATTGAACAATTAAAAGGTAACCGCGAACCAATAGAAAATATTGCACAGCTAATGTCATCTGCCGAAGCACTGGCAGAAGGGCGTGAGGCAGTAATTGATAGGTCTGCTGATGTAACAGTAGCTGATACAGCATCAGGTGAAAGTGAAGGCATTGGTGAGATTGAAAGTATAGATCTTGTCGGCGAGACAGATTTTGAGAATGAATTTGAAATAGCCAGTTCTGACCTTGATATTGTCGAACTGGCAAAAGATAAAAATATTTCGCCAGAAGAATTAGAGGTTAGTGCGAATGAAGAGCTGAATGACGAAGGATTAGCTGAAGATATTATGCCTGCACATGTTTCTGATGAAATTATAGAGACTGAAGAGGTTGTATCGTTAACCGATAAAGAAGCGGATAAAGACGAGTTTAATATCGAGTTACCAGCTGATGTAGCAGCGGCGTTTGATAGTGAAGGCAGTAATGAATCTCTGGCTATCAATATTGAAGACGTTGATATTGAGCATGCGCACAATGAAGAGCCTAGTCTAAATGAGGCAACTGCTGAAGAGCTGATAGATATTTCTGATGATGATTTTGGCGGTGAATATGAAATAGTCATCGATGAAGCTGAGGATATTACAAGTGTCTCTGATGGTACGCTCGATATCGATCCGATGTTACTTAAAATCTATCATGACGAAAGTTTGGGTCATCTGGCGAATATCAGGCAGTTGTTCGACGAGAGCGAAGCAAAAAACCAGCCATTAAAGGCCGATAAAACTTTAATGCGTGCATTTCACACTTTATACGGTAGTGCGCGTACTGCTGATGTAGCAGCTATTGCTGATTTAAGTGGCGCGGCTGAAAAATATGTGAAGGCGCGACAGGATAGTGGTGCAGAAAATATTCCAGATGATATTGCTAATGTGCTGAAGGAGATTGAACAGTCAATTAGTAAAATGTTGAGCAGTGTTGAAGTTAGTGAGGTGCCTGCCAGTAATAAAGCATTGCACGATAAAATAATTAAAATTGTTAAACAGGAAATACAGGATCAGTTGCAGCGGTCATGGCAGGATAATTCTTCTATGGCGGAAGACGCCGATATTGCGACATACGATGAGCAGGGTCAGGATGATAATGATGAGATATCGATTGATATTTCAGATTTAGCACCAGGTGCCAGCAGTGATGAAGTCATTGTCGATGAAGTAAAAAAAGTTGATATTGAGGCACCAGTTGTATCTACAAAGACAGTGGTACAGGAAGTTGTAGAAGATGAAACTGTGCAAATGTCATATGGCGATATTGATGACGAATTAATTGATATTTTCCTCGAAGAAGCAGATGAATTACTTGAAAGCTGCGAAGGTACACTGGAAGAAATTAAAAACACGCCAAATTCTACAGAGCACATACATCAGCTACAGCGAAATATGCATACGCTGAAAGGCGGTGCGCGTATGGCTGACCTGACGCCAGTTGGCGACTTAACACATAATCTAGAATCGCTAGTGGTTATGGTTAATGAGAATAAAGTCAGTGTTAATAAAATGCTGTTTGATTTATTACAGGAGTCGTTGGATGCATTAACCACCATGTTGGCCAATGTTAAACGGCGCCAACCATTAACCTCTGCAAATAACCTGAACAACAGAATTGAAATGTTAATGCGTGGTGAAGTTGAAGAAAAACGCGCAGTTGAACGGTTTGATGTGGATTTAGTGGATCTTGAGTCTGATGATGAAGAGGAGCTAGAAGATATTGATATTTCAGCCTTGTTGCCTCGTAATAAAGCTGAAGATGATGTTACGCAAGAAGTCGATATTGATATCAGTGAGGTTTCTGCGGAAACAGAACAACGTGCAATTGAAACCCCAGTAAAAAAGGAAGCTAGCAATGAAGATCGCCCACACTGGGGGGAGCGTGCTACTGATGTTAATTTCAAAGATTCGCAGGAACAGGTTCGTGTTCGTTCTGACTTATTGAATAATCTGGTTAATTATGCGGGTGAGGTAAATATATATCATGCGCGTATGGGAAAACAGATAACTGATTTCGGTTTTAACCTTTCTGAATTATCACAAACCGTTGTACGTTTAAAAGATCAATTGAGAAATCTTGAGATTGAGACTGAAATTCAGATTCGTTCAGGTTATGAGAAAGAATCAGAAAACTTTGACGACAGTTTCGATCCATTGGAAATGGATCAGTATTCTACCTTGCAACAATTAACCCGAAGCCTGAGTGAGACTGCGGGTGACGTTGCAAGTATTAATGAAATATTAGCCGATATAACTCGTGATTCAGAAACTCTGCTGGTGCAGGAGTCACGAGTTAGTACAGATTTACAAGAAGGTTTAATGCGAACCCGAATGGTGCGTTTTGGCGGATTATCGTCACGTTTACGTAGAATTGTTCGACAGGTAGCACGCGAGTTAGGTAAAGAAGTTGAATTAGAGATCATCGGTGAAAATAGTGAAGTCGATCGCACCGTTCTAGATCGTGTCATTGCGCCGTTGGAGCATATGTTACGTAACGCTGTAGCGCATGGTATCGAAAAACCGGAAGCACGAAAAATACTGGGTAAAAATGAAACCGGCAAGATTGTAATTAAAGTTGATCGCCAGGGCACCGATGTTGTCATAAATGTAAAAGATGATGGTTCTGGCATCGATGCCGAAAAGGTTCGCCAAAAAGCGATAAAGCAGGGGTTTATTCAGGCAGATTCAAATGTTTCAGATCGCGACGCATTACAGTTTATTTTACAATCAGGATTCAGTACTGCTGATGAAGTGACCCAGGTTTCCGGTCGCGGAGTTGGTATGGATGTTGTTGATAGTGAGATCAAACAACTAGGTGGCGTTCTTGATATTGATACTGTTAAAGGCCACGGTACTGAGTTTAATATTCGTTTACCATTAACACTGGCAATTAATCAGGCGTTACTGGTAAGCACAGCTGATGATGTATTTGCAGTTCCTCTGGCAAGTATTGAGGGTGTCGTACGAATTACAGGTCTTGAGCTACAACGTTTTTACGACAGCGATAATAGTCATTATGAATTTAATGGCGTTGAATATGAATTAAGACATCTCGGTGGATTGTTAACAGGGCAGCAACCTAATTATTCAAAACAATTACAACTTTTCCCTGTGCTTCTGGTTCATGTGGGTGATCAGCATTTCGCACTGCATGTAGAAGACCTGCTCGGCCGACGTGAAATTGTGGTTAAACCGGTAGGCATGCAAATTGGTGCAATTCGAGGTATCGCGGGCGCAACGATTCTTGCTGACGGCCGGGTTGTTCTTATTCTTGAAATGTCTGCTCTTGTTGTAGCAGATAGTTTATTCAAACCGCATATACCGATCGAAGAACAGGCAGAACCCGTTGTTGTCGATAATAAGAAAACTATTATGGTTGTCGATGACTCCATTACCATTCGTAAAGTTACTGAACGTATGCTTAATCGTTATGGTATCGATGTGGTTCTTGCAAAAGACGGTGTTGATGCAACTAACCAGTTACAAGACCATGTGCCAGACCTGATGTTGCTTGATATTGAAATGCCGCGCATGGATGGATTTGAGGTGGCCAGTTATGTTCGTAATGATGAACGCATGAAAGACCTACCTATTATTATGATTACCTCAAGAACCGGTAGTAAGCATAAAGAAAAGGCAATGGAAATTGGTGTGAATCAATATCTTGGTAAACCATTCCAGGAAGAAGACCTGGTAAAGAATATTAATCAAATTTTAAAAACATCTTTTTAACTAGGTAGATGAGAATAGTTAATGGCTAAAGATACACAATCGATTAAGTGCGTTATTCTTACGCTTCGTAAAGAAAATGTAATTGTGCCAAATGCATTAGTTGCTGAAATTATTTCTGTTAAAGATGTCGAGCAAAGTGAAAACATGCCAGCATGGTTTCTGGGTAATATGAAATGGCGTGGTGCAGATGTGCCATTATTGTCTTTTGAAGCAGCTGGTGGTGATAAAATTTCCAAAGTAAATTTGAACACACAGGCTGTGGTTTTGTATGCAGTTGGTAATGATGGCGATGTTAGTGAAAATCCTTATTTAGGACTGGTGATGTCTGGTGTGCCACATGTTAGTTACTTTACTCGAGAGCAAATAAAGGTTGATAGTGAAGCACTGGAAGAGCATCCAATGATTGCTCAGAAAGTGAGAATTAATGGAGCAAGTGTCAGTATTCTAGATGTTGATGAAATGGTTAATATGGTTTCTGAGTTAGCGGCAGCTTAGTTTGCTTTTGCAGATTATTATTTCAATAATTTAAAAATCCCCCCACAGCATTTGAATTGCGCTAATGACAGCAGGCCCCGCTGTTTCTGTTCGTAAAATGCGCGGTCCAAAACGAATGCTCTTAAAATGTTCGTTTTCCAAAAACGTTATTTCCTCGTGACTTAATCCACCTTCTGGACCAACAAATAATTCTACTTTCTGATGATTGATGTCAAGGTCTTTTAACGATGTTTTCGCTTCAGGGTTTAATATTATTTTAAAAGTGTCTTCTTTTAGAAACTGCTTGATATCACATGCGGACATTATATCTGTTATTTCAGGAATGACGCTACGGCCAGATTGTTCGCATGCACTGATGGCTACCTTTCGCCAGTGAGCCAGTTTTTTGATTTTTTTGTCTTGTGTCAGTTTTGTATTTGAACGTTGACATAGCACGGGAATAATATTGTTAACGCCAAGTTCTACGGATTTCTGGATAGTTGCTTCCATTCTATCCTGACGTGATATTCCCTGAATAAGGGTAATGTTTATATTGGATTCGTTTTTTACTTCTACTCTTGATTCAACGGCGACTAAAGTATTTTTGGTGCTGGCATCCAGCGTTTTGCAGTAGTAATCAAAACTATCGCCATTAAATAAAACGATAGGGGTGTCTATTTTAGTACGTAATACACGAATAAGATGATTTGATGCATTTGCATCCAGGTTTGTAGTATTACCACATATTAAATTTTCTGGGTGGTATATACGTGTGATACGCACAGTTAAATTGACAGATTGTTCCAGATGGCGTTGGTACTGTCTGCCTGATTTAATGTGTAAAAATGTAAGCCGGGCGCTCCCTGTTCCAGTAGTTGATTGCATAATTTGCTAACAACGTCGAGCCCAAAGGCTTGTAGGCTCTTTTTATCATCTGCATAAGCTTCTAGCTGCTTTCTAATCCAGCGTGGTATTTCAGCACCACAGGCATCAGAAAATCGCGTTAGACTTGCGAAGTTTGTAATCGGCATAATACCGGGCGTTATCGGAATAGTAATATTTTCTCGTTGGCAGTTATCTATAAACCGGCAATAAGCATCTATATTATAAAAATATTGAGTGATTGCGCCATCAGCACCAGCCGCAACTTTGTTTTTGAAATGTTCAAAATCACTTTGAGGTGATATCGATTCAGGGTGATATTCTGGATAAGCGGCAACCTCAATGGTGAAATGCTGACCAGTGGTTTCACGAATAAATGCAACCAGTTCATTGGCATGAGATAACTCTTTTGTGGTCTCGCCAGTATCAGGAACGTCACCACGAAGGGTCACTAAACGTGTTATGCCCAGCTTCTTATATTGATTGAGTAAATCGCTTAATTGTTGTTTACTGGAGCCAATACAGGAGATATGTGGTGCCACATTTGCATTGCTTTCGACCAGCAGTTTCACGATTTCAAGTGTACGATCACGTGTCGTTCCGCCAGCACCAAAGGTGACGGAGTAATAAGCCGGCTGTACAACTTCATTTAAAGCCTGTTGTGTTTTTAACAATTTTTCAACACCAGCTTCCGTGCGTGGTGGGAAAAACTCACAGCTAAAGTTCGTGTTCTTTATTTTTGAACGTTTGTTAGCGTTCATTATATAAACTCATAAAGTTCTGTTACCAAAGGTGATATTAAGGAAGCAGCTACTAATAACGATAATGTTCTGGTTTGAAAGGACCGTCGACTGGAACATTAATATAGTCTGCCTGCGTCTGAGATAAAGCCGTTAAATATGCGCCCACTTTTTTCAGATGTAAACGCGCGACTTTTTCATCAAGTTTCTTGGGTAGAATATATACTTTGTTTTCGTAGTTATCACTATTCTTATAAAATTCAATTTGAGCCATGACCTGATTGGTGAAAGAGGCAGACATAACAAAGCTTGGGTGACCCGTTGCGCAACCCAGATTAACCAGTCGACCCTTGGCCAGAATAATAATGCGTTTGCCGTCAGGGAAGATGACATGATCTACCTGTGGTTTGATTTCAACCCATTCGTACTTTTCCAGAGAAGCAATATTAATTTCAGAATCAAAATGACCGATATTGCAAACAATGGCTTCATTTTTCATAGCGACCATATGGTCGTGGTCGATGACATTAACATTGCCAGTCGTTGTAACAAAGATATCTCCCATGGACGCAGCTTCATTCATGTCGACAACACGATAACCTTCCATCGCCGCCTGTAGAGCACAAATAGGATCGATTTCTGTGACCCATACGGTCGCGCCCATGCCGCGGAAAGCTTGAGCGCAGCCTTTACCGACGTCGCCATAACCGAGTACCACACAAACTTTACCGGCGATCATGACATCGGTTGCACGTTTGATGCTGTCGATTAATGATTCACGGCAACCGTAGAGGTTGTCAAATTTAGACTTGGTTGCTGAATCATTGACATTCATTGCCGGGAACAATAATGCATCTTTTTCCTGCATTTCGTAAAGACGGTGCACGCCGGTCGTGGTTTCTTCGGTGACGCCTTTGATGCTGGTTGCAATGTCCTGCCATGTGCTTGAGCCTGGTTCTATCGTGCGACGCAAGACATCAAGAATGGCTTTGTATTCTTCATTGTCATCATCTTTCGTTGCAGGAATGGCGCCGGCTTTCTCAAATTCCACACCTTTGTGAACCAGCAATGTAGCGTCACCGCCATCATCTAGAATCATATTGGGTAGTTTGCCATCCGGCCATAACAGTGCCTGTTCGGTACACCACCAGTACTCTTCAATGGTTTCACCTTTCCATGCAAAAACCGGGATGCCCTGATCAGCAATCGCTGCAGCAGCATGATCTTGCGTTGAGAAAATATTACAGGAAACCCAGCGGACTTCGGCACCCAGTGCGACCAGTGTTTCAATCAACACGGCTGTTTGAATGGTCATGTGTATGCTGCCCATGATGCGGCAGCCGGCTAAAGGTTGTTCTTTGCCATATTCCTCGCGTAGTGCCATCAGTCCTGGCATTTCAGTTTCCGCAATACGGATTTCTTTGTGGCCCCATTCGGCCAGTGAAATATCGGCGACTTTGTAGTCTTGTTTTGAGTTGGTATCAACAACAGCATTCATGCTCATCTCCTAATCTGTAAAAATTTAAGAAATGAGCGCCGTTGTTATCAAAGATACCCGGTGAAAGGGTTCTTGCTTCTGAGCCTGACAGACACGTATGTCGCTGCAGCGCTCCTCAGAAATAGTATGTGAATTATAGCCCAGCAGCCGCCCTTAATGCATCTGCTTTATCGGTTTTTTCCCAGCTAAATTCGTCTTCTACACGGCCAAAGTGCCCATATGCAGCTGTTTTCTTGTATATTGGGCGTAATAAATCCAGCATATCAACGATGCCTTTTGGTTTCAGGTTGAAATGTTCGCGGATGAGTTCAACGATTTTTTCGTCGGAAATTTTGCCGGTGCCAAAGGTCTGTACCGAAATGGAAGTGGGTTCAGCTACACCAATAGCATAAGAAATCTGAATTTCACATTTATCAGCCAGGCCAGCGGCAACCACGTTTTTCGCGACATAACGACCGGCATAAGCGGCAGAACGGTCAACTTTGGATGGATCTTTGCCGGAGAATGCGCCACCACCATGGCGTGCCATGCCGCCGTAGGTATCGACGATGATTTTGCGGCCAGTCAAACCGCAGTCACCCACGGGACCACCGATGACAAAAATGCCGGTTGGGTTAACATGAAACTGAGTATCTTTACTGATCCATTCTTCAGGCAGTTCATGCATGATGATTTCGTCCATTACAGCTTCACGTAAAGTTTCATATTTGATCTCAGGATCATGTTGCGTCGATAAAACCACAGCATCGATAGCCACTGGATTATCGTCTTCATAACGAAAGGTAACCTGACTTTTTGCATCGGGACGCAACCAGGGTAGGGTGCCATTTTTCCTCAGTTCGGCCTGACGTTTTACCAGGCGATGTGCATAAGTAATAGGTGCTGGCATTAAAACATCGGTTTCATTACTGGCATAACCAAACATTAAACCCTGGTCTCCAGCGCCCTGTTCATGGTCTGACGATTCATCAACGCCGGCGGCAATATCAGCAGACTGTTTATCAATCGAGGTAATGACAGCACAGGAGGCGTAATCAAAACCCATGTCAGAACTGTTATAACCAATTTCTTTGATGGTGTTTCTAACCACTTCCTGCATATCAATCCAGGCCGTCGTGGTGATTTCACCGGCGATTACTACCATGCCGGTATTGATCATGGTTTCACAGGCTACACGGGCTGTATTATCCTGCTCGAAAATGGCGTCAAGTATGGAGTCTGAAATCTGGTCGGCGACTTTATCAGGATGGCCTTCGGAGACGGATTCGGAAGTAAATAGATGACTGCTCATGTTTAAACCTTTGTATAAGGCAAGTACCAGGACCTGCGTTGATCGATAATTTATAAATCGGCGGGCATAAAAAAACCCGCTTACGCTGTTATAGCTAAAACGGGTTTCGATGTTCTGTGTAACGAAGGTCGCTTTAGCTGAATTTATATAGCGCCCGCAATCTGAGTCAAATTAGCGCTGTTTGATGGCATTATCCATTAAATTTTCTATTTGTCAATATGCCATGGAAAACGATTATTTTGTTGATAACTCCATAAACTCTTTCTCTTCTTCTGGGGTAAGCTTTTCGCCACTTTCATACTTATGTGTTAAATATTCGTCACGATCATCAATCTGAAGGCGGTCAATAATATTTTTATATTCCTCGAGGAGATTGTCTGTGTTTTCGGTTTCAGGTGTTTGTAACATGGACATGGCATGTAAGGCGTTTTCATATTCCGTGTCTCGAAAACGTTCTAGTAATGCAGCGGATGACATTTCCGTATTGGATTCGATGGTCTGTTGTAACGTGTGCAACAAAGGTAGGCCTTTTTTAAATGCGGTTTTAAAACTCTCGGGCACTTTGTGTTGCGATGCAAGCGCAGGATTTTGTACCAGGAGGGCAATGGCGATACGAGTTTTGTTTATTAATACCTGTTGTCCACGAATGGGTTTAACGGTTTTGGGCGCAGGTCTTTTGTGTTCAACCGGTGCAGAGATTTTAGATTCAAGGCGTTGCTGACTTAAGCCGACCAGTGAAGAAAGTTCTTCAATTAATAAATCCTTAAATAAACTGTTATGCATTTTCTGGAGTAATGCATTCGCTTTATTGGCAAGCTGTGCTTTGCCTTCTTTGGTTGAGGTGTCAGACTCTGATTTTAAAGTATTAAATAAAAAATCGGATAAAGTAGTGGCATTTTTGACGCGTTCTTCGAATGCAGCTTTGCCTTCTTTACGAACCATGGTATCTGGATCTTCTTTCTCCGGCAGAAAAAGGAATTTAGCCACCATGCCATCGCGGATAACTGTGAGTGTATTTTCAAGTGCGCGCCAGGCGGCTTTTTTACCTGCATTATCACCGTCGTAACAAAAAATTATTTCGTGTGTGGTGCGAAATGTTTTTTGAATTTGCTCAGTGGTGGTGGCGGTACCTAAAGAAGCAACTGCATAATTAATTCCATTTTGTGCTAATGCAACAACATCCATATAACCTTCGACCACAATGATACGATCAATTTTTCTCAGCGCCATTTTGGTTTCGTATAAACCGTAGAGTTCATAACCTTTGTGGAAAACAGCGTTTTCCGGTGAGTTTAAATACTTAGGCTCTCCCTGATCAAGAATGCGGCCACCAAAACCGATGATTCGCCCACGTTGGTCGGTAATCGGAAAAATAATTCGATCACGAAAGCGGTCGTAGGTTTTATTGTTGTCTTTGCTTACGATTAAACCAGTTTTGTTTAATGCCTTGAGTTTTTCGGGTGATTTCCCCAGATGGCGGATTAAAAAATCCCAGCCTTCAGGTGCATAGCCAATTTTGAAACGTTTGGCAATTTCTCCGCTAAGACCGCGTTGTTTGAGATAATTGATTGCACGCTCGGAGGTTTTTAACTGTTGCTGATATAGATCACTGGCCTGTTTTAATACATCATAGTATGGCTGTTTATCTTCTTTGTTTTTGTTTGCAAAGGCATCGTCTTCATGTGGCACGTCCATATGCTGATCAGCAGCCAGTGACTCAATGGCATCAATGTAGCTTAGGTGTTCATAGTCCATTAAAAAGCCAATGACATTGCCTTTGGCGTGGCAGCCAAAACAGTAATAAAACTGCTTGTTTTCGCTTACCGTAAAAGAAGGTGTCTTTTCATTATGAAAAGGGCAGCACGCGGTATATTCTTTGCCTTTTCTTTTTAGCGGAACACGGGCATTAATAACTTCAACAATGTCGCTTCGTGAAATTAAATCATCAATAAAACTTTGTGGAATTCGACCGGCCACGAGTCGTCTCAGGGAATCAAGTTGACAAACGATAACTGGCGTGGATTAAAGATTCGTTCGTATTCAACAATGGCGTAACGGTCGGTCATGCCAGCAATGTAATCTGAAATGCCGCGTGCTACTCCTGCAGCGCCATGTTTGTCTTTCAATATATTACAATGAGCAAGTGCTTCGGTGGGTAAGATTTTAAGGTCTTCCATAAACGCATTGAAAAGGGATTCAATAACGTCAGCTGCTTTTTTACTCATGCGATGAACACGATAGTGCTGATAAAGGTTCTTTCGCAGAAATTGTTTGAGCTCCAGTTTTTTGTCATTCATGTTGTTACTGAAAGCCATAATTCGTTGGTCTTGATTACGGACATCATCGATTGACTTTAAATTCGTGTTAGTGATGTTTCCACGTGAGGTGTCAATTAAATCAACCACCATGACATTAATCATTCGCCGGATGACTTCGTGTATGAGTTTTTTATCATCAATACCGGGGTATTTATTATTGACGACATCGTATTGTGTTCTAAATAACTCGATTTTTAACAATTCATCTATATTGATTAAACCGTAGCGAATGCCGTCATCAATATCGTGATTGTTATACGCTATTTCATCCGAGAAATCAGTTAACTGGGCTTCCAGCCCCGGCAAAGTCTTATCCAGAAAACGCTGCCCAACATCGCCGAGCTTTTTTGCGTTAGTGATGGAGCAGTGTTTCAAAATACCTTCACGGGTTTCAAAAGTCAGGTTTAGGCCATCAAAGTCTGCGTATTTCTGTTCAAGTTTATCGACAACGCGAAGTGACTGAATGTTGTGTTCAAAACCGCCGAAATCTTTCATACAGTTGTTTAATGCAGTCTGACCGGCATGGCCAAAAGGTGTGTGACCAAGGTCGTGCGCTAATGCTATGGCTTCGGTAAGGTCTTCATGTAGCCTTAATTCACGTGCAATACTGCGCGCAATTTGTGCCACTTCCAGCGAATGGGTTAAGCGGGTGCGAAATAAATCACCCTCGTGATTAACAAATACCTGGGTTTTGTATTCCAGGCGCCTGAAAGCGGCTGAGTGAATAATGCGGTCGCGGTCACGTTGGTACTCATTACGATAAGTCGGGTGTGATTCTTCATGGCGACGACCGATAGAGCGTGTATCATCACATGCGTAAGAGACTAAACGACCACTGTAACTACTATTAGCGTCTTTCATGTTCAAATCACTGTGATCCGGTAGCGGCGGAAAGCGCAATGGCTTTGTTTAAATCGTCCAGTGTGTAATCGCTAGTTACTACTGA
>Ga0316201_10002554_pt1 | contig 12987 bp, 10 predicted proteins | sample CS6wburrow_MG_FD_204516 | JGI IMG/M metagenome (GOLD analysis project Ga0316201, IMG submission 204516) | Coastal sediment microbial communities from Delaware Bay, Delaware, United States - CS-6 worm burrow | ecosystem: Environmental > Aquatic > Marine > Coastal > Sediment | place: USA... | reverse complement strand
CACCGAAGTGCAGTACCGCAACCAATGATTGCATTTGACTAACTATATCAACGTTTGAAACTTTCTTTGTTCTCAATTTTTCAACCAAGCAACACATGAAGGCATCTTCTTATCGCTTCAATTCATTTATCTTAAACATAAAACCTAAGCTCTATATTTAACGCAAATGAATTCACATAACATAGGAAGACTACAGCCCTCCTTCATTATGCTCATCTTTAATTAAAATCTGGTAATAAATTACCCTAAATTAATTTTAAGATTAAACAATAATATAAAGAACGTCAACTTTATAATGGCTCTTATGATTTACCCTAGACAGGTATACCCCTTAAACCATGACATAAATATAAATCATTTTTGAGAATAATTCAAAATTTATAAGGATTTAAAAATCAACAGGTTATGAACGTGTTTTATGAACAATTGTTCATAACTATCAATATCAAAATCTGAGCCATATAGGGTATTCATGAAGTCAATTAAATATAAATCGGCCCCAGAAGGAGGCCGATTACTAAATGCTATATTAAGACTAAGTCTATGGTGTAGATTCGCCACCTTGAGGCTTAGACCTTTTTAATTGTCGTTGAATCTTTTTAATGGCAGATTCAATAGATTTTTCAGGTTCAATAATATTGTATTCTCCCCAGAAATCGGGATCTGAAAATCCAACAGCGGCATCACTAAGTATAATAGATGATTTTAGTCTGTCCTTAGATTTAGGAACTTCACCGGAAATATTCTTTTCCCAGTCCGTTACCGCCATTTCACAGCTCATGCTATAAACTGAATTAAAAAGCTTTTTATCCCAGTTGATTTTAAACTCTAACAGCGCATTGCTATATCCATAATACCATTTTCCATCTTTTTCCCTATAATCTACCCTATAGGCAATATCGGTTGGATATACCTTGGCATTTCTGGGTTTCTTCCTGACAAACATTTTACTGGCCAGTTCCTTATTTGTAATATTTAAAGAATAAATAGCGCTGGTAAGTATCTTTTTTTCAGCATCAATAAATAATTGTCCTTTATAAAGCGGGTCATAAATGTCCGGACGCTGTTTAAAACTAACTACATAAATCAATTTGTCATTAATCCGGGTAGACCTTTCAAAAGTAAAATTATAGTCTTCCATCGTAGTTTCATTAAAGATATATTCCGGGTATTTCATGATATCTACATAAAGTGCATTAAATGGACCTCCTTGCAGTTTTAGTGCCACGGTATCTAATTTGCTATAATCTGTACTCTTTCTGGCCTTATAAAGCTGCACAGCATCTTTTTGCCCCGTAGTATAAGGAGATTTATATATGTTTACAACGGCTTCGGAAAGCGATACATTTCTCTTTCTTTTTTTAATAGTTTCTCTGTAAAACGCCGTCATAAGCGTGGGATCGTCAAAGTAATTTTCGCCTTTTTTTCTAAGCGTTTCCCTAACAAGGGCCCTGGCACTTTTTGGGATAACAACATTTACCTCATCCAATTTAGTTATTGAGATCATTAATGAAATCTTATTATTGTTTTCCTTTAATTGCCCTAAAGGAATTACAGAAGATTTATAACCCAAAAAGGCTATAACAATATTTCCCTGTTTGATATTTGTAGGAATTTTTAACAGAAATTTACCTTCTGTATTTGTTATGGTGCTAATATTAGTTCCTTCCAAGGTAAGTGTGGCGAACACCAAGGGTTTATTAGTTTGAGCGTCGACAACCTCTCCTCTGAATTGATTGTATGATGTTACTTCCTGAGCCTCTTCCTGGAAGAAAGTAGCTGCGTGGATATTTGCTGGCATTCCCAGTAACAAAGTAATTCCAGCGAATGTTGATAAAAGTAAATTATTGAATTTACGGTATATATTATGTCTCATGTCGTAGATTTTTTATAACAATTGGTTGCAAAAATACAAACCATTTTATTCTAAATTAATGATTTTGATCATCTTAAATTGTTAATATATCATAAATTTTATTGAAGATTGCTAACAGTTTAATTCCCATTAATCAAACAATGTGAGGGCAGAAATGTGTCTATTTAATGTCTTTTTTGTAGACTTTGCCAATGCTTTTACCTTTGAAGCTTAACCGGAAATTTGTAACACCAGTTAATTCTATATAATTATCACTTATATGGTATTGGATTTCGCTTTTTTGAGACCTCCTTTTTTAATTCTTTCCCTACCAGAAGATTGGGCCGGTTCCCAGGTACTTATCAGCTATGGGCAGATAATAATCCTTAATCTCATCGAGATCATAGGTCTTATTGCATTTGGTATAGAGATCATATTTATTGAAATCCCGTATCCAATTTAAATATTCTTTGTCTTTGGCACAGAGTAAGGAGGCGTAACTTCCTCCGCTATGCCAAGGGTAAAAGGAATGATATCTGATCATTACCATTCCGGCTTGCGGAATTAAGTTGCCTTTATGGTTTTTTAATACCTGATATAGATATTCATCATGGCCCCAGGCCAAAGTAAGATTATCCAGACCACAATGCTTATTATATATTCCTAATTCTGAATTATATCTGGAATCACTCATATCCGGATTAAGTTTATTGAATTCAGGGTAAACGCAAGATTCCGGTAGTGCACATCCAACCACAAAAACATCTCCAACCATTCCCCATTGTTCATTCTGGCTCGTTCCATCTTCATCGCTTCCCCATAGAAACATAACTTTACCTAAATCGTGTATAAGGCCAACCAATTGCATCCAGTCCGGCCGATTGTCTGCCCTAATAGCTTCTGCACTTTGAATAAGGTGTTGCACATTAGGGAGATCCAAATCAGGATCACTTACATCTATTAAGTCATTTAGATGGCTCATAGCCTCCCAGAGATCCATGGATTTGTCAAACTTTAAATACTTTCTTTGCATCCGTTGAACATATTCAAAGGTTTGTCTTTCCCGCATTTTGCGATAATGTTCTCGCACAGCAGCATTTACATCTGTATCATTATAATTTCTAAATACTTTTTCCATACTAGACATTTCCTAGTAAAAGGTACAAAATAATGGTGAATACTACCAAAAACAGGCTAAAAGGCCCCGCAAATTTCCATGGCTTAAGGTTTAATATTCCGGCATCCTTAATTACAAAAGTCTTCTTATTTGGATAAAATCGTGATATTAATATCATTATACCAATATTTAGCACAAATTCTATTCCCCAAATATGAACAAAGTGCAGCTCTACTTCCAGGACAAAATAGCTTAGAATATAGAATAACAAGCCAAAGAATAAACCGGCCTTTGCACCTGTAGCTGAAACATTAGGCAATAAAAAACCTGCAATAATTACACTTGCAATTGGGATAAAAAATATGCCATTAAGTTGTTGAAGGAGTTGATAAAGACCTTCTGGTGCATTAGCTACATAAGGTGCAATGCCAATTGCGAAGAGCGCAAGTATGGCTGAGGTCCATTTACCAATATTTACGAGTCTTCTCTCGGGTGCATTTTTTTGGATATATCTTTTAAATATACCCAGGCTAAAAACTGTCGCGGCGCTATTTAATGCACTGTTGAATGTAGTAAGTATTGCCCCCATCATTACGGCGACAAAGAAACCTGTTAACCAAGCGGGTAAGACCATTTTCACCAGATTGGGATAAACACTGTCCGGATTATCATAAAACTCTTCCCCAAAATAATAAAACCCTATAAGTCCCGGAAGCACAATTACCAAAGGGACCAGAATTTTCAATAGACCGGTAAACAATAAACCTTTTTGGGCTTCTTTAAGGCTAATTGCTCCAAGTACTCTTTGGATAATTGACTGGTGCATGGTCCAGAAATAAATCTGGTTTAACATCAGTCCGGTAAAGAGTACTTCAAAAGGTAAAATAGCAGATCTTGATCCTGGTCCTATGCCCGTTTCTCTGCTAATAACATTAAATTTGCCGGGGTTTTTTTTGAAGACCAGGCTTATGCCTTCCGCAAGATTTCCATCACCTATACTCCAAAGGGCCAAAATAGGAACAAGCAAACCGGCCACAAGCAGACCAAAACCGTTTATTGTGTCAGTGTAAGCTACCATCTTAAGTCCTCCAAATATGGCGTATACAGCTCCAATTCCTCCAACAATAATTATGGTAATCCAAATACCTTCTTTTTGGCTTACATTCAGCAGTTCGGATATTTCAAATATAGCTTCAATATTTAATGCCCCGGTATAAAGCACTATAGGCAACAGCGTAGCTACAAATGATATAATAAGTAATAATGCAACAAGAGTTCTTGTAAGGCCATCAAAGCGCTTTTCCAAAAATTCCGGAATGGTTGTCAGACCCATTTTTAGGTAACGTGGTGCAAAATACAAAGCAGCAATTACCAGAGCTAAGGCCGAAGTCACCTCCCATGCTACTATAATGGCTCCATTTTTATATGCAGAGCCATTCATTCCTACAAGGTGCTCTGTAGAAATGTTTGTCAAAAGCAAAGATCCGGCAATGACAACTCCTGTAAGTGATCTGCCTCCCAGAAAATAGCCATCTTTGGTATTTAATTTATGCCGCCGGAGTTTCCAGGTGGCATAAAGGGCAACAAACCCGGTGAAGAGTATAAAGGTAATTAATGTCATTGCTTTAAAAATAAACAATAGCATTTAATTCCATATACCTCCTTCTAATAAAATAGGATGAAGGAACAATAATTATCTTTTTACGGGGTGAATACTTTCAGAGAATTAGAACAAATATTATAAGTGGCATTTCTCGTTATTCCTGTATAATTACTCTGTACGCCTGACACCTGTAAATACATTTACTTTCGAATCTATGGGATTGCCGGCTGCTCTTCTTAATACTACGATCTGACCACAATGCCAGACCGCATCCTCAATAGGACCGTTTATCTGATTCCAGAATGGATTTTTAAATGTGCCTGATTTGGTCTTAAAGATTACCGGATGTTCATTGAGATCTTTGGCATCAATAAAAATTTCACTGGCTTTTTTGAAATTTAATAAAGTATGCTTTCGTTTTTCCTGGTAAGTAAGAACTTCTTCCCCGGACTCTGTTCTATCATTCACCTCCTTTACAGCAGAGTTGTAAACGACGCGAGATAAGTTATAAAGATGATCTAAGGTTTCATCAATAGTCCTGTTACTTTCCGAAGGCTTATAGGCAAGGTCCTCTGGTCTCAACCCTTCGGTTGCCCAATAATACCTAAATCCCAAACCATCAATCATTCGGGCAACCACAGTTCCTGCGGTATAACTATCCGGATAGTCCGGAATCTGATAATAAGGCAGATCCTGAGGGTACTTTTCTTGTGCATTCATAACTGTAATTAAAAATAAGGCCATAAGGGTAGTTTTTATTCTCATATTTCTTCTGATTAATATGGATTAAAAGCTAAAAAAAGGATGGTATTTTCCATTTGGATATTATTTAACTTCGAAATTCTTATTAGACGATTTTTACCAATTCAGACATAATATCTTCTTCAATACTAAAAATAAAGGTACCAAAATAAAAAGTCATTACAGAAACCGGTATAATCCCTATACCATTTAGAAAAACCCATTTTAGTTCGATTTTAAATAATCAGACAATCTTAAAGAAAGGGCTACCAGCGTAAGTGTCGGATTTGGAGCACCGGCCGTAGTGAAGCAACCAGAACCAGCAATAAAGAGGTTAGAAATACCATGAACTTTGCAATTTGCATCTACTACTCCCTTATTGGGATCTGGACTCATTCTTGTTGTGCCCATATGATGCCAACCACCCCCTAACTGATCCGGCATTGAATTATCGTTGTCATCCCATAGGAATTCATCCAATTTTACTCTTCCAATGCCAGCCTTACCCATTTGTACACCAAGAATATGATAAAATTTTCTTATGCTGTACTTATCAAGTTCCGTTAACTCCCAATGCAATTGTGGTCTTGGTACACCCAGTGCATCCTTTTCATTTGAGAGCATTATTCTGGAATTGCGATTTGGGGCTTGTTCCATGCGTGTGAATAATTCAAATGCCCTATTGCCATTCTCTTCCTTCCACGAAGCGTTTTTCTCTCTTGATTTTCTGAAATTTGCAACTAAATTATCAAAGGATTTCCTTGGATCTTCATTGCTCCAGACATCAATTTGAGGCGTCTGTTGTTTTGCTATTAAAAGCGGAGTTAGAGAAGCAGAACCGTTTAGAATACGGGTTTCCTCTTGAATAGCTTCAGTAAAGGCTAATTCTGCTCTTGGTTTACGTGTGCTATAATCAAAAACGTATAACTCCGTTGAAAATGGTTTTTTGAGCCATAATTCGGCCGATTTAATTTCCAGATGTTCCATAAAATAACGACCTACAAGGTCGTTGTCATTGCCTATACCTTTTTTGGTCGCTCCTCTTGACGCCAGTAACATTCTTGCATTTTGTATAGCACCACATGCCATAACAAATTTTTTAGCCCTTACCTTATGGGTTTTTCCCTCATGATTTTTTACTGTCAGCTCCTTTATGCTGTTAACTGCATTATTTGTTACAATTTTTGTAAGATTGGCATAAGTATACAGATGAATATTTGCTGATTTTACTATGGTTTCTTTATATGTTTTACCAAATCTTGTAGGAGGGCTGAATTGCCACATCTTGGACCAGATAATATTCTTGTCGAGCGGGAAAGGAGTGAATACCGGGTACTCTTTCTGCCAGTATCGCAAGTCGTAATTAAAGGCATCCAGTTCAAATAATTTTTGTGCTTTAGAGTAAAAGGGTACAAGATCATCTAATGTAATTGGCCAGCCACTATCCGGCACCCAATTTCTTTTTTTAAAGTCTATAGGATCCAATGGGGCGCACATACCTCCCCAATGACCCGTTGTCCCTCCAAATAAGTGTAACCTGCATGACCTTAAGGGATAATATCTTTGTCCTGTTGAGTTACCAGCATACAGGTCCTGAATTTTGTTGTCATACTCAAAACCTCCGCCTTCCAAAAGGATTACTTTTTTACCATTTCCATTCCAGTCCAGAGCCATACTAATGCCCGCCGCTCCAGCACCAACAATGCAGAGATCTCCTTCAATTATGGTGTTGTTATCAAGTTCTCTGGCGTCTATATGCATAAATTCTAATTTGCTTCGGACATTGATAAAAAGGCACATTGCCTGGCTTCTGTTCTTGAAAGTAGCCACCCATCAACAAGAATTGTGTTCCCCGTATTAAAATCTTCCACCACTTTAGATTTTAAACTGATTTTTAGGCCATTGTCAATCATTGCTGCATCTTGAACCAAAAGTTCTTTCAAATATCTTTTATCATTCTCATTCGTTAATTTCATATAAGTATTTCCGATCTGAATTAAAGTCTTACGATCGCAGATTTCTGAAAGATCTAAAGGATGGCTAAGTGCTTTAGTCGTAGCGGATTTAAACTTAAAATACCAAAGTGAAATTAGGCTTAGAAATAAAGCAAAAATCGATACTAACAGAAATTTTCTCCTTTTCATTTTGGTTTATGTCTGCAGAAATTATTTTTAGTAAATCATTGTAAACACCAATATTATTAGCTTAAAAAAGCCCTTTTTATAGATTTTTTAAGGCCAAGCTAAAGGTAATAAAAACGATGAGTTAACAGTTATTTTAAATCGACTTACAACCTAATAGATCAGGTATTTAATACGTTCAACACCCTTTCAGGAGTAAATGGTAAATGCCTGAGGGGTTTACCAGTTAATTTGAGAAATGCGTTCGCAATAGCACAGGCTACCAATGGCGTCCCGGATTCGCCTACGCCGCGTGGTGGTTCTTTAGATTCAATTATTGTGGTTTCTATACTATCAGGTATGTCTTCCATGCGTAATATTTGGTAATCACTGTAGTTAGATTGTTGTACCTGTCCATTTACAATGGTCAATTGTTCTTTGAGCACACTACTAATACCCATTACAATACCACCTTCAATTTGTGCCTTGACATTGTCTGGTTGTATTATGATACCCGCATCATTAGCACTCCAAAAATGATGTACAGTAATTTTACCGGTTGTTCTATCAACAGAAATTTCGCAAACACCTGTACTGAGTGTTCCGCTGCGCTCCAAAAAAGCGATACCTTTTGCACGGTTAGTATCAATTGCAGAACCCCAATCAGATATTGCTATTGCTTTCTCTAGTGTTGCCAATGCCCTCGGTGACTTAGCCAGCAACTTTCTTCTTAAGTCGGCCGGATCCTTCTTGAAATAAGTAGCTACTTCATCGATCATGCATTCTATCGCAAATTTGTTTGGTCCGTGGCCAACGGATCGCCAGTGTTTTAGCCTAATACCCTCAGAAACTTCCCGCCATTCGGCAAATTTATTGGGAATATCATAATAATCTATTCCAATACCACTGGCAACCAAATTACCGCCATCTCCAACAACACAATGTGAAAAACCTGTAATATTCCCCTGAGCATCCGTAGCAGCTCTTAATCTTTGTAAAGTCAAAGGTCGGTAAGCACCATAGCAGACATCATCTTCACGGGTCCAAATTAATTTTACAGGTCGGGGAGCAACCTCCCTTGCCAAACCTGTTCCTTCCAGCACAAAATCGGTCATACTCCTTCTTCCGAATCCTCCTCCTAAATACTGCAGATTTATTTTTACATTTTCTGCAGGAATCCCGAGATACTTTGGTATACCAAGTTTAGAATCGAAACCCTGTTGACTGCCAACCCAGACCTCTGCTGATTTCCCATCTGCACCAATCTGTACAACAGCATTAAGGGGTTCCATTTGTGCGTGATAGACATAATCATTTTTAAAATCGACAGTAAAATTTTTATCAGCTGATTTAATGGCACGATTAATATCCCCTTCATCTATGATCACTTTTCCGGTTGACTTATCTGAGGCTATTTCATCATATTTCTTATAACATTCCTGAGAATTGAAACCACTTGAAGGAGCTTCACTCCAAGTTATATTTAGCAATTTTTTGGCAGCCAGAGCCTGATCTATGGTTTCTGCAATAATTCCTATCGCATAATCAAAATGGACTAGTTTTAGTACTCCCTCCAGTGCAAGAATTTCTAACTCATTATTTAGTTTCGGGCTTGCACCATGTAGTTTTCCACGCTCCAACACGCCATAAAGCATTTGAGGTAATTTAATGTCTATTGCAAATTGGGCAGTTCCCATTACTTTTTCGGGAATATCTACTCTGGGCTGATCTATTCCTATAAACCGATAATTTTTAGGATCCTTAAAATCTGATTCCGAGAATTCTGGTAAGTTATCGGGCATAACCAGGTAAGGAATCATGTCCCCATAACTAATTCTCTTGCCTGCCTGATTGTCAATTACTTTGCCATTTTCCGTGCTAAGCTCTGCTAAAGGAACTTTCCAATGTTCGGCGGCACTATGCATTAAAATATAACGGGCCTGAGCTCCGGCTTGTCTCATAATAGAATAATAACCATAGGTTATCCTGCTTCCTGCCGATAGCATCACCTTCTGATTTGGACTCCATTTATCCGATCCGTAAATATCAGACTCCTGGGGTGAGAATTCTACTGAGACCATAGACCAATCTGCATCCATTTCTTCTGCAAAAATTGCAGGTAATGAGGTCATAGATCCCTGACCCATTTCTGCCGCGGGATTGTAAATAATAATCCTGCCATCATCGGTTAATTGTACCCATGCAGTGAGCGGGTGCTTTTGAATGATTCCCTGTACTTCTTTTTTGTTTTTACAAGAAATCATCTGAGGCAGAATCCCCGAAACACCAATAAATAGGGCAACCCCACCTGAGGTTTTAAGAAATTCTCTTCTGCTTACTGCCTTATTCATTGGTTCCACTAAGTTTTAAACTCTTTAATCTTTTTAAGGTTTTTGTGAGGTTTTTTCTGCTGCTATTTCTATGGCTTTTACAATGCGCAAATAAGTGCCACACCGGCATAGATTACCATTCATATATATTTTTATCTCTTCCCTTGTTGGACTGGGGTTTTCATCAAGCAAGGCTGCAGCCTGCATGATCTGTCCGGATTGGCAATATCCGCATTGCGGGGCTTGAGCTTCTATCCAGGCTTTTTGAACCTCATGATCACCATTTTGGGACAAACCTTCTATTGTAGTAATTTTATGATTCTTTTTCAGACCACTTATAGGCAAAGTGCATGATCTAATAGGTTTGCCATCAACATGCACAGTACACGATCCGCATAAAGCTATACCACACCCGTATTTTGTTCCTGTGAGTCCAAGATGCTCACGCAATACCCAGAGTAAGGTAGTCTCCTCCTTTATTTCAACATTGTACGTTTGGTTGTTAATATTTAAAGAATAGTCGGCCATAACCTTTCAAACAAAGAATAGGTTTAAATTAGTAAAAAGAAGTTATATATGATGTGAGGAATACAATTATTTTTCTGATCTGTATCTATCTACAAATCTACGCAGTATTTCTTTGGGGACAGGGGTATTCGATTCTCGTATCGCTTCACTTAGTTCTTCTGCCTGTTCGGGCCTGAAATATCCTGCATATTTATAAATTCTGATTCGTAATATAAATTCATCAGCATCTGCTTCCGGATGAAATTGAGTAGCGTAAATATTTTTTTTGATCCGAAACATCTGAACCGGACAAGGATCTGAAGAAACAAGGAGAACAGCTCCAGGAGGAACACTATTGCAGGCTTCCTTATGGCCTACCAATGCAGAGAATTTCCTTGGAAGGCCTTTTAAAAGTGGGTCTTTAGCCCCTTCGTCTGTTACCCAGACATCAACACTTCTCAAGGGCTCAGCATATTTATCAGTAATAGATGCTCCGCAATATCTTCCCAAAAGGCCATTCCCGGAACATGCTCCAAGAAAAGGAAAATCCTGAGGTATTAACTTATCAAAAAGTGAATTAAAAAATACTTCAACTTTTTTTTGTACACTACTTTTTTGTTCTTCCGGGATGCTTATATCAAAAGGGCTTCCTCCGGCAATTATCGCGGCGTAATTGTCAATATCTATTTCCTTAATGTTCTCTTGTTCAACCCGTATACGATCGACCTCTTCACGAGTCAATCCACCATAGCGCAAAATTGCGTTTAGCTCACTTTCACAAGCTTCATTTTCCGGGCGCATTTGGAGAATTAGAAATTTTTTCAAGAATCCGGTTTTGTGTTTCTTAATAGGACTAATTAACCTGTTTTTTCTTTTTTCACAATGATATAAGTCATATTGTCAAACTATTATCGCACACCACTTACTTTCATTTCCATTGTATATACTGAGTTCATTGCAGTTATAAACAGGACATTCTGATCTGGCCCTCCAAATGTAACATTGGCTGTCCATTTCTGGGGCACAGGAATTTGAAGTATTTCTTCACCTCTTGTATTAAATACAGTTACCCCATTTCCGGTCAAATAAACATTGCCCTGATTATCAATTGTCATCCCGTCTGAGCCCAACTCTGCAAATATCTTCTTATTGTGAAGATCGCCATTTTCAGAAATAGTAAAGCTATACGTTTTTTTATCGCCTATATCTGCGATATAAATCGTTTTACCATCCGGAGTGCCTATTATTCCATTAGGCTGTACCAAATCTTCTGCGACAATGCGCAATTCATTCCTGTCAGGGGTTAAATAGTAAACACGTTCTTCTTCAATTTCTTTCTCTATCCGTTCCCAATAAGGTCTTTGATAATAGGGATCTGTAAAGTAAATTCCACCCTTGGAGTCCACCCACAGGTCATTTGGCCCGTTGAGCTTTTTCCCTTGAAATTCGTCGACCAGGACTATGTGATTTTTTGAATTGTCTATTTTCCAAAGTTCAAAATTTTCGTCGGCACATGCCAAAAGACTGCCATCGTGATCAAAGTAGAGTCCATTGGCCCTGCCCGCTTCTTCCATATAAACAGAAACCGAATTATCTGATGCATTCCATTTAATAATTCTGTTATTTGGTTGATCGGTGAAGTATATATCGCCATTTTTATCCATCGCAGGTCCTTCAGTAAATTTGTAATCTGCAGACACCAGTGTGAGCGTGGCATTATCGGCAACCAATTCAGATTTTTGGGCATTACATCCTATTGAAAATAATAAGATTAGTATTGTACTTAATTGTTTCATAGTGTTATTTTTAAAAGGACACCGCAATTTAATTTTGCTTCCATCCTGGTCCACGAACTACCCTGCCTGGGAAAGCACCGGTATGTTCCCCGTTATTGAGTACCTGGATGCCATTTACAAAGACGTGCTTTACGCCAGTGGCATATTGATGTGGCTTAGCAAAAGTAGCATTGTCTTTAATTTTATCAGCATCAAAAAGAACCACATCTGCATAATAACCTGTTTTAAGCAAGCCCCTGTTCTTCAGTTTAAGATTTGTTGCAGGAAGAGAGGTGAGTTTATAAATAGCTTCCTCCAGCGGAATAACTTTTTCATCTCGTACATAATGACCTAATAAGCGCGCAAATGAGCCATATGCCCTTGGATGTGTACTTTGTTCTAAAAACACTCCTTCATTCGAATAAGAGCCGGCATCCGAGCAGATGGCCATATAGGGAAGAGCTAATTTCTTTTTAATATTTTCTTCAGACATTGAGAAATAGACTACCTGAATTCTACTATTATCTTCCTGTATTAGGTCAACCACTGCTTCAGAAGCGGATATATTCCTTTCCTCAGCTATTTCGGCAAGCGTTTTACCTATAAGTTGTCTCATTTGTTCATTTCTGAAACCCACTAAAAGAATCTTTTCCGGAGGTACATGGAAATCTATTTCCTTAATCATCTGCTTCCTTTTTGACGGTTGTGCAATCAGTTCCATTGTTTTCTTATGACCGCCTTCTTTCGCCCATGCCGGTAATACTACGTTGAGCCCTGTTGAACTGGCATTGTACATATACATATCGGTTGTTATTGCTAGCCCCTCTTTACGTGCATTATCTACCAATTTTATTGCACTGTCCAGTAAATGCCAGTTGGCGTTACCTGAAGCTTTAAAGTGATATATTTCCGAGCGTATGTTCGCCTCCCTGGAAATTG
>Ga0316201_10002553_pt1 | contig 12988 bp, 11 predicted proteins | sample CS6wburrow_MG_FD_204516 | JGI IMG/M metagenome (GOLD analysis project Ga0316201, IMG submission 204516) | Coastal sediment microbial communities from Delaware Bay, Delaware, United States - CS-6 worm burrow | ecosystem: Environmental > Aquatic > Marine > Coastal > Sediment | place: USA... | reverse complement strand
CCGGTCGTCAGGTAGTTGAACAGCTCGGTCAGGTCGCTCCCGATGTCCGGGTCGCAGGTGAGCAGGCCGACATCGGCATACAGGCGGGCGGTACCCGAGTGGTAGTTTCCCGTGCCGACGTGAGCGTACCGCCGCAGCCCATCGTAGTCCTGCCGCACCACCAGAACCGCCTTGCAATGCGTCTTCAGCCCCACGACCCCGTAGGTGACGTGGATGCCGTACCCGCTGAGCCGGTTCGCCCACCGGATGTTGGCCGCCTCGTCGAACCGTGCCTTGAGTTCCACTACGGCCGTGACCTGCTTGCCGTTCCGGGCCGCCTCGATCAGGTGGTCGACGGCCTTGGAATCAGCCGACGTCCGGTACACGGTCATCTTGATGGCGCGCACCTTGGGGTCGAGGCTGGCTTCCCGCAGGAAGCGTTCGACCGACGTGGAGAACGACTCGTACGGATGGTGCACCAGCAGCGAGCCCAGGTCCCGGATCGTGTGGAAGATCGAGCGATCCGATACGATCTGCGGATGGTCCACCGGGTGGTGCGGCCGGTCCTTGAGCTCGGGTGCGTCCACTCCGACCACCTGCCACAGGTCCGCCAGGCCGAGCGTTCCCTCCATCTCGAACACGTCGGCTTCCTCGTCCAGCCCCAGCTCCGCGGCGAGCATGCCGCGGTGGACCGGGTCCATGCCGGGCGCCACCTCGAGACGGACGATCGGAGCCAGCCTCCGCTGCCGCAGCTCCGTCTCGATCATGGCCAGCAGGTCGTCCGCCTCGTCTTCCTCCAGCTCGGTGTTGGCGTTCCGGGTCACCCGGAACAGCTCGCAGGCATCGATCTCCATACCCGGAAACAGGAGATCCAGGTTCGCGGCCATCACCTGTTCGAGCGGAACGAACACGTTCCGGTCCGGAAGCGACACGAACCTCGGTGTGCCGGTCCCGACCGGCACCTTCACCCGGGCCAGCGACGGGAACGGATCTCCGGGCAAGCGAAGCGTAACCAGCAGGTTGAGCGACAGGTTCGAGATGAAAGGAAACGGGTGTGCGGGATCCGTCGCCTGCGGCGTGACCAGGGGGTAGATGTTCTCCACGTAGTGGCGTCGCACCGCTTCACGATCTTCTTCATCGAGGTCGTCGTATCCGGCGATGACGATGTCGTGCTCCAACAGCGCCAGCGCGATCTCGAGGAAGACAGCCCGCTTCCGGAACTCCAGGTCCCGAACGATGGCGTAGCATTCGTCGATCTGCTGCTGCGGCGTGCGTCCGTCCTCGCTGAGTTCCACCAGGCCGGCGCCGACCTGCTGCTTCAACCCCCCGATCCGCTTCATGAAGAACTCGTCGAGGTTCGAGCTGACGATCGCCACGAACTTCAGTCGCTCGAGCAACGGGACCCGTTCGTCCGAGGCCTCGGCCAGCACCCGGTAGTTGAAATTGAGCCACGTGAGTTCGCGGTTCAGGTACAAGGCCGGATCATGGAGATCGAATTCGCCGTCCGGGTCGGGAACGGGGACCGTGTCCGGCGGCGTGGTACGCGCGGCCTTTGAATCGATGTGAGATTCAACAGCGCCCTGCGGGTCGTCGCCGGATTCCGGCAGGATGCCATCGAACGGGGCAGTCTCCGGCGCATCGATCTCCGGCTCGGCCACCGGAAGTGCGAAGTCCTCCTCGTCGGCCGGTGAAGGCTCGCCGCCCGTCTGGCTACCCGGAAGGGGCGGCCGGAGGTGATCCGGGAGGCTCACGCGCTCCGCCCAGCTCGGCCGCGCACCCGACCCGTTACCATCCGGGCGACCCGGGAATTCGTTGTCATCCATGTGTTTATCGATCCGTCCTCGCCAGTTGCACGCCGTTGAGATCCCGTAGCGGGTAGTCGAGGGCCCGATCCAGCGCATCGCACAGGATGTCGAGCACGCGCACCCGCGCGTATCGCTTGTCGTTTCCTTCGATCAGGTACCAGGGCGCAATCGGCGTGCCGGTGAGCCGGACCATGTCGTCCACCGCGACATCGTAGGCCTGCCAGCGCTCCCGGTTTCGCCAATCTTCGTCCGTCAGCTTCCAGCGCTTGTACGGAGTATCTTCGCGGGCCTTGAAGCGACGATCCTGTTCTTCCCGTGTGATGTGGATCCAGTACTTCACAACGATGGAACCGTGATCCACGAGCTGAGCCTCGAAGTCGTTGATCTCCTCGTAGGCCCGCAGCCATTCCTCCTGCGTGGCGAAACCCTCGACCCGCTCCACCAGCACCCGGCCGTACCAGCTCCGGTCGAAGATGAGAACGCGGCCCGCCCCTGGCAGATCCCGCCAGAAGCGCCACATGTAGTGGTGGTCGTTTTCCTCGGCGGTCGGGGCCGCGATCGATACGATCTGGTAGTCACGCGAGTCCAGCGCCGGAGTGATTCGGCGGATGGCGCCGCCCTTCCCGGCCGCGTCCCAACCCTCGAACACGAGGATCGTGGAGCGGCCGCGCTCCCGGGCCACACGGTACAGTCGATTCAGGCGGGCCTGCAGGCGAGCGAGTTCGTCGCGATACGTCTTCTTCTCGATCGTCTTCTCGGTATCCAGTGCGGAGAGAACCGTGACCGGCCGGATCTCGGTTCGCACGGGCCTGTCGCTCTCGACAGCCCCACCGGCCCGATCTTCCTCCGTGGTCGCAGCGGAACGCTCGAGTCGATCGTTGATCCGATCGCGCAGCGCTTCGCCGACCGCCAGGCTGCGGTAGTTGGGATCAGCGCCCTCCACGATGACCCACGGGGCCCACTCCGTGTCGGTTCGCCGGATGATGTGGCCCGAGTAGCGGATGAACCGGTCGTACATCGTCCAGTGTTCCCAGTCCTTTCGCGTCACGCGCCAGCGCTGCAGGGGATCCGCCTCCAGCTCCTCGAGGCGCGCCTTCTGCGCTTCTCGCCCCAGGTGCATCCAGAACTTGAGGAACAGGTACCCGTCTTCCGCGAGCGTCTTCTCGAAGGCGTTGATCTCTTCGATCTGCGTATCGAGCTCGGCATCGCTGGTTTCGCCGTACACCCTCTGCAACAGAGGGTCCGTGTACCAGGCGCTGAGGAATAGACCGATGTCACCGCGTGGTGGCAGATCGCGCCAGAACCGCCAGTACTTGGGACGGGCGGCCTCAGCCACGGTCGGTTCGCCGAACGCCCGCGTGGTGATCCCGCGGGGGTCCATCCACTCGTTGAGGAGGTTCGTGAGCGCACCCTTACCTGCCCCATCCACCCCGGCGAACATCACGACCACCGGGAAATCCGCCTCGCGGAGGTTCGTCTGCGCCTCCAGGAGTTCCTGGCGAAGGGTGTCGGCGGCCTTCTTGTACTCGGACCGGCCTACCGAAGCCCCGGTCTCGGCAGCCTCGAACAGGGTGTGGGCCTCGTCGAACGACGGTATTCCGTTTGAAGTCGGCGGGCTCGAGCTCATGCGGTGATCCTCAGCGGGCCAGGTTCATGTTCAGGTACTCGGATTCTCCGGTGACCTCGCGCACGACGTACGGGGCAATCCACTCCGGCAGCCTCGGCTTCACCTCCTCGGACGGGAGCTCGATCTCGGCGAGAACCAGGTCCCGGTCCGTGAATTCGTCCACCTCCCAGGTGAGTCCTCCCTCGGGCACCCTGTAGCGGCGTTTCGTGACACGGCGCCCCTCCGTCAGGGGCCATAGGACCTCGAACGTCTCTCGGTCCGTGTCCTCCTGCAGCTCGATCCTCCGTATGCCGGAGCCGACCTTCACCGTTCGGACGTACCACTCGGACCCGTCCTTCCGGACGCGGCGCACCCGTTCGTGCAGTCTCTCGCCCGGAATGTAGCCCTGCTCGATCTCCCGGAACGGCTGTCCTTCGAGGCTCGGCGGCATGCCGGACAGGAGGTACTTTCGCTCGATCTCGATGTCCGCAGAGCCCGTGGTGACCAGTGCTTCCCTGACGCTCGCGACGCACGAGAAGAACTCCGCGCTCCGATCGCCGAGCCAGTTCTCACGCAGACGTGCGAACAACTCCTGCTGTTCGGCATCCAGCCAGGCGGCCACTCTTTGCAGTCCGAGCTTTGCGTCGGCCCTCGCACCGTCGGCCACTCGCTTCTCGAGCTGTGCCACCAATCCGGACAGCAGCTGAGCGTCGCGCAGGTCCCCTAGCAGATCCTGCAGCCCCTTCAGGCCGCTGAGAAGCCCATCGACTCCCTCGACGTCGTCGGCGATCGGCTCGAGAAGATAACGGAGCCTCTTGGCCCGGATCCTCGCGCGGTGTGCCTCCGCCTCGTCCGCGATCGAGTGAACGCGGGACAGGTGGACGTCCAGCTCACCAGCGTACTCGGGCAGGCACCGTTCAACGGCTGCCGAAAACCGCAGGCCCTCGTTGAGACCGCTGGCCCGGCCCGCCGTCTCGAGATCGTCCAGGCGGCGGCGGAGCTTTCCGTCCAGCTTGCCGAACTTCTTGAGAGCCCGGGCCACCCCTTGCCCATAGCCCGCGGTCAACTGTCCTTCCAGTTCCTCGCGCAGGAGTTCCACACCGGGCGCCTCGTCGATCGACACGTCGAGCTGGCGCTGCTCGAGCCACGCCAGCTGGACCTCGGCATCGCGCCCTCCTCCGGTCGAGGACGCCAGGTTACGGATCCTCTTCCGCTGCTTGGGCGAAACGGCCGTGGCGAGGTACGGCGCGTACGCCTGCAGGTTGCTGCGAAGGCGGCGCAGGCTCACGCGGAAGTCGTGCAGCGCCTGTTCATCCCCCTTCTTCTTGAGCCGCGACGCGGCCTGCCCCGCCCGATCCAGGTAGAAGCGGGCGATGCGCACCGCTCCCTCGTAGGCGGGGAGTTCGAGCAGGCCGGACGGTCGTCGCGCCATCGTCGCTACCCTCCGAGTCGCCGGAGCTGAGCCGGCGCCAGGAACCAGTGGAGCACGGCCGTGCCGGGCTTCATGGGACCGGGGAACTCGAGGAGCATGGCGGAACCCTTCTTCACCACGGCGAAGTCGTGCCACGCGCCGGTGAGCATCCAGGCCGCCCAGTCCGACATGTGCGGCTCGTGACCCACGGCGGCCACCAGCTCGTCCGAGCCACACTCACCGAGCCACTCCAGGAACGCCTGTCCGTCACCGGTTCCGAGCGAGTCCGCATGCTCGAGGCGCAGCCCGTCGTAGGCTTCTGCCACGATCTCCGCGGTCTGCACCGCGCGGGTGAGCGGGCTGGTGGCGAGGACGTCGATCTCGGGAACGAGGGTCCGCAGGCCCGCGGCGCCCCTGGCCATGCGCGTCCGGCCCCGCTCTGTCAGAGGACGGTAATAGTCCGACTTCCCGGTGCGAGAAAACTCGAACCGGTCCTCTGCGATCGCGTGGCGGATGAGCAGCAGCTTCATGAACGTCCCGTTGTCTGCGGCTGAATGGCGTTTCCACACCGATTCGCCGGGGACCGTAGAAAGTGGGCTCCAGTGGGTCAAATGTCGAGCAAATGGCGGGCCGGAACGTGCGGAGGGCGGCTCAGAAGAAGGCGGTGAGCGAGATATACAGGCTGGAAGGCACGATCCCGTACTCGGATCCGGGCAGGGTGAGCGCCGGCTGGTCTCCGGAAGAGTCGGGGAGCCACGTAGTCCCCTTCCCGGCCCCGATTCCGAAGAAGAAACCACCGCGGACGTACGCCTCGTTCGACAGTGAGTAGCTGGCCGCGGGGGAGAGCAGGAAGCTCCCGTCATTCATGTTCCACATCGTCAGAAGATCCGTGGTGACCAGCGGCGAGGCCTGCCAAGAGGCCTGCAAGGCGGTTTCGTTTCGCCCAATCACCTGCATTTCACCGCGTCGATACGGGTCGGAGAGCAGGACCTGGAGATAGTCGTCGGCGGACGTCGCTCCGTACCCGTCACGCTGGTATTCCAGGATCACGTACAGGTCCCGCCCGGCGAGCAGAAAACTCCGGTCGGCTCCGATCGAGAAACGGATCACGTCGTCGGGCCATCGCACTTCCGCTTCGCCGCGGAACGCGAAGCCGCCGGAGGTCAGGGTCGCCGCGGCCGACGCGGCTCCCTCGTCGTGCAACACCCCCGCCCAGGCCGACACTTCCCACGGGCCCGAGGCGGTCGTGATGCGGCCGAGCGCCGTGATCGTCGTCCCCTCGTCCGTATCCGCGGGCCGAAGGACGAAGTCGAGTTCCGTGAAAGGTCCCGAGAATCCCTGCACTCGCAGGGCGTCGACCCCGGCCCTGAACTCGCGGAACGGATCCGCCGGATCGAACGGGGCGAAGGGATCAGCCGGCGTGAAGATCAGGCTGTTTGCCCAGGAGATGGTCTGGCGGCCGGCCGTCACCTCGGCGGAGCTGCCGAGAGGTAAGGCCACGAGCAGCCGGTCGAATCGGTGCCGCCATAAGGCGTCGTCGCTCTCCGCGATCGTCCACTGCAGGGGCAGCCACTCGATCCCCGTCTGCGCCTCCCCAAGACTCGTCGTCAGCCCGAGAAGGGGATCCGTGACCAGGTTGAGGGACTGCTCATAGGCGATATCGGTGCGGAGCGGTCCCAGGTCCGGGGCCGACATGATCCGAACGCGCTGGAACAGGCTCGCCCCGGCCGGAGTGTACGGACCCTCCAGGTAGCCGGATCCCACGCCCAGGTAGTAGCCGCCCAGGCGCAAATCCTCGCGCCACTGCCCGCTGGCCGGGTCGGTCGCCGCGAGAAGCGCGAACACGCCGGCGAGCGCCAGGAGCGGCCAGCGGGCCCGAGTCATGGCTCAGTCTCGCCGGTCGTCGTCCACGATCCCCCCGTCCACCAGCCGGACCACGCGGCGGGCCCGGTCCATGAGCCGCGTGTCGTGCGTGGCGAACACGAACGTCGTGCCGAGGTCCCGGTTCAGCTCGGCCATGAGATCGATGAGGGCCGTGCTGGTGGCCGTGTCCAGATTCGCGGTCGGCTCGTCGGCGAGCACCAGAGCCGGCTCACCGACCACCGCCCGGGCGACCGCTACGCGCTGCTGCTGCCCCCCGGAGAGTTTGCCTGGCCGCCGGTCTTCGAGCCCGCCCATTCCGATTCTCTCGAACAACTTCTCGACCCGCTTGCGCCGCTCTTCGGCGGGCACGTCACGGAGCAGCAACGTGAACTCGGCGTTCTCGAGCGCCGTCAGAACGGGAAGCAGATTGTAGGCCTGGAACACGAATCCGAGCCTCTCGAGGCGCAGACGCGCCAGGTCGCGCTCCGAAAGGGAGGTCACATCGATCCCGTCGATCCAGATCCCCCCCTCGCTGGGCCGGGTCAGCCCCCCGACCATGTTGAGGAGGGTCGTCTTCCCGGAGCCCGACGGACCGGCGAGGACCACGAACTCGCCCTGCTCGATGGTCAGCGTCACATCGCGCACGGCTTCCACGCGGATCCCGTCGTGTTCGTAGACCTTCCACAGGCCTTCCGTCCGAACCGCGGGCGTGCCGATGGATCGCACCCGCCCTGTCGAGACTTCGTTTCCGTTTCCGCCGCTCATCGCTCTATTCCTCGAACTTCATGGCCTCGGCCACGTCGATCCGCGTGGCGCGCCAGGCCGGGTAAACCGATGCCAGAGAGCCGATCACCAGGATGAAGGCGAGGCTCTGAAGGATCTGGTTCCAGTGGAAGCGCGGTACGATCACCGGGTCGATCACCACGCCGGCGGCTTCCATCTCCATGTCCCATATGGCAGAGAAGTCCAGTCCATTCCGGAAGAAGCCCCACACGATCGCGGCCCCCAGGGCCATGCCGAACAGTCCGCTGATCGCCGTGAGGATCATGCCCTCGATGAACACCACGCGACCCACCTCGCCCCGCTCCAGCCCCAGCGCCCTCAGCACCCCGAACTCGCGGGTCCGGTACATCACGGACATGAGGATCGTGTTGACAATGGCCGTGGCCGCGATCACGAAGAGCATGATGTGAAACACGTAGTCCGCCCAATCGTCCATGCGAACGGCCGCGTCCAGCTCGGGCATGGACTCACGCCACTCGAGGACCGAGGCATCTCCCTCCCAGTCCGCCAGGGAAGCCTCCAGGTCCCGTCGTACCGGGCCCACGTCCCGGCTGTTTCTGAGCAGAAGCGCCTCCGAGGTGGCCGCGCCGGGCACGCCGAGCCACTCCTGGGCCGTGGTGATCGGAATCTGAATGTAGCCCTCGTCCATCTCCGGAATGCCGCTGCGGAATGTCCCGGCTACCCGGACCATCTGGCCCGTGATGTCACCGGCGGCATCCTGGGCCGTAAGAACGAAGCGCGATCCCTCCTTCAGCTTGAGACGACTGGCCAACCGCGCTCCGACATAGGCCCGCAGGCGATCGTCCGGCTCAAGCCAGCGGCCCTCTTCCAGCTTCTCGTCCAGGGCCGAGAACACCCGTTCGGCTTCCGGGTCGATGCCCACGATCAGGGCCGGCAGCGCGGCCGCGGAGGAAGAAGCGAGCCCCTGGATCATCAGGCGCGGCGCCGTTGCCACGAGCCTCTCCGTCAGAATCTCGCTGCCGAGGGCATCGCGAACCGCGGCCCGGGCCTCTGGTGAGAGGCGGTAGTCGAGGGTGCGCCGCGTCCGGAACTCGGGCGCCTGCACCGACACGTGCCCATCGCCCATGCGCACCCCGGAGTCGATCCACTCCTCGTGACCGCCCTCGGCGATCGTGCGGGAGAACACCAGGAGAGCCATCGCGAGCACCATCGCGGACCCGCTCAACAGGCTGCGGCGCTTGTGACGGCGCAGATTCCGGAGCGCGAGGCGCAGCCGGATACGACCGCGGGCGCTCATCGGCCCGCCAGTGTGTCTGCCGGGGGCACGCGCGAGCTTCGCCACGCCGGGTACAAAGCCGCCAACAGGGCCGTGCCGAACATGGCCCCCCCGGTGATGAAGATCATCGACGTGGGCCACTCCACCCGCAGAATCGGGCGCATGAGGCCGCCCGCCATGGTGAAGCCCCCATACACCCAGCTCATGTCGGGCGGCGCCGCATGCCACCACGCGAGCACCGGCACCGTGACGGCGACGCCGAAGAGCAGGGCGACCGCTCCCAGGACCAGGGCTTCGGCGAGCACGGACCGAACGATCAGGGCGGGGCCGCCGCCGAGCGCAAGCAGAACCGCGAACTCCCGGCGGCGCTCGAACGAGGACATCAGCATGGTATTGGCGACGCCCCAGATGGCCATCCCGAACACGAACACGATCAGCATCCACTCCATGCTCGTGGCCAGATTCGCGTATTCGACCATCTCGGGACGGAACTCGGTCCACGGCCGTACGTCGGCGGTCGGACCGTCCGTACCGATCAAGGCCCGTACGCCCGCGGCGGCGGCATCCGCGGCCCACGGATCGTCCACGCGCGCCGCGATCTCGTGGATGCGCTCCGGCGGCAGGGCCACCAGTTCCTGTACGACCTCGATCGGGGCCACGGCGTAGCCCAGGTCGAGCTCCGTCACGCTGGTGCTGAAGATCCCGGAGACGATGAACAGGTCGTTGCCCAGTGAGCCGTCGGCTCCAGGCGCCACGACGATCACCTCGTCGCCCGGGCTCGCGTCGAGCTGGTTGGCCATCTCGCGCCCGATGAGAATCTCGTACTGGCCGGGCGTCGGGGCGCGTCCTTCGTCGATGTACGTCAGCAGGCGGGAGACGCGGATCTCGCGCTCGGGATCCACGCCCAGAACGACGCCCGCGGCGGTCGCGGCGCCCGTGCTCACCAGCCCGCCGGCGTACACACGCGGGCTGGCGGCCGCCACGCGGGGGTCGCCGGCCACCTCTGCGACGAGCGCTTCGACGTCGATGCCCTCACGCCCGCCAAGCGTATCGTAGATGCCTCGGTCCGGCAGGTAATCCTCGGCGAACACCTGCAACTGACCCGTCAGCATACCGGTGCCGTTGTCGATCATCTCGGCCACCAGCCCGCGCGACAGACCGGTCATGACCACCACGGCCGAGTATCCGAGGGCCAGCCCGATGACCGTAATCAGCGTGCGGCGCCGGTTCCGCCCCAGGTTTCGCCAGCCGATCCTCCACCACGCGCCCTTCATGGCGTCACCTCGCGTCCCGCAGGCGGCGCAGGGAGAAGAACTCCTCGTCGAGATCCACGTCGAATTCCAGCTCGGAGTAGCGAACCTCGGTGAACTCGCCGGGCTTGTCCTCGGGCACGACTCGCATCGTGGCCGGCACGAGGCGCCCGCCGAGATTGCGGTAGTCGAAGAAGGTCATGGTGCGCACCAGCTCGCCGTCTTCATCGTAGTAGCGAGCCCATACGGGCATCGTGTCGGTCTTGCGCACCTGGTAGCCGATGCGGCCCCACACGACCGGGGCCTCGGGGCGTGGAATGAGATCGAACTCCCACACGGCCACCCCGTCACGGTCGCCCTCGTAGGCGAGGGTGATCTCGTAGTCCTCGATCAGCCGGCTCTCCTTCACCAGGTCATCGTTGGTGAAGTGGGAACCCATCCACGAAGCGCTCATCAGGGAGGCCGGGATCTTGATGGTGCGGTCCACGCGTGGCAGGTAGTTCCAGATCTCGGTTCCGGCCTTGAGGGTCGCGGTTCCCGCGTCCTTCCGGGGGGACAGGATGCGGACCAGGGCATGCTCGGTGCCCAGGGACCACATCTGCATCTCCATGGCCCGGCTCCAGTTCTCGGTCACCACCTCCATCGTCGAGATTCCCTGGCTGGACTCGCCGCGCATGATCCGGTCGACGCAATCCACGATGTCCGCCGGGTTGGAGAGACCGGCGCAGTCCGTGGTCTGGGCTGACGCCACGGGCGGTATGGCCAACACGGCACCCAGCAGAAGTGCCCGGGCTATCGCGATTCTGCTCATCCCTTCACCTCCCTCCAGCGTTCCAGCAGCTCCTCCACCTGCTCTCCCATGAACAGGTAGAAGTCGAGCATTTCGGTCAGACGCTCGCGGGCCGCGGAGGGCTCCTCGCCCACGGCCTGCAGTCCTTCGGCGGCGAGTCCGGCCATCGCGTGGAGCGCAGCCACGCGCTTTGTGGTCACCTGCTCGAAGGCGCGGGGAGATATCTCGTAGTAGTCGCGGCGGTCTCCGCGCACTCCCACGCGCCGGGCCAGGCCGAATTCCTCGCACGCGCGGGCGTTGGTGCTCACCGATGCCTTGCTGACGTGGAGGCGCTCGACCATCTCGTCCAGCGACATGGGCTCGTCGGAAACCATCAGGAGCCCGAAGATGCGGCCGAACGTGCGGTTGAGGCCCAGCCGGTCCATGGCCAGACCCATGCGCTCGATGAACTGGCGGGTCTCGGGGTTGGGCATGTTCATTCCCTCCACCTTCTACGTTACCCGTCCAGAACGTTTAGTCAATACTGAATGTGATGAACGGATATTGTGGAGGACGCGGCATTGGATTCCTGCGCTGGCCCACAACCCGAGGATCTGCTAGCGCGCAGGGTTTGGCGCCGGGACTACGATCGGTCGTGACGCCGTACGTGCTGCCGTATCCAGGGAAGCAGGCGTGCGAAATCTGAGGTCTCACTCTCGAGCCCGCGTGTGAGGAACGCATGGGCTCGTTCGTCATCAACGTCCAGCCTCCACCCGTTCAAGCGCAGAAATACGTCAGTCGCAAAGAAGGCGACTCTCTGGTTTTCATCGACGAATGGATGGTTGATGATCAGCGATTCGAACAGCGCGGTGGCCATCTCGGCAAGGTCGGGATAGTAGCCGGTCTGCGGGCGATGGAGTGCGCTCTCGAGCAGGCCCCGGTCTCGAAGACCCGCCTGCCCGCCGAAGACCTTGATCAGGTGTTCGTGCATTGCCAAGACTTCGTCGGCCGTTAAGAACTGCACTGCATCATTCGGCAAGGAGCTCTCCCAGCCGCCGGTTCTCACGCATGGACGCCTCCAGCTCCGACATCACGACGGGTCTCACGCGCTTTCGAGCCAGGTACTCCCGCAGGGCATCGGTAAGGAGACCGGAGATGCTCTGGTGGGACTCCCGAGCAAGGTCCTTGAACTCCTCCCAGACTTCCTGTTCCACGACCGAACTCATCTTCACTGTAGCCAAGTCTCCTCCTTGCTCTTGACATATCAAGATATCGCAAGAACAAGGCCAGTTCAATTGGTTCCGAGCGCCCCTTTCAACCCTCCGCTTGCGTCCCGTGTCTATTTTACTGATAGACTTCATCCAGGCCTCACCGCCGAAAGCGAGTCCCGACGACATGATCGCCGCGTTCCTGTCCGACCTCCGCTTTGCCCTCCGCCAGATGATCAAGAAGCCCGGTTTCGCGATCATCGCCATCCTGACGCTGACGCTGGGAATCGGAGCGAACGCCGCGATCTTCAGCGTTCTGGACGCGGTCGTGTTGAGTCCGCTGCGGTTTCCCGAGCCCGAGCGCCTTATCCGGATCTACGAGGCGGACTCCCAGAGCTCGGCGGCCGGAATCGGCTATCTCACGGTCCCCGGGTTCCTTGACCTGAGACGCGACACGGAGGGGATCGAGCACCTGGCGGCGATCTACACGTACCGCGAGGCGGGACGGGACCTGACGGATGGAGAGGTGCCGAGGCGAATCCAGGTGCTCCCGACGAGCGCCGCGTACTTCGACGTTTGGGGCATCTCGCCTCTTCTGGGCCGAGGCTTCGCCGTGGAGGAAGAGCGGGAAGACGCCAACGTGGTGATCCTCAGCTACCGGCTGTGGCAGTCGCACACGGGCAGTGACCCGGGCGCGCTCGGGACGACGATCCGGCTGGATGGAGAGGCCTACACGGTGATCGGGGTGGCGCCGGCCGGTTTCCGTGACGCGGCGGTCGGTGACGTCGATGCCTGGGTGCCTCTCGATCTCCCCGAGGGCGAGTATTCGAGGCAGAACCACTTCCTCTCCATCATCGGCAGGCTGGACCGGGGCGTGTCGGTCGAACAGGGACAGACCTACGTCAGCGCCGTGAATGCGCGGATCGTGGAGGAGCACGACGAGGTCAACGACTCGCAGTTGATGCGGGTGGTGTCGCTGCACGACGACGTGGTGGGTTCCACGGATACCATGCTTCAAATCCTGATGGGCGCCGCGGGCCTGGTCTTGCTGATCGCCTGCGTCAACGTGGCCAACCT
>Ga0316201_10002552_pt1 | contig 12989 bp, 11 predicted proteins | sample CS6wburrow_MG_FD_204516 | JGI IMG/M metagenome (GOLD analysis project Ga0316201, IMG submission 204516) | Coastal sediment microbial communities from Delaware Bay, Delaware, United States - CS-6 worm burrow | ecosystem: Environmental > Aquatic > Marine > Coastal > Sediment | place: USA... | reverse complement strand
TTCAAAATCGTCGGGCGCAAGGCCCAATTAACCGAACACGGTGAAGTTTTGTATCGGCGTTCCCAGCAGCTTCTGCGTGAAGCTGAACAGCTGGAACAGCTTGCGCATACCCTGGAACAGGGCTGGGAATCTGAAATCAACCTGGTTGTAGATGCTGCTTTTCCACCCAGTTTGATGATGCAAGCCCTCAAGCTATTTGAACCCCAAAGCAAAGGTACCCGCGTACAGCTAAGCGAGGTGGTTCTTTCAGGTGCAGAAGATGCCTTGATTGAGGGTAATGCGGATCTTGTTATTGGCACCAGTGTACCTTCGGGATTTCTTGGAGATCACCTGATAACCATCGACTTTATTGCCGTCGCCAAACCTGCACACGCACTGCATCAACTCAAGCGCCCAATAACAGCCGATGATCTGGAAAAACACCTGCAAGTGATTATCCGGGATTCAGGCTACATCAGTAAAAAGGATTTTGGCTGGCTGCAAGCAAGTCATCAATGGAGCGTCAGCAGTATAGATACTGCCGTGACCGCTATCAGCAACGGTCTTGGCTTTGGCTGGCTGCCACGCAACCTGATCAGCAGTTATATTGATAATAATATCTTGAAACCTCTACCGCTGCGTGAAGGACAGCACTATCGCGCCTCATTACAGTTGATCTTTGGCGATAGTGATCAAGCCGGCCCCGCCACACGCGCCCTGTCAGAAATCATCAAGGACGTTGTTAACAGGTCAGAACTCGACTGACTCCAGCTCTTCCCAGCGTTTATAACAGACATCCAGATCATTACTTGCTGTTTCAAGCGCAAGTTGTGTTTCTACAATAACGCTCTTGTCCTGCTGGAAGAACCCGGCTGTACTCATTTCATCTGTCAACCGCTGTACTTCCCTTTCAAGCCTTTCGATTTTTTCCGGTAGCCTGTCCAGCTCGCGTTGATCCTTGTAACCAAGCTTGGCTGGTTTCTTCTGATCGACTACTCTGCTTTTCACTGCGACATCATTCCTTGTCGGTGCCTCACTGAATGGATCGATCTCACGCTGCCTGATCCAGTCATCATAACCACCAACAAAATCGGTAACTTTGCCATCGCCCTCAAACACGAGGGTACTGGTGACTACATTGTTAAGAAATTCCCTGTCGTGACTGACCAGCAACACCGTGCCTCCAAACTCCAGCAGCAGTTCTTCCAGCAGCTCCAGGGTTTCGATATCGAGGTCATTGGTCGGCTCATCCAGTACCAGCACGTTGGCTGGTTGCGAAAATAATCGAGCCAGTAGCAAACGACTGCGCTCACCACCAGAAAGCGACTTTACCGGGGAACGTGCACGTTCCGGTGAAAATAGAAATTCCTGCAAATAGCCAATGATATGTTTTGATTTACCATTGACGTCTATTCTTTCACGGCCATGCGAAACATTATCGATAACCGAAGCTTCTTCATCGAGCTGTGCTTTCATTTGATCGAAATAGGCAACAGCAAGATTGCTCCCTGGCCTGATCCTGCCCTGCTGCGGTTCAAGTTCACCGAGCAATATATTCAGTAATGTTGTCTTGCCCACACCATTGGGACCAATCACGCCAATGCGATCGCCACGTAAGATGGTGGTACTGAAGTCCTTGACCAGGGGCTTGTCCTGATAGCTGAAGCCTATATCTGTTGCTTCTACAACCAGCTTGCCCGAGCGCTCTGCCTCGGAAATCTTCATTACAGCTCTACCCTGAAGATCCCGTCGTTGTCGATGTTCATTGCGCAACTTTTGCAAAGCACGCACCCTGCCCTCGTTACGCGTACGCCGTGCCTTGATGCCCTGGCGTATCCAGACTTCCTCCTGTGCCAGCTTCTTGTCAAAACGCGCATTGGCTTCAGCTTCCGCCTTGAGGAACTCATCCTTACGCCTGAGGAAGTTCTGATAGTCCCCGGGATAGCTTTTCAATTCGCCACGGTCGAGATCGATGATCCGTGTAGCCAGCTTGCGTAAAAAAGCCCGGTCATGGGTAACGAACAGCAGCGCCCCGTTATAGGCCAGTAACTGCTCCTCCAGCCAGGCAATGGCCGAGATATCAAGGTGATTGGTGGGCTCATCCAGTAGCAGCAGTTGTGGCTTCTGCACCAGCGCACGGGCCAGTAGAACACGCCTTTTCATACCGCCCGACAGAGTCTCAATCAGTGCATCGCCATCGAGTTGCATACGACTGAGTATGGATTCAACCTGCTGGTTAAGTTGCCATGCATCCGCCACTTCCACCGCGTGCTGGGCTTGCTCAAGCTCCGCTTCTGCCTTGCTGCTGTGCTCCAGTGTAAGATTGTGAACGGCTCTGTGATAGGCTTTGAGCAGCTCTGCAGCGTCACCCAGCCCCTGTGCGACTACATCGAAAACCGGTCCACCTGTGCCAATATTGACCTGCTGATCCAGTTTTGCCGTCACCAGGTTCTGCTGCCGTTCTATTTCACCGTTGTCAGGCGTGATGTCCCCGGCAATGACCTTCATCAGGGTTGATTTACCCATGCCATTTCGCCCGAGCAGGCATACACGTTCGCCGGCATCGATCGACAGGCTGATATGTTCCAGAATGGCTGGACCGCCAAAACTGACACTGATGTTACGCAATCGAATAATGGGCATAGTTTCAGAAAATCAAAAAATAAGGGAATTATAACCTGCTGAAATACTTAATTAACTCCGTGATTTTATTCACATTCGGCCCAGCATTGTGAAATTTGAATCATGTTGTACACAGGCCAGGACATACCCCAAAACAGTGCAATATTAGCGGAACATTATGAACTCAAACTGTCAATACCCTATCTGTAGTAAATTATATATTTCTGATTTTGTTACTTTTATTTACATAGCCTGGCAATACTCCACGGTCAGAACCCTATTATCAGCACTCGAATAGCGCCTCAACTTGGTGCACAATTATCCACAAAGTTATCCACAGCTTGTGCTTGTTTATTGCAGAGTACTACTTGCTGCAGAAACCAGGCTTATTGAATGTAAAAAAAGCCGGTACAGCGTACCGGCATTAAGGTGAGAGAGTCTTACATCTTGCAGATAGCATCCCTTTCATATAACAAGAAAGAAATTCTGTAAAACGTTATACCTGATGCATATACCTTGCCAAGAATTCCAAGTTATTGTTTTTAAAAGCTTTGAAAATCAGGCCGGGAAATTACAATACCGATATTTGTAATCTAAACTGACACTCGCCACGAGAAATCTGCAAGCAGTCAGTACAGACAATAAAATATTTTTCTTCAAAAACAATCAGTTATAGCGTTCGCAGTGGCGTCAGATTTCCCGACACTCAGGTATCGTACCCCAGCACCGGTGCCAGCCAACGCTCAACGACCCGCTTATCTAATTTTTTTCGCTCTGCGTAATCCTCAACCTGGTCTCGCTGTATTTTTCCGGTGCCGAAATATTGTGATTTCGGGTGTGAAAAATACCAGCCCGAAACGGAAGAAGCAGGCATCATCGCGTAACTGTCAGTAATCACGATGCCCGCGTTCCTGTCGGGCTCGAGCAGCTCCCACAGCGTTTCCTTTTCAGTATGGTCAGGACATGCCGGGTATCCTGGCGCCGGCCTGATGCCCCGATACTGTTCTGCAATCAACTGCTCATTCGCCAGGTTTTCATCAGGGGCATAGCCCCAGAATTCCTTGCGCACACGTTCGTGCATGCGTTCGGCAAAGGCCTCAGCTAATCTGTCAGCCAGCGCCTTGAGCAGGATGCTGCTGTAATCATCGTGCGCAGCCTCGAAACGCTGCACATGCTCCTCGATACCGATCCCGGTGGTAACCGCAAATGCACCAATGTAATCTTTAACTTCGGTCTCTGCAGGCGCGATGAAATCTGACAGGCACCAGTTCGGCCGCTCTGGTGGTTTCGCCAGTTGCTGTCTTAAATGATGCAGTACGGTGACAACGTCTTCGCGTGATTCATCGGAAAATACCAGCACATCATCATCAAAACTGTTGGCGGGGAAAAACCCGATTACCGCGCGTGCCGTCAGCCAGCTTTCATCAATGATCTTCTGCAGCATGGCCTGCGCATCTGCAAATAAATGCCTTGCATGTTCGCCGACAATCTCATCATCCAGTATCTTCGGGTACTTGCCGGCCAGCTCCCATGTATGGAAAAAAGGCGTCCAGTCGATATAGTTGCTCAGCTCCTGCAGATCATAGTCATCAAAGATTTTCAGACCGAGAAATGTTGGCACCGGTGGTATGTAGTTATCCCAGTCATCTTCAAAACAGTTGTTTCTCGCCTGTTCCAAAGATACTGTTTTTTTGGTTGTTTGGCGCTGTTCACGCTGATGCCTCATTTGTGAATAGTCATCCTTGATGCCTTTAACATAGCCATCGCGACGTTCTTCACTTAACAGCTCACCTGCAACACCGACTGCACGCGAAGCATCCGGCACATAAACAACAGCATTGGAATACTTAGGGTCGATCTTCACAGCCGTATGAATACGCGATGTAGTTGCACCGCCAATCAATAATGGAATACTCAAACCGAGACGCTGCATCTCAGCTGCCATATGAACCATCTCTTCCAGTGATGGTGTAATCAATCCTGACAAACCAATGATATCCACCTGGTGTTTTTCTGCCTCATGCAAAATAGTCTCAGCCGATACCATGACACCAAGATCAATAACTTCATAGTTATTGCACTGCAACACAACACCGACAATGTTTTTACCAATGTCGTGCACATCACCTTTAACGGTTGCCATCAGGATTTTTCCATTACTGCTACTGACCGAATCTTTTTCTGCTTCCAGGAACGGCATCAAATAGGCCACTGCCTTTTTCATCACACGCGCAGATTTCACCACCTGCGGTAAAAACATTTTGCCCTCACCAAACAGATCACCAACGATGTTCATACCATCCATTAACGGGCCTTCAATCACATGCAATGGGCGCTCCGCCTGCTGCCTTGCCTGTTCGGTATCTTCGTCAATGTATTCAGTAATACCTTTCACCAGTGCATGCGATAGCCTTTCATTGACAGGCTTATCGCGCCATGCCTGATCTTCCTTGATGTGTGCAGTGGCGCCGTCACCCATGTAAGCAGGTGCAATCTCGATCATACGATCAGTCGCATCATCTGATGTATTAAGAATGACGTTTTCTACGGCTACACGCAGTTCCTCGGGCAAATCATCATAAACTGCCAGCTGGCCAGCATTAACGATACCCATATCCATACCTGCCTTGATGGCGTGATAGAGGAATACCGAGTGAATGGCTTCGCGCACCGGGTTGTTGCCGCGAAAAGAAAAAGAAACATTGGATACACCGCCGGATATCAGCGCATGCGGCAATGTTTGTTTAATGGTGCGTGTTGCTTCAATGAAATCGACTGCGTAGTTATTGTGTTCCTCAATACCCGTTGCGACTGCAAAAATATTAGGATCGAAGATGATGTCTTGCGGTGGAAAGCCGGTTTTTTCAGTGAGAATCCTGTACGAACGTGTACATATTTCAACCTTGCGCTCAAAAGTATCAGCCTGCCCGGCTTCATCAAAAGCCATCACGATCACCGCTGCACCGTAACGGCGAACCTTTTTGGCATGTTCAATAAATGCCTCTTCGCCTTCCTTGAGTGATATCGAATTGACGATACCCTTGCCCTGGGTACAACGTAAACCCGCTTCTATAATCTCCCACTTTGAAGAGTCGATCATTACCGGTACGCGTGATATGTCAGGCTCCGCAGCGATCAGGTTGAGGAAGCGTTTCATCACCGCTTCAGAGTCGAGCATGCCTTCATCCATGTTGATGTCGATAATTTGCGCGCCGTCTTCCACCTGTTGCAGCGCAACAGTCAACGCTTCTTCATACTCCTCATCCTTTATCAAGCGTTTGAATTTTGCCGAACCGGTGACGTTGGTGCGCTCGCCGACATTGACGAACAGCGAGTCTTCACCGATGTTGCACGGCTCCAGCCCTGACAGCCGGCATTCAACCGGCAACTGCGGTATTTTGCGCGGCTGTATGTGTTTTACTGCTTCTGCAAACGCACGGATGTGATCGGGTGTGGTACCACAGCAGCCACCGACGATATTGAGAAAGCCTCTCTCGGCCCATTCAGCGATTGCCTCTGCCATATCATCGGCACCGAGATCATAACCGCCCATTTCATTGGGCAATCCCGCATTGGGATGCGCTGAAATATAGTACTGCGAAATTCGCGACATCTCTTCTACATACTGGCGCAGATCATCCGGACCGAGTGCGCAGTTGAGGCCGATGGAGACGGGTTCGGCATGGCTTAATGAATTGTAAAAGGCTTCGGTAACCTGCCCGGTGAGTGTACGGCCGGACTGATCGGTAATGGTGCCGGAAATCATGATTGGCAATTCGACATTGTCTTCGTCAAAAACCTGCTTTACCGCATAGATTGCCGCTTTGGCGTTCAATGTATCGAAAATGGTCTCGATCAGGATGATATCGGTACCACCCTCGATCAGTCCTCGCGTGGATTCGGTGTAAGCTTCGACCAGTTGTTCAAAAGTGATATTGCGAAAACCCGGATCATTGACATCAGGCGAAATGGAACAGGTACGATTGGTCGGGCCGAGAATACCGGCGACGAAGCGCGGTCTGTCATCCGTGGCAACAGCATCGGCTGCCGCACGCGCCAGTCGGGCAGCGGCGACATTGATTTCATAACTGATCTCTTCCATGCCGTAATCAGCCATGGCGATGCGCGTCGCATTGAAGGTATTTGCCTCGATAATGTCGGCGCCCGCTTCAAGATACCGGGTATGAATATCCCTAATAACGCCAGGGTTTGTCAGCACCAGCAGGTCATTATTGCCTTTTAGATCTGATGGCCAGTCGGCAAAGCGTTCACCACGATAGTCCGCCTCACCCAGCTTGCATCGCTGGATCATGGTACCCATGGCACCATCCAGAATCAGAATTCGTTGTTTCAGCAAATCGTAGAACTTTGCCCGGCGTTGTTCTCGTGACATGATAATTTTTAAGCAGATTCGAAATTAAAAACGCCACATTATAGCAGCACTTGGCCGTCACCCTGTCTACGGTTGCAGCTACTTTTATACGATAAACACAAATCTGGTGGTATTATTTAAGCATGAGTTCACAGAACCTCAATCTGTATCTCACGGCCGAACATGAATGCGGTTATTTGCCCGAGCGCATGGCAACAAATCTTGTGCCTGATCCGTGCGTGCAGATGAATATGCCACTGTATAGCCAGCTCATCGAAATGGGGTATCGACGCAGCGGCAGTCACACATACCGTCCACATTGTAAAAACTGCCAACAATGCATTCCCTGCCGCATCCCTGTCACCGGCTTCAAACCCAGCAGGAGCCAACGCCGCTGCCAGCAGAGCAACAATAATTACTCAACACACCTGGTAGCAGCTGATTATACGGATGAGCATTTTGAACTGTATAAGCGCTACATCAATGCACGCCATGCAGATGGCAACATGGTAAATCCGCTGCCCCGGGACTACAGGAACTTCCTCTTCAGCAACTGGAGCGATACATTTTTTCTGGAGCTGAGAGAGAACAAGCAGCTGCTCGCCGTCGCCGTATGTGACCATGTCAATTCAGGTCTTTCCGCTGTGTACAGCTATTTCAATCCGGAACTGTCAAATCGCAGCCTGGGAACCTTTTGTGTGCTGAAAATGATCGAGCAAACAAAACAAATGGGACTCGACTACCTGTATCTTGGCTACCTGATTCACGGCAGCGAAAAAATGAGATACAAGCAATTTTTTCGGCCACTCGAAGTATACGTCGACAACCAATGGCAACCACACATCAGGAGTGACTCAAGTGCTACACCATGAATCGGCAATACGCCAGGTACTTAGAAAAAGACCTGCACTGAAACGACATGTCATGCTGTCAACACGCAAAGCATTACTACTTAGCGCGGCCGTATTTGCCATCGGGGTGTGGCTAAGCATCGATCAAAATGACTGGACATGGTTCGCACGTTCAGGTTCGATGATCGTAGTAATAGGTATATTCCTTACATCCAGTCAGATTATCGAGAACAGCCGCAGGTTAAAAATTCGCCGCAGTCATCATGAGCAGAATTTCCATCGCGACTATGCAGAAGATATCAAGCGCGGCACGCTTGAGCGCTCTCGCAGTCTTGATGAGGATATATGGGAAAATGGCCTGCGCGGCTTTTACCTGCTTGTGGTCGGCACCTTGATATGGGGGTTTGGCGACCTCACCGGCCATCTACTCCAGGCGTGGTAATATAGCGCAATGAACATGCAACAGACTATTACCAGCAAGCTCGAAAAGGCCCTGTCTCCTGAGCACCTCGAAGTAATTAATGAGAGCCACATGCATAACGTACCTGAAGGCTCTGAATCTCATTTCAAGGTTGTCATCGTCAGTGATGACTTCAAGGACAAGATGCTCCTGGCCCGACACCGTCTGGTTAACAAGGTGCTGGAAGAAGAGCTCAAGGGCAGCATCCACGCACTTGCCCTGCACACTATGACCATGGAAGAATGGTTCGATAAGGGCAAGGCCGCCGAATCACCACCATGCGAGGATGGCAGTAAGGGCTGATAATACTCGTCTATACTTTCATACAGAATCACTGGAGATCGTTAATGTCATCACAACTTGACCCCATTATTCTCAACTTTCTGTATGTCATCCTGGGCGGCGTACTAACACTGTTATTCATGAAGCTGGGCTGTAGCATGTTTAATAAAATCGTCAACTTCAATATCAGCGACGAACTCGGCAAAGGTAATGTCGCTGTAGGACTGATGGTCATGGGACTGTTTATCGGTGTGGGCACTGCACTAGGACTTGTTATTGGCCTGGGTCTCAGTTAACCCGGCGCTCATATCATAACAGCCATGCTGCTAGATAGAACCTTCCTGCTGTTTATCACGCTGTTCTGCATTTCCACGGTTTTCGCACTTAATGACCATACTGTACATTCAGACAACTGGACAGATGAATATGATCGCCACTTCAAGAAATACAGCAAGCGTTATTTCGGACCGCTTTTTGACTGGCACTGGTTCAAGGCACAGGCAATCGCCGAGTCCAATTTGAACGCTAATGCTGTCAGCCATGTCGGCGCCATAGGCCTGATGCAAATCATGCCCGATACTTTCAGGGAAATTAATGATAAGAACCCACACTTCGCGGAAGTAAACAAACCACGCTGGAATATTGCCGCAGGTATCTATTATGATCGTCTGCTGTACAGAAAATTTCCCACGACACCAGAACAGGACAGACTTTACCTGGCACTCGCCAGTTACAATGCAGGCTACGGCAGAATATTCAATGCTTCCAGAAAACTTAAAACCGATTCGCCACTGTGGCTGGAAGTTAAACCGTATATGCCGAGTGAAACCAGGGCATATGTCGAGCGCATAAAAAAACTCATGGGTACATCCAGCTAATAAAACCTGCTAACCCGCCTTTGTGCAATATGCGGGCTAAAAACTCCTGTTTGTGAGCACGTGCGGCTGCAGCAGGGACTTGTATACCCAGGCTATTTCACCACTTTTCAACAGGCCAACCTGCATCCACTTGCCTTTGGCCGAAAGCTCGACCAGGGTGGCTCCTGCTCCCAGCACGGTAACAATTTTAGCTTCAAGCGAAGGCTGCTGGCGTACATTGGCACGCTCGACCTTGACATCAAATAAAGGGCCCAGCAGGTAACCGTAAGTGCGGATGATTTCTTGCTTGCGCCCTTGAATAGATTTGTCATTTCTGGCCAGCATGGAACGAATGATCATATTGGCATCTTCATGACCATCCTCGACAGCCATAAGATAAAATTCAATCGCCTTGTCCATGTCCTGTTCAACCTGGCCTTCTCCCAGGCTGTAAAGCATGGCAATGGAAAAAGTTGCATCCACATAGCCTTGCTCTGATGCACGCTGCCACCATTCCAGTGCCGTCTTGTCATTCATCATGAGACCGTAGCCATTCAGGTACATCCAGCCAATATTGTATTGAGCTTCCGGGTCCCCGGATTCTGCATAAGGTTTAAGTACACAGTAAGCTTCGGCAAAGTTGCCAGCACGCATGGCATTTATAGCATCAGTTACATCACTTGCCTTTAATGGCGTAGCCACGAATGCAAATAGCACGTACAGGATGTAGCAACTATATTTTGTCATTTATTCATCTGAATCCTGACCAGCCGAATCACCAGTAACACTAATGGCAAACCATGCATGAACAAATCAAAGATATCAATCGGCCTGGTCAATGTACCCTCAAACAGCATCCTGAGTTTCTCAAATAGATGAGGCTCAGGTTGGAATGGCACAAGCGCAAATAAAACTGCGATAATAAACAACGGTTTTACAGGTAGCTTGTCTATCCACTTAAACATTTAATTAACCCGGGATTGCGAAATTTTGATTATATTTTATGTTGGCACTACTGCGCAAAGTACTGCCTGAGAAATTCATCGAAATCAGTTTTATCTTCAGCTTCTATACGATTTTGCTGCATAATTGATTCAGCTGCGGCCTGTTCGAAATGACGCAGCCTGTCCTCTGTCAATACCAGTGTATTGAAATAATTATAATGCTCCAATGATTTGCGCCTTGCGAAGTGAAAGAAACCCTCGCTGTTATTTTGCATTTCATTCAACATCCGTGCAGACGTTGTCCTCGCCGGTTCAAGCACACACTCAAGCTGGCTTTCAAGACTGCCTGTATAAGCCATGCTGCCATGTGCATCATCCAGTATTTGAGCAGTACCCTGCATCGCAGCTAACAGATCACTCGCCCACTGTTTCAATTCAATTGATTCATCATTACACGAAAGCACGATGCCGGGCTCTCGCCCCATATGGGCAACTTGCACAAGATTCATATCAATTTCATTGACCTCATCGGGAGATAACGCCGGGCTTTGCTGCAGCAGACAGAACAGAGCAAAAGTCTCAAGGAAACGCAATTGTTCTTCATTTATACCCAATGGATCAAATGCATTAACATCGATAGATCTTATTTCTATATATTCAATCCCACGTTGCTTTAATGCATTGCTCGGTTTTTCGTTATCACGCAATACCTGCTTGGGGCGGACCGTACTGTAGTACTCGTTTTCAATTTGCAGAATATTGGCATTAAGCTGGCGATATTCACCATCGACCTTGACGCCGATTTTTTCATATTCATCAAAAGGTGTTTCAATAGCACATTGCAAGCTTTCGATATATGCTTCAAGACTGTCATAGTTGGCCTTGATTCCAGCCATGCTCTCCTTGTTATTGGTATAGCCGATATCTCCCATACGCAGTGAAGTTGCATAGGGTTCATATACCGTATTTTCATTAAATGTTGATAGCAAGGATGGTTTACCGTGAAGAAAAGATTTGCAGACAGCTGGCGAGGCGCCAAACAAATAAGGTATCAACCAGCCATAACGCAGCATGTTCCTCACAAGGCACATATAGCGGTTTGATATAAATGCTTGCCGTTGCTGTTTATCCTTTTCGATATCCTGATATAGAGCCCAGAACCCTTCTGAAAACGAATAATTGAAATGAACACCGGCAATCACCTGCATGGTGCGGCCGTAGCGATAGCCCAGACCGCGACGATATACAGTTTTCATCATGCCGGCATTGGATTTACCATACTGTGCAATAGGAATACTGTCACCGCTTTCTACAACACAGGGCATGCTTGTCGCCCAAAGAATCTCTTCTCTCAAGTGTGAATAGACGAACACCTGCAGGTCATTAAGGAAGTCCAGTGCCTGCTCAACTGAATCACACGGTGGAGTAATCAGCTCCATCATTGCCTCAGAGAAATCAGTGGTGATATAGGGATTAGTTAACGGTGAACCCAGCGACTGTGGATGAGGTGTCTGTGATATTCCACCGGTTTCTGCTGCACGCAGGCTTTCCTTTTCGATGCCAATCCTTGACCGGGATAAGGTGTCGACCTGTCCTGAATCAATTATCGCGGACAATCGTTGTTCAAGTTTGTGGTACGACAAAGCTGATCCTGTTAGAGCCGGGATGTTTTGATATCGAGCACCCGGTTTGAAAAACCGTTGATATCATTATTGTTATATTAGCGGCAGATTATACACGTTTCAGTCAGGCGTCGTTTTCGATGGACCGCTCGCGTATTCCTGCTTCAGTTCGGAAACCGGGTGATCTTTGTCACCTCTGATATAGTCCGAATCGAGACGAATCCTGGGCTTTGCCTGCTGTGAGGATTTCGGGATGAGCGCATAAACAAAAGTACAATCAAGTGCATCGGCAGCTTTCTGCATCATCTTCAGACTGACTGCACCGCGCTGCTCATCTCTCTCCAGCACAGAAATTCTCGCCGGGCTGACACACATTTTTTTAGCGAGTTGCTTACCCTGAATATTACGCTGTGTGCGAACCGCCCTGATCCAGCCGGCACCTATACCAGGCTTTGATGTTAATTGCCTGAGCCAGTTGATAATAACGTGATCGATTGCTTGTCCAGGCATAGCATTTCCTATTCATAATTAATATATTTGTTAATTTAACATATATATTAATTAAACCTGCATATTTATATGCCATAGCATCATTTGTACCGGGAGTCTGCCGGATTACAATCCGGATTCAGACCAGAACTGACACACCCAAATACGAAGTCAAAAACCATTCACCACAGAGGCACAGAGGGCACAGAGAACATCATTGTTTTGTTAACTGCGCCACAGGCGCAGTTAACTAAGTAAAACTCCGTGCCCTCTGTGACTCTGTGGTGAAATAGCTTTTAGTTTCTGACTCTCAGACCATATAGAAATTAACATTTAAAATCGTCAGATTGTGTTTAATCTACTGCATATCATTACACTATTTCATTCACAGATGATGCAACCGGTGCTAGCCCGCATTTCTCACCAGGCCGCTGCAAAACCCGGGTAACCGCATGATTATAAAATCCGAAATTCGATTTCAATCAAATACAGTCTGTTTGGTGGGGCGCTA
>Ga0316201_10002551_pt1 | contig 12993 bp, 13 predicted proteins | sample CS6wburrow_MG_FD_204516 | JGI IMG/M metagenome (GOLD analysis project Ga0316201, IMG submission 204516) | Coastal sediment microbial communities from Delaware Bay, Delaware, United States - CS-6 worm burrow | ecosystem: Environmental > Aquatic > Marine > Coastal > Sediment | place: USA... | reverse complement strand
GCAATTTAGTTTCCTCGAAGTTTTTTACACGGATATCTCCCCTTTTGGATTTGTTACGTGTGTTGTCTTCCTCTGTCTGAACACTGGTGTATTCTCTGTAGTCTTTGTCTTCCATCGCATTCACAATACGCGAACGCCCCATGCCATTGGGAACAATGGATTCTACACTGGTAATTACCTTGAATTGCTGAGCATTCATCTCAAATGTAGCGGCAAGGCATACGAAAAGAATAAAAAAGATTTTCTTCATAATTGTGGTTTTTTGTTTAAGTGGATTGTTTGTCTGCTATCAAAGTTAGCCTAATGAGTAAACGCAAAGTTGCAGTATTATTGTTTCTTTGTAAAAGAGTTTTCAACAGCAATGCAAGGAACAGTCTACAAATCCACAGGAAGTTGGTACACGGTTAAAACTGCCGAAGGGGCGACTTATAACTGCAGGATAAAGGGAAAATTCCGTATCAAGGGATTAAAAAGTACCAATCCAGTGGCCGTTGGAGATGAGGTTCAGTTCCATGTGGAAGCTATTGGCGATGAAACGGTAGGTATCATTTCCACGATCGAGGATCGTAAAAATTACATCGTTCGAAAGTCGGTTAAGCTTTCCAAGCAAATCCATATCATAGCGGCCAATATTGATCAGGTTTTTCTATTGATAACCCTGAAAGAACCTAAAACCTATACCATATTTATTGATCGTTTGCTGGCTACCGCGGAGGCCTATGACATACCAGCCGTACTGCTGTTTAACAAGATTGATCTCTATGAAGGAGAGGCACTTGAGGAATTGCAATATTTATCCGGGATATACCGTGAAGTTGGATATACCTGTATTGAGATTTCGGCAAAGACAGGGAAAAACGTGGATAAGGTAGTTGCTTTGATGAAAGGTAAGACCAGCATGTTTGCCGGCCACTCCGGGGTTGGAAAATCTACCCTTATCAATGTTATTGCACCGGAGCTCAATTTGCGCACTTCCGAAATTTCGGAACAGCACTTACAGGGTCAGCATACCACCACCTTTGCTGAGATGTACGACCTGGAGATAGGGGCAAAGATTATTGATACCCCTGGTATCCGAGGTTTTGGTATGGTGGATATGGACCAGGATGAAATAGGCGACTATTTTCCCGAGATCCTGGCGCTTAAAGCCGATTGCAAATTTAACAATTGCCTGCACCTCGATGAACCGAAGTGTGCCGTTAAAGATGCCCTGGAAAATGATGAAATTTCTTGGAGCCGTTACCGCTCGTATGTGCAAATGGTTAGCGGGGAGGAAGATACCTATAGAATGGATAATTACGAAGCCTGATGCGAGTAGTATTGCAAAGAGTTAGTCATGCCAGTGTTACAGTTTCCGGTGAGTACACCGGTAAAATAGGGAGAGGCCTCTTGATTTTGCTGGGTATTGAAGATGCCGACAATTCAGAAGATATATCCTGGATTAGTCGCAAAGTGGTAAACCTCCGGATCTTCAATGATGATAAGGGAATCATGAATCGCTCAGTACTTGAAGTGGATGGTGAAATTCTGGTGGTTAGTCAGTTTACGCTGCACGCCTCGACCAAAAAAGGGAACCGTCCCTCTTATATTAAGGCTTCTAAGCCGGATATAGCCATTCCCATGTATGAGGCCTTTTTAAAACAACTGGAAACAGACTTGGGTAAACCAGTCTCTGCGGGCATTTTTGGTGCCGATATGAGGGTTGAGCTTTTAAACGATGGGCCTGTCACAATTTTTATAGACTCTAAAAACAAAGATTTATGAATATTCAAAACGCACAAACAGCAGTTGATGAATGGATTCGTAACCACGGAGTGCGCTATTTTAACGAATTGACCAATATGGCGCAACTTACCGAGGAGGTAGGTGAGGTAGCACGTATTATTGCTCGCAGATACGGAGAGCAAAGTGAGAAGGACTCCGACAAAGAAAAGGATCTGGGGGAAGAGCTCGCAGACGTAATTTTTGTGGTACTTTGCCTGGCCAACCAAACGGGCATTGACCTTCAGGAAGCCTTTGACAGGAAACTGCAACTCAAGGCAGAGCGTGACCACGACAGGCATCAGCGTAATAAAAAACTGAAATAGCACTATCTTTAACCCTGATCCAATAAGGATCTCAGGGAACTAATCAAACAAATACAATCTCTTGAGGCTTTCCATTTCCACGGCCCGCGGACAGCAAATTAAAGCAGCCATTACAATTACTGGTTCCAAAAGTGAATCTAACCGACTATTGCTCTTACAGGCCCTTTACCCTGGTATTGCCATAAAGAACCTGTCCAATGCAGACGACGTTCAGGTTATGAAAAAAGGGCTTTTGCTCAGGCAAGGGGAAGTAGACATTCATCACGCAGGCACGGCCATGCGTTTTCTTACGGCTTATTTCACTGCCCTTGAGGGGGCAGATGTTGTTCTTACGGGTTCCTCACGTATGCGGGAGCGCCCTATAGGAGTGCTGGTGGAAGCCTTACACGCATTAGGTGGGGACATCACCTATTTGGAAAATCAAGGATACCCGCCCCTGCGCATACGCGGTGCTAGGCTGTCTAAAAGCAATATCTCCCTGCCTGCAAATGTTAGCAGTCAGTATATCTCCGCACTGCTTCTGGTGGCACCATCCCTGGACCAAGGTTTGACCCTGGACCTTAAAGGACAGATTACCTCGGTTCCGTATATCCGAATGACCCTGAGCTTGCTTGAAGAACTGGGCATTGCCACTGAGTTCGAGGGGCAGCAGATTCGGGTTTTTCCCCAATCCAATGTTGAACCTAAGGAAGTTATTGTGGAGTCTGATTGGAGTTCGGCTTCCTACTTTTACAGTATCATTGCTATGAGCAAAGTGGGTTCAGAGATCAGCTTGTCTTCCTACAAAACAGATAGTTTACAGGGCGATAGTGTCTTGCAAAAGATATATGCTGATTTTGGGGTAGAAACCCGTTTTGAAGGTCACAGCATTAGTCTGGTAAAGGCAGGTCCGGCACAGATTACCCACCTGGATTGTAACCTTACTGATGCTCCGGATCTGGCGCAAACCCTTGTGGTGAGTTGCTTTGGGCTGGGGATTTCCTGTACGCTTACCGGCCTGCATACCTTGAAAATCAAGGAGACAGATCGCTTACTGGCTCTGGAAAATGAGTTAACCAAACTGGGCGGACATATTTCCACAACAGAAAACTCGTTGGAGCTTGAATCGCGCAAAATCCTGAACTCCGGCGTCTGCATTGACACTTATAATGATCACCGCATGGCCATGGCTTTTGCACCCCTTGCCCTGCATACCGAAATCTGTATTAATGATGCCGGAGTAGTCTCCAAGTCATACCCGGATTTCTGGGAAGATCTGAGAGCCCTTTCTTTTGAAATCCAGGAGGTTTCCTAGCATTTCTCCCGCAATTACTTGACAACCCCCTTTGGCAGGTTGTATATTTGCACCTTCTAAAATCCGAACAAAAAAGACCCTATGAAATTATCTCACTTCAATTTTGAATTGCCTAAAGACTTATTGGCGGAATATCCCGCAGAGAACAGGGATGAATCCAAACTGATGGTCATCCACAGGGAAACCGGTAAGATAGAGCACAAGATGTTCAAAGATCTTATCGATTATTTCGATGAAGGCGATGTAATGGTGATCAATAATACCAAAGTATTTCCGGCAAGACTTTTTGGTAACAAGGAGAAAACCGGTGCCAGAATTGAAGTGTTCCTGCTTCGTGAGTTAAACGAAGAACAACGGCTCTGGGATGTTCTGGTAGATCCTGCAAGGAAGATCAGGATAGGGAACAAACTGTATTTTGGAGAAGATGAAAGCCTGGTGGCTGAGGTAATAGATAATACTACTTCAAGGGGGAGAACCCTCCGTTTTCTTTATGACGGTTCTTACACCGATTTCAGAAGGAAATTACGGGAACTGGGAGAAACACCTTTGCCTAAATACATCAAGAGAGAGGTAGAACCTGAGGATGAGAAACGCTATCAAACCATCTACGCCAAGCACGAAGGCGCTGTGGCTGCACCAACCGCTGGCCTGCATTTTTCAAAACACCTGCTTAAGCGATTGGAGATCAAGGGTATTGATTTTGCCGAACTTACATTGCATGTGGGGCTGGGTACTTTTAATCCCGTAGAGGTAGAGGATCTTTCCAAACATAAAATGGATAGTGAGGAACTGGTTATAGATGAAAAGGCAACCGATATTGTGAACAATGCCAAAACCAAAAAAAAGAAAGTCTGTGCTGTGGGAACAACGGTGATGCGAGGTTTGGAAAGTGCTGTCTCTTCAGAAAGGACCCTGAATACCTTTGAAGGCTGGACCAATAAATTTATCTTCCCTCCTTATGAGTTCAGTATTGCTAATGCAATGATAACCAACTTTCATTTGCCGAAGTCGACTTTGCTTATGATGGTTTCTGCATTTGTAGGCCACGACCTTATGAAACGCGCCTATAAGGAAGCTATCCTTGAACAATACCGCTTTTATTCCTACGGGGATGCGATGCTGATTTTATAGGTTTTCCAGTTATCGTCCGGTGCAAGCATTTCATGGGAATGCAGGACAGGATTTTTGACAAGCTGCAGGAATGGAAATGAAGAAAAGAGATATCCGGGCGTTAAGCAAAGAGGAACTACGAGCCTTCTTTGTGGAACAGGGAGATCAGGCTTTCCGTGGTAACCAGGTGTATGAATGGTTATGGCAAAAGTCAGCCCACCGTTTCGAGGATATGACCAATATCTCCAAAGAAACCCGAAACAAACTCGATGAGCATTTTGTTATCAACCATGTAGCTGTAGACCAATTGCAGCGCAGTGTTGACGGCACTATAAAGAATGCTATCCGCTTACATGATGGGCTACTGGTGGAATCTGTGCTAATCCCTACAGAAAAACGCTCAACAGCCTGTGTCTCTAGTCAGGTGGGTTGCAGCCTGGATTGTAAATTCTGCGCTACAGCGCGCTTAAAGCGCATGCGCAACCTCAACCCGGATGAAATCTATGACCAGGTGGTAGCCATAGACAGGCAAAGCAGACTGTATTGTGGGCGACCGCTGAGCAACATCGTATTCATGGGAATGGGCGAGCCCCTGATGAATTACAGGAACGTACTCAAGGCTATTGAGAAAATCACCTCCAAAGAAGGCCTTGGTATGTCGCCTAAAAGAATTACTGTATCTACCTCGGGAGTGCCTAAAATCATTAAGAAAATGGCAGATGAAGGGGTAAAGTTCAACCTGGCCGTATCCCTGCATTCGGCCATTGATGAGACCCGGACTTCCATTATGCCCTTCAATGAAAAAATGCCGCTGCAGGATTTACGCGAGGCCCTGGAGTATTGGTATCACAAAACCCGCAACAGAATTACCTATGAATATGTGGTCTGGGAAGGGGTAAATGATAAACAGGAAGATATTGATGCACTTATACGCTTTTGTCGTTTTGCCCCGGCTAAGGTAAACCTGATCCAATATAACCCTATTGGGGAAGGGGAGTTCAGACAGGCGCCGGAACATATTGTAAATCAATATCAGCAGTCTTTGGAAAAAGCGGGCATTACCGTCACCATAAGAAGGTCAAGAGGGCAGGATATAGATGCAGCCTGTGGACAATTGGCCAATAAATCCAAATAAGTAATTTCACGACTAACCAAGGTGTATTTTCCCTAATTTTACGGGACCTGAATGAAATGGTAAGTCCATCGGAGTGAAAGTAGTAGCCCAAATAAAAGAACCTGTTTTACAGGAAATGGAGTTGTTCGAACAAAAGTTCTATGATTCCATGACTTCTAAGGTGGCATTACTTAACCGGATTACCTACTACATAGTTAATCGGAAGGGCAAGCAGATGCGCCCTATGTTCGTATTTCTCTGTGCAAAATTAGTAAACGATGGGAAGGTCAATGAACGAACCTACCGTGGTGCTTCTGTAATTGAACTCATCCATACCGCCTCACTGGTACACGATGATGTGGTGGACGACAGCAATAAACGTCGCGGTTTCTTCTCAATCAATGCCTTATGGAAAAACAAAATTGCGGTTCTTGTAGGCGATTATCTGCTGTCCAAGGGAATGCTGTTGTCTGTGGAAAGTGGAGATTTTGATTTACTTAAGATAATATCCGTTGCTATTCGGGAGATCAGTGAAGGCGAACTCCTGCAGCTGGAAAAGGCCCGTAGACTGGATATCACAGAGGAAGTGTATTACGAGATTATTCGTCAGAAAACGGCCACCCTCATTGCCGCCTGCTGCTCACTTGGTGCCACTTCGGTTAAACCAGATACGCCGCACGTGGAAACCTTTAGAAAGTTTGGTGAACTTTGTGGAATGGCCTTTCAGATCAAAGATGATTTGTTCGATTATGGGGAGGAGCGCATTGGAAAACCTACAGGCATTGACATCAAGGAGCAGAAAATGACCCTGCCGCTTATTTATGCGCTCAACCATTCCGATAACAAGGAACGGAAATGGTTGATCAATTCTGTGAAAAACCACAACCGGGATAAAAAAAGGGTAAAAGAGGTCATAGCCTTTGTAAAGGAAAAAGGCGGGCTGGAATACGCCGAAACCAAGATGCACGAGTTTAAAGATCGTGCCCTGGACATACTTAGACCATATCCGGAATCTCCCTACAAAGAAGCTTTGGATCTGATGCTGAACTATGTAGTAGAGCGAAAAAAGTAAATTTATATAACTGTAAATCAAGTTTATATAATTTTATTTCAAAGTCCAGGCAACGCTTTGCTCCTGACCTTCGTCTATTTTAATAGAGCACTAATATGAATCCTTTGAAGATCATTACTCTTTATAAGAACGAAAAGCTGTTGATTAGCAGGGCTGCTTCCGGTAACAGTCAGTCTCAACGACTTATCTACGAGCATTACGCTCCAAAAATGTTAAGTGTGTGCAGACAATATATCCGGGATCTGCAGTTCGCTGAGGATGTAATGGTGCAAGGATTTGTAAAGGTTTTCCGAAACTTGAAAAACTTCAGGAATGAGGGAAGCTTTGAAGGCTGGATCAGGCGAATTATGGTCCGGGAAGCAATAGATTACCTGAGGAAAAGGCAGTTTGTGGTCTTTGACGAAGCGGTCATGGATAAACGTCCGTCCGCAAAGGTCGATGTATCTACTTCACTGGAAGTAGAAGAAATCCAGGCGGTTATAGACTCCCTTCCGGAGGGTTATAGAATGGTTTTTGTTCTATATGCGATAGAAGGTTACAAGCATCAGGAAATCGCAGAAATGTTGGAGATTACAGAAAGTACCTCCAAATCGCAATTGTATAAAGCGAGGAAAGTATTACAGGAAAAATTGGCAGCACAAAACCGATTAGGCTATGGCACCAGATAAGTTTGAACAGTACGTAAAGGAGAAAATGAGGCAAAGGGAAATTACTCCCTCAGATGATGCCTGGAACAAGATTGCAGGACAATTGCCGGATAAGGAAGAAAAGAGGAAAAAGCCTATAGTTTGGTATAGTATCGCAGCAAGCTTTGTAGGGATCCTGATAATTACCCTCTACTTTACCCAGTCTGCAAAACCAGTTTTGGAATCGTCCGGACAAATAGTGGCAACCGAAGAAAAAGAGGAAGAAACTCAAGTAAAAGAGGAGTTGCCAGTGATACCGATACCGGAAAGAGAACAGTCGGAAATACTTGTAGCAACACCTGATTTACAGGAGGATAAAAAGGAAGAAGGTTTGGATACCCATCAGAACATATTGCCTGCTGCAGCAGAAGAAGAACTCGCTTCTTTGGAATCCAATACGGAGATCGAACATAGCATACCGCAAGGGGAATTACAACGGAAAGAAGATTTAATTATTAAAGCAAAGATTGCTGAGGTATTAGCAGAAGTGCGATTACTGGAAATGAACAATGACGCACTTACCGAAATGGAGGTAGATTCACTTTTGAGAAAAGCTCAGGGTGAGTTGTTACAGGAGCAGATTTTTATGGAGGATAGATCCGTGGATGCAATGGCCCTCCTGAATGAAGTGGAGGATGAGCTAGACAGGTCTTTGAGGGACCAGATATTCGACCGTCTTAAATCAGGATTTAATAAAGTCAGGACCGCGGTAGCTGATAGAAATAACTAAAAGATAACCCCTAAAAACAGTAGTAAAAGCCATCATCCTGTCAACAGGATGCAGGAGGAGTATATTCATCAATTATCTAAAATCAGAACCATTATGAGAACAATTACAAAACAGATCCTTTTAGCTATGTTCCTGTTAATTGGGACAACGGCCTTAGCACAGGAAGACTATCAGGACAAGGTCACTAAACTTGAGAAACAGAAGGAGCAAATTACCCTACAGGAAAAAGAAGCCCTGAAAGAAGAAGTTAAAACCATAACCACAAGACTGGAACGCGGTGAGATCACCGAGGACCAGGCACGTGAATTAAAGGAAGAGGCCGCCAGGAAAAGGGCCTTGAATATTGAAGATCGTATAGCCATAATCGACAATCAAATCGCGCTGCTCCAACGCAACAAAGGAGAGGTGCTTGAGACTAAAAAGGAAATATCCATAATTGAAGATGGGGTGGGCCTTAGTATTAATGTTGGGGATGAAGCGCTACAGCTGTTTAGCAATAGAGGTAAAGTGCCAGTATACGACAAAAGGACCTATTCCGATTTTGTTATAGCCTTCGGGTTAAATAATGCGATTATTGACGGCAGTTCCTTAGAAGATTCACCCTATGAAATAGGCGGAAGCCGTTTCTTTGAAATTGGCTGGTCTTGGAGAACACGTGTCTTTAAAAACTCCAATTTTTTAAGACTTCACTATGGATTTTCATTTCAGAACAACGGTTTGAAGTCTAAGAATAATCAATATTTCGTTGTGGATGAAAATGGGAATGTGTCCCAGGAAGAATTTGAGTTCGATTTGAGAAAATCAAAGTTTCGAATGGATAATCTGGTGTTTCCTGTTTACCTCGAGTTTGGTCCCTCCAAAAGGAAAGAGTATGCCAATAAAATCAGATTTTCCATTGAGGATCAATTTAGAATTGGACTTGGAGGATATTGGGGATTCAATACCAGTGCAAGGCAAAAGCTTAAATACACCAGAAATGGCCAGGACGTAAAGGATAAACTAATTGGAGGATATAATACCAGCAACTTCGTATATGGACTAAGTGCCTATGCGGGGGTAGGCGGAGTCTTATTGTACATTAAGTACGACCTAAATCCGATCTTTGATGACGCCGTTGTTGAGCAGCGCAATATATCCCTTGGATTGCGATTCGATCTGTAACTATCGCTTCTTAAATTCCAATTGCCTTTTCCAGGAAACCATACCATGTCTGGTTTCAATGGGAAGGGCATTTTGTTTTAACCCAGACGTTCTTCCAGGGCCTTTTTCATTTCAGTAGTAAAGTCTTCTTTAAAAAACCCTCTTTTGCAGTGTCCGCATTCTGCCAGTAAATTTGTTCCCAGACGGTATACGGGTATCCAGAATATGTGAATAAAGTTTGCCGTACTACTGGCCGTTAACTGTCCGCGGCTGCCACAATGGGGGCAGCTTACACTAGAGAGGGCAACAGTTCTTGTTTTTCCAGGTCTCGTGCCAAAAAACAAAATCATGGGTTTTATTTTAATTGTCCTTCTAATTTAAGCAATCGGGATAATATTATAACTCAAAGCTTTTGCAAAGAGCCGCTATTTTTTAACTTTAACCGTTACACATTTATTTCAATTGATCTCAAAATCGACCATAGACCAGGTATATGAAACCTCTCGCGTAGAAGAGGTGATTGGCGATTTTGTACAGTTGAAGAAATCCGGTTCCAACTTCAAAGGGCTAAGTCCATTCACAGACGAGCGCACGCCCAGTTTTATGGTGTCACCGGTAAAGCAAATCTGGAAAGATTTCAGCAGTGGAAAAGGAGGGAATGTTGTGGCCTTCCTAATGGAGCATGAGCATTTTACCTATCCGGAGGCTATCCGTTACCTCGCAAAAAAATACCAGATTGAAATTGAAGAGACCGAACAGACAGATGAGCAGAAGGAAAAGGCCAATGAAAGGGAGAGTATGTATCTGGTCTCGGAATACGCTCGGGAATTCTTTTCAAAATCGCTTTGGGAAACAGAGGCAGGGAAAGCCATTGGCTTAAGTTATTTCAAAGAGCGGGGTTTTACTGAAGAGACCATAAGGAATTTTGGATTAGGCTATAGTCCGGATCAATGGGACGCGTTTACCAAGGCAGCTCTTGAAAAGGGTTACCAGTTAGACTACCTGGAAAAGACAGGTTTAACCATCGTAAAGGAAGATGGTTCGCAACCCAATAAGAAGAAGACCTTTGATCGTTTTAAAGGACGGGTAATGTTCCCCATACATTCCATGAGTGGGAGGGTACTGGGCTTTGGTGGCCGTATCCTTGCCAATAATGTAAGGGCGGCCAAGTACCTGAACTCCCCGGAAAGCGATATTTACCATAAGAGTAAGGTCCTCTATGGGATCCATTTTGCCAAACAGGCTATTGCCAAGGAAGATAACTGCTATTTGGTAGAAGGGTATACTGATGTCATTCAAATGTACCAGCGGGGAATCCACAATGTGGTTGCTTCCAGTGGTACGGCCCTTACCCCTGAGCAAATTCGTCTGATCAATCGCTTAACCCAGAACATCACAGTGCTCTTCGATGGAGATCCGGCTGGTCTAAGGGCTTCACTTAGGGGTATTGATCTGATTCTGGAACAGGGTATGAATGTCAAGATTTGCCTCTTCCCGGAAGGCGAGGATCCGGATAGCTTTGCCAAACAGAATACTTATGAAGAAGTAATCCTGTATCTGGAATCCAATGCCCAGGATTTTATACAGTTTAAGACCTCTCTGTTGGCTGAAGATGCTGCAAGGGATCCGGTAAAACGGGCAGATACTATTCGGGATATTGTAAATAGTATAGCCAAGATACCAGACCGTATAAAGAAAGAGGTTTATATACAGGAATGTGCCCGTATTATGAATATCTCAGAGTCTGTTCTTTTCAATACCCTGGCCCAGGTAGATAAAAAGAATTACGGCGAGGTTCAACGCCAGTTTAAACAACAGCAAAAGTCTTTTGCTGTGGTCAAGAACAGCGAGTTGCAGGAAAAGGTAAATGTGCAATTTGAGCTGGAAAAGAAAATAATTGAAGTGCTGCTACTATATGGAAACCAGGAGCAGGAATTTGAAGACCTTATCCTCAAGGAAAATGACTCTGGCGAGTTGGAGTTGCAACCAGACAAAGCCGTATCCAAGGTGTACGAAAAGGTGTACCTGGCACTGCAGGAAGATGAAATTGATTTCACCCATGAGGATTTCAGGAAGATTTATTATCGCCTGATGGAAGAACTCAGCAAAGAGGATCAATTTTCCTTAAACACCTTTTTGTCATATCTGGACAAGGACCTGCTGGAGGCAGTATCCTCCATATTGATGGATGAGGAAAAGTATGAGCTCCACCATTGGGAACGTAAGGATATCTATCCAAAAGAAAAGGAAAATGCAATTGCCCAGTTGGTGAGTGAGACCATTCTTACCCTCCGTTGTTTTCTTATCAAAAGGAGAATAGAGGACCTGCAGAAAAATACTGAAACCGAAAATGAGGATAACCGGGAAATACTGGAGGAAATAATGTTATACCTGCAGCTGAATAAGTTATTAAATACCAAATTGAACAGAGTGCTCTCCTGATAGTTAATCAAAAAACCCGGCCAATCCGGCTGGGTTTTTATTCTTATGTTAAATGCAATGTACTAGTAGAGTTCAAGGGCTTTCGCCTGCTGGAGGAGGTCTACGAGATTATCTACATTTAGTTTCTTCATTAAACGAGCTTTGTAGGTACTAACCGTTTTCTCGTTGAGGTTAAGTCCCTGGGCAACCTCTTTATTTCGTTTCCCACTGGCAAGCATCTTCAGGACCTCTACTTCTCGAGTAGATAATTTCCGGAAAAACCTTCTGGGTTTTTGAGTGCCTTCATCGAATGCCAGTCGCTGTGCGAGCTCATTGGTGATAAACATTTTCCCTTCGTTTACCTTCCTAAGAGCGGTAACTATATAATCCATAGCAGCTGTTTTGGATAGATAACCAAAAGCACCAGCCCTAATTGTACTCAAGGCATAGACATCCTCGGATTGTCCGCTGAATATCAGCACTTTCACTTCAGGAAACTCCTGTTTAATTTTTCGAATGGTGGCAATCCCGTTAATTTCCGGAATATCCAATTCTAGTAAAACTACATCTGGAGCGGCTTTTTTGAGAGATTGGAACAATTCTGTAGTTGTTCCAACATCATCAAGAATCTCAAAATCTGACATGGTACTAAGTACGTTGCGGATTCCTAGACGAACTATGGGGTGGTTGTCCGCAATTACAACTTTGATCATTTTGTGGGTTGATTTCTAGATTTAATCTTATAAAATGAGGCTAGGGCTATTTGGAAATATAAGATATTTAATCTAATTAGTTAAACAAAATTGGCAAATTATTGCTGATATATCCCAATTTTTCCTACAATATTCGAGGTAAAAGCCTGATTTATAGTTAAGAGGTCACTTTAGCCCTACCGGAATCTCACAAACCGGTATAGGAACCATTTTATGCTGGTTCATTTTGTTATAACGTATAAAAATTTCAAATACCTCCCGCTCCCTGCCGGTGAAGTCTTCTGCTGATTGGCCCTTATCTTTCATTTTCATGGCCCATTCAAGTTCAGGGTATGAGGCACCAATCTGGTCTTCATCCGTGCGATTATCGCCCCAGAGACCATCAGTTGGAGGAGCAGTCATAATAGGTTCAATAATTCCCAGGTATGCTCCAACTTCATATACTTCAGTCTTAAGGAGGTCGGCTATAGGACTCAGGTCTACACCGCCATCTCCGTATTTTGTATAAAAGCCAATACCAAAGTCTTCCACTTTGTTTCCTGTACCGGCCACCAGATACTTTTTAAGAGCTGCGAAATAATATAAGGTGGTCATTCTCAGGCGGGCCCTGGTATTCGCTAGCGACA
>Ga0316201_10002550_pt1 | contig 12993 bp, 6 predicted proteins | sample CS6wburrow_MG_FD_204516 | JGI IMG/M metagenome (GOLD analysis project Ga0316201, IMG submission 204516) | Coastal sediment microbial communities from Delaware Bay, Delaware, United States - CS-6 worm burrow | ecosystem: Environmental > Aquatic > Marine > Coastal > Sediment | place: USA: Delaware... | reverse complement strand
GCAAGAGCTTGTGCTGGAGCCGGAAAATCCTCGGTGCCGGTACTTAAATTGGAGTACCTGGGCGTGGGGGAGGTAAAGCTCACCCATTCCGGTCCGCCATCCACCAGACGTCCCATGGAAACATCTGTTTCCTGAAGGCCAAAACTCACTGAATCCACAATATGGAAGCCGGTGGAGGGCCTCTCTGAGAGCCGCAGTTTCTCCCCCTCCTTACTGATTTTAAAGGTCGCATGGTTCTCCCCCTGTTCCTCCTGATCATCGAGCCAGACCAGGTAAAAGTCCCCTGCCTGGAGATAGCTCTCGGGAAACCTGTATTTACCGGGAGAACCCATATTGTCACTCAGGAAATAGTCTGCCAGCCAGACCGGTTCCTCACTGGCATTATAGATCTCCGCCCAGTCATCAAACTCTCCAAATTCATCCTTCTTGCCACTCTGATTGGAAGCGACAAACTCATTGATATAGAGAGGTCCGGAAACAAGCGGATAGGAAATAAGCAGGGTCGTATCGGGATAGCGGTTTCCCTGGCCGCCCTGATCTGCGGCTGTAAAATAAAGTTCCACCTCGGAGCTGGCATCCAGGGAAAAGATGGTATCCCGGTAGCTGGAGGCCCCGGAGACAGGATCCGTCACGGTGGGATCGCTCTTCAACCGGGTATTCCAGCTTCCCCCGTCAATCCGGTAGTGAAGGGTGGTCGTGAATCCGGGCTCATCGTCCTCCACCGTCCACTCCAGTTCAACCTGCCCCAAACGAGGGTTAACTCGTACAAAAGAAAAAAGCGGCGCGGCATCCGCATCGATGGCTTCGGCCAGGGCACTGGCACTGCGGGCCACCAGAAACTCCTGAACCCCGTAAGGAACGTGGGAACCCCAGCCAGCCGTCAGAGCGGACTCAAAATCGGCAAAGCTAAATCCCCAGTCACGCGGATAATAGCCATCCACCTCCACAAACGGACTGATCTGCTGTCTCCAGCGCAGCAGTTCGTCATTGAAGGCCGCAGAGGAAACATAAGCAGCCACCCGTTTGAGGTAAAAGGTATACTGCTCCCTGTACTCATCCACTTCCAGAATTTTTTCAAAGAGGGGTCGCAGGCTCAGGTTCCAGTTATAGATGGATCGCGTCGTCCAGTTTACCTCCCTGAAATCGATCCCCACACTGTTCTCCAGGTTATAGGGAATATACTCAAACCTGCCGCTAAGCTGATCCCGGTAGAGAAAGTAGTTGTTTTTATCGCCGCTATACCCGTCCCAGTTCCCCATGATCACATCCACGGCCATGGCCTTCAAAAACTGCTGGACATTGAGCAGGTTCTCCAGGCTTGCTTTCAGGGACGCTCCGCTGTTTTGATCCAGGCGAGTAATCAGGACAGCCAGATCCTCATAATCGTCCCAGTCTTCGTTGGTTCGCAGGGCATAGGCACGCCGGCCCTGGTATTCATATTTATATACCTCCTGGCTGGCGCCCAGGTACACCAGGTCGGCCGGCCACAAATTCCTGTAGAGGTTGCCATCGTTGTTATCAAAGCGGGATTTTACGTAGCGTTCATCTATATGTTCCGTATTCAGATATACTCCGTAAAAGTTATTGTTGATATAGAGCAGCACATGATTGCTTCTCGATGCCGACACTCCCAGGTAACGGAACAGATCCCATCCCAGTTTCGAGCGGATCAGCGAAGGATCGTTGACCTCGGCATTCAGATCCATTTTTTCAATGCCGTACAGGTCTGCCCCGGCATCAATGGAATTAAAGGAGATGCGGAAAGATTTTTTCTCCTTGTTCCGGATGGTATCGCCCCTGAACCTCAGTCCCACATCCAGGGGTCCCACGATGCTGTCACCACGGGTAAAATAAAAAACTGCAAAATACTCCGTATTGCTCTCAGGATCTGCATAAAGACTCTGGAGATTGGATCCTGAAATGCTCAGATCAATCCTGGGCAGCTCCGTATCATCAAATAAAAATCCGTCTTCCGGGTGAATCACCTGGGCATCAGCTTTCTGGCTGGCCGTAAAAAGGGTGAGGAAAAGAACCAGACTCGGAGCAACTCTATTCATCATCATAGATCAAATACTTCTTTCGAATCAACTTATACTGCTCCAGTCCCTTTTCCCAGCTGGCCCTGATACGGGCCTCATCCCATCCTGCTTCTATCTGCTCTCTGAGTTCATCGGTTCCCGCCAGCTTATCCATGTAGGAGGTAAAGAACTCCTCTTTGTGCGGAAAAAGCTCGTAAGCTTCCAGTAAAAATTGAAGGTTCAAACCGGTCCAGCCCTCCTCCGGAAGGTAGGAGCTCAGATCGGCACCATAGCAGCGCTTCCCCTCAAACTTCGGGTTCCTGGCCACACCGGGTATGTTCCTGGGTATGAAACTAAAGTCCCCGGGAAGTTCCGGATGCCCGTAAACTTCAAAGGGTTTATCGGTTCCCCGGCCCTCACTTAACACCGTCCCTTCAAAAAAACAGGTGGAGGCATACAGCAGTACCGCATGATCATTGGGGAGATTGGGAGAAGGCTTTACAGGCAGGGAATATGGCCGGCTGTGCGTATATCCCTCGCAGGGAATCACGGTCACCTCACACCGGGCTCCACGCGCCAGCCATCCCTCTCCGTTTATCATTCCGGAGAGCTCACCAATGGTCAGCCCATAGACCACCGGAATGGGATGCATGCCCACAAAAGATCTGAATGCCGTATCGAGCACGGGTCCATCCACATAAGCCCCGTTGGGATTGGGCCTGTCCAGCAGAAGCAGTGGAATATTGTTCTCTGCACAGGCCTCCATGACATAGTGCAGGGTGGAGATATAGGTATAAAAGCGTGTTCCCACATCCTGCAGGTCGAAAATCAGAAGCTCAATCCCCTGGAGATCTTCCGGCTCCGGCTTATAGTGACTGCCATAAAGGGAGGCTACCGGAATGCCCGTAAGCGGATCGGTCCCATCCTCAATCTGAACCCCGGCTGCCTGGTCGCCCCGGAAGCCATGCTCGGGGGCAAACACTTTTACAATCTGATTCCGTTCAATGCCACTGGCCAGGAGCGTGTCAACCAGATGCTTCCCTCCCACCAGGGAGCTGTGATTGGCCACCAGGGCAATCTGCTTTCCCACTAAAAGAGGGAGATAACGGTTCATTTGTTCTGCTCCGCTTCGCAGCGGATTCTGATCGGCCGAACACCCTGTCCAGGTGGCGGAAAGAATCAGGTAAGATAAGATCAACAATTTTCGCATATCTCAAAAATAGCTAAAAGATGCATACCTTTGCTGAACCGAATTAAGAATCCTTGAATACCGAACTGTTTATCGTACGCCGGATGATCGGCAGCAGGAAAGAGGGACGCAGTTTCTCGCGATCCATCGTGGCAATTGCCATGTTTGGCATTGCACTTAGCCTGGCCGTTATGATTGTAGCCGTGGCTATCGTTACCGGCTTTAAAAAGGAGATCTCCAATAAGGTAACCGGTTTTGGGGCACACATCCAGATTGAGAATATGGATTCGAATCTCTCCTATGAGACCACACCGGTACCCACCGGCCTGGAGAGTGTGTCCAGGATCTCTCAACTGGAAGGGATCAAGAATGTACAGCCCTATGCCATAAAAGCCGGTATCATCAAAACCGGGGAAGAGATCCACGGGGCTGTGCTGAAAGGGATCGATGGCTCTTATGACTGGACTTTCATAGAAAAACACCTGTCTGAAGGGGAGCTGTTCCGGGTAAACGATACGGTACGAAGCAATAAAGTGGTGCTTTCCGGATCCACGGCCAGACTGCTGAATCTTGGGGTGGGTGACCGTTTTACCATGTATTTCATCCAGGATCCTCCCAGAGCCCGGACCTTCACGGTCAGCGGTCTGTACAATACCAGCCTGGAACAGTTTGACCAGCTCTATATCTTTGCCGACATCAAGCAGGTGCAGCGGCTGAATAACTGGACCGAGAGCCAGGTCAGCGGGTATGAGGTCCTGATCCACAAAATGGAGGATCTCCCTGAACTTACCGGCCGGGTCAGGGAACTGGCGGGTTCTGATTTTCTGGAGGATGGCAGCCGCCTGAAGGTGGAGACCATCCTGGACAAAAACTCCCAGATCTTTGACTGGCTGAATCTGCAGGATATGAATGTAGTGGTCCTGGTCATCCTGATGGTGATCGTGGCGGGCTTTAATATGATTTCCGGATTGCTGATCCTGATCCTGGAACGGACCAATATGATTGGTATTCTGAAAGCCCTGGGAACCAACAATGTATCGGTCCGGAAAATCTTCATGTACCAGAGTGGCTACCTGACCCTGGTGGGTTTATTATGGGGAAATCTCTTCGGACTGGGGATCTGCCTGCTGCAAAAATACCTGAACCTGGTGCCTCTCGATCCCAGTTCCTACTACCTGGATACGGTTCCCATCAACCTGAACCTGCTCCATCTGTTTTTGCTTAACCTGGGGACCATGTTGATTACCTTCCTCTTTCTCCTGATCCCATCCAGTATCATTGCCCGGATCTCACCGGATAAGAGCATCCGGTTTAACTAGGCCAAGGTCTGAAATATCAGCAGCTTAAGGCAGGGGAGGATTTTGAGTTAGGGATAAATTTCTTAACTTTCTTGTAGTCAAGCAAAAATACCTATGATCTTTCCCCGGCTGAAATATTACTCCCTGGCCCTGCTTGTACCTGGATTGCTGATCTTCAGTACGCTTTCCGGTGCCCCGGTAGATTCCACCAGCGCAGTTGGGCTTGCGAGAAACTTTTACCTCCGTCACCTGCCAGAGGATTCCTTTTTAAAAGGAAGCAAGGAGTTTAACTTCTCCCTGGCCCACCGGGAATATGGCCAGTGGAAAGATCTGTCCGCTCTGAAAAGTGAATCTGTTTCCTCTCCCCTCTACTATGTCATTAATGTGGGAGAAACAGATGGCTATGTGATTGTTGCGGGTGATGACCGTATTCCGGCCGTCCTCGGGTACTCCTTTTCAGGGTCCTATTCCGCTAATAACCAGCCCCCTGCCTTCCAGGAATGGATGGAAAATTATAAAGATCAAATCTCCTTTATCATCGCAAATGGCCTGGAGGGAAGAGAGGATGCAGCGGAGCTGTGGGATAGCTTTGGAGGCGACTCCATGCCCAGAACTCCCATGGCCGTGGAAGAAGTAAGCCCCTTGATCGAGGCCCACTGGAACCAGGGCTGCTACTACAATTCCTATTGCCCTGACGATACGGAAGGTCCCTGCGATCATGCCCTGGTGGGCTGCGTGGCAGTGGCCATGGCCCAGATCATCCACTACTGGGAACATCCTGCTTATGTGGATCACATACCCGGGTATACCCACAGCGCCTACGGGTGGATAGAGGATATTACTCAGATTAGCTATGACTGGTCCGCCATGAGTAATACCCTTAACAGCTCCAGCACTTCTGCGGAACTGGAAGCGGTGGGAAGTTTTTTATATCATTGCGGAGTGGCCGTGCAGATGAATTACGGACCTGAAGGTTCTTCCGCATATTCCGGCAGGGCCCATTCAGCCTTGCAGAATTTTTTCTCTTTCTCGGACGAATCCCTCTACCTGTCCAAGGACTCCTATTCAAACAGCGAATGGGAAGAGATGCTCCGCACGGAACTGGACCAAAGCAGGCCCGTGTATTACCGGGGAAACAGTGACGAAGGAGGGGGGCATGCATTTATTTGTGACGGATACATGGGTAGCGACTTCTTCCATTTTAACTGGGGGTGGGGAGGAAGTCATGATGGCTATTTTTACCTGGACCCCTTAAATACTGATGCAATCAACTATCATATCAGCCAGTGGGCCATAATGGGCATAATGCCGGACAATGATCCCTGCAATAATGTGATACCCATTGGCGGATGTGGCCCCGGCCATGTCCAGTCCTTTAGCAGTGCATCCGTTAACGGGATCTGGGACCTGAACCTGTGCGGCTTTGAAGCGAATGGCACGGAACAGGTATATTCTTTTGTGGCTCCCGTTAGCGGCACCTATAGTATTGAACTGACCGCCACAGGCGATCAGGTGCTCTATGGATGGAGCACAGCCTGCCATTCAAGCGGATGGAACTGTATTGGCGAACTCGGCTCCCAGCAGGGTAGTTATGGGGCCATGGAGTGGACCGCCGGGGAAAGCTACTACCTCATCCTGAAGGGGCTGGACGAGGTTGGGGAAAGCCACCAGTTTCATATCAACTGCCCGGAGGATACCCCGCCGGACCTTCAGCTGGACTACTATCTGTTTGATGATGACAACAACGGGGAGAGTTCGGGAGACGGGGACGGCCGGATTGAACCCGGAGAAACCATTGAACTGACCTTCTGGATCTTTAACAACGGACCCGGGGATGCCGAAGAGGCAGGGATTCTCCTGGAAAGCACCAATTCTCATATTCAATTTGTGAACCAGGAACTCTACATTGGTCCCATCGCTGCAGGTGACAGCAGAAGTGGTAGCGGAAAGATTAGCTTTTCAGTGCATGAGGATTGTCCGGAAGGAGACATCCTTTTTAATCTGAATGTATATTCGGTGCAGCAGGACCGGGACGAGGAATTTTCCCTGCATATCCATCCGCCTCCGGCAGATCCCTGCGACTACATCCTTCCCATTTCCGGATGTGGTCCCGAGCACAGCCAGTTTTTTACCAGTGAATTCAGCAGAGGCTCCTGGGACCTGACTCTCTGCTCCTATGAGGGAACAGGTCCTGAACGAATTTTCAGCTTTGTGGCACCGGAATCCGGGACTTATAGTATTGAGCTGACTTCTGCCGGCACCCAGGTGCTCTATGGATGGAATACAAGCTGCAGCCCCGAGGCCTGGAACTGTATCGGGAACCTCAGCAACCAGCTGGGAACTTACGGCGGCATGGACTGGATTGCCGGAACCACCTATTATATTCTGCTGAAAGGGCTGCAGCTTGCGACTGAAACACAGCGCTTCCATATCAACTGCCCGGAACCACCCCCTGCGAACCTGCGACTGGACCACTTTGGCATTGACGATGATGATGCCGGGGAGAGCTCCGGAGACGGGGATGGACGGATTGAACCGGGGGAGACCATCGAGCTGCTGCTGAGCCTTTATAACGAGGGACCCGGCAATGCGGAGAATGCCGGGGCCAATCTGGAAAGCAGCCATGCGGATATTCAATTCCTGAACCAGGATATCTTCTTCGGTAATATTCCGGCAGAGGAAAGCCGAAGCGGAACCGAAGCATTTACCTTTACCGTCGGGGAAGATTGCCCGGAAGGAGACCTTGTGTTCAGTCTGAATGCCTATACCGTTCAACAGGACTGGAACGAAGAATTCTCCCTGCATGTGTATCCGCCCCCGGAGGATCCCTGTGAGCATATAATCTCCATAGGCGGATGTGGCTCTGCGCACACCCGGACCTTTAGCAGTGAATCCCGTACCGGTAGCTGGAACCTGAATCTATGCGGCTATGAGGCCTACGGTACGGAACAGGTTTATAGTTTTGTGGCTCCGGAAAGCGGGTTATACAGCATGGAATTGACGGCCGCCGGCGACCCCGTCCTGTATGCCTGGAGCACCAGCTGTAATCCTGATGAGTGGAACTGTATTGGAACCCTGGGCACTCAGCCCGGAAGCTATGGCAATATGGACTGGACCGCCGGCACTACCTATTACATTCTGCTTAAAGGACTGGACCATATGGCTGAAACCCATCAGTTCCACCTCAACTGTCCCGTGCCGGCGGCCTTGCCCCTTCTGGGTATATTCAATCAACAGGTGGATGATGACTTTAATCAAAGCGGTGACAATAACGGGGTACCCGAACCGGGTGAGAGTTTCAGACTTTCCCTCTGGGTGAACAATACGGGAGAGGGAGATGCTCACAATGTATTTGCCGGGCTTTCCACGGACGATCCTTATACCACCATCAGCGATTCGGATGACTTTTTTGGCTTTGTACCGGCAGGAGAATATAAAAAATGTCAGGATGGATTTGTGGTGACGATTTCTGAAGCCTGTCCCGAAAGGGTGATCACCTTTAATCTGGCCATCAGTTCTGAGGAAGGAGTCTGGTTTGACCAGCTTAGCCTTACTGTAATCACGGGTATTTTTTCAACTCCCGCCGGGGAGAGCGGGCTATTGGTATTTCCCAATCCCGCAGAGAATCTGCTCTTCCTGGAAAGTGAAAATTCAATAGAAACACCTCTGAAAATTAGCTTAATGGATAACAATGGGCGGTGTTTGCTTGTTAAAGAACTGGATCGGGTCAGGGCAAAGGAACCCATTGCCGTAGATGTTTCTAACTTCAGCAGCGGTGTCTATTTCCTGAGTGTTACCTACTCAGACAGGAGGATGTATCAAAAAATAATAAAACTGCAGTAGCACGGCCCGCAAACTCTTTATGAACGAGACCGTAAATCCGGAATGGTGGAGAAAAAGCCTGCAGGGCCCCTTACCAGGGGTGAATGCACAGCTAAAAATGGCTCCCACCTTCAGAGGCAGCTTTCCGGACCAGGAGGAGGCCATGCGGGCCGCGGTACTGGCCCTGCTCTATCCTTCCGGGGGCGGTGCCCGCCTGGTATTCATCAAGCGCAATGAATACGATGGCCCACACAGCGCCCAGGTCTCCTTCCCGGGGGGTGCCTGGGAGGAAGGAGATCATTCACTGGAGGAAACCGCTCTTAGGGAGACCCGGGAGGAACTGGGTGTCTCCGGATCCATTGAAATCCTGGGACCTTTAACTCCTCTGCACATTCCGGTCAGTAATTTTATCGTCCATCCCTTTTTAGGATGGTTGCCTGAAGCTCCTTTGTATGATCCAGATCCTTCGGAGGTCCAGTACGTGATTGAAGCAAGTGTCTCAGAATTGCTGAATCCGGTAAACCGCGAATCGGAAACTATCCGGCACCACGGCCGGACCATAGAGGCCCCGTTTTACCGGGTTGGAAAAGAGAAGATCTGGGGGGCTACTGCCATGATGTTGAGCGAATTGCTTCAACTGACTGGGAGACTTTCATCACATCCTGGTTAAGGATGTTCTTATAGTGTTCGTAGCGCTTCATAATATCCCTCACAAAATTGTAGGTCTCTATCCCCCGTGCAAAGCCATGGCGGACCACGGGATCCGAATAGTAATCCGGGTCCGACTTTTTCAGCAGCCACTCATCCACACTTCCAAACCAAAGGTTTGGATCAGATTCATAGCGCTCGGCCAATCTTCTTGCATCCTGGATATGCCCCAGTCCGATATTGTAAGAAGCCAGAACAAATTTAATTCGTTCCTCCGGGTCTGTAATCACTTCATCGAAACGATCGTCCAGCCACTGAATGAAACTGGCCCCTGCCCGGATCTGCTCTTCAGGGGGTGAATCCGGGTTTATTCCGTAACTGCCTGCCGTAATGGGCATCAGCTGCATTAATCCGAAGGCACCTGCCCAGGAGACTGCGTCTGGGTTGAACCTGGACTCCTGGTATATCACGGATGCAAGCAATCGCCAATCCCAGCCAATGCGCTCACTTTCTTTTTTGATGACCTCATCATAGCGGGAAATTTTTCCGCTCCCCAGGGTATAGTATTCACTGTGGATGCTCCTGTAAGAGTGCCTGTTATTGAAGTACTTATGATATAATATAGCATATTCATCGGTCCTTCGGAAGCTGTTGATCCACTGGTTAACCACCTTTAGCAGACTATCGGAACGGGGATGGACCGCCCAGGCCACGTGCTGGGGAAAAGAGATGGCCGTACCCACATCCAGTTCAGGGTAGTAGGTGGCATTGACCAGTCCCACATTCTCATCACAAACCGTATAATCGATCTCTCCCAGTGCTACACGCTGGATAAGCTGTTCCGACTCCATATTAACCTGCTCGATTTGGATCCCTCCACCAATCTCATCGGAAAGGGAGCGTAAGCGGGCTTCATATACCGACCCCCTCTGCACATAAACTGTTTTACCCTCCAGATCCAGCTGGTTTCTGATTAATGCAGATTCTCGCTGCGCGCTGTTCATTTTCTCCCATAGTTCCGGTTTTCTCTGAACCAGCACCTGCCTGGTTTGAAGAAGCGGATCGGTGAAGGCCACTTCCGACTTTCTCTCCGCTGTGACCGTCAGATTCATGGCAATCAGATCCACCTTTCCTTCCCGGAGGTCACTGAAATTCTGATTAAGGTCATTGCTTACACTCACATCAAGAGCCAGATTCATGTGGTTTGCCAGCCTCTGCAACATCTCGTACTGAAAGCCAAGGGCCTGCCCACGGTAGAGGAAGTAGCTGATGGAATTATACTCCGTGACCACCTTTAACTCCCCGTTCAGCCGGATCAACTCCATATGGGTGATCCGGTTCTCCGGTTGCAGCTGTTCGAGATCCCGGAATCTGGACTCACGCCCCTGCCTGCATGATCCCAGGCTAAGCAGCATGGGAGCGAGCATCAGCAGGATCACTGCTCTTATATTCTGTTTCTTAGTCATAGAAGTACCAGATGATCCCCAACCTGAAATGCCGGGGTTTCATGGGATAGGAGTAGGCCGTATAAAAATTGTTGCCTGCAAGGCCAACACCCTGCAGTACGTTGTGATAGGTAGCAAACATCCGGGTCTGTTTTACGCGGAAGGCCAGGAATACATCCAGGAAGGGGTATCCTCCTACATCATACTCATCCTGAAGATGGAAAACTCCGGTGGCCGGCATATAAGCGCTTGCCCGGTACTTGGTGGTGTAATAAAAATCAAATCCCAAATCTGCAACCAGGGCCCCTTTAAAAAACGATTGATGCCAGTAGTTGGACGAATAGAGGGCAGCCAGGGGCAGATGAAGCACTTCCTCTGCGGTGGTGTATTGCACCAGAAGTTTGGTTTCGGAGTTGTACCCCCCCAGTTTAAAATGCCTGGACATATGGGCGGTAAATACCAGCAGGTCCTTATCGTAAAGCCGGGGCAAGGCATCCTCGTCCCAATAAATATAGTTGGATATGTAAGAGGTCCTCAGCCTGATATCTGTATCCTTGTTGTCACTCTGGAGAAATGCTTCTCCCTTGATCCGATACATGGCCGGGAAATCGTTTTCCCACTGAAAAAATGAGGAGGAATACCGGTTGGTAAAATAGTTCGGTCTGGAACTTTCAAGGCTGGCCCGGAGTCCCAGGTCTGTTTTTCCTCCCAGTTCCCTGGAGAAGGTGAAATGCAGCTTGAAATCGTTCTGATTGTACCCCAGCAGATAGTAGGTCCCATCGAGGACCCAGTCCCAGATCCCGGTGGTAGGTCCGGCCAGGTGGAAGCCCAGGCTTATGTCATTAAAATGCTCCATCTGAAAGTCACTGACCACCGTATCCCTGTCCAGGGAATCAATATACAGGGTCTGGGGTGAAAGCATACCAAAGCGCCTGAACTCATGTCCGGCAAATATCCGTGCCGAGATCTTATCATAATCTGAATCACCGAGGATCAACTGAAACACGTTGGAGATCCGATCCTCTGAAGCAGAATCGAGCGCCTCTGAATCCAGATAGTAGTAATTCCTGTACACCGGCGACAGCAGGTCCATGTCCACCTCATCCGTATAATCTTTCAGCTGCCGCTCGATCATCAACTGATGCGAGAGGGCAAGGGTTTTTCCGCTGCTTGTGCTGTTTCCCAGGCTGTCTGTATGTATCTTCCGCTCCAGGAGCTTGTATTTCTGAGTGGTGAACAGGGACAGGTTCCTGTAGTGGGAGTTTGCCTCCTCGAGGTTCACCTCGTATTCATACCATTGATCCTTCACATCCAGCAAGAATGAATCCCTGTTTGCGATCCCTCCATTGTCCCCTGCTTTTACATCGTTATAATAGAAGGTCCCGAAAATGCTGTACCGGTCCCTGGCATGACTCCCGAACAGTCCGACCCGGTTGTTCTTGGTTACCTGGTTCAGGTATAACTCCTTGCTGGAGATTATATTAAATTCTATCCCGAAGTTGGTAAAAGGGGAGGCATTCTGGGTGTGGATCACCTCAATATTATCCTCCTTCCAGTCGTTTCCGGGGATGGTTGAGTAAGAAAGAGAGGTAAAGGGCGTCCTAGTATTGTAGAAGATGGTACGCTCCACGGTTTTAAGGTTTGGTTCCCAGGCTCTTCCAAAAAGGAATTGGGTGGGATCCTGCCTTAACATGAAATCCACATGATTTACCCCATGACCAAGAATCCCAAGCGACTCATAGCTGAAGCCATGTTCAAAGGCCGGATTAAAACGCCGTTGCACCTGGTGCATACTGGTATCCAGCTGGACCTCCTCGAAACGGGTGAAATTGTGCTTCAGCATCCAGGTGTTGATTTTCCTGGTAGTATCAATGACCTGCCCCTCAGCACGAACCGCAAAAGCAAGAACCAAAACTGATATGATATAGAATCTTCTCACCAATGGGTGCAATTGATATGCTAAATTAGCAAAGTATCACAAACAACAGCATATATAAAAAAATCCCGCCCGGAAAACCGAGCGGGATTAAAAAAAGATAGGCAACGACCTACTCTCCCACAATACGCAGTACCATCGGCGCAAATGGGCTTAACTTCTCTGTTCGGAATGGTAAGAGGTGGGTCCCCATTGCAATAGTCACCTAAAGTCTTCAAATAAGATTGACATAAAGGAAGAAGTATCTTTTAAATAGCCTTGAAAAAAGCTCACGGGCAATTAGTACTGCTCAGCTATGACGTTACCGCCTTTACACCTGCAGCCTATCAACGTTATCGTCTTTAACGGCCCTTAAGGGATATCTCATCTTGAGGCAGGCTTCGCGCTTAGATGCTTTCAGCGCTTATCCCTTCCAGACGTAGCTACCCTGCAATGCAGCTGGCGCCACAACAGGTACACTAGAGGTCTGTCCAACACGGTCCTCTCGTACTAGTGTCAGGTCCTCTCAAATCTCCTACGCCCACGACAGATAGGGACCGAACTGTCTCACGACGTTCTGAACCCAGCTCGCGTGCCACTTTAATGGGCGAACAGCCCAACCCTTGGGACCTTCTCCAGCCCCAGGATGTGACGAGCC
>Ga0316201_10002549_pt1 | contig 12997 bp, 7 predicted proteins | sample CS6wburrow_MG_FD_204516 | JGI IMG/M metagenome (GOLD analysis project Ga0316201, IMG submission 204516) | Coastal sediment microbial communities from Delaware Bay, Delaware, United States - CS-6 worm burrow | ecosystem: Environmental > Aquatic > Marine > Coastal > Sediment | place: USA: Delaware... | reverse complement strand
CGTCATCTTCTGCCACAATGAAATACCCGCGCGCGGGTCGTAGCCGGTGCGGGCCGCCAACTCCAGACCCATCCGGTCCGCTTCGCTTTCGTCCGCGCGGCTGAACTTCGTCGCCACCAGCGCCTGATAGCCAGCTGCGGCGACTCGCGCCGAGGAATCGCCGACGCCGAGGATGGCCGCGCCGACCGAGATCGCACCCTGGGCGACCATGGCCTGGGACATTTGCTCACGAACGTGTTCGCGCAGAGCGTGGGCGATCTCGTGTCCCAGTATGTTTGCCAATTCCGCGTCGCTCAATTCCAGTTTTGTAATGATGCCGGAGTACACCATGATCCTGCCGCCGGGCATGCAAAACGCGTTGAGCTCGTCGCTGGTGATCACGTTGACCTCCCAATTCCAGCTCGGCGCGTCCGGGCGGAATACGCCGGTGTTTGCCTGCAGGCGACTGGAAATGGCGCGCACGCGGGCGAGCATGGCGCGATCCTGGTTTAGCGTGCCCTCCTTGGCGGCTTTCTGCTTGATTTCGGTATAGCTCTGCGCCGCCATCTGGTCGAGTTGCTCCGATGAGATCAGGAGCAGTTGCGAGCGATCGGCGCCCACCGCACCGCCGGCGGTCGTGGTGGCGCAGCCGTTGATTAGAAGCAGACCGAATGTGGTCAGCGTGGCAAAAAATACGCTGCGTGGTGTTCTCAAAGTCCCATCCTCCACGTCGCCCAGGGTGACGCGCTTCAAAATAAAGAGGTTAATTGTGCCGTATCGGGGTTGGCTATGGCCACAAGAGTACGCGCGAACTTGACGCAGGCGTGCCGTGGCAGGCACTTTTGCGGTATCAGAGGCGCCGCGCCTGGAGCAACTGGGTATCGGTGTCGAGTTATCCACAGATAGGTAAACCGTCCCCCTTATGGCGACTATTGTTGACAGTTCGGTTGCGCGTTTTCGGCGTCGCCTGCATGCGACGCCGGAACTGGCCGAGCGTGAGACGCACACCGCCAGCGCCGTGTGCGAGCGGCTCGCGGCGTGCGCGCCCAGTGCGCTTTTGCGCGGTCTCGGCGCCATGGGAACCGGGGTCTGTGCGGTTTTCGACGGCAAACAGCCCGGCCCCACGATCCTGTTGCGCGCCGAACTCGATGCGCTGCCAATCCAGGAGGCCAATGACTTCGCGCACCGCTCGAGCGTAAAAGGCGTTTCGCACAAGTGCGGCCACGATGGCCATATGGCAACGCTGATCGCCGTGGCCGAGCAACTCGCGGCGGAGCCGATCCAACGCGGCTCGGTGTACCTGCTCTTCCAGCCGGCTGAGGAGACGGGTACCGGTGCGTTGGCGGTACTTGCCGATGCGCGCTTCCAGGCCTTGCCGCCGCCGGATCTGGTGTTCGGTTGTCACAACATTCCGAAATTTCCGTTCGGCCAGGTGATCGTCCGCGCGGGCCTGTTCGCGCAGGCCTCGAGCGGATTTCGTATCGCGCTGACCGGCACCACCTCCCACGCCAGCTACCCGGAGCACGGCCTTAATCCATCGGCGGCGCTGACGCGCATCGTCGATGCGGTCAATTGCATCGACAAAACGCTGGCCGATGAGGTCGAGGCGCCGGTCCTGGGCACGGTCACCTACGCGCAGCTCGGCGCGCACAACGCTGGCATGAATTTCGGCACGACGCCGGGGCAGGCCCTCGTTACGGGCGTGCTGCGTGCCCACACGACCGGCGACCTCGACCGGCTGTGCGACCGCCTGACCCGGATGGCCACCGAATCCGCCGCTGAAGATGGCCTCGGCCGCAACATCTCGTGGCACGAGCGCTTCGCCGCCACCAATTCCTGCGCCGCCGGCGTCGAGCTGATCCAGCGCGCCGCCGGTGAATCCGGTCTGGATGTGCATCACCTGGATCAGCCGTTCCGCTGGTCGGAGGATTTCGGCTATTTCACCGACCGCTACCGCGGCGCCTTCTTCGGCCTCGGAGCCGGTCTCGACCAGCCACAGCTGCACGACGAGGCCTACGATTTTCCCGACGCGCTCATCGACGTGGGCGCGCGTCTTTATCGCGCCATGATCGACCTGCACCTCGCCCCGGCGGCCGCCAGCGCCGAACGCTAGAGCGGCGCCGGCCGTCGTGGCCATCCTTGTTAATAAATCGCTACACTACGGGTCTTTCAACTATCGGAAGTCTCCTATGGCCGGCAGCCTGTTCCTGCTCCTTGACGATATCGCCACTGTGCTCGACGACGTGGCCGCCATGACCAAGATCGCGGCCAAGAAAACGGCCGGCGTACTTGGCGACGATCTTGCCCTGAACGCGGAACAGGTGTCCGGTGTGAAGGCCAGCCGCGAGCTGCCCGTCGTGTGGGCGGTGTTCAAGGGGTCGGCGCTCAACAAGCTGATGCTGGTGCCGGCGGCGGTCTTCATCAGCGCGATCGCGCCGTGGGCGATTACGCCGCTGCTCATGCTCGGCGGCACGTATTTGTGCTTCGAGGGCGCCGAGAAGATCCTGCACAAGCTGCTCCATCCGGTCGATGCACAGGCGGCCGAGGCCGAGCTGCGCGAGGCTCTGAAGAAGCCCGAGGTTGACCTGCGCACGATTGAGCGGAAAAAAATCAAGGGCGCGATTCGAACCGATTTCATTCTGTCGGCCGAAATCATCGTCATCTCACTGGGGACCGTCGCCGGCCAGAGCTTTGTCGTGCGTTTCGCGGTGCTGGCCGCGATTGCCGCGATCATGACAATCGGGGTTTACGGCCTGGTCGCCGGTATCGTCAAGCTCGACGACGGCGGGCTGGCCCTGACAAAAATGAACCACGGCTTTGTTCGCAGACTGGGTCGCGGCATCCTGATCTTCGCGCCATGGCTTATGCGATTCCTGTCGATTGCCGGCACGGCCGCGATGTTTCTCGTTGGCGGCGGCATCGTGGCGCACGGCATCCCCGCGCTGCACCACTGGCAGGAGAGCCTGAAGCACGCCCTGGCCGCGCCGTGGTCGTCCGTGGTGTCCCTGCTGTATGTCGCGGTCGTCGGTATTGTGCTCGGGCTGGTCGTTGTGGGTGTCGTTGAGATTGGCAAACGAATTGCGTCCGGGCGTAGCCAGTCGTCGCACTAGTTTTCCCGATCGATTGGCCGCTTGGACCGGCCATAAAAAAGGGCCCGCCGAAGCGGGCCCAATGGATGTCGATGGCATGAACGACGTCCGGTCGTTCAGTGCGTCGACGGGAGAGTCTAGGGTGCGAAGTTACGCAACACGATGGCCTCTGACCTGCGGATCGCGCCGCCGCGGGCGCCGCTGCCGCGATCACCGTTGGTGAACAGGAGCAAGCCGTGTTCGGTGGAGTTGCCACTGAATGCACCGTTGTCCGTCACATCAATGCTGCCCGACGACAGCCCTTCGATGTCTTCCGCGGTCACGCTGTAGCGCTCCGTACCCGGCGTGATGGCCAGGCCTTCAATGAGGTCGCCGGGTCCACCGAAGTAGAAGTCCTGTGCAAACACGGTGGCGTCGACCGTTGTCGTGCCCAGGTCCTCGATGCTCATGCCAAGTTGTTCCGCGCAAGCATACAGCACGGTGTTGCCAGTATTCGTCGCATGTTCGGCGAAGAAGAACAAAGTGGTGTCTTCCGTTTGCGTGTCATACACGAAGGTGCCCTGGCGCCCGTCGCTGATGCTGGTAAACGAAAGATCGCGGTTGAGGACGATGTAGTCCTCGGTACCGTCGCGATCAATGTCGAGGCCGACCTGGTGGCTGACCGGCAGCAGGTGCGTCTGGCGCTCCCAGGTGTTAATCGCGAATGCCCAGATGAACGATTCGTTGTCTGAGCACGCACCCGCAGGTACCGGAACGGTTGTCACCCCGACGGCGCGGATGTCCGGCGTTGGCGCTTGGGTGCCCGCGTCGCCGGATGGGATGTTGCGGCTAAGAGCGATCAGAGAGTATGCGTCGATCTGCGCCGTGCCCACGCCGTCGTTGATCAGCGCGATGCTCTGCTGCGGCTCGGCGGACAGGCGATTTGGCTGCGCCCGGATTGCGGCCGCCTTGCGCGGCAGTACGTGCCAGGGCAGGTGGATCTGCTGCTCGCCGTTGTCCAGCGTCAGGTAGCCGTCGTACTCGTTGATCGTGAGCACGTTCGGATTGGCGCCGTTGGACCCGGAGTTCATGAAGTTGCCCGGTAACTTCGAGCCGTCGATCGTGAGGGTCAGCTCAAACTGGACCGACTCGCCGGCCGGCACCGTCACCGACGACGAGCTGACGCTGGGCGTGATGGCGCCCGTGGCCGCATCGTCATCGAAACGGAATGACGGCGTGATGGTCCAGGTGGTTTCTTCGTCGGCGACGCTCAGCACATTGACCTGTTTGCTCATGGTCGTTGTGTCAGCCACGTCGACAAAACCGAAGCTCAGTGCACCCTGCAGCGCGTCGGCATCCCAGGCGATGGCGTCGGCCGCAATGGCGCGATCGACCCGCACTTCACCGCCGCCAATCCGGCTGACCGGTGCTTTACCGACGAACGGGTCGGTTGCGATGTCTTCTTCCGCCGTGTTGATCAGCAGTGCCTTGAGCACGGGCACCGGGATGTCGACACCGCGATCTGCGAAGGCGTCGATCGCCAGCGCCGCGGCGCCCGAGACCATCGGCGCGGCGCCGGAGGTGCCGCCGAACACGCGCGTGCCGTCACCGGTGCCCACGAGAGCGGAAACAGAAGCCCCCGGTGCGCCGATTTCCGGCTTGAGTTGGTTGTCGAAGTTGCGCGGACCGCGCGATGACGAGCTGACCATGCTCTGGACCAACGGCAGTACATTGCCGGGATCGGCAATGCTGGTGTCGTCGCCGGCGTCGATGGACGCGCGCATCGCGTCCGCATCGGCCTGGCTGATCATGAAGCCGGGAATGGTGATCGGGCCGCCGGGATCGGCGAAGCCGCCGCTGAACGGCGCGCCGGGCGCGACCAGGCCGATAATGCCGACGAGGCCGCCGGCGTTGCCGACGTTGAAGATCTTGGTCGTGAAACTGCAGGCGCCGCGATCGACGAGCACCGTCTTGCCGGCTAGCGATCCGTCGGCGAAAGCAGCGCAGCCGTTCAGGTTGCCGCCCGCGCCGTCGGCGTATTGAATCGGCGCTTCGATCACGGACTCCAGCGTTGCTGACCAGGACTGGAACACGGCCGTGTAGTCTTCGCCGCCAACCGTCAGAAGCTGCAGCGCGGCGGAGGGCACCTGCGTCTGGGCCACTGACAACGCGGTTGCGGCCGCGGCGGGCGTGCCTGTGATGTAGGGCTTGTCCGAGCCGTTGCCGGCCGAGGCGACCGTCAGCACACCGATGGCGCTGGCATTTTCAACGGCCAGGGCCAGGTCGTCGTCAAACGGCTGACCGTAACTCGAGCCCAGCGACATGTTGATGATGTCGACGTGATCGTCGGTCGAGCCGTCGCCGTTGGGGTCGACCGCGTAGTCCATGCCCTGGATCAGCGCGATGCCGGAGCAGGAGCTTGAGATCGCGGAGCAAACCTTGACGGCGTACAGGTCGGCGCCCGGCGCCACGCCCAGCGCACCGGCGGTGATGTCGGCCACATTCGTGCCGTGGCCCTGGTAGTCGATCGGGTCCGGATCGGGCGACAGCGCTCGGTTTGGCCACCCTTCACCGACAAAATCGTAGCCCTCGACGACCTTCGCCGTGGGAAACAGGCCGTCGCGTGTCTTGCTCAGTCGGTCGATTGCGTTGGGGCCGTGTGCGGCCTCGTACGCGGCGACCGTGCCCGGTCCGCCAAACGCCTCGTGCGTGTAGTCGATGCCGCTGTCGAGGATGGCTATGCTCACGCCGCTGCCGTCAAAGCCCATGTTCTGCACGGCCGTGCCGCCAATGTAGGGTACGGTGTCGGACAGATCGAGCTGGTAGTCGCCCACGGGGGTGACACTAGCCACGGCACGATCTGCGGCCAGCGTTTTGATCGCCGACGCGTCCACTTCCATGAACACGGCATTGAGTACGAGCTGCGTGCGTGCGATGACTCGCATGCCCTGTGCGCGCCCCGCATGGCGTGCAATAAACCGGTCCTGGGCGTCCATACGCAGCGCACGCAGGTTCTGCGAGCGCAGGCCCGTCGTCTGTACGGTCGAGTCGTCGCGCAGTCGCACCGAGACCGTCTGCAGGCCGGTGGCGTTGCGTAACGACTCATGCACGCCGCCGGTCCGCTTGAAGCCCGTTGCGTTAAAAGTCTGCGGTGTTTCCAGCCGCAGATTGGCGACCTTGTCCGCCAGGTCGGCCGCCATTGCCGCGGATGTACCGCCCAGCAACATGCCGCCGGCCAGCGCGACAAATGCGCCGCGTCGTAAATGACTACTCATCAGAATCCCCTCCATAAAAAAACTGTTCCATTATGATTTTGTTGGACCGGAAAAATGCGTGCTCCTTGAACTCATTAAGTGTAGAAGAGCAAACGCGGGCCAGCTACCTTGCGCGCGATTTTAAGACCAATTCAGCGCCGGTTGCGGTGCAGCACCCATTGCATGACCGGTTGTGGCTCAGTTGCGCCTCGCGGGCGTAGCACGCTTGAGCCTAAGAGTTTCGTCGGGGTAGTCCTTACCGGATTCACGAGTCGCAATGGCCTGACGGGGCGTTGCGACCTGCGCGTCTCACCCAACCTTCGGTCTTGCGCTGGCTATACTTGTTGAATAACCGGGTCTGTGGGAGCAGTGCGTGATGGAACTTGGAGCGTTTTCAGTGAGCCTTGCGGTCAAGGATATTGCGGCATCCCGCGATTTCTATGCGAAATTCGGATTCAAGCCCTGTGGTGGCAATATCGAACACAACTGGCTGATTCTCAGGAATGGCGCTCACGTCATCGGGCTCTTCCAGGGCATGTTTGAGCGAAACATACTGACGTTCAATCCCGGGTGGGACAGCGATGCCAATGCGCTGGATTCGTTCACCGATGTGCGCGAGTTGCAGCGGAGCCTGAAGGCGCAGGGTGTGCGTCTGACCAGTGAGGCCGACGAAGCGACGACCGGGCCGGCGAGCTTCGCCACCGTGGATCCCGATGGCAACCCTGTCCTCGTCGATCAACATGTCTAGTGGCACTGGTCCAAAAAACCGGTTTAGTCGGAGGATGACTGGAGGTAGTACCAGGCGCACCACGCCGCCCGCGCTTCACTGCACGCGGGGATGTCGATGAGCGTGTCATCCTCGCGTTGCAGGGAGTAGCCGCCTTTGTCGCGAGCGATGAGGCGATAGCCGCGCTTCGTTTCGGTCATCAGCTCATTAAAACTGCTGATGTCCGTGACGGCATGTAACTCCCGCGTTCGGTGCAACGCGGCCGCGCGTTCCATGGACGGGCCAAGCTCCGCTTCGATTTTCTCGCGCAGCGCGCGGAAGCGGCTCTCGGTCGCCTCGTCGTAAAGCGGATCCTGGCGATCGAACAGGTCGAACTCGATCTGCGCCCAGTCGTCCGGACCGAGCGTGCGCTCGGCCAGTGGGAAGAACTCCAGTTCCTCGGAGTACATGTGCTGGCGATAGTGCTCGACGAAGTAGTTCGCCTCCTCCGCGAAGCGCTTGCCCAGCCGTGTCGCGTCGTGCCGCGCGTCTTTGACCAGTTTCGCAAACGATTGGGCGATCTCGGCAATAAACTCGTGGTCTTCGAATAATTGCTCGAGACCGGCGGCGGCCTTCGGGTCGCGCGCCTGCAGATGCCGCAGCACGCTGTCTTCGACCGGATGGTGGCAAAGTTCGGGGTAGCCGAGAAAATAGTCGGCGATGTCGCCGAGCACTTCGAGGTCGCATTCTGGCCCCAGCTCCACCTGCTGTTCGATCAGTCCCAGCAGTCGGTTGGCGTGGCGGTGTTCAAGTTGTAGCAGCAAGATCGTGTCGGACATGATAGTGGCGGGCCCGGTTGTTGTTGATTGGGTCTAGCTTATCGCGTTGGGCCGTTGGCTTCATGTGCCGGGCGCCGCATTATGTTGCAGGCAAAGAAAAAGCCCCGCATTGCAGGGCTTTTTCTCGTGCGCGGCGGGCCGCGCCGCCGTGCTGACGGCGACTAGTGGTCGCTGTCGTCCTCGAGCACGTCGATCACCAAAGTGCGCACGCGCGCGGTGCCGATGCCAAAGCCTTCAGCGAACGCGTCGACGCTGAAGATCGCATTCAGCGCGTCGGCTGCTGCAATGTTCAGCGTCAACTCGACGCCGTCCAGGCGCAAGATGCCGAAGTAGCCAACGGTCGGGCCTTCCGTCAGGCCCAGGTTGAACAGCGGTACGCGGCCAACCACGTCGCCATTCACTACAACCATGCCGGTGAGCACGGGCACGGTGGTCGTGTCGATGACGAAGTTGAACAGGTCAACCGTGGTGCCGCCGGCGCTGAGCGAGATGCCGCCCTTGTGAAAGATGTCACCGGCGAGCGTGTCGAGATCCAGCGCACCGGCCGGGATCGGGAAGCGCACCAGGCCGCGACGAATCCGCGTCGGGCCGATCAGGTCCAGGTCGACGCCCAGCGACGCCAGCGCGCCGGTGAAACCGTCGCTCAGTGCGACACCGGTGTTGCCGCCGGCGACACGACCGGTGGGACCTGCATTGGCGGAAACGGCACCGAGGCTGAGCAGAAGGGCGATGGACAGAATGAATTTACGCATACGAGTTCTCCCAAAAACGATAAAAATTTGCCGTGTATTGATTTTGCAACGCCCCGTCGGGGCGCGTACGGCTTCATCAAACGAGGTCGCAGGTTATATCGACAGGAGCGCGAAAATCACCGGGCAGTCTGCCCGCCCAGGTCATTTCTGACGTGACGCACGCCACGGCTTGGGAGAAAAAATGCTGTGAAAAAAAGGGCTTAGGCCAAGAGGCCGCAGATTTCCGTAAACCAGTACAGATACAACAAGTTACGGATGCGCCGTCGCAAGCGGGCCGCGCCGGGCCATCGCGCGCAGTAGTCCGCGCCGGTCAGTTCAGGGCAGGGGGACAGTTTACTTGTCTGTGGATAAAAAGACGGCGGGCAAAAGCCCGCCGTCTCATCATCCCGACTAGGTCGGAATCGCCTGCGCGTTAGTTGTTGCCGCCGAAACGGTAATCAGCCGACAGGAAGTAACGACGTCCGAGGATGTCGTAGGTCGACGGATCGGTGTTCGACTGCTGGTAGGACGGATAGAGGATCGGCTCTTCGTCGAAGATGTTCGTGATCCCCGCTCGCACCTGGAGTCCAGCCAACTTGTCGCTGTCGAACGTGTACTGGAAGGTTGCGTCGAAGTAATCCATCGTGTCGAGGGTGTACTCCGGGAAGTCCGTGTCGGTCATCTCGCCGATGTGACGCCAGCGGGCATCGATATCGAAGCCGCCAAACGAGTAACCGGCACTGAACGTCCACTTCCATTCCGGCAGAGCATCGAAGCTGAAGCCGGCCGTACCCGCGAAGTCCTCAAGCGGTTCACCGGCGATCTGCGCCTGCTCCCAGCTCGCCAGGTAGGTCGAGATCCACTTCAGGTTCACCGTGCCTGGGCCGACGTCCACGCCGTAGTCGATCTGCAGGTCGATACCCGAGATTTCCAGCACGGAGACGTTGGTTGACACTTCCAGCGCGTCAATAATTTCGCCGGTGCCGACGTCACGCTGGAAGAAGTTGCAGTAGAAGTTGTTGGCGCTGAAGTTCGCGTTGAACTCCGGGCTGAAACAACGCTGGATGGCCGTGTCGGCGTCGATGGAACCAACCGCATCTTCGATCTCGATCTGGTAGTAATCCAGCGAGGCCTGCAGGTTGGCGAAGATGCCATCGTAGGGCGACTGGAACACCACACCAAGGGTGAAGGTATCCGCACTCTCTTCATCCAGGTTCGGGTTGCCACCGGCCAGGCCCTGGACCTGCGAGTTGGCAAAGTTGAACGATGGAAGAACGCCAGCCGGGATGCCCTGGGCCGTGCACAGCGCGGCGGCCTGGGTCGAGTCCACGGCGCCGAGGACTTCACCGTCAGGATCGTTGAAGTCATTGGAGCACGGATCGCCGAGCGTGACCGACGGGAAGTTGATCGTCGCCGGGCTGAACAGCTCGCTGATGTTCGGTGCACGAACCGCGCGCTGATAACCGCCGCGGAACGACACCGCGTCGTTGACGTTCCAGATCGACTCCGCCTTGTAGGAGCTGATGCCGCCCACCGTCGAGTGATCCGCGTAGCGATAGCCGACCGTCACGTCGAGCAGCTGTGCCCACGTTGCGTCTGACACCAGCGGGACGTTGGCTTCCATGTACAGTTCGCGCGAGTGCGTCTTGCCGCGGGTGACGTCGTCGGCGTTGAAGCCCACGATGTCCACGCGCGTGGAGCCGGTCACCGGATCGGTGCTGCGGGCCGTCAGCGATGCGTCGGGCAGTGACGCAAACTCATCGCTCTTGTACAACGCACCCACGGCCACCTGGGCCGAGCCTGCGCTCATCTCATACACGGGACCGGTGAGGTTGAATTCAGCAACCCGCTGGCGGATCTGCGTGTAGTTCTGCGCCGAGCGCGTGTAAGTCGCCGCACACTCGGGTGAGATCGAGCCGATGCCAAACGGTGTCAGGCCACCGCAGGCCGCCGCCCCGTTATCTGCCGCCAGCGAGATGGCTTCGAAGCCGCTGCGCGACACGTTGCCAAGCTGCGATTCGTTCAGGTCGACGTTGCCCCAGGACAGGTAGCTGTCCCAGTTCCAGTCCTCGATGTATTTGAACTCGCCGTTGGCGCCGACCATCATCTGGATGACGTCGTAATCGTTGGCCGACACACGCGGACCTGATTCGAGCATGCGCTTGCGGATGCGGATCGGCTGGTCCGGATCGGCACGCGAGGCCAGCAGCGTCTGCAGCGCCGTGTTGCCAGCGATCTGCGGGTTATCGATGTTCACGTACAGCGACGTGGCCGGCGTCGGCGCCAGCGCCTGGTCGGCCGTGTAGTTGGCCCACAGCACCTGGGCGAACATCTCGGTCGTGTCGTTGATTTCATAGCCCGTGCGGCCGAAGAACGCGGTGCGCTCCAGCGGCAGCTGCAGGTAGTTCGGCGGCGCGTAGTTGTAGGTGTACGACGCCGGGTTCAACGGTTGCAGCGGCTCGTTGGCATCGCCCGTGAAGTTGATCACCGGGGATACATCGAACAAAGAGCCGTCGGGGTTGAAACCGAAAGAGCTGCCGTTGGTGGCACTGCCGGCCACGTAGTTTGGATCCAGCCCGCCGAAGTAGGCATCGACCGCCGCCTGCGAGGGCAGGTTGGAGGTCAGCTGGTCCCAGCGACCCTGACGGATCGTGCTCGAACCGAGCGGCTGGAAGGCGGTGCCGTCCCAACCCAACGAGGTGTTGGAGAAGTCGCGATCGCCCTGCAGCACGTCGCCGCGATCGGAGCGCGAGAGGGTGCCGAACGCGTAGCCGCGGCCCTCGGAGAACTCCAGTCCGCCGGTGACGCCAAAGGTGTACTCGGTGCCGTCGCCTTCGCTGGTCTCACCCCAGCTGCCGTTGAATTCCAGGCCCTCGAAATTGCGCGTCTTGAAGTTCACGACGCCGGCGATGGCGTCCGAGCCGTACACGGCGGACGCGCCGCCGGTGATGATCTCGACGTTTTCAATAATTGAGGCCGGGATCAGGTTGAGGTCGACCACGCCGGTCGCGTTCGACGGCGTGATGCGACGCCCGTCCATCAGCACGAGCGTGCGGGTGGTGCCGAGGCCGCGCAGGGCGACGTTGGCCTGACCGCCGTTCGACGGGTTGTTCGAAGTGCTGGTGATCGACGGCACAAACTGCGGCAGTGTGTTGAGCACGGCCTCGACGGTCGGTGCGCCGGTCTGCTTGAACAGCTCCTTATCGACGGTGGAGATTGGGCTGGCAGCCTGGTAATCCTGGCGGACAATACGACTACCGGTGACGGTGACTTCTTCAACATCTGCCTCATCCTGGGCAGCGGCGATTGGCGCCACCCCGACGGCAGATGCTGCGCCGGCGATCAGTGCGAGACGGATCGCCTGCCGAAGCGTTATGTTTTCAGGTTTCATATGTGCTTCCCCTGTATTCAGCACGTTTAAACGACATAACGCCGGACGGTGTGCGGGCAGAAACCCGCCACGGCGTTTTCCCTAAAAAGGCACGGTACCCCGCTATTGTTGTGCGAAAGCGACAATATGCTGGGCCGCGCCAATTCATCACTTACTATCAAACATAACACAAGATTTATGATGTGGAAGCACCCAGATGGAAAATGCCGTTGCTTAAAAACAACGATATTTTAGAATGAGTCTCGCGAGTTGGCGCGGAGGCAGGGCCTGCAATCAGGCTTGTTGTTCGGGAACAACGTCAAATGGGGCGGTCATGCGGCTTTCATCGCCGAGGATTGGTGTCGTGCCATGCCACATATAGGACGGAAAAAGCACCAACAAGCCGGCCGAGGGCTGCACGATCTTCTCGGCCGTCGCCCCGGGAACGGGGAAGCGCGGCTCGCCAAACTGGATCCAGCCGTGGCGGGCAGCCGGGTCGCGTGTCTCGGCCGGGACCTGGACGTAATAGGCGGAGCTGATCCAGCCTTCGGGGTGGACGTGGTTGACGTGATAGCCACCGCGTCGCAGGTGCACGGACCACGCCCCCTGGATTTTGCTGCGGCCGTGATTGCGCGCCGTCAGCGGGTGGCCGGCGGCGTTGCCGATGTGCCGGCGGTAGGCCTCGATCGGCTCCAGCAATGCTTGCAGATAGGCCCGGATCACCGGATCGGAATCGGCCAGCAGGCTCACCGGGGTCTGGGTCCCGTGGCGCAGGCTCTGGTCCAGCGGCGCGATGCGAAAGTGGTTGCGAGCGCTCAGCACCGCGGCCAGGTCGCGGTTGAAGGTGTCGAGGTCTGACCAGCCCGGCGGCGTTGGCAAGGTGTAGGCGCGCACGAACCGGTCGTAATCGTACAGTTCCTCGTATAAAGGATCGCCCAGTAACCTGGCCGCCGTTGCCTCACACGCGATGTGCCACTGATCGTTTGGCGCCGTGCGACGGGCCGCGCGAATCAGCGGCATGGCTTCATCGGCCCGGCCCAGCGACAGCAG
>Ga0316201_10002548_pt1 | contig 12997 bp, 10 predicted proteins | sample CS6wburrow_MG_FD_204516 | JGI IMG/M metagenome (GOLD analysis project Ga0316201, IMG submission 204516) | Coastal sediment microbial communities from Delaware Bay, Delaware, United States - CS-6 worm burrow | ecosystem: Environmental > Aquatic > Marine > Coastal > Sediment | place: USA... | reverse complement strand
ATGCTGCTCGGATTCCTGATGCAGATGTCGTTTAACGCACTGATCTTCGGTGGCCAGGTCATGGCCTACAGCATGGGCCTGGGATTTGCCAACATGATGGATCCGGCCAACGGCGTACAGGTGCCGGTTGTCGCCCAGTTCTGGCTGATCCTGGCCATGCTCGCATTCGTCATGATGAACGGGCACCTGGTATTGATTGCCGCGGTCGTCGACACCTTTACCGTGCTGCCGGTCGCGACCGATGGACTGACGCGCGCCGGTATCTGGGGTCTGCTTGGCTGGGCATCGCGCATGTTTGCTGCCGGCCTGCTGATGGCAATGCCGGTCATCGTTGCACTGTTGCTGATCAACATCGGTATGGGCGTGGTTGCGCGCGCCGCACCGCAATTGAATATTTTCGCCGTCGGTTTCCCGATCACGCTGATGATGGGTTTTGCCCTGATCTGGGTGACGCTGCCGCAGGTCATGGCGAACTTTGCCGGCCTGGTCGGCGAGACGTTCGAGCGCTCGGCGACCATCCTGGGTACGAGGTAGACAGCGATGGCCGAGAATCAGGACGGGCAGGAAAAGTCACAGGAACCGACAGCCAAACGGCTCAACGAGGCCCGCAAGAAAGGCCAGGTCGCACGCTCGCGTGAACTCAACACCATGGCCATCACGATCCTCGGACTGATTTCGATGATCGCGCTTGGTCCGCGCTTTGCCAGTGGCTTCCACACGCTGTTCGAGGCGCAGTTCGTCCTCAAGCGCAGCGATATCTTCGATACCAACTCCATGATGGCGCACCTGGCGACGGCGATCGGCGATGCCCTGCTGATGCTGCTGCCGTTTTTCGGCGTCATGATCGTGGTTGCGATTCTGTCGTCGGTCGCGCTGGGCGGTTTCAATGTGAGCTTTGAGGCGATGCAGCCGAAGCTGTCGAAGATGGACCCGATCAAAGGCTTCAAGCGTATCTTCTCGGCCAAGGGCCTGATGGAGCTGGTCAAGTCGCTGGCAAAGTTTCTGCTCGTCGGTGCTGCAACCATACTTGTACTGCAGAGTCTCTCGGACGAGCTGCTGGGGCTCAGTGACCTGGATATCAAGCAGTCGATCGGCAAGGGCATGACCATGGTCGCGTGGTCGGCGGTGTTGCTCGCATCGACGCTGATACTGATGGCGCTGATCGATGTGCCATTTCAGCTGTGGCAACACAAGAAAGAGCTGAAGATGACCCAGCAAGAGGTGCGCGACGAACTCAAGGAGACCGAGGGGCGTCCCGAGGTCAAAGGGCGTATTCGGCAGATGCAGCGCGAAATTGCGCAGCGGCGCATGATGCAGGAGGTGCCGAACGCCGATGTCGTCGTGACCAACCCGACACACTACGCGGTCGCGCTGCGCTACGACCCGGACAAGATGGCCGCGCCAATCGTCGTCGCCATGGGTAAGGACCTGGTCGCAGCCAACATCCGTGAAGTTGCCGAGGCAAACACCGTGCCGCTGGTCGAGGCGCCGGTGCTTGCCCGTGCCATCTATTTCAACGGCGACCTCAACCAGCCGATCCCGGCGGCCCTGTTCCTCGCCGTCGCGCAACTGCTGGCCTATGTATTCCAGCTGCGCGCCTGGAACGACCAGGGCGGCGATATCCCGACACCGCCGCAGGACTATCCGGTGCCCGAGGACTTGCAGCATGACTGAGCGTGATTGCCCGAACCCACTCAAGGGAGCTCGCTGATGGAAGCGGTACTCGGTGCGTTCCGCCAGGTGGGCGCTCGCGGTATGGGTGCGCCGATCATCATATTGATGCTGCTGGCAATGATCGTGTTGCCCCTGCCGCCGTTCCTGCTCGATCTGTTCTTTACGTTCAACATCGCACTGTCGCTGGTGGTGCTGCTGGTGACCGTGTATGCCCTGCGGCCTCTGGATTTTGCGATGTTTCCGTCGATGCTGTTGATCGCAACATTGTTGCGGCTGGCCCTGAACGTCGCATCGACGCGCGTGGTACTGCTCGAGGGTCACCAGGGCGGCGACGCTGCCGGCAAGGTTATCGAGGCATTCGGTGAGTTCGTGATCGGCGGCAACTACGCCGTTGGTCTTGTCGTGTTCGCAATCCTGGTGATCATCAATTTCGTCGTCGTGACCAAGGGCGCCGGGCGCGTGTCGGAGGTGTCCGCGCGGTTCACGCTGGATGCCATGCCCGGCAAGCAGATGGCGATCGACGCCGATCTGAATTCAGGACTGATCGATCAGGACGAGGCGCGCACGCGCCGCGATGAGGTCTCCCGCGAGGCGGACTTCTACGGGGCCATGGACGGTGCGTCGAAGTTCGTTCGCGGCGATGCGGTTGCCGGCATCCTCATATTGATGATCAATATCATCGGCGGTCTGGCGATCGGCATGGGGCAGCACGATCTGGACTTCGGCACCGCGATGCGCTTCTACGCGTTGTTGACCATCGGTGACGGCCTGGTCGCGCAGCTGCCCTCGCTGTTGCTGTCCACGTCTGCGGCCATTCTGGTGACGCGGGTATCGGCCTCCGAAGACCTCGGCAACCAGGTGTCGACGCAACTGCTCAACAATCCGCGCGCGCTGGCGATCACGGCAGCGATCCTGGTCATGCTGGGCCTGATCCCGGGCATGCCGAACCTGGTGTTCCTGCTGCTCGGCGGCGCGGTCGGCGGCCTCGCCTACATGATCGCCAAGCGCAAGCAGCGGCCGCAGGTGCCGGTCGAGGCCGAGGTGGAGGCGCCGGTGGCGTCGGTTGAAGGCGTCAGCGATTCGCGCGAACTCACCTGGCAGGATGTACAGCCGGTCGACGTCATTGGCCTGGAGGTCGGCTACCGCCTGATCCCGCTGGTCGATCGTGAGCAGGGCGGTCAGCTGATGAACCGCATCAAGGGCGTGCGCCGCAAGCTGTCGCAGGAACTCGGCTTCCTGGTGCAGTCGGTACATATTCGCGACAACCTCGATCTGTCGCCGAACGCCTATCGAATCACATTGAATGGTGTGCCGGTCGGTGAATCCGAGGTCTTCGTCGATCGAGAGATGGCGATCAATCCGGGCAAAGTCTTTGGTGAACTCAAAGGGCTTCCCGGGGAGGACCCCGCGTTCGGCCTGGAGGCGATCTGGATCGAGGCCGGGCAGCGTGACCAGGCGCAGACGATGGGTTACACGGTCGTCGATGCGAGTACCGTGGTCGCCACGCACCTCAGTGAGCTGCTGCAGACCCATGCCCATGAACTGCTCGGCCACGACGAAGTTCAGCAACTGCTCGACAACCTGGAACAGCAGGCGCCGAAACTGGTTGAAGACCTGGTGCCCAAGCTGCTGTCGCTGGCCGTGATACTCCGCGTGTTGCAGAACCTGCTGCAGGAAGGCGTGCCGATTCGCGATATGCGCACGATCGCCGAAACGCTCGCCGAGCAGGCGACCAAGTCGCAGGACGCGGCCTCGCTGACCGCCGCCGTGCGCGTTGCGCTGTCACGCTCGATTGTGCAGCAGGTGGTCGGGCCTGCCGGCGAGATTCCGGTCATCGTGCTCGAGCCCGGCCTCGAGCGCCTGCTGCAACAGACGTTGGCAAACAGTGGTGATGATGGTGCGGGTGTCGAACCGGGCATGCTGGAGCAGTTGCAGACGGCGTTGCAGAACACGGCGCATCAACAGGAAGTCAGCGGCCAGGAAGGTGTGCTGCTGGTGGCGGCAGGTATACGGCCGTGGATGGCCAAGTTTGCACGTCACAGTGTCCCGGGCCTGCGTGTGCTTTCCTACAACGAGATCCCCGACAATCGCCAGATCAAGGTGATCAGCACCATTGGTCGCAACGAGCAGGAAGCCTGATCGCGCGCGGCCAGCCGTCGAAACAGACGACCTTGCCTACCCCGCAGGCACGCCCGGTTGTCAGCCCACGGATGCTTGTTTTCAAGCGGGTGAATCGGCCGGGCCGCTCAGCCTGTCTGGTCGACAGACGGCATAAGTCGCCGGTTGGCCGACGCCAAAAACCACGTTTGTCAGAAACCCGTCGCACTGAAAACTCTTGACGCTCTCCGCGAGTTGCCGCGAAGCGTTAACTAAGTCACGGAAAAATATAAAAAAATTAAAAACGCAATTGCGCCGGCGATATTGGAACGCGTCTTGCAAAAGTCCCCTGTGAGTAAGGGATCAGGCGTTTCGGTATGACTGCAGACACAAGGGCCAACGTAGCAATCAGCATGTCTGCTGATGGCGTCCGCCCGACCTCTGACGACCGTCACACGATCCCGGCAGCAATTGAGGATTGCCGGCGATGAAAATCAAGCGTTTCGTGGCGCAGGACATGCGACAGGCACTGCGCATGGTCCGCGAGGCCCTCGGCGAGGACGCCGTCATCATGTCCAACAAGACGGTTGAAGGGGGTGTCGAACTCACCGCAGCCGTCGATCTGGTGGAAGACGACCCCGCAGACACGATCGATCAGCGGATTCCGCAGACGGCTGCAGCCCCCGTCAAGCCGCGTACCGCCGCCGCACGCTTGCCTGTACAGAACGATGATGCGCTGGAAGAGATGCGTCGCGAGATGCAGAACCTGCGTCGTTGGATGCAGGCCGAGCTCAGTGGGCTGAGCTGGTACGACCTTGGTCAGCGCGCGCCACATTCACAAGAGTTGTTCGGTCGTCTGATGGCACTGGGCCTGGATGCCGAGCTGGCCCGCCGGCTGTCCGAGCGGGTGGGCGACATCGAAGATATCGAAAAGGCCTGGAACAAGGCGTTGTACCTGTTCGCGTCCGAAGTACCGGTGCGCGATGCAGACCTGCTCGATGAGGGCGGCGTGGTGGCGCTGGTTGGTCCGACCGGTGTTGGTAAGACGACCACCATTGCCAAGATGGCCGCGCGTTTCGCGTTGCGCCACGGTCACCGTAGTGTCGGCCTGATCACGACCGACAGTTTCCGGATCGGCGCGCGTGACCAACTTCAGACCTATGCGCGGATTCTCAACGTACCCGTACGTACCGCTACCACAGCGGAAGAGATGGACACGGCGCTCAATGCGCTGGCAGATCGTCGACTGGTGTTGATCGATACCGCCGGCATGGCGGCAGCACACGAACGAGTTGCCGATCAACGCGAGACGCTGAGCGCGGCAGGCCGCAGTCTGACCACATTGCTGACGCTGGCGGCGACGACCGAAGCGGCAGCCGTGCAGCGTGCCTTACGCCTGTTTGCGGATTTCAGACCCGATGCCTGCGTTGTTACCAAGGTTGATGAAGCGGCGAGTCTCGGTGGTCTGCTGTGCGCACTGACACAGGCCGGCCTGCCCGCGTGCTTTATCACCGACGGTCAACGAGTACCCGAAGATCTACAGGCCGCGCGAGCTCATCCACTGGTGACGAAGGCCGCGCAGCTGCTTGCGGAGAACCCGGTTGGCCTCGATGCGGCCTACATGGCCCTGGCCCTTGGAGGAGCAAACATCAATGCTAACGTCTGAGAGTCGCATCGATCAGGCTAGCGGGCTGCGGGAGATGGTCAACCCGCGACCGGTACGCGCCGTTGCCGTCACCGGCGGCAAGGGCGGCGTCGGCAAGACCAATGTCTCTGTAAACCTCGGCGTCGCCGCCGCGGAGATGGGTCAGAAGGTCATGTTGCTGGACGCCGATCTCGGCCTTGCGAATATTGATGTCGTTCTCGGCGTGCATCCCAAGTTCGACCTGTCGCACGTCATGCGTGGCGAGTGCAGTCTCGAAGAGGCTATCGTCGAAGGGCCTGCCGGACTCAAGGTGGTACCGGGAGCGTCCGGCGTTCAGGCGCTCGCCGATCTGAGCCCCGCCGAACACACGGGATTGATCCGCGCGTTCAGTGAACTGGCCGGCGACACCGAGCTCCTGATTGTCGATACCGCGGCTGGCATCTCCGACACCGTGCTGAGTTTTTCGCGCGCGTCACACGAGATCATCGTCGTGGTGTGCGACGAGCCCGCGTCGATCACCGATGCCTACGCCATTATCAAGCTGCTGAACCGTGACTACGGTCATCAGCGCTTCCGAATTCTCGCGAACATGGTACGCAGTGCCCAGGAAGGGCGTGAACTTTTCAACAAGATGTGTCGCGTCACCGATCGTTACCTCGATGTGACTCTTGGCTTCATGGGTGCCGTTCCTTACGACGACAGTCTGCGCAAAGCGGTACGCGCGCAGCGTCCCGTCGTGCAGGCCTACCCACGCAGCAGGGTCGCACAAGCATTCCGCAATCTGGCGAAGAAGATCGATACATGGCCTCAGCCAGGCGGCGCAAACGGACAGGTGCAGTTTTTTGTTGAGCGCCTGATCAAGTATTCCAGTGACTATGGGGAGATGGTGCTGTGAGCAATCTTGCAACCTACGATTCTGTGCAGCAACAGAGTTTTGACGACTTGGTGACCCGGCATGCGCCGTTGGTTAAACGTATTGCCTATCATCTGATGAACCGACTGCCGCCATCCGTGCAGGCGGAAGATCTGATTCAGGCCGGCATGATAGGCCTGATCGAGGCGAGTAGAAATTACGACCCGAGCCAGGGGGCGAGTTTCGAAACCTATGCAGGTATTCGTATTCGCGGGTCGATGCTCGACGAGATCCGGCGTTCTGACTGGACGCCGCGTTCGGTGCATCGCAAGGCACGCATGGTCGCTGAAGCCATGCGTACCATCGAGAATGCCGAGGGGCGCGATGCACGCGACGTTGAAGTGGCCGAGTCACTCGGCATGTCGATCGACGACTATCACCAGGTTCTGCAGGATGCCTCGGGGGCTCGAATCTTCAGCTATGAAGAGTTGTCTGAAGTCGGCGAAGTGGTTCCGCAGGAAGGCAGCTCTGCACGCCCGCGCAACCTGCTCGAGGAAGGGCCCTCGCGCGGTCTCGAAAAGAGCCATTTTCGCGAGTCCCTCGGCGATGCGATCGCCAGCCTGCCCGAGCGTGAGCGTTTGGTTATTGCGCTGTATTACGACGAGGAACTGAACCTCCGGGAGATCGGCCAGGTACTTGGCGTCAGCGAATCACGAGTCTGCCAGATTCACAGTCAGGCGGCACTCCGCCTCCGCTCGCGTCTTTCTGACTGGCTTGCAGAAGAAGACTATTGATCTGCGAAAAAACAAGAAAGAAACCCCTTCGGTTTTTCCACTGGGTGCCGATACCCCGGTTTACATGAATACACCGGGTCGCACGGCGATCCTTGTCTAACGTTCGGAGGTCGTTTTGGACAAGAACATGAAAATCCTCATCGTGGATGACTTCTCCACAATGCGCCGGATTATCAAAAACCTGCTGCGAGATCTCGGATTCACCAACACGCAAGAAGCGGACGATGGAGTGACCGCTTTGCCCCTGCTTCAGTGCGGCAACTTCGATTTTCTTGTCACCGACTGGAACATGCCCGGGATGCAGGGTATCGACCTGCTCAAGGCGATACGTTCCGACGACAGGCTTAGAGAGCTGCCAGTGTTGATGGTGACCGCCGAGTCGAAACGCGATCAGATCGTGGAGGCCGCGCAGGCCGGCGTGAACGGCTACGTCGTCAAGCCATTTACCGCGGGCACACTGGAAGAAAAGATCAACAAGATCTTCGAACGCGTGGCGGCTTGACACGGGATGGAATCCGCAATGGCAAACAACCCCGGGCAGGACGAAGATAAACTGCAGCTGGCCAAATCACTGGTAGGTCACCTGGAGGCTGGCGACGAAGACGGCGCGGTTTCGGTGATCGCCGCACTTGCCGGCATCCGCGACAGCGTGCTGTTTCAAGAGATCGGGCGTCTGACGCGCGAATTGCACGACTCGATCAACGGTTTCGTCCTCGATTCTCAACTGGCGGATATCGCGCAGACCGAAATGCCGAATGCGGCGGAAAGGTTGCGTTACGTGATCACGACAACGGAACAGGCGGCCAACACGACGCTGGGCGCCGTCGAAGACAGCCTGCCACTGGCCGACTCACTGCGCAACGACGCCCGGCACCTGGGCGAGCGCTGGGCCAAGTTCAATTCGCGGCAGCTGACCGTCGATGATTTTCGTGAGCTGAGTGGCGAACTCTCCCAGTTTCTCGACGTGACCCAGGCGAATACCGAGGAACTGCATCACAAGCTGTCCGAGGTATTGATAGCACAGGGTTATCAAGACATTACCGGTCAGGTGATTCGGAGGGTCATCGAACTGGTCAACGATGTTGAGGGCAAGTTGGTGGAATTGGTGCGTCTGTCAGGCAACCGTGGCAAGGCTGTGAAAACCGCCGCGCCGGGCGACAAGGATACCGGGGCGCATGGGCCGGCCGTGCCGGGTGTGGACAAGGGCGATATCGTCAACGGCCAGGATGACGTCGACGACCTGCTTTCCAGTCTGGGGTTTTGAGCGATGAGTCTCGATGCAGATGATGAGATCCTTCAGGACTTCCTGGTAGAGGCTTCTGAAATTATCGAGTTGCTCGGCGAGCAACTCGTCGATCTTGAGCAGAGTCCGGACGACAGCGAACTGCTGAATGCCATCTTCCGTGGCTTTCACACCGTAAAGGGTGGGGCAGGGTTTCTTGCGATCACGCCACTGGTAGACACCTGTCACCGTGCCGAGGATGTCTTCAACGTGCTTCGTCAGGGGCAGCGTAAAGTAACGCCGCAGCTGATGGATACGATTCTGCAGGCGCTCGATGTCGTCAACGAGCATATGGATACGATCCGTGACGGCGAGATGCCGGAGCCGGCCGATCCAGAGTTGCTGGCCAATCTTGAAGCACTTGCACAGCCGGGCGATGCGGATCCGTCGGTCGAAGCCATGGTGCCGGCCGCCGAGCCGGCCGACGTTGTGGCGGCCGTCGCGGAGGACGCTGCCGCCGCTAAGGCGCCGACCGAAGAGGCAACGGCGCCGGGTGGCGACGATATCACTGATTCTGAATTTGAAGCCCTGCTCGACGAACTGCATGGCAAGGGCAGGTTCAATCCCGCCGCGGGAGCGGCGGGTGGTGCCGACAAGTCATCGGTGACCGGCCCGGACGAAATCAGCGACGACGAATTCGAGTCGTTGCTGGACGACCTGCACGGGAAGGGCAAACACGGTGGCGTGCCGGATGGGAAGGCGGGCAACGCTGCCAGCCCGTCGGGCAGCGATGGAATAACCGATGACGAATTTGAATCACTGCTCGACGAATTGCACGGCAAGGGCAAATTCAGCGCCGGCAAGTCGGCCGCGAAGGCATCGGGTGAACAGACCGCGGCATCGGCCAATGCGGGACCTGCGGCAGAACCAGGGCCCAAGTCCCCTGAGCCGGCTACCCAGTCGGCGACCAAATCCGCGGCAAAGCCCGCGGAGAAGCCGACCAGCGCCCCCGTAAAAGCCACGACCAGTGCGGCGACGGAACAAACACGCAGCGTCGCAAGAGCGACTCAGAATGAAACCACCGTGCGCGTAGATACACAGCGCCTCGACGACATCATGAACATGGTGGGCGAACTGGTTCTGGTGCGCAATCGTCTGTCGACACTGAAAACGACGATGGCCGACGAAGAACTCGCCAACGCGGTCGGCAATCTGGATGTGGTCACCGCCGACCTGCAGCTGTCGGTCATGAAGACCCGCATGCAGCCGGTGAAAAAGGTATTTGGCCGTTTTCCACGCGTCGTGCGCGACCTCGCACGCAACCTCAGGAAAGAGGTCGATCTGGTCCTGCACGGCGAAGATACGGACCTCGACAAAAACCTGGTCGAGGCCCTCGCGGATCCGCTCGTGCACCTGGTGCGCAACGCCGTTGATCACGGTATCGAGTCGCCGGAGGATCGCGAGGCCGTCGGCAAGCCGCGGCGCGGCAGGGTTGTGCTCTCGGCAGCGCAGGAAGGCGATCACATCCTTTTGTCGATCGAGGACGACGGCAAAGGCATGAATGCCGACGCATTGCGCCGCAAGGCGGTAGAGAAAGGCATGATGGACGAAGACGCGGCCGCGCGTCTGGAAGACAAGGATTGCTACAACCTGATTTTCGCGCCGGGCTTCTCGACCAAGGCCGAGATCTCCGACGTATCCGGCCGAGGTGTCGGCATGGACGTGGTCAAGACCCGTATCGCGCAGATGAACGGCACGGTCGAGATCGATTCCATCGAAGGAACAGGCAGCAAGATCACGATCAAGCTGCCGCTGACGCTGGCTATTCTACCGACCCTGATGGTGATTCTCGGCCAGCAGCCGTTTGCCCTGCCGCTATCCAGCGTTGTCGAGATCTTCAATCTCGATCTGACGCGTACCAACACGGTAGACGGGCAGTTGACGATTCGGGTCAGGGATCGTGCTCTGCCACTGTTCTATCTGCGCAACTGGCTGGTGACGGCCGCGGGCGCGGTGGTCCGGACCGATGACGAGCACCAGGGGCACGTTGTGGTCGTCAACGTCGGCGGCATTCAGGTCGGACTGGTCGTGGATTTTCTGGTTGGTCAGGAAGAAGTGGTTATCAAGCCGCTCGGTGCTTTGCTGCAGGGACTGGACGGGATGGCGGGCGCGACGATCACTGGCGACGGCAAGATCGCGCTAATCCTCGACGTACCCGGGTTGATGCGCAAGTACGCGCGACGTTACTGACGGCGATTCGGTGGAGGGCGGCACTGCGTCGACGCAGTCGTGGATAACAGATGCAAGATAGGATCCGCGTACTGATCGTCGACGACTCTGCATTTTTCCGTAAACGGATCAGAGAAGAGCTCGAACGGGACGGCCAGATTCTCGTGGCCGGTGAGGCCAGTAACGGACGCGAAGCTGTCGCGATGTCGCGGATTCTGAAGCCCGACGTGATCACCATGGATGTCGCAATGCCGGAGATGGATGGCATTGCAGCCGTGCGCGAGATCATGCGTTCCAAACCGACGGATATCCTGATGTTGTCGTCGCTGACCAGGGATGGTGCGCGTGCGACGCTGGATGCGCTGGAGGCCGGCGCGGTCGATTTCTTGCCCAAGCAGGGAGTCTACTCTGTCGACAGCCCGGCCTGCCATACCTTGAGCGGTCGTGTCGTCGGCATCGCGCGCAGGCAACGGACAGCTCGCTTGCCACCTGCAGCGCCGGCCGCCAGGCAGATCAACCATTCTCAGGCGAAAATAACGAGGCCCGCTCATCGTCCCGGCGGCTTGAAACTCGTGGTCATCGGTGCCTCCACCGGCGGTCCGGTGGCGATCCAGCGCGTGTTGTCGGCGCTACCGGCAGATTATCGGTACCCTGTGTTGGTAGCGGTGCACATGCCGGCCGAGTTCACGGCGACCTTTGCCGAGCGGCTCGACGCAATGTGTGGCGTGAACGTGGGTCTGGCATCCGACGGTGCGGCGCTGGTCGCGGGTAGTGCGCTGATTGCCCCGGGCGGGCAGCAGACGCTGGTCGAGCAGCGCAACGGACGACTGCGTGTTTGTCTCAAGCCCGGTGGTGAACAACTCTACAAACCGAGTGTCGATGTGGTGTTCGGATCTGCAGCGCGGGCGCTGGAGGGTGCGGTCCAGGCGGTCGTATTGACGGGCATGGGCGCGGACGGCACCGAAGGCGCGCGCCTGTTGAAAGAGAAGGGCGCATCCGTGTGGAGCCAGGATCAGGCCAGCTCGGTCGTGTACGGCATGCCGCTGTCGGTGTTCAAGGCCGGGCATACGGATCGCGTACTGCCGTTGGATGAGATCGGTTCGGCGCTCGCAGGGTTGGCGTAGCGATATGGATATCCTGAGCTTCCTGGGCGTCGCTATCGCGTTTGCCGCCATCCTCGGGGGCAACTGGCTCGAGGGTGGGCATCTGGACACGCTCGCCAACGGCCCTGCCTTGATTATTGTGCTCGGTGGCACGATCGGCGCCGCCTTGCTGCAGACGCCGTTGGCGACGTTCCTGCGCAGCATGCGTATGCTGGGCATGGTCTTCATACCACCGAAACGTGCGCTTGACGCGACCATCGAGAAGCTCGTCGAATGGAGCAAGGTCGCGCGCAAGGATGGTTTGCTCGGTCTGGAGCGCGCCGCGGTCGAAGAGAGTGATCTGTTCGTGCGCAAGGGAATGCAGCTGCTCGTCGATGGCAATGAGCCCGACGAGATTCGACACGCACTCGAGGTCGAACTCGACAGTCGCGAGCGATTCGACCTGCAGGCCAGCAAGGTGCTCGAGGGCATGGGCGGTTACGCGCCGACCATCGGCATTATCGGCGCGGTCATGGGCTTGATCCACGTCATGCAGAACCTTTCCGATCCGTCAAAACTCGGCAGTGGTATCGCGACGGCGTTCGTCGCGACCATCTACGGCGTCGGTCTCGCCAACCTGTTTCTGTTGCCAATGGCCGGCAAGCTGAAGGCCTACGTGATGCAGGAAAGCCACTATCGCGAGTTGGTTATCGAGGGTTTGGTAGCGATTTCAGAAGGTGAGAACCCGCGCCAGATCGAGACGCGTCTGCAGGGTTTCCTACGTTGAGGTAGTGCATGGCCAGACGTCGTCGACATGAAGAGGAGCCCGAGAACCACGAACGCTGGTTGGTTTCCTATGCGGACTTCATAACCCTGCTGTTTGCTTTCTTTGTCGTGATGTATGCCGTCTCGTCGGTTAACGAGGGCAAGTACCGCGTGCTGTCAGAGACGTTGAATGCGGTATTCACCGTGTCGGCAAGAAGCGATAAACCGATTCAGGTCGGCGAGCCCCCGCGCGACGTATTGGTGTTGCAGGATGGGCCGGTCTCACCGCACCAGACCAATCTGGACCCCGGCGGCAAGGCCGAGGGTGGGGACAATGCAGACGGCGGCAACAGCGAGGCCGAAGCGGAAAATAAAGACAAGAACGCCGAAAGCGGCGAAACGGCCGGGCGCTTCAACAAAGACGGCGCAACACTGCGTGCCGCCGATGAAATCATGATCTCACTGGAAGACTACATCGACCAGGACCTGGTCAAGGTCACGCAGTCTGAGGGCCGGGTGGAGATCGAAATGAAAGAGCGCATGCTGTTCGGTTCGGGCGATGCACGCCTGTCTCCGGATGCATTGCGCGCCTTGCGTGATCTTGCAAAAACGCTGAAGCGGATCCCCAGCCATCTG
>Ga0316201_10002547_pt1 | contig 13000 bp, 9 predicted proteins | sample CS6wburrow_MG_FD_204516 | JGI IMG/M metagenome (GOLD analysis project Ga0316201, IMG submission 204516) | Coastal sediment microbial communities from Delaware Bay, Delaware, United States - CS-6 worm burrow | ecosystem: Environmental > Aquatic > Marine > Coastal > Sediment | place: USA: Delaware... | reverse complement strand
CACCCACTGGATAAATATAGAAGTCTGCTAACCAATTAGCTAGCAATATCATATTCGCAGAAAAGACTGGTTTTATGTCAAGAAGTGCCGTAATTGGCTTTATCTTGTCTATTGCAATTTCAGATTCGTTTGATGTATCTATAACCACGCCAACTAATTGCTTGTTACCGAAAGGAACCAACACCCTACAGCCTACTTTGTAGTTACCTAATGTATTCGTTTCGACCGAATACTCAAAAGTTCTATGCAACGGCACAGGCAATACCACTTGCACAAAAGAAAGCGATGATTGTTTAACTAAGGCATGATTATTCGACGACATTTCTATTCAAAAAAACCTAATTAAAAGCGCCTATTGATATTAGCACTGCATTGGAAAATGTGGGTACATAAATTAGCATATATTGCCATGAGTAAATACCACTCTTAAGAGCAAAATTACTAATGCTTTATTATGATGTATTGCAAACTTAGCTCAGATATTATTATTTGGCTGAACTTACCTTTGGCAAAAGAAAATGCTTGCTCACTGGCTACTATTTGTATAACATTCGCCCTCCAAAATTCCGAGTGCAGTGTGTCTGTTCTCACTTTTAATTAACATCGCTTGGTGTGCAACTTCGGGTTGTATAGCGAGGCGGCCTAAAATTTATAGGTATCCCATGAAAGCTGATATTCATCCTAAGTATGAAGTAATGACCGCAACTTGTTCTTGTGGCAACGTAATAAAAGTTCGCTCTACATTAGGTAAAGACATGAATTTGGACGTATGTTCTGCTTGTCACCCGTTTTATACTGGTAAGCAACGTAATGTTGACACCGGTGGCCGTGTAGATCGCTTCAAGAAGCGTTTTGGCGCTATCAGTAAGAAATAAAAACGTAGATTCTGGAACGTTTTACAAAAACCGCATTGTTAATGCGGTTTTTTTATATCAATTTTTAGGTAAGCATTATCGTTTTATCTTTTGCTAATTATGGTATTGTGACTTTAATCACATTTTGAATACTATTTGTTAGCAATACCCTCTGTTAAGGATCTAAACTGAGATGTCTGATTTTCGCCAACGTGCACTTGATTACCATGCCTTTCCTAAACCCGGAAAAATTAGCGTTGAAGTCACAACGCCCACCGCTACAGTAGACGATTTAGCCCTTGCCTATAGTCCTGGTGTAGCAGAGCCAGTGCGCGAAATAGCCGCCGACCCAAATGAAGCTTATCGCTATACTGCTAAAGGTAATTTGGTCGCAGTAATTACCAATGGCACGGCTATATTGGGCTTAGGTAACTTGGGCCCGCTAGCGTCAAAACCTGTCATGGAAGGCAAAGCACTTTTGTTTAAACGCTTTGCGGGCATCGATTCAATCGACATTGAAGTAAAACATCGCACAACTGAAGAATTTATCAACACCGTAGCAAATATTGCCGACACTTTTGGTGGTATAAATTTAGAAGATATTAAAGCACCTGAATGTTTCGAGATTGAACAAGAGCTTATTAAACGCTGTAAAATTCCTATTTTCCACGACGACCAACATGGCACCGCTATAGTAACCGCTGCGGGCATGTTAAATGCGCTTGAAATTCAAGGTAAAGACATTAAGGAAGTAAAAATAGTCTGTTTAGGCGCGGGCGCAGCGGCCGTTGCCTGTATGGAATTGCTAATAAAATGCGGTGCGCAACGCGAAAAAATCTATATGTTAGATAGGCAAGGCATTATTCATACTCGCCGAGAAAGCTTAACCGAACATAAGGCATTATTCGCCAACAACACAGATAAACGCACACTTGAAGACGCTATGGAAGACGCAGATGTATTTTTAGGCGTTTCTGGCCCTAACTTATTGTCACCAGAAGCTTTAGCGCTAATGGCACCGAACCCAATTGTATTTGCTTGTTCAAACCCCGATCCAGAAATAAAACCTGAACTTGCTCACGAAGTTCGCCAAGACTTGATTATGGCTACCGGCCGATCTGACTATCCAAACCAAGTGAACAATGTACTTTGCTTTCCATTTATATTCCGTGGAGCATTAGACGTACGTGCTTCGCAAATAAATGATGAAATGAAAGTCGCCGCGGTTGAAGCTATTCGCAGCGTATCTAAAATGCCTGTGCCCGATGAAGTTCTTAAGGCCAGTAACGTAAAGTCACTTACTTTTGGTAAAGACTATATTATTCCTAAACCTATGGATCCTCGTTTGTGTAAAACGATAGCGACAGCCGTTGCTAAAGCCGCAATAGCGTCGGGTGTGGCACATATTGAAACACTACCAGATGATTATTTGAGCGACTTCTAATTATGTCAATTCAAGCGAAAGCATCACCTATCTAGCCGCCTGTAGGAAGCTTCAATCGCTATTGTAAACATGGCTTACTTGCCTTTCTTGACTTAGATGATTGCGAGTGCTTTCATTTTTTCATAGTAAGGCAAAACTTCCTCCACTACATCTAACTGACTCTGCGACAGTTTCAATTCAGCGTCTTTAGGCTCTCCAAACCCGCTAGAGGCTTCTACACTATGATACCAATGGCTCGCCCATACTCCATCGCTGTCTCTTTTGCCGGTTGGCCAACGAAGCATGCTACAGTCAAATTCTACACCTAGAGATTCGCAAAGTACTCGCAGTATTCGTTCTGGGTCTTTTAGTACCGAGGGCGAATCTACCACCGGCATTTGTTGCCCTGTTATTTTTCCAATTTCTACAAACAACTCATATTGCCGTTTTATACCAATATCTTCGACGCTACACTCTCCTCTACTATTGGTGTATGAATTAACCACATAAGCAGGATCACGAATTAGAAAACAATGTTGCATATTCTTGGTCCATTCTAAATCGCACCCTGGTAGCATATGATGGGTCATATGCTTTTGATATTGAAGTGGAGTATCACATTTAGCTTTACTCATATTAGTTGCTACCGTTGCAAAATCTGCTGGCTGACTATGTAATATCTGTGAAAGCATAGGGTGCGGGCTTTTAGTTTGTGTAAGGTAATAAGCATAGAAAGGCTCATCCACCACACTGCAATCGGCTCTATTCTCCCAACTTCTCATCATAGCGGTAGATATATTGCGTGGTCCCGACCACATAGCAATGCGTGTTGTCATATAAAGTCTCTGATTGTGTAATTAGGCACTATTATTTAGGCACTGCTATTTTTATGGTCTTGTTCAATTAATTTAATATACAACTGTTCAAGACGCTTAGTCATACTATGAGAGCCCGAGCCAATTTTTCGGCCGTCGACTTGTGAAACCGGCGTTAGTCCTGCAAAAGTGCCGGTAATAAATGCCTCGTCTGCGCCATATACCTCAGACAATGAGAAATTCTTTTCAAACACAGGCACATTATTCGCTTTGCAGGTATCAATAACATTTCTTCGCGTAATGCCGTCTAAGCAAAAATCACCACTGGATGTCCAGACTTCGCCTCTGCGCACTATAAAGAAATGTGTCGAGTTACAAGTAGCCACAAAGCCATGCGGGTCAAGCATCAGTGCTTCGTCGGCATGTGCCTTAGCCGCTTGAATACAGGCAAAAATACAATTGAGCTTTGAATGCGTGTTTAGCTTAGGATCCTGTACATCGGGATAGCCGCGCCTAACGTGAGATGTAAATAAACTTACCCCATCACCTTCTGATAAACCAAGGGCTTGTTTGAACTCGGCAATAATAACAATAGTGGCCGCTGATATGGTCACTCGCGGGTCTTGATATGGCGTTGCTTTTTCACCACGCGTTACCATAAGGCGAATGTGCACACCGTCCCTCATTTTATTAGCTTTGCAAGTTGCATAAATTCGCTGCACTAATTCACTGGGAGACAAGCCAATATCCATATCGAGCGCTTTAGCACCATCGTATAATCGCCTCATGTGCATATTAATAAAGGCTAAATGCCCCTTGTGTAAACGAATGCCTTCCCAAACGCCATCACCTAAAATAAAGCCACTATCAAATACCGATATTTTAGCCTCACTACGCGGGAACAACTCGCCGTTAATATTAATGAGTATGCTTTGGTTACGTGGGTCGTCGTGGTATTGATGCGTGCCTTTTGTCATTTTATTTTTCTTATTTTGAATTCAAAGAAAGTGTACTGCCGAAAGTCGTTTAATATCTCTATTCCAACTTACCGACTACCTTAGTCAAATTTATGCTTAATTGGAATGTTTTAGTGTTATCAAATGTATTTTGCCTTATTATTCTTATGCTTGAAATTGCCACTTAACCCGAGCTTAACTTATTCTATAGGACAAGATTGTGCACAAACTATTTTATTACACACTGGCATTTTGTGTGTTGGCATCAAATACAGATTTAGTGAGAGCCGCCGCTTATTATTTTTCGGGTAGCGCAAGCGCCGAACAAGCACTAGCATTTATGCAGTCTAATGGTTTTGTAGAAAAATTCTATATGCTAGTGGGTAACGCATTTAATTATGCCAGCGTATTTTTGTGCTGGATTATTTTCAAAAAACGAGAATATATCCCTAAATTTTGTAGCTTGTGGGTGGGCTTAACTGCCAGTGCACTTTACTTTTTCACATCAACTTGGGACTTATGGATGCCTATTGCACAAGGCGCAAACATGAGCGATGACTTTGCCATGGGCTTTCTTAAAATAACTTTATATGCGAATATCATTGGCTTGATCAGCTGTATGCTAGGTTTGGCCATTGGTAATCAGATACAAAAAAAGGAGCAATAGAGCTCCTTTCTTGCATGCAAAGAATGAGTTAAGCGGCCTGCTCGCTTTCAGTTTTTTCTTTTTCAACGGGTGCTGAGTTCATTAGTAAATAGTCAAAAGTTGCCAAAGCTGCTTTTGAGCCTTCACCCATTGCCACTACAATTTGTTTATAAGGAACTGTAGTAACGTCACCGCAAGCAAAAATCCCTTGCTCACTAGTAGCCCCTTTTTCATTGATAATAACTTCACCATGCTTGGTTAAATCAACAATACCCTTTACTACGGCAGAGTTTGGTACTAAGCCAATTTGCACAAATATACCCTGCAAAGCTTGTTGATGAACAACATTGGTAGCCCGGTCTGTATATTCAATTGCCGTCACTTTACCATTTTCTGCGATTACCCGATTGGTAGCGGCATTTTTAACGATAGTAATGTTGTCGCGTTTATGAAGTTGATTAATTAGCACTTGATCAGCTTTTAACTCTGGTAAAAACTCATACACGGTAACAGACTTTACAATACCTGCTAAATCTAATGCGGCTTCAACCCCCGAATTACCACCGCCGATAACAGCTACATCTTTACCTTTGTAAAAAGGACCATCGCAATGAGGACAATAAGCCACGCCATTGCCAATATTTTCTTTCTCTCCTGGCACACCTAATTCACGCCAATTTGCACCTGTAGCAATGATCACACTTCGTGTTTTAAACACTTCGCCATTACTAAGAGTAATTGTTTTAATTTCACCGTTTTCAATTTTCTCAACGCGAATGTGCTCTTTCTTTGTAATTTCATGTTGGTCTAAATGGCTCACGAGGGAACCGGTTAATTCTGGCCCTGTGGTGTATTTAACAGAAATCAAGTTTTCGATTCCCATGGTGTCTTTTACTTGCCCACCAAAACGGTCAGCAACGATGGTGACTTTCAAACCTTTCCTCGCCGAATATATGGCCGCTGAAATGCCTGCAGGGCCACCACCAATAATAGTAACGTCTTGCAAAGGCAACTTGGTTACTTCGCTATTTTCACTGCTACTGCTAAGCAATATTTCAGGTTGTACTGCACTTAATTTTTCAATAATGCCGGCAATCTCAACTTTACCACTGGCAAACACTTCACCATTCATAAAAACGGTTGGAACACCTTGAATATTATTTTGCTCAACTAATTCTGGATAAACGCCACCGTCTATCATTTCCGCTTCAATGTTTGGATTGAGCAGGGCGAACTGGTTCATTACCTGCACTACATCAGGGCAGGCATGACAACTTAGGCTGACGTACACTTGGAATTTAAGCTTGTCTTTGACTTTTTTCACCATGGTTTGAATGCTTTCGTCTAGCTTTAGTTTGCTTCCACCAGCATGTATTATCGCAAGAATGAGTGAATTAAACTCATGTCCACCCGGTACACCAGAAAATGTAATACCGGTGTCTTCACCATTGGCTTGCACTAAAAAACTCACTGGGCTTCTCAAATAAGCCCCGCGATCTACTTCTTCAACTTTAATTTTGTCCGACGTGCTGGCAAGCTGATTGAGCATTTCCAATAATTCTCGTCGCTTTTCATGTTCGCCAACTTGTACAGCCAAAGTAATGTCGTTTTTAAGGTCTTTCATGTAGCCTTTAAGGGCGTTTAAAATATCTTGTGTTAGCATTTGAATAACTCCATTAGTCTTTGACTACAAAAGTGGAAAATAAATCTTTCATAGTATGTATTTATCTGATTCCAATTGTTTACTATCAAACGAAAGCCAGCAAGAGGCTTTCAGCAATCTATATTGCTAAATGAAGGTAATGAATAAAGGGAAATAAAAGCTTGCTGTCGTTTTGAGGCCGAATAAACACTTCACAACATCAAGCCTTTACGGCCTAGTATTTAAAAACTACTCGCGAGTTTCCCCGCGAGTGAATAAACAATATCTATCGATAATGCTTAGATTTTACCTACTAGGTCTAAACTTGGTGTTAAGGTAGCTTGACCTTCTTCCCATGCTGCAGGGCATACTTCACCGTCGTTGTTTTCTACATATTGAGCCGCTTTAACTTTACGAAGCATATCTTTAGCGCTACGACCAATACCTAAGTCATGAATTTCTGCAACTTTAACAATGCCTTCTTTGTTAGCTAAGAAAGTACCACGAAGTGCACGGCCATCTTCTTCAATTAACACGTCAAAACCACGAGATAATGCAAAGACGTTATCTGACAACATTGGATATTTTACTTTACCAATTGCTTCAGAGGTATCATGCCATGCTTTATGAACAAAGTGAGAGTCGGTAGATACGCCGTAAACTTCAACACCAAGGTCATTTAGTTCACCATGTATTTTTGCCATATCTTCTAATTCAGTTGGGCATACAAAAGTGAAATCTGCAGGATAAAACAAGAAGATTGACCATTTCCCTTTAACATCTTCGCTAGTGATAGTTTTAAACTCACCATCGTGAAAAGCTTCTACTGAAAAGTCGGGGATCATTTGATTAATCATAGACATAAATATTTTTCCTTTTTAATTAAATTAAACTACGCGATTTTGGCTAAAAATCAGAACTAAGCAAAGTTGGCAATCAATATTGAAAACTATATTTGCTAAATTGGTACTTCTTTACCGTGAGTATAAGAATATAGAAGTGTGGTTCAATATTAAAATGAAAAGAATCGATGCGTTTAATCGGAAAAAGCGATTAAGGTTACTACCAATATGTATCAGCTTCCATCGCTACTTTTCTAGTCTGCTCCATTACATAGATAACGCTGTGAGTTTTGTCTTCAATCCAGTTTGAAAAATCATTCTTATCTTCTATATCTATATCGTCAACTGAATCGTGTAAGAGTTTAAGACATTTTAGTTCTTTAATGCCAGTAGACAAATCTAACCATGGTGCTCTAAATTGTCCTCGACTATCGACGAACAAGTCGGCCAATAAGAATCCGTTAATTAACGATTGCCTAAGTAAAACTTCTAATGCCAAATATTGCTTGTCGTCCATACTTGCGTTGCGCGGTAAAGACTGCTGTACAGTCTGCCATGTTTGCGACAACCATCCATGGGCATGTTTTTTGACTTTAATCTCTGCACCAGAATTTTGGGTACGCCAAGGCTTATCTAACAATAGCCTAGACGCTGCCAATTGGACTTTTGTACTGAAGGTGGACATATTTAATTCGTCAGGTTTATGCGCATTTAGTAAGCCTTCTCTTCGCCCCATTAAATAATTCATATAATTCTGATTTTTGGGTATACGCCGACTAAAAGGCCCTTTTTTAGACCGTAATTGGTGGATGCTTTGCAGTTGCTCTTGCCATGCCCAAGCTTGTGAAAGCGTAAGTAATTGCTTATGTAATGCTAATAACTCACTACATTGTAGAATAGGTAAATACAAAGCTACACCATGCAATAGCAGTAAAATACTTTCGCGTATTTCAGTTAAAGCCTTCAAGTTTCCGTTTTGAGAAAACACCTGTTGATGATGCTGCCAGTGAGCCAAAACCACCTGCACCGTTTTACAAAAGGCTTCTTCGCTGGTGTCATTCTCGTTTAATGGTAAAAATTTGGGCAATAAAGTTACTTCAGGAATACGCCCATGAATCAATTGGTATCCTCTACCGGCTTTGGTCACGTTGCTCAGCCTGCATGGAATGTGAGCCACCATTAATTCGGCAATATCAAAAAGAGCGGTGGTTTCACCGCTAATTAGCTCTAGTTCGATTTCACAAATAGGTAAGCTTTCTTGTTCTCGTTTGACTTCGCCTACATCAAACACTATTTCAAGTTTGTAATTATCACTACTTACTTCAAATGTAGTACGTTCGAAATGAGTAGAAAACAGGCCAACTAATTGATCATTAATGGCCTTTAAATCAAAGTGTTCGCCCCATATTTCTGCGTCAAACTTAGCTAAATCTGGCAACGCAGAGTCTAAGTCCACATTATACTCTGGACGCTGATGCAATCCGCCATCAACTCGTCCTTTAGTTTTTACCGTTTGTTCGTATTGTTGATTGCGGGCACGCACTCTGAAACCCATTTGACGCTGTCCGAAAAAAGCATCCGGCGTATCAAAATATTCATTGTACAAATGGGCTTGAGATCGGGATATGGTTTTACATTGACTAGTCAGAGTGGGTAACACATTGGCCTCGAATAAGGCTAATGCATTGAAACTACAAGCTAATTTTAATTCTATTTCCATAAAAACACTATTAATTTATGCATAAACGGCTATAACAATAAAAGCAAAATTATTACACATTCAGCGACTTGTTATTTGAATAACTTAAGCATACCATTTAAAGCACAATCCATAGGAATAAATTCAGAATTATGCAGCGATTTGCTTACCTTTTTATCTTTATCTTTACGAGCAGTTTGACTGCACTAAGCTTCTTCTCTAACGCACAAACGAAGCAAAGTGAGCAGGCAAGTGAACTCCAGCAAGAACCTAATGATCAAAATGGTGAATTTAGGTGGGTTTCTGACGATTTATTCACATACTTGCGTGCCGGTCCAGGCAAAGGCTATCGTTTGCTTGGTTCTGTTAATGCTGGCACCAAAATCCAATTACTGCAACTTGATCGCGATGCTGGATATGCTGAGATAATTGATAATAGACAACGAACGGGTTGGATAGAAATTAAATATGTAAGTAGCAAGCAATCTATTCGAGATGATATAAATGATATACAAGTTTTGCTTAAAGAAAGAGATGAGAACTTGCAAAACATGCAAACAAAAATGCAGGCTGTAATGAAAAACTTGAGTCATTCAGACGATCAAAAAGCAAAGTTAAATAGGCAGGTAACGCAACAACTTGAGGAATTATCGCGTTTAAATGAGCAAAATGAAAGACGTGAACGTGCAAGCAATATGCAGTGGTTCACGCGTGGATCTATTTTAGCGCTTATCTCCCTGCTAATTGGCTATGTACTGGGTATACTTGGCCGCAGGCGCAAAGCGAAAAATCGCTTAATGTAACTGCGCTCAATTTAGTAGTAGTAAAAGACTAGTCCTCGTCTTCTGTCATAGTCATGAGCGATGTATTGCCACCAGAAGCCGTTGTGTCAATACTAATCGTTTTTTCTGTGAGTAAGCGCTGAATCATATAATCATTATGTTTAGCGGTTATAACTGGCACAATAGCACCCTCTCTAGATGCCATCTTTTGCACAAAACTTGCGGTTCTAGAGGTACTACTGTCTACCACCATTCCTGCAATATCTTTATGCTCCAATAAGGCTTCAACATGCCTCAATCTAGCCACCTGGAATACGCCTTTAGGCGCTCCTGTACTCTCAAATTTAGCTTTAAACTCTTTCGCTTCTTCATAAAACAAATCAGATACGACTGCCACAACTAAGTTTCCGGTCGCCAATGCAGTTACTATAGACAATACCCAATATTCAAATTTCACTTCTTTGTCTGCGAACGTCACTAAAATCCCACGCGGTTCTAAGTGCAAGGTATTGCTTTCGCCAGTAGGACCAGGCAAAACTTGTGGCTTCTTCAACCGTTTTTCAATGGCGAGTAATTGCGAACGAGCGCTTGCCAAAGTTGCATTTAAATCATCGGCGAGTTCTTCAACAATATCTATGGTGGCAATTTTAGCTAATAATTGACGCACCGCAGACAATCTGGAAGTTAAGCTCGTCATCCGCCATTGTTGCGTTACTAAATTAGCTGCGCCTATTAACTCAGCTACCTTCTGAATAGATTGCACGTCACTAACAAGCGCTTGGTCATCTGAAAAGTCATCTTTTCGTTCAACTAAATCGAGGGTTACTTTTTCCTTCATTAGTCTTGGTAAATAATTAGGACCACCCGCTTTCGGGCCCGTACCCGACAAACCACGACCGCCGAAGGGTTGTACACCAACTATGGCGCCAATCATGTTTCGATTAATATATACGTTCCCTGCACGAGACAATTGAGCAAGTTCATAAGCACGTTCTTCTATACGAGTATGTACACCCATAGTCAAACCAAAGCCCGTGGCGTTTATTTGATCCATAACTTTATATATGTCTTTGCCTTTAAAGCGCACAATATGTACACATGGGCCAAACACTTCTTTCGTTAGCACGCTTAAATCTTTAATTTCAAAAAGGTGCGGTGCAAAGAAAGTGCCATCTAGGTCATCGTCCAATTTGCATTTATATAACAACTTACCGTTTTCTTGCATAAACGCTTGGTGTTCAGTTAAGGCTTTAAGTGCTTTTTCATCAATCACGGGCCCTAAATCGGTCGACAGCCATTGAGGGTCGCCTATGCTTAACTCTTTCATTGCACCAATTATCATTTCAATAATATCGTCGGCAACCACATCTTGTACAAACAAAACACGCAAAGCTGAACAGCGTTGTCCGGCGCTTCTAAATCCAGACATAATGACGTCGTCAACTACTTGCTCTGGCAAAGCAGTTGAATCAACAATCATGCAGTTTTGACCGCCAGTCTCAGCAATAAGTGGTACTTGCGCACTAGACCGTTGCGCTAACATTCTTGAAATTAAAGTGCCTGTTTGAGTAGAGCCAGTAAACATGACGCCTTGAATACGCTCGTCTGGTAACAAGGTATTGCCCACCTCTGGTCCTTTTGCAATAACTAACTGCAGCACACTCTGAGGTAAGCCAGCCGCATGCAATAACTCTACAGCTCTTATAGCAATTAAACTTGTCTGCTCGGCAGGCTTTGCTACCACGGTATTACCGGTTGCTAGTGCGGCGACTACTTGACCTAAAAAGATGGCCAGTGGAAAGTTCCAAGGACTGATACACAAAATTACGCCACGAGATTCCAAACGATGGTCTGGATTTACCTTTTGTGCTTCAACTGCATAATAGCGAGCAAAGTCAACAGCTTCTCTAACTTCATCTACACTATCTTCGGTAATTTTACCCGCTTCTTTTATGCACAAACCAATCAGTTCATCCATATGACGCTCAAGAATATCAGCGCCTCTGGTCAGAATTTCTGCTCGCTCTGCTACAGGTGTTTGTGACCAAGTAGAAAAAGCTTTATCAGCAAAGGTCAGTTTTTCAAGCATTTGCGCAGGCGTATGAAACTTATGATAGCCAACTATTTCAGACAATTTTGCAGGGTTTCTAACAATATAATCAGCATCGATATTTGCATTGGATAACTTTGCAGTATGTAAGTCAAACCATCTGCAAACACCTTGCGATAAGTCGATGACTTTATTTATATCGTAAACATCGAATCCTTTTGAGTTTAAACGGCTGTCACCGTATAAATTTGCGGGCATTACGATTTGTGTATTTTCTCGTTTAGCGAGTCGTTGAGTGTGTTCGACCGGGTCAGATAATAACTCTTCTACTTCTTTGCCATCATCGACTATGGCATTAACGAATGATGAATTAGCACCATTCTCAAGCAACCTTCTTACTAAGTAAGCAAGCAAATCTTCATGTTGACCCACCGGCGCATATACCCTGCATTGTATGCCTTCTTCAGTCACAATTTGGTCGTATAAAGTATCGCCCATACCGTGTAAACACTGAAATTCAAAACCTTCTTTGTCGTCTCCTGCTAACTCTATAATCACCGACGCCGTATAGGCATTATGAGTAGCAAACTGCGGATAAATTGAGTCTCTGTAGGCTAATAAGCGGTTGGCGCACGCGTGATACGACACATCGGTAGAAGCTTTACGGGTAAACACAGGGAAATCTTCATGCCCGCCTTGCTGAGTATGCTTAATTTCTGTGTCCCAATAGGCGCCTTTCACTAAGCGCACCATCATTTTTTTATTCACTCGCGTTGTTATTTCGCGAAGCCATTCAATTACAAATATTGCTCGTTTTTGATAAGCTTGAACTGCTATACCAAAGCCTTGCCAATCGGCTAAGTCTGGATCAGAAAATACGTGTTCAATAATATCCATCGATATTTCAAGACGTTCCGATTCTTCAGCATCGACAGTTAGACCTATGTCGTATTTTTTGGCCTGCAGACATAACTTTTTTAAGCGTTCACATATTTGTGGAACTGCTGTTTCATACTTTAGAAAATCGTATCTAGGATGTATAGCAGATAATTTGACTGAAATCCCTGGACTCAATCGAGGACCTTTGCCAGCGCCTGCTTTACCAATCACTTCTATGGCATCAGAGTACGCTTTATAATATCTATCGGCATCATCAAATGTACGAGCTCCTTCACCAAGCATATCATAGGAATATACGTATCCTTGCTTTTCTTTATTTTTAGCCCGCTTGACAGCATCTTCTATGGTTTCGCCCATCACAAACTGTTTACCCATAATCTTCATCGCAATA
>Ga0316201_10002546_pt1 | contig 13001 bp, 10 predicted proteins | sample CS6wburrow_MG_FD_204516 | JGI IMG/M metagenome (GOLD analysis project Ga0316201, IMG submission 204516) | Coastal sediment microbial communities from Delaware Bay, Delaware, United States - CS-6 worm burrow | ecosystem: Environmental > Aquatic > Marine > Coastal > Sediment | place: USA... | reverse complement strand
CAGAATCAAACCAGCCTCCCGGCGCACAGACCTGCTGCCGGTATACAGCTTTAACGGTAACAATCTGTGGATGTCCAAAGAACGCGGTCAGGGTCGCAAAATTGCCGGTGGTTCCCAGCGTATCAATCTCTGGCGCGATCTGAATATTCGTTTGAAGCAGGAAAGAGAGCTTGGACGTAGCTATACTACAGAAGACATGACAAGATAGAGGAAAGGCTTATGACACTATCAAGGCAACTTTACGCACTCATATTTTTCATCTCGGCAGGGATGGGGATCGGCACGCTGCTTATCAGTGTTGATAACACGCGCTCCTATCTGGTGCTGCAATTAGCCAGCCAGACTCAGAATGCTGTCGATTCGCTTGGTCTGTCACTGGTTCCACACATGAAAAGCCGAGATATCGCCACCATGGATACCATGGTCAATGCTGTCTTTGACAGCGGGTATTACAAATCATTGTCTCTGAAAAACATGTCAGGTGAGTTGATCATCGAGCGTGAAAACACCAGTCAGGTCGAAGGTGTTCCTCAGTGGTTTATTGATACCCTGACACTGGAAACCGCAACGGCAGATTCGGTCATCACAACAGGCTGGACGCAGTCCGGCACCTTGAATCTCACTGCCCATCCGGGTTTTGCCTACAAAAAATTATGGCAGACCAGCATTGAAATATTGTGGTGGTCGCTACTGGCATTCTTTGTCTCATTCATTGCCGCTCTGTTCATTCTCAAAGCCATCCTCAAACCTCTGCATGCGGTTGAAAATCAGGCACTGGCCATCTGTGATCGTGAATATCCGGTCGTCACTGACATCCCCAAAACCCGCGAGTTGCGACAGGTGGTTGAGGCGATGAACAAAATGTCCATCAAATTACAGAGTTTTATTTCTATGCTGACCGAACGTGCAGAAACCTATCGCAAGGAAGCGCATTACGATGAACTCACCCATCTGGTGAACCGTAACGGTTTCAAGGCTATTGCCGAGAACACGATCAAGGATCACGAGCATGGCGGCTCAGGTTTTGTGGCTGTCATTCGTCTTGCCGACTTTGCCGGCTATAACAAGCAACACGGACACCAGGCTGGTGACGATGTACTCAGGGACATTGCGAAACAGCTCAATAGTTTGTGTGATACATTTCAGGACTCTACTGCAGCCCGCATTGGTGGTGTCGATTTTGCCGTGATCCTGCCACTGGCCGATACTGATACAGCCAACACATTCGCCCGCAATCTGTCTCTCTCTCTGGAAGGCTTGAGTTCCAACCTGGCTGTGACAGGTGTTGCCCATATTGGCCTCACTTCATTCAATCAAAATAGCAGCCTCGGAGATATTCTTGCTGATGCAGATACAGCTCTGGCTACAGCCCAGAATCAGGGTAACAATGAGTACTTCCTGCTCAACACAGGCAGCGATGCCATGGGTAACCTGGCATGGGGTGAGCTCATCCATGATGCCCTTTCACACAATAATGTGCGTTTCATTGCTCAGCCTGTCTTGAGCCAGGGTTCAGACACCCTCTACAGCGAAATGCTGATGCGTGTGAATAACGCATCAGGCAAGGGTATTTCACCCGGCTCTTTTGCCGCCATGGCCGAGCGCCTGGAGCTGCATGAACAACTGGATCAGTTTGTTATTGAACATGCTACCGACATACTTGAAAACAGTTCCGGTCAGAGCACAGCCCTGGGCATCAATATCTCGACAGGTTCAATCAAATCCTATGCATTCTCCAGCTGGCTGGATCAGCACCTGCAGGCGCACCGGAACATTGCCTCTCAACTGCTGTTTGAAATCACCGAACATGGTGTTCTGCAAAGTCAGGCTGAGGCCAATCGTTTTGTTGATATCGCACACGCTTATGGTGCCAGGATAGTGATGGAACATTTCGGTACACGTCTGAGTTCATTTCAGACAATGCGTCAATTGAAACTCGATTTCATCAAGCTTGATGGCAGTTATGTTCGTAATATCGCAGATAACAGTGAAAACCGTTTCTTCCTGCAGACGGTTACCGATATTGCTCATGGATTGGATATTCAGGTGATTGCCGAGCATGTAGAGACTGCAGAAGATTATCATGCACTACAGGCACTCGGCATCAATGCCATGCAGGGCTATTACTTTGGAGAGCCTCAGCCGATCAGCTGAAGTGGGTGTGAAATAAGGCCCTGCTGAATCCTTCTACATGCCCTGACCGAGAATGATCAGCAAGGTAACACATGCAAAACCTGCAAGGCCCAGCAGCAGAATCGACATCTTCTTTTTCAAGGGTTCATTATCAAAATGTTTACGATGCTGTTCTAAATGGAAAAGACTTTGCATAACCACCCTCATGAATACTGGATGGTTCGATCATCTGTTTCCCAGAGCCACAACTAAGTGACCTGGATCACAATTTTTCAAAGCGACTCATTTTGCCACAAGCAGTGTTTACTACTGCCCTTCGATCGCATGCATCAGGGTGGTTAAAATGCGGTTGGCATCTGCCGCCAGGCCCAACTCATCCCCCTTTCTGGCCACATAACCATTGATAAAATCGACTTCGGTTTTGTGCCCCGCATCAATATCCTGCCACATGCTGGTTTTTACCGGCCCCATAGCCAGTGTGACTTCAATATGCTTGTCGATATCAGATGTATCTATCTTCTCCACGCCAAGCGCTTGGGCAACCGCAACCGCCTCACTCATGGCCTGGCGAACAACTATCAGAGATTCATGGTTTGCAGCCATATCTTTGGCAAAGCGGCGGGTAATGGCTGTAATGGCATTGAACCCACAGTTCCACAACAACTTGCGCCACAGCATGCTGGCTGTATTACCATCCTCCCGGGCTGACACGCTGGCATCATTGAATGACTCCAGCAGTGGCGTTAAAAACCGGTTTCCTTCCCCCTCTTGCCAATGGCCCAGGCGAATGCCACCGGCTGCTGAATGAATGACAAAGCCGGGGCGCTCCAGCCGTGCGCCGATGAAAGCCGTGCCTGCCGCAACAGCCACGCCGGGGAATGCAGTAGCCACCATATCCGGTGCTTCAACCCCGTTTTGCAGCGTTACCAGCAGCATGGCAGGAGTAACAACCGGCTTGAGCATTTCGATCATGTCTGAAAGTCCGGTCATTTTGCAGCTGATCACGATTACCTGACAGTCGGCCATAGCATGTACATCGTGGCTTGCTTCAATCTGTACAGACGTCTGTTCGCCTTCTGATTCATGTTTCAGCCCATGCTTCTGCATGGCCTGCAAATGCACTCCACGAGCAAGTAATACCACATCGTCTCCAGCCTGCTTGAGCTTGCTGCCATAGTGGCAGCCGATGGCCCCGGCTCCCGCAAAACCAATCCTCAAGATATACCTCCATGACTGTTTCATGAGATGCTGATTTCTGGCATCATGCCAGAAATCAAGCCGCAGAATCAAAAGTATTGTTTTGTTTCTGCTTACAAACCGGTCACTTGCGTTTTCGGTTTGGCGACTCGTCCATGAGCCGCACAGAACCGCTGAATTTATTCAGCGATTCCTTCACAATCAGCCGCTATAATGCCGCACTGCAATCAGTTTACACCTCAGGAGCCCACCATGCCAAAAGATACCTTACGCAAAGATGCATTTGAGTATCATCGTTATCCAACGCCGGGCAAGATCAGTATCAAACCGACCAAGCCTTGTCTGACCCAGCGTGATCTGGCGCTGGCTTATAGCCCTGGTGTGGCTGAACCCTGTCTGGCTATTGCAGAAAATCCTGATCTGGCTGATGAATATACTTCGCGCGCCAATCTTGTGGGTGTAATCAGCAACGGAACTGCGGTGCTCGGCTTAGGCAACATCGGTGCGCTTGCCGGCAAACCAGTGATGGAAGGTAAAGGTGTGTTGTTCAAACGTTTTGCTGATATCGATGTGTTCGATATAGAGCTGGATGAAACAGATCCAATGAAGTTTGTAGATACCGTGGCCCGCATGGAGCCGACATTCGGCGGCATCAACCTTGAAGACATCAAGGCCCCTGAATGTTTCATCATTGAAGAAGAATTGAAAAAACGCATGAATATCCCGGTTCTGCATGATGACCAGCACGGCACAGCTGTGATCACTGCAGCAGCATTCATCAATGCCCTTATCCTGCAGAACAAAAAAATTGAAGATGTCACTATCGTCTGCCTCGGTGCCGGTGCTGCCGGCTTCGCCTGCATGAAACTAATCGAACAGCTCGGTGCCAAACGTGAAAACATCATGTTCCTTGATCGCAAAGGTGTAATCACCAAGGATCGGGATGAAGACTTGCCGCCGCACAAAGCCTATTTCGCCATTGACCGCCCTGCATGCTCTCTGGAAGAAGCCATGATAGGTGCCGATGTATTTGTCGGCCTTTCTCAGGGTAATATGGTTACGCCTGAGATGCTCCAGTCCATGGCTGACAAACCCATCGTCTTTGCCATGGCCAACCCGGACCCTGAAATTGCCTATGATCTGGCCATGGAAGCACGCCAGGACCTGATCATGGCCACCGGCCGCTCGGATCATCCGAACCAGGTAAATAATGTGCTGGGATTCCCGTTCCTGTTCCGCGGTGCTCTCGATGCCCGTGCCACCACCTTTAACGAAGAGATGAAGATGGCCGCTGTGTATGCGCTGGCCGAGCTTGCACGTGAAGATGTACCTGCCTCGGTACTCAAGGCCTATGGTGTTAAAGAGCTGCGTTTCGGTCCTGAATATATTCTACCCAAACCCTTTGATCCGCGTCTGATCGAGGTGGTTCCGGTTGCCGTCGCCAAGGCTGCCACCGAAACAGGTGTAGCCCGCAAGCCAATACTGGACACCGATTCCTATGCCCATGATCTGGCCGGACGCATCGACAGCTCGCGTCATTTCATGCGCATCATCATGGACAAGGCACGCGCCAACCCGCTACGCCTTGTACTGCCTGAAGGCGAAGATGAAACAGTGCTGCGTGCAGCTATTGAGATGAAGGAAACAGGCATCGCCACACCCATTCTTGTCGGTCGCAAAGAACAGGTTGATGCACTGTGCAAATATACCCAGCTTGACCTCAGCGGCATCGAAGTCATTGATCCGCTGGTTGAGAACTCCCGTTTTTCCACGCTGGCCGACGCCTACTACTTCGACCGTAAACGTCACGGTGTATTGCGCGAGGATGCGGTGAAAACCCTGCGTGGCGACGTCAATATTCTCGGTGCCATGCTGGTACGCCAGGGCTTTGCAGACGGTATGCTTTCGGGCCGAACTGCTCATTATCCAAATGTTCTAAGGCCGCTGTTGCAGGTGCTCGGTCACAATGCCAGTGGTAAACATCACCATGTTTTTGGCATGTATATCATGATCATGGAAAATGCCGCCTACTTCCTTGCCGACTGCACGGTAAATGTGGAAATGAACGCAACAGAGTTGGCCAGACTTGCCGAGCTTGCTGCCAGCACCGCCGCCTCATTGGGTGTCGAGCCGCGCGTTGGCATGCTCTCTTTCTCCAACTTCGGCAGTGTCGATCATCCTGAAACCCGCAAAGTCGCTGATGCCACGCAGATTCTGCATGATCGATCTCCCGATCTGATTGTAGATGGCGAAATGCAGGCTGATACCGCAGTGAACAATGCTATTCTGAAACAGTACCCGTTCAGCAAACTGAAAGAGCCAGCCAACATTTTGATCTTCCCGACCATGCAAGCAGGTAATATCTCCTACAAACTGCTGCGCGAGCTAGGTGGCGGCACCGCCATCGGCCCGATCCTGCTGGGTCTTCCACATCAGGCACATGTATTGCAAACAGGCGCCAGTGTGGATGATATCGTCAACATCGCTGCCATTGCCGCAGCCCGTGCTGCCGACGCCTGACGAAAAAGGCTGAAGGGGTTTCCCTTCAGCCTTTCATCAAATGCCATGAAATAATCGTCGCTGCTTCTCAACAAGAGAGTCATTATTGTCATCGCCCAAATATTGCCAATCATAAAATGCTATTATAGCCCCGAAAACCCAAGCTGCTATCGGCCACCAGCCAAAATGAAGACTGGTTACCGCAATACCGATGATTGCGAAAGAACCAGCTATTAAGTATGGAGTAGCTCCAAGAAGTGTTATCAGATGATATTTATAGGTGTGCAAATCAACCTCACTTCCCTCCACCTTCTTATTGCCCTAAGTGAATATACAATACCCGACTATATTAGTCAAGTATTGTCCCCGCTTATGTAAGCACATTCAGCACTGGTTTTGGAAGTGGTAGTTCAGGAAAAGCTGAGTGTAGAAAGAATCAGCCGCGAGGCAGGAATGAGCGGGGGTTAATCAACTCGCCGTAACGGCGGACTTCGTAGTGCAGGTGCGGACCGGTTGAGTGACCGGTTGAGCCGATGCGGCCCAGCAGCTGATTGGCTTCAACCACATCGCCGATATTCGCCACCATGCTGCCCATGTGGGCGTAGCGGGTTTTATAACCGTGGCCATGTTCAATATCCACGACATAACCGAAATCTTCCATCTTGCCGGCAAAGGTCACCACGCCACGGCTGGAAGCCATAATCGGGGCGCCATGACGGTTGGCAATATCAACACCAAAGTGATTGGACGGCGAGCCGTTGAAAGGATCCAGACGAGGGCCAAAGCGTGAACTGATCCAGCCACCTTCAGTTGGCCATGCATGCGGTCTAGCAGCCTGTGCATCGCGTTTGCTTTCCAGCATAAAATCTACGGCTGTCAATTGCGTACCCAGCTGTTTCAGGCGCCCATCCAGGCTCTTCATGCGTTCTTCAAGACCAGTGCCGGTGTTATGCGCCTGCTGCTGGCGGGGACCACCGAAGGCAGGTTCAAGACCAAAGTCGAACTCGGCCTTATCAAGAGATGCCACATTGACAAGTTTGGCTCCGAGCATGTCGAGACGCGAAATACGCGCCTGCATCTGACCCAGTGCACGGGCATAAACCGCCAGCTTCTTCTCATCGGCCTGCATCTGCTGCTGCAATTCAGCTATTTTGACATTTTTTCGCATCTGGGCGTTATCAAGCGCGCGTTGTGTATGCTGCAAAGCCACGGACATCTGCTGAGTCTGGTAAATACTGTACACACCCCAGACGCCAAAACCCATCGTTGCAGAAAGCAGGAACAGGCCGGTCAATAAAACTTTTCGGCCCATGACAATGCCAAAAATCTGTCCGGAAGAGGATGCAGACACCATCAATGGTTTTTTCAGCTTCAGCAAAAAAGGCCTCCAAGCCATTATTTCATAACAGAAAATTTGAAAATCCTGTTGTCTGCACCAGTGCCAAAGGCACAATGAGCGGCGGCAAACTAACTTAATTGACTGATTTCTCAAAGTTTTTATGCTTAGGCCATGCAAATTGCCACAGCGCCCACGCAAGAACTATCTATTCATCGCCACTGTATACAGCAACTCATCCATGAATCGCTGATCTTTGATCAATCAAACTGCCATGGTTTCCTGAGTGGTTCAGGGGTGTTGATTGAATCGAGCAACCGCACTACACAGCCAGCAGATCCGTCTTCGTTAATGGGCGTATATCAAAAGACAGATGAACACGGACTGGTCGATCACAAACAGACAGCATGGCTGCAACAGCAGTTTGCCAAGACCACTGCCCGTCAACCGGACTTTTATCTCATCCTGCAATGCGGGCATAAGGGCAGGACTGATGCCTTGCTGTTTAGCGATATTGAATTAAACCACCCTCTGGAGCTGGATATGCTTGAGGATAGTGATCTGTACCCGACCGCAAGCAGCCGCTAGGGTTTAGCACATGCGAATCTGTCACATCGGACTGAACCATAAAACCGCACCTGTTGAGTTGCGCGAGCGCCTTGCCGTAGCTGAAACGGATATCACCGATATCCTTCAGGCCCGCATCAAACATCCTGCCATCCGCGAAGCTGCTCTACTCTCCACCTGTAACCGTGTTGAAATGACTGTTGTTACCCACGATCCAGATGCGGCCATTGCTGCTGTGCATGAATGGTTTGCCGAAAAGTCCGGCATGAGCATGGAGAAAGTGTGTGAACACCTCTACTCCTACACCACAGACCGATCGATCCAGCACCTGTTTGCCGTTGCCTCAGGGCTTGATTCGCTGGTGCTCGGTGAGCCCCAGATTCTTGGTCAGGTGAAAACATCGTATGAGCATGCGCTGACGGCCAACACAGCAGGTCATGTGTTGCACCGTCTCTATCAATCCACTTTTTCCGCCGCCAAAAGGGCAAGAACCGAAACTGCGATTGGCAAACAGGCAGTCAATATTTCATCCTGTGCAGTTGAGCTGGCCAAGCAGATCTTCGGTGACCTTGCCGGCAAAACCGTCATGCTGATGGGTGCCGGTGAAATGGCGGAACTTGCCGCCACTCACTTCAGGGCCAATGGCTGCACAGATATTCTGGTGGCCAACCGCACACTCAAACGCGCACAGAATCTGGCGCTTGAATATGAAGGTCATGCACTGACCATGGAGCAGCTACCCGATTATCTGGATGCCGCTGACATTGTGGTTTCCAGTACAGGTGCGAGCACCTTCGTACTGCTGCCCGACGTGGTGAAAGCTGCAATGAAAAAGCGCAAAGGCAATCCGATGTTTCTCGTTGATATCGCCGTGCCACGCGATATTGATCCCCGCATTGGTGATATTGACGGTGCTTATCTGTATGACATTGACGATCTTCAGCAGGTCGTACAGGGCAATGTAGAACACCGTCAGGAAGAAGCGGAGCTCGCACGAGCAATCCTCAAAGAGGAAGCTCTATCTTTTCTGGGCTGGCTGAAATCACTCGAGTCCGTGCCATTGATTCGCAGTATTCAGCAGCAGATGGAACAGCGCCGTGTGGAAGAACTCGAAAAAGCCATGCGTTACATGAAAGACTTTGATGCAGGCCAGATCGAAGCGGTTGAGCGCTTCAGCAGAGCCATGATGAAACGTTACATGCACTCATCCCTGCAAACACTGAAAAGCCTGCCTGACGATATCGAAGGTGATCTGCTGATGGGTGCTGCCACCCGCCTGTTTGACATTGATACTCAGCCTTCACGACTCACTGTTGTGCCAAACAGCAAGGAGAATGATGAACAATCGTCTGGATAATATTCTCAGGCGACGCGAAGAAATCGCCATCCTGCTTTCCGACCCCGATGTCACCTCCAACAACCAGCGCTACACCCAACTCTCGCGTGAATTCTCCGAGATTGAACCGGTTGCCCGGGAAGCCGAACACTATCTGCAGCTAAGCGAGCAACTGAAAGATAATCAGGAGATGATGACTGACCCTGACTGTGATGCTGAACTCAGGGAGCTGGCAGAAGCCGAAATCCCTGAGCTCAAAGCCGCTATTGCTGCGAGCGATGAAAAGCTCTCGCTGCTATTGCTACCCAAAGACCCGAACGATACCCGCGATATCATTCTGGAAATCCGTGCCGGCACAGGTGGTGATGAAGCCGCGCTGTTCGCCGCCAACCTGTTTCGCATGTACTGCCGCTATAGTGAGTTACAGGGATTCAAGGTGGAGATTCTTTCCGCCAGTGATACCGGCATAGGCGGTTACAAAGAGGTCATTGCTCAAATTACAGGTGCGGGCGTATTCTCAAAATTCAAATTTGAATCCGGCGTCCACCGCGTTCAACGCGTGCCTGAAACCGAGTCCGGTGGTCGCATTCATACATCCGCATGCACAGTCGCCGTGTTACCCTTGGCAGAAGAGGTGGATGTAGCCATTCGCCCTGATGATATTCGTATCGATGTTTACCGCGCCTCCGGTGCCGGCGGCCAGCATGTGAACAAAACCGAATCGGCCGTGCGCATCACCCACGCCCCGAGTGGCATTGTTGTCACCTGCCAGGATCAGGCCAGCCAGCATAAAAACAAGGCACAGGCGATGAAAGTGCTGCAGGCGCGTCTGTTCGACAAACAGCAGTCTGAAGTCAATGCAGAACGTGCAGGCATGCGAAAAGGTATGGTGGGTTCCGGTGACCGCTCCGAGCGCATCCGCACCTATAACTATCCCCAGGGGCGTGTGACCGACCATCGCATCAATCTGACGCTGTATAAACTGGATCAAATTCTGAGTGGCGAAATGGGCGAGCTGATCGATGCCATCATCACCTACCATCAGGCAGAACTGCTCGCCGCCCAATCTAAATAAGGATGAACACACGCGGGTTGTTGCTGGCTGCAACGGGCAGGCTGAAACAGGCAGGTTGTGAATCCCCAAGACTTGATGCCGAACTGTTGCTTATGTTTGCATGGAAATCCGGTCGTACCGATCTGATTATCCGTGCCAACGACGAGGTTCCTGAATCTGTTGCAACAACCTTTGGGAACATGCTTGAGCGCCGCGAGCAACGTCAACCGTTGGCTTATATTACTGGTGAAAAGGAATTCTGGTCACGGCCCTTTCTGGTCACGCCTGATGTACTGATTCCGAGACCTGAAACTGAACACCTGATTGAAGCTCTGCTGGAAGTTTTTCCTGACCGGCAAGCGCCCTACCGTTTCTGCGATATTGGCACAGGTTCAGGTTGCATTGCTGTAACGCTGGCTTGTGAATATCCGCATGCGCGAATCACAGCCACAGATATTTCGCAGGCAGCTCTTGAAGTCGCCAGACAGAATGCAAAAGCGCTGAACGTTGATGATCGCATGAGCTTTTACTGTGGCAATATGCTGGGCGCCCTGCCCCATGCAGATGGGCCATATCATGCAGTCATCTCCAACCCCCCTTATGTCGCCCTGCATGAGATGGATGAATTGGAAAAAGAGTTAAGTCATGAGCCGCGCAATGCTCTGACTGATGAAACAGATGGATTGTCCTTTTTATCGACTATTCTGAATGAAGGCATGCAACATCTACACGCTCAGGGATATGTTATTGTAGAAACAGGGCCCTGCGGTTTGCCGGAAACGCCTGATCAACTGTATCTGGAAAAAGAGATTCATGACCTGGCAGATCTGCTGCGCGGTGCAAGGTACAGGCTAAAGAACTAACGCTTAATCAACTTCATCTGCAGTGCTTCATAAACTGCTTCTGATCGTGAGTTCACGCCCAGTTTTTTATACACGCGTTTCCCGTAGGTACGGGCTGTGGACTCACAGCAACCCAACATGCCTGAAATCTCGGTATAACTGAGTCCTTTATAGAGCATTTTCAACACGTCCATCTCGCGACTGGAGAGGAACAACTGACGGTCCGCTGATATATGCGCCTGAGGCGGAGGCAGTTGAACGGCTTCACTCAACACCTTTTCAATCGTCGTGACCAGATCACTCTGTTTCACCGGTTTGGTCAAATAATCGGAAGCTTTGATGCGCAATGCCTGCACAGCCGAATCGGTATCGGGATAACTGGTCATGATCACAACGCCGCAATCAGCATTCACCGAGCGCACATAATCGAGGATATCAAAACCATCATAGGAGCAATCGACAAAGACTATATCCATCAACACCAGAGCAAACGTGTCATGCAGCATCGCTTCTTTCACGGCATCAAAGCTGGCAGCCATCGTTACGTCATAAGCCTGATCTTCCAGAGCATGCTGCAGATAAATACGGGTGACTTCGTCATCATCGACGACAAGAATTCTCTGCTTCTCTGCCACAGCAATATCAGTCAAGGGTTCCTGTTGAGAAACGTCCATACCCCTCCTCGTCAACTCCAACTCCAACTCCAACTCCAACTCCACCGAATATATAGTACAAAGACTTAAAACAGAAGATTTTGACTAACGATTTTATGTATAAGGCTGTCGGCAGCGCATCTGTATAAGATGCAGCTATAATAATGATCATAATGGCTTATTTCTTGCTGCATGTAATAGATGGTCAATCATATGAAGAATAAAGCTACATCGAGTTATCGATTCATTAGCTCAAGCAAAGGAACCATCTTTGCTTTTTCCTGCATGATCCTTTTTATGTTATTGCTTGGTATGTATGCCCACTTCCAGATTCAACAAGCACACAAGGTCACTCAAGACCTCTATAATCACCCATTTATGGTCAGCAATGCTGTCAGAGAGATCAATAGCCATATCATCTCCATGCACCGTTCCATGAAAGATGTGGCTACTGCAGAAAATGATGCAGCCATGTTAGATGCCATTGATCTGGTCAATGCGCATGAGCAAGAGGCATTAATCTATTTTGATATCGTGCTTGATCGTTTCCTCGGTAACAAAGCAGAAATCAGAACAATCCGGGATTTTTTCATAAACTGGAAATCTATTCGTGATGAAGTGATTGAGTTGTCTAAAAAAGGGCATCAGCGTCAGGCGCAAGCCATTACCAAAGGTAAGGGCGCTGAGTATGTGACCCGCCTGGAAATCATGGCCACCTCCCTCATTCACTTTGCCACGAATAAAGCTGATAAATTCTATAAGGATTCTGAATCCAGAATGGTTGAATCAGCCTTCATTGCAACGATATTGATGTTAATCGTGATCCTGTTGTCACTGATGATCGCCGTTTCAGTCATCCGCTTCCAGCGTGATGCACAGAAAAAGAACAAACACCATCTGGAACAACTGGAAAAGAGCGAACTTAAATACAGGGAACTGCTTGAGTCATCTCCCGATGCCGTACTCATTGTTGATAAGAACAGGTGCATTCAGATCGTCAACTCGCAAGCTGCCATCATGTTTGGCTACACTGCCGATGAATTGATCGGAGAAACCATTGAACGACTGATTCCCGGACGTTATGCCCATCAACATCAGGTCATGGCCGATGACTATGTTGGCACCCCTGATGTAAATCCGAAGGAGCAGAGGCGGCTCACTGCACTGAAAAAAGATGGCAGTGAGTTTCCAGTCAGCGTCAGCCTGAGCCCGGTCACCATAGGAGGGGAGTTATTTATCACCAGTGATGTGCGTGATATGACTGAACAGGAAGAGATTGAAAGAAATTTACGCCAGGCACAAAAAATGGAATCCATTGGTACGCTGGTCGGTGGTATTGCACATGATTTTAATAATATGCTTGCCGCCATTACCGGTTCGGTTT
>Ga0316201_10002545_pt1 | contig 13006 bp, 13 predicted proteins | sample CS6wburrow_MG_FD_204516 | JGI IMG/M metagenome (GOLD analysis project Ga0316201, IMG submission 204516) | Coastal sediment microbial communities from Delaware Bay, Delaware, United States - CS-6 worm burrow | ecosystem: Environmental > Aquatic > Marine > Coastal > Sediment | place: USA... | reverse complement strand
GAGTCCGACGTCACCAACGTGACGCTATCCGACAGATCCATATTTGCGACGGCCTGCCCGGCCCGTTCCGTTGCCTCGGGGTCAATATCAACCGAGTAAAGATGGGCATCGTTTTGCTTCGCCCACAGGCCGAATACGATCGTCGATGCGCCGTCTCCCTTGGATTTCTCGAGCCCCATCCGGGCAACGCCGGTTTCCAGCAGGATTTTGGCACCGCGTTCGTCAAGCAGGCGCAGGACTTCTCGCAGCGTGTCCCGGCGCTTGCCGAAGTTGTACCTGCGGGGCAGAAGTGGAGCGAGTGTTTTGTAGCGAATCAGCTTGCGGATGACCGCCGCGACTAACGCCACAGCGATGAGGGCGAATAAGAATTTCATTGGAAATCAGTGGGCTCCGGCTTCGGGTGCCCTAACTCTACAACGATCCCCCGCCCTGCGCGACGCCTTTTCCTAGATGAGCCCCGTGTGTCGAAGCGCAGCCTGCAATTGTGACCAGCGCTGCTCCAGCGTGCCGGTATAGCCAATCGAGATGCGCAGGAGGCCCGGAGAGATGCCGGCCGAGTCCTTGTCTTCGTCGCTCATTTCACTGGATGTGCTCGACCCGGAGCAGGACATCAGCGTGTCGAAATAGCCAAGGCTTACGGCGAGATAGCCGAAGCGTTGCTCATTCTGCAGGCAGGACATCAGAGCGTTCGCAGTCTCCTCGTCGCCAACATCCAGCGTGAACACGCCGCCGTAGCCGTATTCGTCGCAATGAAGTTCCCTGAACAGCGCATGATCCGGATGCTGCGGCAGTCCCGGATAGGTCACCTTGAGACCGAGCTCGTCGAGCCGTGCGGTGATGGCGAGCGCTCGTTCGCTGTGCGCTGTCATGCGTAACGGCAAGTGAGGAATCCGCAGGCTGATGCTTGCGGCCACATTCGGGTCCATAGTCGGTCCGAGCAGCATTAGCGGACCCATATGCAGATCCATAAGCTCGCCTATAAACGCCTCGCTGCCACAAATGGCACCGGCAATCACGTCGGAGGCACCACTGATATATTTCGTAATGCTGTGCACCACGATATCGGCACCGAGCACCGCGGGACTCAGGATCAGCGGACTGAAAGTGTTGTCGACAACCAGAGATATCCCCTTATCCTTCGCGAGGGCGGACAGTCTTGGGATGTTTGCCATCCGCAACGTCGGGTTTGAAATGCTCTCGGTGAATATCAGGCGGGTCTTGTCCGTGATGGCATTCGCGACGGCCTCTTCATCAGAAATATCGACGAAGTGCGTGGTAATGCCCGATTTGGCAGGCAGGAAGTCGTGCAGTAATGCGTAGGAACCGCCGTAGATTGCGCTCGAAGCGACAACCTCGTCACCCGCATTGCACAGGCACATGATCACGCCCGAAATCGCCGCCATCCCGCTTGCCGTGCAGTACGCGGCTTCCGTACCCTCCAGCGCCGCCATCTGGCGCCCAAGGTTGTACACGGTCGGATTGAAATGGCGCCCGTAGAGGTAACAACCCCTGTCCGGACCCGCGCGCCCCTGGAACAGATCGGGCATGGTTTCCGGATCGATGACGGTGAACGTCGAACTTGTCTCAATGGACATGTTGACGCCGCCGTGCTCTCCGAACTCGTGGCGCAGGTGAGCGAGATCCTCTATGGGGTTTCGGCCACGCATGATTGTTCTCCCTATTGACCAGACCGGCCGTTGGGAATCAGGCGCTCTTCTTGAGAACCAGCAGATTACCCAGCAGGACCAGCGATGTACCTGTAATTATCGACACGTCCAGTTGCAACCCTTCAAACGCTATTGACAGCACCAGGGCAACCACCGGAAACATGACCGACGCATATCCGGCCTTGTGAGCGCCGATTCTGCCGAGCAGCGTGAGGTATGCACCAAACGCGACGACCGAACCAAATATTGCCAAATAGGCCAACGAGGCGATGTACGTAAAAGTCGCGTCAAAGTTGAATTCATGACCACTGGCGACCGCCACGATTGCGGTAATTACTGCGCCATAGAACATTCCCCAGGCATTCCCCTGCATCACGGGCAACGCCCGTTTCTGTGAGGCCTGTGAAACCATGTTGCCGCCCGATGCCATCAGCGCACCCAGCATCGCCAGTAAAAAGCCGAAGAACACGCCATCATGAATGGAGACAGATTCAATGCGCGGCGCGAACAGGACCACAATTCCGACGATACCCAGCAACGCCCCTGCCAGCACGCGGCCACCCGCTCGCGTGCCGAACAGCACGCGCGACAGGATGATATTCATCCACAGCATCATCGAGAAAGCGATGGCCGCCAGTGCCGAGGTGATATACACCTGTGCTCGATAGGTCAGGATGTAGTTCAAGCAAAACAGGAACAGCCCGAGTGCACCGAACCATAGGTGATCTTTTACTTTAAAAGAAAGTGATAAGCCTTTTATTTTGCACGTAATAAACAAAACCGCCGATGCGAGCAGATAGCGATATACGATCGACACTTCGGGCTCGACGACACCCAGCTGGTATTCGATGGCCAGCCAGGTCGAGCCCCAGATCAGCACCGTAATCGCATAGAGAAACGCATTACTCATCAGCCGATGCACTTCTTTTTCAGCTTCACGACAAACTTCTCGTCGTTCCTGGCCTGCTCAAAGAACTTCGCGAGGAACTCCATGCGCCGCCTGGTTTCTTTTGAGCTGGTATCCGGCAGATCACGCACGAACGCCGTTATCGCTGCTTCTCGCCCCAGGATAGTCTGCACCGCCCCTGAGATATCTAAACCAGGGATGCAATAGCCGCGATAGCGACGTACCCGAACGCTCCTGATGCCCACACTCGGGTCGGGACGCGCGTATCGGGCATTCACGAGGCCCGCCAGGTCGAAGTCGTAAGGAACGAGGTAGTGCATGCCCTGCTTCGCCAACAAGGTGCCGTTATGACAGCAATCTTCCTCGCCGGTCGCGGTCACCAGCGACCAGTCGGTATTCCCTATCAGGTACTGAAAGACAAACACCAGGGCCGCCTGCTCCGGCTGCAGCAGGGATTTCACGACATGGGGCGTATCGACGAATTCAGCCTGGAGCCTCGCGGCGAGCGCGCTATCGGGCTCAAGCAGGAAGCCGTAACGGATCAGCGGCTCACTCCCCGGCCTGTCGGTGTCGGTATATCGGATGCGCAACAGACGGGTGCGATAGGCGGTATCCGAGAGCATCGCAAATATCCGGTATGCCGCGTATTCCGCGAGCACATTCTGTTCGTACTGGTCTGCGGCTTTGCAGTGCGTGACCAGCTTCAGCTTGTCATAGCCTGCAAACACACCTGCCACCACGTCGTCAGCGTCAAACGTCAACCTGAGTGGGGGAAACGAGCATACCCGCGCTCTGCTGTTACCGCGGACGCGAACCGACACGGGAATCTCCCGGCCATCCAGCAACAGCGTGAAGGGCCGTGCCTTACGTTCGTCCTGATCGTCGATGGTCTGTTCCAGGGGGCCCTGCAAAGAGACATCAAGCACCGCATCACTCTCGAACAAGGCACCACTGGCATGCGCCGTGCCGCCCCAGACCAGGAGCAGGAATTGTGAGTACCATAGGAGATAGGAAGGCGGCATAGGCGGATAATAACCAGATGTTCCAGGGACTGCTCATCTTGCCGGTTATCGTGCCCATGCTGTTCTGGGCCGTGTACCACTATCACAAGGACCGGCATCTGCCTGAGCCTCTTGGCAACCTGTTGCTTTGCTTTGGCCTCGGAGTCCTGGCAGCGGCCCTGTCCAAGGGCATGTACATGGGGCTGGAGCCACTGGGTCTTCGCTACGATGCCGTGGCGCTTGCGGATGAGAACGGTCTGGCCCTGTTTGCCTACGCCGTTCTGGCTATTGGCCCGATCGAAGAATTCGCCAAACTGCTGCCCTTCCTGCTGGTTGTGCTGCGCCTGCGCGCGTTCGACGAGCCGCTGGATGGCATTATCTATGCCTCATTCATCGCTTTGGGCTATGCCGCGGTAGAGAACTTCTACTACCTGGATTTCCTGACGGGTCTCGAGTCGGCGGCACGGGGATTTGCCGGGCCGGTCATTCACATCCTGTTCGCCTCCATCTGGGCGCACTGGATCACCCGGGCGTGGCTGACAAGGGGGCCGATCGGTATGGCTGCGATGAAGGGATTCCTGCTTGCGGCCAGCCTGCACGGGATCTATGACTTTTTGGTGTTGATGTATCCCATCGCCGCGCTGCCGATTGCAGCCCTGATGATTGCCTCAATCTGGGTCTGGCGGCTACGTCTCATGCAGCGTATGCATGAGGACGCCACGCGGGACGCTGAGCGCTAGGTTAGCCTCGGTCGTAGGGATTGCCGCTGTCAGGCTTGACGATAGGCTCTTCGAGTGTGAGCTCGAGTTCGTCACCTGAGTCGAGCAGCAACTCGGAGCAACGCCGCTGAATGTCAGCCAGCTTGAGCGTCACATTTGAGTCCGCGAGCGGTATGTCCTTGAAATCCTTTCGCATCTTTCCTTCCATGCCATTTACTGTCTGTGTTTGGCGACAGGCTGTAAGTTGCAGTATAGGGACAGCACCTAGGCCAAAGTGTGAACCAGATCACACTAAATTTGCCCAAAATTCGGTATTTCGCGCACTTATGTAAAGAAGACGCAGTCTGCGCAGCCCTTAGTGTCCGGGTGGCTGCTGCTGCAGCACTGCCATGAGGATTGCGATCCCTTCCAGGAAGTTGCCGAGGCGCAGGTTTTCGTTGGGACTGTGCTGATTGTTGTCGATATTGACGGTGGGCACGGTAGCGGCAGGCACGCCCAGGGCATCAATAATCGGTGCTATCGGGATCGAACCACCCATCGTGACCACGACGATCGGCTCCTCGCCGAACAGGTGGCGCATCCCTGCCCTGGCCATGCGTGCCGGTGGTGCCTCGGGATCGGTCCGAAACGCCCCGTAGGCGACCCTGTGGTCCATGCTCACGATACGCGGGAAACGCATGCGCTCCGCATCGGTTGGCGCATGATCCAAGACCGTAAAACCGAGGCTTTCAATATGCGTCCGCACCAGCTTAATGAGGCGCAGGGGATCCGATTCGACGACCAGCCGGAGGTCGATCTCGGCGACCGCTGTGGGCGGAATAATGGTTCGCGATGCCGCCCCTGTCCATGCCGACGCCATGCCCCGGATATTCAATGACGGGTATTGAAGCGCCTCCTGCAGGCTCCCGGCCACCGCATCCGAACGAATCAGACCCATCGAGGCCAGTATCGCCTCCTCATCGTCCGGAACGGCCTCAAGCAGCGCTCGTGTACTGGCATCGATACTGACCCCATCGTAGAAGCCGTCGATCGTTACAACGCCGTCCGCTGTTTTCATGGATGCGAGGATCTGTGACAGCGCCAACGCCGGATTCGGTACGAAATTGCCGTAGTGACCACTATGTTGGGCGACTCGTGGGCCGTACGTGGTCAGCGTGATCGTCGCGATACCCCGTGCGCCGAGGGACACGGTCGGGCGATTCGACGCATGCGGCGGTCCGTCAAAGATCAGCAGCATATCGGCCGCCAGCAGGTCGCTATTGGCGCGCACGGCGGCCCCCAGATTTGGGGACCCAAGCTCTTCCTCGGTGTCGATCAGTACCTTGAGGTTGTAGCCCAGATCGCCCTTCACACTGGTCAGCAACTGTATCGCCATCAGGAACTGCGTCATCGGTCCTTTCGAGTCGGATGCCGAGCGGGCAAAGATGCGCCAGTCCGGATCTAGCGTGCCCTGCACTGCGTCCCAGTCGATAATTTCCCAGCCGCCCTCGGCCGTCTGCGCTTTAAGCACCGCTGTGTAGGGATTCGGCTGTTGCCAGGCCGCCGGATCCACCGGCTGACCATCCGCCTGCAGGTAGATCAACACGGTTTGCCTTGCGTCCGCAGAGAGACGCTCGGCGTAGATTGACGGGCTGCCGTCGGTGGCAATGAGCCGCGTATTGAATCCGCGTTGCTCGAAGGCAGCCTGAACCCAGCTATTCAGACGCCCTATCTGCTCCGGATCGTTCGCGTCGTTGGGTAAGGACAGAAAATCGCGGTACAGGGAAATGGCCTCCAGCGCGTTGCGGTTGACCATCTCGTGGATCTGGCTGGCACTGATGCGGTCGGGGACTTCCTCACCCCAGACCGATACGGTCAGCAGCAGAACGCTCAGGACTACACTCCGAAAAGTGTATTTTATTCGTTTACTAATCAGTGTGTTATATAACAGAGTTAATGTCTCTTATACGCATTACGTTCGGCTCAGAATTTGAGCATCGCCGAGCCCCAGGTGAAGCCGGCCCCGAAGGCCGCCATGAGGAGCGTATCGCCGCGCTTGATACGCCCGTCGCGCACCGCCTGGTCCAGGGCGAGCGGGATCGATGCACCCGACGTGTTCGCGTGCTCATCGACAGTTGCGATGACCCGCTCCATTGGCAGGCCGATTTTCTTGGCTGCCGCCTTGATGATACGCATGTTGGCCTGGTGCGGCACAAACCAGTCAATGTCGTCGATGTGCCCGTCGAGATCGGCAATCGTCTCACGGGCGATGCTGTCGAACGTGGCCACCGCGCGCTTGAATACCGCATTGCCGTTCATTTCGATGAACGCTTCACCCTTGCGCGTGATGTCGTAACCAATCGACACGCCCTGCTGCACGTGCAAAAGCTCCTCGTACTCCCCGTTCGCATGGATGTGCGTCGCCATGATGCCGGGCTCGTCGCAGGCTTCTAGAACCACGGCGCCCGCGCCGTCGCCAAACAGCACGGCGGTGCCACGATCTTCCCAGTTGGTGATGCGTGACAGCGTTTCGGAGCCGATAACCAGGGCCTTTTGCGCGCCTCCGGTCTGCACGTAACGGTTCGCGAGATCCAGTCCGTAGAGGAAACCGCTGCAGGCCGCATGCACATCGAAGGCCGGTCCGCCTTTGGCGCCCAGTCGGCGTTGAATGATGCAGGCGGTCGAGGGAAATACTTTGTCGGGCGTTGCCGTGCCGAGAACGATGAGATCGATCTCATCCGCACCGACACCGGCCATCTCCATGGCCCGTTTTGCGGCCTCGAGCCCCATGGAGCCGGTGGTTTCGCCCTCGCCGGCAATGTGGCGACGCTTGATCCCCGTGCGCTCCTGGATCCACTCATCCGAGGTTTCCATTATCTTCTCGAGATCTTTGTTGCTTACTACCTTGTCTGGCAGGTAGCTGCCGATTCCGGCGATGCGTGCATACGTCATCAGGTGTCCCTCTTCAGGAACGCCGCGATCTCACGCAGCGTCGGGTAGTCAAATAGATCGCTGATATCCAGTTTGCCGGGGTATTTCTCGTCGATGGCCAGTACGACCTCTGTCAGTGTCAACGAACTTACACCGACTTCGAATAGATTGTCATCTGCGCTGATCTTGCGATCTTTGGCCACTTCGCGACAGATCAGCTCAAGTTCCGCCACCAGCGGGTCGTCGTCCACCGACTCTTCGACCGCCTCCGACGGCTGCAGCTCGTTGAGTACCGTGTCATATTCCCCATCGAAATAGGATTCGAGCAGCTTGCCGCGTTGCACCTTGCCGCTGGTTGTTTTGGGGATTTTGGGAACCGGGATAACCGTGTCGACCGCGATACCGGTTTGCTCACCGACGACGTCACGCACTGCGTCGATCAAGGGCCTGAAGTCGTCAAGATCCTGGCGATACAGGATGAACGCCACCAGTTCCTCGGTCTGTCCACCCTTGGGCGTGGCGCCCGCCACCACAACCTTGTTGAGGTCGAGGCCATCGATCCGCGCGATAATTTCCTCGATGTCGTGCGGGTAATAGTTCTGTCCATTGATGATGATGATGTCTTTCTGGCGGCCCGTGATAACGAGCTTCTCATCGACAAAGACGCCGCAGTCGCCGGTCCGCAGCCAACCGTCCTGCGTAAAGAGCTCCGCGGTCGCCTCAGGGTCGCCATAGACACGCTCGGTCATGCTGCCGCCATGTAACTGAATGTGGCCAATATGCCCGGGTGAGAGCTCGGCATCGTTGTCATCAGTGATGCGTATATCAACATCGCGGATCGCCTTACCGACAGTCACGAAACTGACGGCATCGCTATCGGCTTCATCCACGGCGCGGAATGTTTCCCCGATTTGCAGGCTGTGGCGGTCCATGATGACGCGTTCGTACTCAGGACCCAGTTCAGAGAACGACACACCGACAGTCGCCTCCGCCAACCCATAGACCGGCAACATGGTGTTGCGCTTTAAACCGTGCGGCGCCAGCGCCGTCAGGAATTCCTCGCACAGGTCCCAGGAGATCGGTTCGGCGCCGTTAAGAATGCGTTTCACCGAAGACAGGTCAATATCCGGCAGCCCTTTGCGTACAAACAGTTTCAGGAAATGTTTGTAACCGAAGTTCGGTGAGCACAGTTGCGTCGCGCGCAGCTCACTGGCTTTGCTCATCCACAAAAGTGGTCGACGCACGAACACGCTGGTATCCATAACCGCATGGTTCATGCCGGCCGCGAGCACGCTCAGATGGAAGCCGATCAGCCCCATATCGTGTGTCAGCGGCATCCAGCTGAGGGCCTGGTCGTCTTCTCGCCAGTCGGCGCCCTCCACGATCGCGCGGATGTTCACGCACAAATTGCGATGCGTCAGTACCACGCCTTTCGGATCGCTGGTTGACCCCGACGAATACTGGATGAACGCCGTATCGTCAGGCGTCGCTGAGTACAGTTCACCATGGGCACCCGGTTCGACATCACTCATCAGGACCGCATGGGTCTCCAACAGCTGCGTAATATCGGCCAGATCGCTCTCCTTCGCAAAATCGAGCAACCGCTGCAGCAGGTCCATCTCCGTAAACAGCGTGACGTTCTCGAGCTGCGAAAGTATGCGGAACAGTTTGAGCTTGTGTTCATCGCTGATGCCGACGGCTACCGGCACCGGCACGATGCCGCCCAGAATGGCCGCCCAAAAGGCAATCACGAAGCTTCGGTTGGATTTGCTGAAGATAATCAGTTCATCACCCGGCTTCATCCCACGCTGCTGGAGCGAACCCAGCAAGGCGAGCGCTTCGTCCCATAAACCGGAAAAACTGAGAATGGTTTCGTCGTGTTCGCCGTCGATGAAACGGATTTCCCGGTCGCGGTTTTTGGCGTCCGCCAACAGGTCGATCATGTTGTTATAGAGCTTCATGAGTTCCTTAACGTATGGATGGTCGCATCTGGATATCTTCCGCCGAACGAAGATTAATCGCCAGTTCGAGTTCCGGCTCTGCGTCGTCGACGGGTTGCAGGCGAAAACGCGGCAGCAACAGTCCCAGGTGTACCTTCATTTCGAGAAAAGAAAAATATTCGCCAAGACAGCGCCTCGGCCCGAGCGAAAACGGGAAGTATGGCCGGTCCTTTTTTGGCTGGTCCGATGGCGCGAAACGATCCGGATCGAAACGATCGGGTCCCGGCCAGTAGTGATCCGTGCGGTGCAGGATGTATGGCGAAAGATAAATGTCAGTGCCTGGCGGCACGTCGTACGTATCGAGTGCGTCTTCGGCCTGCGAGCGGCGCGTGAACAGCCATACCGGTGGATACAGTCGCAACGCCTCCTCCAGCGTCTGCTGTGTGTACTCCATGGCGGCGAGGTTTTCAGCAGTGATAGCCGACACGTTCGGCACCCAGTTCTGCGCTTCAGCGATCAGTCTCGCCTCAATGTCAGGATGCTTCGCAATCAGGTACCACACCCAGTTGAGCGTGTTCGCTGACGTCTCGAAACCGGCAACGATCAGCGTCATCAGTTCGTCCAGCAATTCGGCATCGGCAAACCTGTTGCCCTGCTTGTCAGTTGCATCCAGGTACATGGACAGGAAATCAAAGTGCTGACTGCCCTTGCCTGCCCGCCGCTCGGCAATGATGTCCAGCAGCAATTCGCGCAGGTGTCGCACTTTCATCACGACACTGAGATCGCGCGTGGAATCGCGGCTCAGGAATGCAAACGGGTTCTCGCCTTCGGTCAGAATCCGGTTCTCATAGTCGTCGCCAAAGATACTGATCAGGATGAGTTCCAGCGCGAAGTCACTGGTCTCCGAGGTGATATTGATCGTCTCTCCCTGCGCCGCCGCTGCGGCCCAGCTTGCAGCGCGCCGGTCGGTGCATTCGACCATCACCGTCATCAGGCGATGCACGTTCTGGCGACTGAATGCTGGCTGGATCATTGTTCGGGAACGGCGCCAGACATCGCCATCGCTGACGATGAGCCCATTTCCCAGGAGCATCTTGACCCGTTCGAATCCCGGCCCCTTGTGATACTTGCTGTGCCGCCTGGCAAGAATCCTGCGCACTTCCACCGCATCGTTGACGAAGTAGGCCAGCCGGCCATTCGGCTGGCGCATGCTGACCATGTCACCGTGCTCACCCTGCAGTGCCTGCAGCGTCGCAAGCGTCTCCGCATCAATGCCTAGGGTTACTGGCTGGTCGGGCCCGGGTGGCCGCCTGTAGTCGGGCTGGGGTTCGGTCATGGATTTGGCTGAAACGACAGGATTGGCGGTGCAAATGCAGGCGCAATCTTACATTGACCCGCGCAGATTCGATACTGCAAACTCCCAAGCTTGAACGATAAATCCCCCAACCACTTCGAATCCGTCGAGTCACGCCGCAGCACATCGTCGCGCCGGCGCATGACGCCCGCACGCCGTTTGTACTATTTTCTCGGCTTGCCGGTGCTGCGTGCACTGATCAGGCTCCTGACCTCGACTTATCGCATCGAGACCATTATCGGGGCCCGGCATATCGAACCCTATATTGGCGATGATGCCGTGTGTGCCCCTGCCTACTGGCATCAGCACCATGTCATCGGATCGAACCTGATTCGCTCCTGGATCCAGCGTGGCTTCAAGGCCTGCTTCCTCGTATCCGGCTCGGTAGACGGCGACGTGCCGGAACGCGTAGCCCGTGCCTGGGGGGCGGAGGTTATTCGTGGGTCTGCCAATCAAAGCGGCGCACTGGCGCTGCGCGATCAGCAGCGCATGATGAAAAACGGCTATTCGATCGTTACGACCGCCGATGGTCCGCGTGGGCCGAAGTACGAATTCAAGCCGGGTACCGTGCTCATGGCCCGTATTGCCGGCGTACCCATTATCCCGATTGGCTGCGCCGCGGAACGGGCGTGGTACCTGAACCGCTGGGATGATTTCATGATTCCCAAGCCGTTTTCACGCGTGGCCATTGCTATTGGCGAGCCTATCCCGGTGCCACGGGATATCGCCCTGGACAAGCTGGAGCCCGTCAGGGAGCGCGTTCAGGCAGCAGTCATGTCCCTTATGAGAGACTCTGAAGACGCTCTCAAAGCCGATTGAGGAGGTCATTCTGAGAATCCTGACCCAAGTTACGCTGGCGCTCGCCGCCGTAAGCGTTCTCGCCGTGTCTGCGGCCGATGGGGCTGAATTAACGCCCCACAGGGCCGAGTACAAGGTCAAAATCAGTGTCGTATCCGGACAGCTGAACACCGAGTTGCGCGCCACAGATACCGGCCACGTCGCCATGCACGTGATCAAACCCAAGGGTATTGCGAAGATCTATGGTGGAAAAATGCAGGTCAGATCCGAATTTACGACGACCGCAGACGGTATCAGGCCTGTCAGTTTTCACGAAGTTGACACGATTCGTGATGACCCTGAAACCCGCATCCAGTTTGACTGGACCACCAACCAGGCCAGCGGGACCGTCGGTGACGAGGAGGTGCTGCTGCAGCTCGATGGCCTCGCCCACGATAATGTGTCGATCCAGTATCAGCTCATGCACGACCTGCTCAACGGCGAGCCGAGAGCAACCTATGTGCTGTTCGATGTCGACAAGATGCGAATCGCGAATGTGCGCAATGTTGGTACCCGTGAGATCAGGACCAAAGCGGGCACCTATGAGGTGGTTGGCATCCAGCATCAGAAAGAGGGGTCGTCCAGGGTGACCACGCTATGGTGTGCCGCCGAACTGGACTACCTGCCGGTTGTTATCGAGCAGCACCGCAAGGGCAAATTGAATTTCCGGGCATCCCTGACCAGCTACAGCCCGATCGCAGACACGCTGGCTCTAGCCGAACAGGATTGAGAGCTGTAAAACCAGCAGCAACGCGGCCGTAAAGAGGCCCGCAGCCACCAGGCTCGCACCCCAGCGTGCCAGCAGTGGCGCATTCGCTATCCCGGCATTGACCGGCACCGCCGGCAGCACCGCGAGACACGCGAGGGGATACACGACCAGCGCCGTTCGCGGGTACCGGTAAGGCCAGGCCTTCAGCTCCCGGCGCGCACTCATGGCCGAGACGAGATCATCGATTCCGCCAAGCTCAACGGCCGCCTGACGGCGGGCTTCACGGCTGGATGCGCCGTCGTTAACCGCCGCATCGACGAGATCATCATAATGATCGCGAATTTCACTAACGGTCCGATGGGCATGCCTGGGTGCTATGCCGCTTTGCACCAGGCGCGTTACCAGGTCATTGAAATCGGGTTCACGCATGGCCGGGGCTCTCCAATGCCGTCTCGATACCGTTTTGAATCCGTCGCCAGTCGTCCTGCAGGTCCTGAAGCCGACCACGGCCCTGTTTTGTCAGAGAGTAATAGACGCGAGTGCGGCCGCCAACGGGTTTGCGGCGGGATTTGAGCGAACCATTGCGCTCGAGGCTGTGCAAAACGGGATAAATGACCCCCTCGCCCAGCGATATAGCCTCACCCGTGACTTCTTTGATGGACCGGACCAGCTCATAGCCGTACATCTCACGGTTATCGAGAAGCCTCAGCAGCAGGAGTTCAGGGACACCGCTCATGAATGGAGGGTTGCTCTTGGCCATCCCCGAACCATACCTCGAACTAAAGGGTATAACAAGACTTACTTTGTGGTTCTAGGTATGTACAATATACCTAGTTATTCAAGGTATCCAAGTCGGCGGGACACTGACAGGAGCCAAACCATGTTTGCCAGGTACTCAACTGCCGTTACCACGGGGACTTTAGTGACTTTCGCCCTGCTCTACGCCATGCAGGGCCTCATCG
>Ga0316201_10002544_pt1 | contig 13007 bp, 13 predicted proteins | sample CS6wburrow_MG_FD_204516 | JGI IMG/M metagenome (GOLD analysis project Ga0316201, IMG submission 204516) | Coastal sediment microbial communities from Delaware Bay, Delaware, United States - CS-6 worm burrow | ecosystem: Environmental > Aquatic > Marine > Coastal > Sediment | place: USA... | reverse complement strand
CCATCATTGATATAAATAATTTCAAGATCAACAACAAGTTGCGCTAGCGCTTTATCAACGGTTTTATGAAACTCTGCCAGTACCTCTGATTCGTTGTATACGGGAACAACTATCGATATTAACGGTTGATTAGATTTCAAGTGATTAACTTTTCGCAGATAATTTATCTAAGACAGATATTACAGTATAAATTGTTTTTTTGTCGACTGGCGAGTGTGCTCACTGGGCCGACATTTTTTTATGTACTGTATTGATGATGGATATTGATTTATTTAACCAGGTCAATGATACTCATTATATTGGTCCTCTTTAATTCAATCAGCTCCCCAGGCATAAAAAAGCCTTTTAAGCGCATAGACAGACAACAAAACAAACTGGCCAGCCTTGCGCAGATAGCTCCCTATCTGTTGATCGCAATCTGTTTGGCAGTTGTTTTGATGTTTGCCCTGCTCGGCCAGTATTCACATCCTTCTTCCGATGATTTTTGCATGGCGAGCGGTGTCAATGAACATGGCCTGTTCAGTTATTTATGGGCGCATTACTTTGAGTGGAGTGGGCGCTATACCGGTAATGCACTGTATGCAATATACCCGGTTATTTTTGGTTTATTTGATGGTTACAAATATATTCCGGCACTTATGATGCTGGCACTTTTTTTTGCCACGGCATTTTTTCTGTCGACTTTTTTCAGCGTCAAAATATATGCTCGCCCGGTATTGCTTTCCTCTTTAGGTTTCGTCTGTGTGTATCTGCTAGGCATAATGAGTCCGGCGAGTAGTCTTTACTGGATGGCCGGCGCTTTGACCTATCAGACGGCCAATATCCTTTTGCTCGTGATACTAGGGTTAATGATTCAGTTGCTCAATCGACAAAAGTGCTCGAAAAATTATATTAATTTATTTGCTGTTTTGCTGGTGGTGATGATTATTGCGATTGGTGCAAATGAGACCAGTATGCTGGCTTTAACCGGGTTGGCCTTGTTGGGGATTGTTGTCCATCTGCGTAAAGATTGGGAAATACTATTGCCATGGCTCGTTATATTTGTCATTGCACTGTTATGTTTCAGTGTCGTCTATTTTTCTCCGGGCAATGCAATACGTGCTGCAGACTTTCCACTAAGGCACGATCTTTCTCGTTCAATAGATGGTAGCTTGTCAGTGGGGTTAACGATATTGTGGCTCTGGCTCAGTAACCCGGTGCTGATTGTCTCGAGTATGCTTGCGCCTTTTGCCACAGCAAGACTGCTTCAGTTGTCAGGCAGGTCGCTCACTGTTTCGAAAACAACGATCGTCGCACTGATGTTATGCACCTTTGTCATGCCAGTGTTGTTGCAGTTCCCGGCATGGTGGTCCATGGGGGGGTGGCCTCCAGCGCGCACGGTTGATGCCATTTATTTTCTGTTTCTTGTCAGCTGGTATCTGACCGTTGCTGCTTTCACGGTACGTTACCTGAGCGAGGGTAAATGGATTATGCTATTGCAGCCGTATAACCCATATATTGCTGTTGCACTATTGCTGCTGTCAGGATTGTTCTCTGTTGCTGCTTTACAGAGTAAAGCTTATCAGCTTGCAAAAACCGATCTGTTTTATCTTGCCCGGCCTTACCATGACTATTTGGATGAGCGTTATAAACAAATCAAACAGGCGAAAGCTAAGGGCTTTCGGTACCTGGCTGTTGCGGATTATCAGCAGCAATATCCACGCACTATTTTCTTTAATGACATCATGCGTAATCCAAAGCATTGGCGTAATGTCTGCTACGCGGATTATTTTGGACTGAAAAAAATTAAAAGGGAAAAAGAGCAAAGCAATATCGATTGATACTCCATCAGATTATTTGACTGTGCTTATTGTCCATGGGTGGGATCTAGATAGAAAATGCCGGTTCGTTATTCTTTTAGGAGTGCAGCCGTAATATAGTGTTTACCCTGGTAAAACTGAATGTTAAAAATATGACGTTGAAAGACTGATATGTATTTATTTGTTCACTGTGAAATCGTTCAGAAATGCAGTGACCGCATCCCAGTAAGCCACGCTGTCATCATATTTTTCCCATAATGCTTTTGAACCATGTTTGCCAGCGGATTCAGGGACAAAACTTCGTCTCTTAGTCGCATTAATAACATCATAGATTAAGCGCCAGTCACCAGCTTCATTTCTTGATGAAGTGATGAATGTTGGTACAGTAATTTTTTGCGCAGCATCACGTATCCAGGTTTTACTTTTTCCCAGATGAGAAAAATACTCACCCGGCGAGAAGGCAATGACAGCATCAACAAGCGGTGGATAATCGCCGGCGACCTTGAGGGCCAGTGAAGCCGAATAAGAGCTGCCCCAGGCAATTACCTTGCTGTTGGGGTATTGTTTGCGGGCATATTGTAAGGCGGCGATGATATCGGGCAGAGCATCAGCATAACTTGTCGCCAATCCTGCATTGCTGGCGCGTATTGCCGTCTCATTGTCCTTGCCTCTGGAATATTCCCCGGAACGTAGGTCAACGGCGAAACAGTTAAAACCGAGCCCGTTGAGTTTTGGTGCGATGTCATTGTATTCGCCCCGGCTCGATCCGGCCTGATGAAATAATACGATGACCGGTGTTGTTTTTAAGCTATGTGGTGCGTAACTGTCCGCGGTGATCAAAACATTATCCGCTGATTTGAAAGTGATGCTCAGACTTTCAGTTGCCAGCGACACGCCGGTGCAGAATATCAGCACGGATGGCAGCATAATTTGAATTAATCGAGATGCTAACAACATCATCTTATGTTCCCCATTGGATGAACATAACATGATACACCCGCTTTGAAATTATTTAAGCTTCTTTTGCAGGGCGCTTTTCTTGTGGAAACTTTTTCGCTACACCGGTTGCTATCGCCGCTTTAGATACCGCGCGCGGGATGGTATCGATCAGGCGTGGATCAAGAGGTTTGGGGATAATATATTCCGGACCAAATACCATGGTATCAAGCTCGTAGGCATTCAGTACTTCCTTCGGTACAGGTTCACGGGTGAGTTCTGCCAGTGCGTGCACGGCAGCAATTTGCATTTCCTGATTGATGCAGCTGGCGCGAACATCAAGCGCGCCTTTAAAGATATAAGGAAATCCCAGAACATTGTTGACCTGATTCGGGTAGTCACTGCGGCCGGTACCCATAATTAAATCGTCACGTGTCATATGCGCCAGTTCGGGCAGGATTTCCGGATCCGGGTTGGATAATGCAAAAACTACCGGATTGGGCGCCATGGTGGCAAGCATGTCAGATGATAATAAGTCGGGGCCGGAAACACCGATAAAAACATCAGCGCCATCCATGGCATCCGCCAGTGTGCGTTTGTTGGTATGTACGGCGAACGCACGTTTATATTTATTCAGGTCATCTCGTTCGTCATGAATGATGCCATTGCGATCAATCATGAATAATTTTTCAGGATCAGCGCCCAAGCCCTGTAACAGTTTCATCGATGCAATACCGGCGGCGCCGGCACCTAAACAAACCACGCGAACATCTTCGATATTTTTGTGCTGTATTTCCAGGGCATTTAACAGGGCTGCCGCAATAATAATGGCGGTACCGTGCTGGTCATCATGGAATACGGGGATATCCAGTTGTTCAACCAGGGCTTCTTCGATAGCAAAACAGGCCGGTGCGGCAATGTCTTCGAGATTGATGCCGCCAAAAGTTGGTGCGATGTTTTTTACGGTTTTGATAAAATCTTCCGTGGAATCGGCATTCACTTCGATATCAAACACATCGATATCTGCAAAGGCTTTGAATAAAACGCCTTTACCTTCCATTACTGGTTTACCGGCCAGGGCGCCGATATTTCCCAGACCGAGTACCGCGGTGCCATCGGTAATCACTGCAACCAGGTTGCCTTTGGCGGTATAGTCATAAGCGGTTTCTTCGTCACGATGGATAGCACGGCAGGGTTCGGCGACGCCGGGGGTATAGGCCAGCGAAAGATCAAGCTGGGTTTCACAGGGTTTGGTTATTTCTGTCGCTATTTTCCCGGGTTTGGGTTTGGCGTGGTAATCCAGTGCTTGTTGCTTGAAACGTGTCGGCATAACGATCAATAGTGTGGCAAAGAAAAAAGGGTGCTTATATTAACATTTAAACGATGCTTTTTCGAGTTAGACGATAAATATCAGTAGCTTATGTTCTTAATGGAATGTTTTATTGCTGGCAGTTGTATGCTGTAGCTAACTGAATCGATAGCGGATGTCGTACTCGCAGATAAAATGGTGTTGATTTGTTGTTTTTGTTGAGCCAGCCGCGCACGATAACGGATTGATTTAACATTTTATTTATTGTTTTGATGTCGAACAGGGACAGATTTGTTTTTCGTATGCCCACGGTCAGCCTGTTATCGAGGTTTAACCAAAGCCCTTTTTTATTGTTGATAATACTTTCGACTTTGCCCTGAACCAGGTGGAATCCAATGTGTTGGTTGTCCAGCCGGTTTGCCTGCAGAATTTTTTCGTTTTGCCATAAACCGACGTTTTCACAGCGAGCCTTATGCTCAATTTCAAGATAACACGAAGCCATTTGGGTGTTCGGCGGCACAGTAATCACCCTTGCATAACCCAGTTTTAATAAGGCAGCCTGTGCATTTTGCCCGTCTGTTAAGTGCGCGTGTGCTAACAGGCGACCAAAGCGATCCTTATTATCTTTTCCATAGACTAGCGCGATGCTTTTATCATTTTTGAACAGAGACTTAAGTGCATTTCTAGCCTCAATGCCATAGGCTTCTGCAGGTTTCCTGTCGCGCGCTAGCTCAGGCGTGTTAATACCAATTAACCTGATTTTTCGGCCATCGATTAAGTGCAGCGTATCACCGTCATGGATGTAACGGATTTTTGAAATTTCATCAAACTGTTTGCTTGAGCAGTCGGGTTCAGTAATGTCTGCTAACGCGGCAGACGAGACAGTAATACATACTAAAAAAGAATAGGCTAAAAAAGAGTAGGGGCATAAAAAAAGACGCTGTAAAGCGTCTTTTTTAGTAAACATTATGTGACGTATCAACAAATTATTTGTTACCAAAACGTTTGTTGAATTTGTCAATTTGACCAGCAGAGTCAAGAATTTTCTGTTTACCAGTGTAAAACGGGTGGCACTCTGAGCAGACATCAATAGATAGTTCGTCTTTGCTGTAGGTAGAGCGTGTCGCGAACGTATTGCCGCAGCTGCATTTAACGTTTACGTCGTTGTATTTTGGATGAATATCAGCTTTCATGTCTATTCCGCGCTTGAAAATTGTTTGTAATATCGAGTAATAATCTTACTGTGTCATACCCTGGCTAGTGTTGTTTGCTGGCCGCAGGGTCTGAAAAAACAGGGAATGAATTCTACCTGTTAGTGCAAGCACAGGCAAGTCCTTATTTTGCCTGCATCTTGAGGTTAATTTAACGGGAATATGCTGAATTTCATCAGCAGCTGGTCCATACTTTATGGAATTTATATAAAGATGTATTTTTGACCAAATTTAAGGGAAATAACATGAAGTTTAAAATTTTATCGATGTTAATCACTTTAGGGGTTTTAGCTGTGATGCCAATGATCTACATGGGTAAATTTGACCCGCTATCGTTTTTTGATTCAGGATTGAATAATGGTTTATCTGATTTTGAAAAGCTAAAAGCAAAAGCACCTAAAAATCTCAGTAATGTGGTCACCGATGAAAAAGTACAGGTGTACAAATGGCGAGATGAACATGGGGTGATGCAATTTAGTAACACACCGCCGCCAACGGTCAGTCATGCTGAGCAGATCGTATTAGACCCAAACAGTAATTTGATGCAGGCAGTCAAAGTGCCTGAGAAAGAATCGCCAGATGAAGTTGTTAAAGCTGAGGCGCCTAATCCTTACTCCATGAAAGGCATGAAGAAAGCCATGGATGAGGCGAAAGGGGTTGAAGAGATGTTGCAGAAGCGCCATGAGGAGCAACAGAAAATGATGAATAATTTATAAAAATACAAACATATTCTTTGCCACAGATTAGGGCAGGCTGTCCGTAATTAGAACAACGCAGGAGCTGTTGTCGAGGCACAGAGAGCACAGAGGTTTAATATATTAAGTGCCTACGGCGGCATAAACAATTAAACGTTTTACGCTGTGTTCTCTGTGCTCCGGCGGTGCAAAGCGATGTTTATAATAGATTTTCTAAAATCTCATTTAGAAACAAAAAACCTTTATCTGTTGTCGTGATTCTGTTTTTATCTATAAATAATAAAGCAGGATCAACATTTTTTATAAGCTGTACTAATGCGTCTTGTTTCAGTCCAGTGTGATGTTGAAACGTTTTTATAGTAGTGCCCGTTTTTAAACGCAGCGCATTAAGTAAAAACTCAAATACAATGTCTTTTGATGCAAGTTGCTGCTGCCCCGATACGGCATTACCGTTTAAGGTTTTATTGATATACTGTTGTGGTTGACGGTGTTTCCAGCGACGACTAATGGTTAAATCATTGTCTGATAGTTTTGGATTAATTATTTCAGTTAGTTTTCCATGTGCGCCTGCGCCGATTCCGATGTAGTCACCAAAGTGCCAGTAATTTAAATTATGCGCACTCTGCGTATTTTCGTCCTTACCTGTTTTTGCATAAGCAGAAATTTCATATTGATTGTATCCTTGTTCAGAAAGCATGCTCTGGCATTGCGTTTGCATTTCCCAAATTAAATCATTGTCAGGCAATACAGGCGTGTGTTTGTGAAAATAGGTATTGGCTTCGATGGTCAGCTGGTAGTGAGAAATATGTGACACGTTAAAATCGCAGGCCGTTGCTATATCATCAGTTGCCAGCTGTATGGTTTGTTCCGGTAAACCAAACATTAAATCCAGGTTAATATTTTCAAAGTTGGCATTCTTTGCAGTTGTAATGGCGTTTAATGCCTGGTTTTTGTCGTGAATGCGTCCCAGACTTTTTAAATGTTGTTCATGAAAGCTTTGTATACCAATGGATAAGCGATTAATGCCAGCTTGTTTGAAGGCATTAAATTTTTCCTGCTCAAACGTTCCGGGATTGGCTTCCAGCGTTATTTCGATATTATTAAATTTAAAGAGTTTTTTTGCGTGACTAATAATTTTCTCGATAGCATCTGCAGAAAATAAACTTGGCGTGCCACCACCAAAAAAAATACTGTGTAAAGTGCGACCCTGAGCTAACGCATGTTCTTTTTCCAAATCGATAAGAAGTGCCTTGACGTACATTTTCTCGTTAAAGGAATCGTTTTTTTCATGAGAATTAAAATCACAGTAGGGGCATTTTTTTACGCACCATGGAATGTGTACGTAGAGACTTAATGGAATGTTGTTTTGCACTGGGGGATATGAAGAAACTAAAAAAGAGGCATAACTTTAGCAGTTATGCCTCCCACATAGTAGCTCGATTGTAGTTAGGTACGCTGCAATACCTGAGTGAGGGTTTACACTACTTTCAAGCCACATTGTTGGTTGCCCGGAACTGCAACATCAATGCGTGCCGGTGGATCAAGGATTAAAGCGTTCATGATTGCAACAAACTCTTCTTCCGAACGATTATTGCCAAGTCGAGGGTTAAAGTTTTTTTCTCGACCAATAGTGGTTGAGGTGAAACCGTGATAATCATGACCTGGATAAACCCTGGTTTCATCATCCAGAGTAAACAGTTTTTGTGTTATTGAATAATAAAGTGTTTTAGCGTCACCAGACTGAAAGTCTGTGCGACCGCAACCGTTTATTAGTAACGCATCGCCGCTAAATACCGCCCCTTTAATTTGATAACTAATATCAGTATTGGTATGACCTGGCGTGTATATAATGTTAATGGTTTCTTCGCCTAATTTAAGTGTGTCACCATCGCACAACAAAATGTCTGCACATTCTACGTCGCTATTTTTATGTACAGCAACCTGGCAATTGAATGCCTTTCTTAACAGGCCTGAGCCGGTTATATGATCGGCATGGATATGGGTTTCCAATGCGTACTTAAGTTGCAGACCAAGTTGTTTTATCAACGTGTCGTCACGTACGATCTGCTCCTTGACGGAGTCAATCAGTGCCGCCTGTTTTGTTTTTTCGTCCCATAACAAATAGCTGTACGTGCTTGTAGTGGGATCAAATAATTGTTCAATGTTCATTATTTAAATGCCCCTTTGAATATGGCTTAAGCTGTTTTATTAGCAGCAGTGCTGATAATGATGTATACCGCCAATATTCGTTACGTTGGTAAATCCCAGGCTTGCCAGAATTTTTTCTGCCATCATGGCGCGACCGCCCGCCTGGCAGTAGACCAGAACAGGATCATTTTTATCCAGATGCTCATGCGCCAGTACCGGTAAAATTGCCAATGGAATATTTTTCGCATTAGGCAAGGCGCCATGGTTGAATTCGTGGGTATTACGCACATCCAGCAGGGTTGCGCCTGCTTGTAATGTTTGACGAATATCGTCGCAATTTAAACTGGTCATCATTTTTACCTTTTTCAGGTGACATTTAGTTTCTTTTGTTTGAAACGGCTAAATGAACCACAACGTAAGTTAGAACCAGTCCAGCCACTATGATTGCGTAAGTCAGTGCATCAAAGATCACGACAAATCTCCTACATAATTAAAGTTATTCAATTAGTATAGTCTAATATTATAAAGTTCAATAGAATTTTCCGGTATTTTTTTTAAAATCTTTGTAAATTATTGTTAAATGCCCGCCAGAATCGGCTTAGTAGGTATCTAAATGTAAGCCAAAATATAAAAATCAATAACTTAGAAGAATGTGGAAATGGCTTAAGGGGGCTGCCTAATAAATTAGCACTATTTGCTTACAGGACATCATGGCAGTGTAAAAGCACATCAATGCCGCATATGGATTAGTTTTTTGGTTATTTTTTTGTGGTTGAAATAATGGGGTGACGTATCATGTAGTTAATAAGAAAAATTGCGGGAAGACCAATCAGCGCGGTGTATATAAAGAAAGACACAAAACCAGTGGCATCAACGATATCACCTGAAAAACCACCGATAAACTTGGCGGGTAATAACATCAATGAGCTGAACAGGGCATATTGGGTTGCTGTGTAGGCGCGATTGGTCAGGCTGGATAAATAGGCGATAAATGCTGACCCGGCAAGCCCGCCACTTAAGTTATCAGCACCAATAACGACAGACAGATACAGGGTATCGGCAGGCAATATGGCGAGCACGGCAAACAGTAAATTGGTGGCCATGACTAAAACAGCGCCTAGCATCAGAATCGGCATCATGCCGTAGCGAATCACCAGCATGCCGCCAAAAATAGCACCCAGTATGGTTATCACCGGCCCGATAGTTTTGGTGACCAGGCCGATTTGTAAATCACTGTAACCAATATCCACATAAAGCGGGTTTGCCATTATACCCATGGTGATATCACTGATACGAAATAAGCCGATAAATAACAATATGATGAGTGCATACTTACCGTTACGGACAAAAAATTCGGTAAAAGGGCAGATAATGGCGCCAGTGATCCATGCGTAAATTTCACGCAGACTTTTCGGCAGATGGGCAGACTTTTCCAGGAATTGAATCACTTTTTCTTCCTGTTGCCATGTGTTTCTTGAAATCACGTGTTCCGGTTCGGGAATGAATAATGTGGTGATGATTCCAATCGTCATACACATGGCGAGTACAGTATAGGCAAGGGGCCATGAATAGTAATGTGCCATGGTGAAGGCGCCGCCGCCGGCTAATAACATGCCTAATCGATAGCCGGTCTGGTATGTGGCGGCCATGGCGCCCTGTGTTTCCACCGGCATGGCTTCGATACGCCAGGCATCAATGGCGATGTCCTGGGTTGCCGATGAAAAAGCGACCAGCAGGGCGGAATAAACCAGGATAACCAGTTGTGCATGAGGGTTGCTGCTGGCCATTAAAAGCAATCCTGAAATAATGCCGATTTGCGCGAGTAGCATCCAGCTACGACGTTGTCCGAACAAGGCGCTAAGGATGGGAAGTTTCAGGTGATCGACCAGTGGTGACCAGGTGAATTTAAGGCCATATAATAATGCTACCCAGCTGATATGACCGATGGTGCTTTTGTCGATACCTTCACGTGCCAGCCAGCCGGACAGGGTGCCGAACACCAGTAAAAGTGGCAGACCGGCAGAAAAGCCTAAAAACAACATCGCTAACACGCGAGGCTGACGATAGGCGTTTACTGCCTCAAGCCAGCTTTTGTGTTGCAGGACGCGGCTCATGCAAGTGTGTAATCGTAATCAATAATCAGCGGCGAGTGATCTGAAAACCGCTCATCTTTATAAATTTCCGCGGCTTTTACACAGGGTTTCAGTTTGGGTGTGATGATCTGATAATCGATACGCCATCCAGTGTTGTTTGCCCAGGCCTGTCCACGATTGGACCACCAGGTATACTGGTCAGGCAGTTGATTCACCACGCGAAAAGCATCAACAAATCCGAGCTCATCAAACAGGGTATCCATCCATGCACGCTCTTCCGGCAGGAAACCGGAGTTTTTCTGGTTAGCTTTCCAGTTTTTAATGTCTATTTTTTTGTGGGCGATATTCCAGTCGCCACAAATAATGAATTCACGACGTTTACGACGCAGGCTTTGCAGATAGCCCATAAATCGTTCCATGAAATCAAATTTCACAGTCTGTCGCTCTTCGCTGGATGAGCCGGAATGCATGTAAAGTGAAATGATGCTGAGTTTCTCAAACTGAAATTCAATAAAACGACCTTCGATATCAATGTCATGCCAGCCGATACCCTTGATTATCTTTTTAGGTTTGACCTTGCTATAGATGGCGACGCCGCTGTAGCCCTTTTTTTCAGCATCGTGGTATTCGCAAAAATACCCGATGGGGCAGAAGTGTTCATCAGTCAGTTGATGAAACTGTGCTTTGGTCTCCTGGATGCAGACGACATCGGCATCTACTTTTTTTAACCAGTCAAAAAAACCTTTTTTCGCGGCGGCGCGAATACCGTTGGTGTTGGCGGAAATAATACGCATGAAATTTTTTAGTGTAAAGCGGCTTCTTATTGTTTGGGTGCCTATGATACCTGAAATTGCTGCCACTGTTACGTTGTCAGTTAAAAATCACGTATACTTCGCAGGCAAAAGTCAGGTGTTAAAAATGCAGGAAAACAAAAAACGGTTTATTCAGTTAGCCATCAAGTACCAGGTACTTCGATTTGGTGAATTCACACTCAAATCAGGACGACTCAGTCCGTATTTTTTCAATGCCGGTTTGTTTAATAGCGGTTATGCACTGGCAGAATTAGGCAGCTGTTACGCGCAGACCATTATCGATAACGACATCAATTATGATGTTTTATTCGGTCCCGCGTATAAAGGCATTCCGTTGGTATCTGCCATCGCTTATGCGCTCTCGGTCAATCACAATATTGATAAACCTTATGCTTTCAACCGTAAAGAGGCCAAGGATCACGGCGAGGGTGGTTTGATTGTCGGTGCAGAATTGAAAGGTAAGGTATTGATTGTTGATGATGTGATCACCGCCGGTACCGCTATCCGTGAAGCGGTAGATATTATTCAATCTGCTGGCGCGACAACCTCGGCGGTGTTGATTGCACTGGATCGACAGGAAAAAGGCAAGGGAGAGTTATCGGCGATCCAGGAAGTGCATCGCGATTATGGGATTGATGTTTTTAGTATTATTACACTGGCGGACTTGATTGATTATCTGGCGACGGATGATTCGTTTGGACAGCACCTGGAGGCGATGAAGGCGTATCGTAGTCAGTATGGGATATGATTTTTTTCATCGGGTTTGGTGTTAAGCATTTACAGGGTGCTTTTAGTCAGGCATTGCGGTATTCGCATCGCGGGCGAGTCACTTTTTATCAGCAGCAAAAAAAAGTAACCAAAAAAAGCCGCCACTACAAACTGCGCCCCTAAATAACAGGGGTACCCATTGAGGTGATGCAATTGATTTCATTAATCCGATTATGTATGCCTGCTTCCGACCCTTATCGGACTGTCGGCAGGTTTTTACAAATGAGTAAAATGTACTGAAAGCAGACCCACAGGGACCTTTACCCAACTTGCGAGTTCGGCCAACGCAGACACTCGTTACGAACGAAGCAGGTTAAAGTTCCCGTTAACCTTCCCACAAGCTCGGGTCAGAGAGCAATTGTTTCTAAAATAGCCACCTGCTAACATGCGAAAATTACATACGAGGACAATAGGGGACAGACCACGGTTGAGACATCGGGTAATTTTGAAAAGAGTTCTGACCTACGGGCTGCTCTCTGTCGCCATAACGATCATCCTTGCGCTTGGCTGGTTGCGTTGGGAATCGCACCTTCCGCAAGAACAGTGGTTCGTCGAACGACATGGCCACCTGGTGGATGTTACTGTCAATCGTGGAGTGACGTCCCACGGACAGCTGAGCGAACAACTTACACTCAGGTCGAGTTCCGGGCTGCAGGTGGTTGCGCGGCTGGTTCGTAACGAGGACCACTATGGCCGTCAGCCGATTTTTGTAGTGCTCGGCGGGCATCGAACCGGGAGCGATGCGGTCGATCTCTTCGGCAACGTCGGCGAACACGCAGTGGTTGGGGTTGGATATCCGTACGATGGGCCTGAAAAAGTCCGCGGTGTTTTGCAGACGCTGGGCGCGATACCGCAGGCGCGCAGGGCATTCCTCGACACAGTACCGGGTGTGTCGCTCGTGATCGACTGGCTGGTGGAGCAATCGTGGGTCGACACGAGCCGAATTATTATTGTCGGCGGGAGCCTGGGTGTACCGTTTGCCGCAACGGCGGCGGTACACGACGCGCGTATAACCGGCGCCATACTGATACACGGCGCGGTAGATAATCGACTGTGGATTGAGGCGCAGCTCGCCAGACGCATAGACAAGACCTGGCTACACTATCCCTTGTCAGTGGTATTGCACTGGCTCGCTTACGGTCCGGTGCATAACACGGGGATGCATGTGGGGGAGATTGCACCGAGACCGACCTTAATCGTCGGTGCGCGTAACGATGAGCGCACACCGGCTGGGCA
>Ga0316201_10002543_pt1 | contig 13016 bp, 11 predicted proteins | sample CS6wburrow_MG_FD_204516 | JGI IMG/M metagenome (GOLD analysis project Ga0316201, IMG submission 204516) | Coastal sediment microbial communities from Delaware Bay, Delaware, United States - CS-6 worm burrow | ecosystem: Environmental > Aquatic > Marine > Coastal > Sediment | place: USA... | reverse complement strand
ATGGAAGCCGGCGACGATCTCCGACTCACCCTCTGCGACGTCGAACGGCGCACGGTTGGTCTCGGCGACGCCGGAGATGAAGTAGATAAGGAACAGCGGCAGCAGCGGCAACCAGAACCAGTGCAGCACGCTACCCTGTTGCGCCGCCACGATATCCCCCAGATTCAGGCTGCCAGCGGCCACCAGCACGCCGACCAGAGCGAAACCCATCGCGATCTCATAAGAGACGATCTGTGCGGCCGAGCGGATCGAACCCAGGAAGGCGTATTTCGAATTGGATGCCCAACCGGCAATGATGACGCCGTACACGCCCAGCGAGGTCATCGCCAGGATATACAGGAGACCGGCATTCACATCCGCAAGCACCAGGCCGGCATCGAAAGGAAACACCGCCCAGGCCGCCAGTGCCGGCCCGATGGACAGGGTCGGCGCAAGCAGGAACAGCAGCTTGTTGGACCCGGAGGGGATGATGATCTCCTTGAACATCAGCTTGACCGCATCGGCGATCGGCTGACCGAGACCCCACAGACGCATGCCAAAGAACCCAACCCGGTTTGGCCCCATGCGTACCTGCATGAAACCGATGATCTTGCGCTCTGCAAGCGTGTAATAGGCCACGAGCCCCATCAGCGGCAACATGATGACCATGATCTTGATCACGATCTGGATCACGACCGGCAGCGCCATCCACAGTTCAATCAGGGTATCCATCTGTTACACCTTCTCCACGGAGACCGGACCAAACCCGACCCCAAGCGCTTCAGACCCCGGCACCGCAGTCGGTAGCCATACACAGCCATCGGGCACCACGTCGTCGACCCTCACCTCAAACTCGGCACTGGCATCCCCTTGCGTAACTCTTACTGACGCCGCCTCCGAGAGACCCAGGGCCTGTGCCGCAGACGCATTGAGGCGCGCCTCGGCCCCCCAGGCATCCGGCGTCAGCTGAAGCGCATGCGCACGCCGCGTCAATGCGTCGAGGGCGTATATCGGCACACCACCAATACGTTCCCAGGTACCCGCCTGCATACTCCGGGGCAGCGAACCCAGCTTGCCGACGCTGTTGTCAGGCTTCAGACTGGCACAGGCGTTCAGCACCTCGTTGCGTACTTCGCTCGAGTCGACATAATCGAAACCCTCTAGATCGACCAGATTGCCCAACACACGCAACACTTTCCACGCAGGACGTGCCGCGCCCTGCGGTGCGGCCACGCCCGTGAAGCTCTGAGCGACACCCTCGATGTTCACCCGGGTGCCGGATGTCTCCGCATAGGACGCAATCGGCAGCAGGATATCCGCGTGTTGTTCCAGCCAGGGCGACAGATGGCTGCTCAAGGCAATCAACTGCGCGGTATCCAGGGCCGCTGCCATGAGTGCGGGATCAGCCACATCCATCTCCGGCTCGACACCGAGTGTGAGGTATAGATCGCGCGACTGCTCCATCATATCGAGTGCGCCGAGCCCGATTGAATCTGCCGCGGCGCCACCGACAATGCGGTGCGGCACCGTGCCGGCCATCCAGGCACCGCAATCGTTGCTGCCGCTGCCGACAAAGCCCAGAGTGACCTTGGCCGCCGCGGCAATGCCGGCGGCAAGCGAGCGAAGGATGGAAAAATCGGGGTGCATTGCAGCCGCGGTGCCGAGCAGAATTGTGCCCCGATCCGCAGACTTCAGGGATTCCGCGATGGCCCGATGCGCTTCGTCCGGCGCAGCCTGGATACCCTCGGTACTGGCCCCGAGCGCCGCCGCAACGCCGGCCAGCTCAGCAACCATGGCGGATGGGGCGCACACAATGTCGACCTCCAGTTCAACGTTGCCGTCGTAGGCTACCGGGTTGATCGCCATTACCGCACCGCCCTCGAGATGCGACTGGCGCACACGGTGGTTGAGCAGCGGCTGATCCTTGCGCAACCAGGACCCGACCAACAGGGTCGCCTGGTTTGCGGCGAGATCCGCTATCTTTTGGCCCAACCAGGGCAGTGCCGGATCCGCGGCATCGCCACGGAAGTCACTTTGGCGCAGACGATGGTCGATATTGGGACACCCCAGACCGCGCACCAGTCGTGCCGCCAAATATTGTTCTTCCAGCGTCGCACTCGGTGAGACCAGGGCGCCCATGCGCTCCGCAGGAACATCTTTCAATGCCTTGGCGGCGGCCTGCAGGGCGTGCTGCCAATCGACCTCACGCAACTTGCCGTTCTCGCGCAGCATGGGACGCTGCAGGCGATCTTTACTGTACAAGCCCTGATAGCTGAAGCGGTCGCGATCGGAGATCCAGGTCTGGTTGACCGCATCGTTCTCACGCGGCACCACGCGCATCACCTTGTTGCCACGCACGTGCACGTGCAGGTTGCTGCCCAGGGCGTCATGCGGGGCAATCCCCTCATGTTCCGTCAGTTCCCAGGCCCGTGCGTTATAGCGCGATGGCTTGGCGGTCAGCGCGCCAACCGGACACAGGTCGATGACGTTGCCGGATAACTCCGAAGACACACTGTGCTCGATGTAGACGCCGATACGCATGTGTTCGCCACGCCCGGTGGCTCCCAGTTCACGCAGCCCGGCGATCTCACCACCGAAACGCACGCAGCGGGTGCAATGAATGCAGCGGGTCATCTCGGTCGCGATCAGAGATCCGATATCTTCGTCGCGCACCACACGCTTTCGCTCGCTGTAACGCGAAACATCGCCACCGTAGCCCATGGCTACGTCCTGCAGCTCGCACTCGCCGCCCTGATCACAGATCGGGCAGTCCAGCGGGTGGTTGATCAGCAGGAACTCCATGGTTCCCTTCTGCGCCTCACGCGCCAATGGCGAGCGCGTATAAACCTTCATTCCGTCCATCACCGGGGTGGCGCAGGCCGGTAGAGGCTTGGGTGCCTTTTCGACCTCGACCAGACACATGCGGCAGTTGGCCGCCACCGACAGGTGTTTGTGATAACAGAAGCGCGGCACGCTGATGCCGGCGGCATCGGTCACCTCGATAAGCATCTGCCCGGGTTTCGCCTCGAGTTGCTTACCGTCCACTTCAATGCTGAAGGTTTTATCGTCGGACATGCGGCTTACACCATGCACTTCTTGTTATCGATGTGATATTGGAACTCATCCCGGAAATGCTTGATGAATCCGGCTACCGGTAGTGCAGCGGCATCACCCAGCGCACAGATGGTGCGTCCCATGATTTTTTTCGCGACATCATCGAGAAGATCGAGGTCCTCGGGACGTCCCCTGCCGGTCTCGATTCGATGCACCACCCGATGCATCCATCCCGTACCCTCACGACATGGGGTGCATTGACCACAGGATTCCTCGAAATAGAAATAAGAGATCCTGTCCAGAATCTTCACCATACAATTGCTGTCATCCATGACGATCACTGCACCGGAGCCCAGCATCGAGCCCGCCTGGGCGATGCTGTCGTAATCCATGGTCAGATCCATCATGACGTCACCCGGCAACACCGGTGCGGATGAGCCGCCCGGAATCACGGCCTTGCACACGCGACCATCGCGCATGCCGCCAGCCATCTCCAGCAACTCGGCGAACGGCATCCCCATGGGGACCTCGTAGTTGCCGGGTCGGGCGACGTTGCCAGACACTGAGAACAGCTTAGGGCCGCCACTGTTCGGAACACCGATCTCACGAAACCAGTCGGCACCCTGGCGGATGATATCCGGCACGGACGCCAAAGACTCGGTGTTGTTGATAACTGTCGGGCGACCATAAAGGCCAAACATGGCCGGGAAAGGCGGCTTGAAACGTGGCTGACCTTTCTTGCCCTCAATCGACTCGAGCAAGGCGGTCTCTTCGCCACAGATGTAGGCCCCGCCACCCAAGTGCGTGTGGATATCGAAATCGAAACCGGATCCAAGAATATTCTGTCCCAGCAGGCCTGCCTCACGCGCCTCGGCCAAGGCTGCCTCGAAGCGCTCATAGGGCTCCCAGAACTCGCCGCGGATATAATTGTAGCCGGCAGCGCCACCAATCGCGTAACCACAGATGATCATCCCCTCGATCAGCGCATGTGGGTTGTAGCGCAGGATATCGCGGTCCTTGAAGGTACCCGGTTCACCCTCGTCAGAGTTGCAGACAACGTACTTGTCGCCCGGCGCCGTGCGGTTGATAAAACTCCATTTCAGGCCGGTCGGAAAACCTGCTCCGCCACGCCCGCGCAGACCAGACTGCTTGACCGCTTCAATGATCTCTTCCTGGGGCATCTGTTCGTTGATGATCTTTTTGAGCGCCTCATAGCCACCCTCGGACTGGTAGGTTTCCAGCCGCCAGGGGCGGTCTTTGTTGAGGGTGCGAAAACAGACTTCGTTCGTCATCGCCTTACTCCAGGCCGTCCAGGATCTGATCGACCAGTTCCGGCGTCAGATTTTCGTAATAGGTGTGGCCGATCTGCATCATGGGCGCACCACCACAGGCACCAAGGCATTCCACTTCCTTGAGGCTGAATTTTCCATCGCCGGTAACCTGGCCAAAGCTGATACCGAGGCGGTTGCTGAGATGCTCGAGAACGCTGTCGGAGCCGTTGATCATGCACGATACATTGGTGCACAGACAGATCTTGTGCCGCCCCACCGGTTTATGCTCGTACATCGAATAGAAGGTCGCGACCTCGTACACGGCGATTGCCGGCATATCGAGATAGTCCGCCACCTGGTCCATCAGTTCTTTGGTCAGGTGGCCACCGTTCATATCCTGAACGAACATCAGCGCAGCCATGCATGCAGACTGTTGCCACCCGTCCGGGTATTTGGCGACCCAGGTATCAATCTGTTCGCGGACCTCTGGCGTGAACAGGGTATCTTTGTTCTCGCACTTGTTGACGCGCATCATCGGTTCACTGCGCATGCTCATCGATCAATCTCTCCGAATACAACGTCCATGGTGCCGATAACCGCCACCACATCGGCCAGCATATGGCCCCGCACCATCTCATCCATCGCTGACAAATGCGCGAAACCAGGCGCCCGAATCTTCAAGCGATACGGCTTGTTCGCCCCGTCCGACACGATGTAACAGGCAAACTCGCCCTTCGGCGCCTCGACTGCCGCATAGGCTTCACCAGGCGGTGGACAATAGCCCTCGGTAAACAACTTGAAGTGATGAATCAATGCCTCCATGTCGTCTTTCATATCCGCGCGCCTGGGCGGTGCGATTTTGTGATCACCGAGCATCACCGGACCAGGGTTTTGGCGCAGCCATTGAACACATTGCTTGATGATGCGCGCCGACTGGCGGAATTCCTCCACCCGCACCAGATAACGATCGTAGCAATCGCCATTGGTACCTATTGGAATATCGAAATCGACCTGGTCGTAGGCCGCGTACGGCTGCTTTTTGCGGAGATCCCAGGCAACGCCCGAACCGCGAATCATCGGACCGGTGAAACCCATCTGCATGGCACGTTCAGGTGTGACGACGCCGATACCGACGGTGCGCTGCTTCCAGATTCGGTTGTCCGTCAGCAGCGTTTCATACTCGTCCACCAGCCCAGGGAATCGGTCGATGAAATCCTCGATAAAATCCAGCAGGGAACCTTCGCGGGCTGCGTTGCGCCGCCGGGCCTCAGCCGGACTGGAAAACTGACCGGTATCGTAAAGCGGCATCTGATCCGGCAGATCACGATACACGCCGCCTGGACGATAGTAAGTGGCATGCATCCGCGCACCGGATACCGCCTCGTAGCAGTCCATGAGATCTTCACGCTCACGGAAGCAGTACAGGAACATGGTCATGGCGCCGACATCGAGCGCATGTGTGCCAAGCCACATCAGGTGATTCAGGATACGCGTAATCTCATCGAACATGGTACGGATGTACTGCGCCCGCTCGGGTGCTTCGATGCCCAGCAGCTTCTCGATCGCGCGCACATAGCCGTGCTCACTGCACATCATCGAGACATAGTCGAGCCGATCCATATAACCTATCGACTGATTGTAGGGCTTGCTCTCCGCCAGCTTCTCGGTAGCGCGATGCAGCAGCCCGATGTGCGGATCCGCGCGTTCGATCACCTCGCCGTCCATCTCCAGGACCAGGCGCAGCACACCGTGCGCAGCCGGGTGCTGGGGACCGAAGTTCAGCGTGTAGTTTCTGATTTCCGCCATGGCCTTATTCAGCTTCCTCGTTTGAAGGCTCCGGCTTCCAGCCGGACTCGTAGCGACCGTCTTCGCGGATGACCCGCGGCACCAGGGTCCGCGGCTCTATGCTTACCGGCTCATAGATCACGCGCTGCTGCTCGGGGTCGTAGCGCATTTCGACTTGACCGATCAGCGGAAAATCCTTGCGGAACGGATGACCGATAAAGCCATAGTCCGTCAGAATCCGGCGTAGATCAGGGTGTCCCTTGAACATGATGCCGAACAGATCGAAGGCCTCGCGCTCAAACCAGTTTGTGCCCGCCCAGATACCCACCACGGAGTCGACAATAGGTCTGTCAGCATCCAGGAAAGTCTTTACCCGCAGGCGCACGTTGTGGGTTACCGAAAGCAGATGATAGACGACCGCATAGCGGCTTTGCGGGTCCATCTCGGGCAGCTCACGGCTGGCGCCACGCCCAAACCCGGAATTGGCCGCTTTGCTGGTAACCCATTCGGACTGACCGTAGGTCGCGTAGTCGACGCCACAGACGTCCACACATTGTTCGAACGCCAGGGCGCGCTTCTCACGCAGCAGCTGCATCACCGCAACCAAATGCTCGCGCGGTACCGTCAGCGTCAGCTCGCCAAGGGCGCGCTCCCATTGGCAGTCTTCGAAATCCTCAAGGTGCTCTTCAAGCGCCTCTTCGAGTTCATCCAGGCGATCATCTGGCGTCATTGTCAGCGTGTTCCAGAGCGATTAACGGGCAATTGTATTGGTTTGGCGAATCTTGTTCTGAAGCTGCAGGATGCCCCACAACAGCGCCTCCGCAGTGGGTGGACATCCCGGCACATAGACATCGACCGGGACGATACGATCGCACCCACGCACAACAGAGTAGGAGTAATGGTAATAGCCACCACCATTGGCGCAGGAACCCATGGATATAACCCAGCGGGGCTCTGCCATCTGGTCATAGACTTTACGGAATGCCGGCGCCATCTTGTTCACCAGCGTACCTGCGACAATCATCACATCCGACTGACGTGGACTGGGGCGAAACACCATTCCGAAGCGGTCGATGTCGTAGCGCGCAGCAGCGGCATGCATCATTTCTATCGCACAGCAGGCCAGACCGAAGGTCATCGGCCACATGGAGCCGGTACGCGCCCAGTTGATTACCCCGTCCAGGGACGTGGTGAAGAACCCTTTTTCAAGAACACCCTCTATTCCCATTCCAGGGCTCCCTTCTTCCACTCGTAGATAAAGCCGACCACGAGAACACCGAGAAAGATCATCATCGCCCAAAAGCCGGCCATGCCGATCTGATCGAGCACGACGGCCCAGGGAAACAGAAAGGCAATCTCAAGGTCGAAAATGATGAAAAGGATGGCCACCAAATAATAGCGGACATCAAACTTCATGCGCGAGTCTTCAAACGCTTCGAAGCCACACTCATAGGGGGAGTTCTTTTCGCTATCGGGACGATTCGGCGACAGCGCAAATCCCATACCGATCATCGCTGCACCGACTACGGCGCCAATGACGATAAAAATCAGAACAGGCAGGTAGTTTTCCAGCATTCGATGCTCTCTCCCGGAAGGCAACCCGGATCTTTCGGTCTTTTTGCAGAACCGTTTTCGGGTGGCCTCAGAGCATAGCGACCGAGGCTTCTGAGGTCAAATCGAAACCCAGAACTATCTGTTTGTTTTTAAACATTAATTATTGCGTTTACAGGTCATAAAAAAACGGTATCACCAATAGACTGGCGATACCGCTTGTATGGTGCCGAAGGCCGGACTCGAACCGGCACGGCTTGCGCCACTACCCCCTCAAGATAGCGTGTCTACCAATTTCACCACTTCGGCTGAAACACAATTTGACCTTTACCCTATTCCGCCACCTGCGGCACATCACCTTCCGCCGCCGGAGCATTAGGAGCCTCAGGTACTGTCGGCAGATCGCCCACCGCCGGCACTTCGGGCGCAGCGGTCTCAACGGCAGGTGGCAGCGCCGCCTCCATCAAGGTTTCCGGCTCGTTGCTCTGCATTGCAAAATAGGCCAGGGTAAGACTGGTTGCGAAAAACAGCGCCGCCAGAATACCGGTGGTACGACTCAGAAAATTCGACGCACCACGCGCACCGAACACGCTCGCTGACGCACCCGATCCGAACGCCGCCCCCATGTCTGCGCCCTTGCCATGCTGGATCAGAATCAATCCAACCAGACCGATGGCCAGGAACAAATGCACGACAACCAATACGGATTCCATCGCAAAACCTCAAATATCAGCGATTTGCCGCCGAGCAAACCGCCAGAAAATCTTCTGCCTTCAGCGAGGCACCACCGATGAGCCCACCGTCAATATCCGGCTGCGCCACCAGGTCTGCGGCGTTCTTTGGATTCATACTGCCACCGTACAGGATGCGCATACCGTCGGCGACCGCGGGGCTGATGTCGGCCAGACGACCACGAATGAAGGCATGAACCTCCTGCGCCTGTTCCTTGCTGGCAGTCTTTCCGGTACCGATAGCCCAGACCGGCTCGTAGGCGATAACACCTTCACCAACCATCTCGATGCCGCAATGCGCCACCACTGCATCCAACTGACGACCGACGACCTGCTCGGTGACGCCCTGCTCACGCTCTTCCAGAGTCTCGCCGACACAAAGGATCGGCACCAGACCGGCTGCACGCGCCGAGGAAAACTTCTGCGCCACCACCTCGTCTGTCTCGCCGTGATACGCGCGACGCTCAGAGTGGCCGATTATTACAAAATGGCAACCAAAATCGCTCAACATCGAGCCGGCGATCTCACCGGTGTAGGCGCCAGATGGATGAACCGACACATCCTGGCCGCCCCACTTGATCGGGGTCCCGTCAAGCAGCGCCTGAGTATCTGGCAGATAGATGGAGGGCGCACACACAGCTACCTCAGCGGCTGAAACCCGATCGATGCCAGACTTCAGCCCGGCCAGCAGTTCGGCGACACTCGCCCGCGATCCATTCATTTTCCAGTTACCGGCGACCAGCGGCTGACGCATCTCTCACTCCCCTTGAAATCAGGCGGCGTAGCTTAACGGCGGATCGCCGTCAAATCAATGCCGGGAAGCCTTGCTCAGAATTTTCCGACGACTTAGGCGACGACCTGGGCACGCACCGCATCGGCAATCGAGTTGGCATTGGCATTGACCATATCTGCCTCGCGGCCTTCAACCATCACCCGGATCAGGGGCTCGGTACCCGACGGACGCAACAATACGCGGCCATCACTTCCCATCTGGGACTCGACCGCCTGCACGGCAGCCGTCACTGACCCACAGGCCATGATATCGGCCGCAAGTGCGGTACCGAGGGGGACATTGATCAATTCCTGCGGGAATTTGTGCATACCGGCGCGCAGTTCGCCGAGGCTCTTGCCGGTCTTGTGCATCTCGGCCAGTACCTGCAGGGCCGAGACAATTCCGTCGCCGGTAGTGGTGCGGTCACGACAGATGATATGCCCTGACGACTCGCCACCGAGCGTCCAATCCTCTTCCGTGAGTCGCTCCAGGACATAGCGGTCACCCACTGCAACCCGCTCGAAGCCAACACCGGCCTCACGCAGCGCGACCTCCAGACCAAGATTGCTCATTTGTGTACCGATAACGCTGCCCACCAGCCCCCCGTTGTTGAGGCGCGAGCGAGCGATGATGTAGAGGATCTCGTCGCCGTCGACAATCTCGCCGTCAGCATCCACCATGATCACCCGATCGCCATCGCCGTCGAGTGCAACGCCGAGATCAGCGCCATTGACACGCACCGAACTGGCCAGCGCGCGCGGCTTGGTGGCACCGCATCCGTCGTTGATATTAAGGCCGTTCGGTTCCGCGCCGATGGTGATCACCTCCGCACCGATCTCCTCCAGCACATCGGGGGCAATGTGGTACGTGGCACCGTGCGCGCAATCCACGACGACCTTCAATCCGCGAAAATCCATCTTGGACGGAATTGTGCTCTTGCAGAACTCGATGTAACGGCCTCGTGCGTCCTCGAGCCGCTGGGCCTTGCCAAGCGATGCCGAACAAACCGTGGTCATGGGCTTGTCGAGTTCGTGCTCGATCAGCTCTTCTGTCAGATCGGGAAGCTTGTTGCCGGCGGCCGAAAAGATTTTGATGCCGTTGTCTTCGTGAGCGTTGTGCGAAGCGCTGATCACGATGCCGGCACTCGCGTGCAGGGTTCGGGTCAGATAGGCGACGCCCGGTGTCGGCATGGGTCCGAGCAGGCGGATGTCGACACCGGCCGCAGCCAGGCCCGCCTCCAGCGCGGCCTCAAACATGTAACCCGAGATACGGGTGTCCTTGCCGATCAGGACCTTGCTGCCGGCGCCACTGCCGAGCACCCTGCCCGCAGCCCAGCCCAGCTTGAGAAAGAACTCCGGGTTGATATGCCCTTCACCGACGCGCCCCCTGATGCCGTCGGTACCAAAATAGTTTCTTGCCATCCGATGTCTTCCCGAGCCTTGAATCTTGAGTTTTGAAGTCTGAATCGACGCCACCTCAGCGCGTGCGGCGCCAACCCAAACACCAGAACTCACCACTCAATGTTGCGTACCGCACTCCATAGTTTCAGCGCATCCACCGTCTCGGCAACATCATGCACCCTTACGATGCGTGCACCCCGCTCGACCGCCATCACAACCGCTGCCACACCCGCCGCCAGGCGTCCTTCCAACTCCCTGCCGGTCACCGCTCCCAACATCGATTTACGCGAAATACCCACCAGAACGGGCAGCCCCAGACTCTGCATTTCGTCCAGCCGGCTCAGCAGCACCAGATTGTGCTGTAGCGTCTTGCCAAAACCGAATCCAGGATCGAGCAACAGGTGTTCGCGCGCTATGCCACCGGCCTCGCAGGCGGCCACGCGCGCACTCAGATAGTCCATGATATCGGCTACCACATCGTTATATTGAGGGGCCGCCTGCATGGTGCGTGGCTCGCCCTGCATATGCATCAGACAGACCGGCACGGCTGCATCCGCGGCAGCCGCAATTGCGCCGCGCGCACGCAGTGCCGCGACATCATTGATCAGACCGGCGCCCGCGGCGACCGCGGCGCGCATCAACTCCGGTTTGCTGGTATCAATCGACAGCGGCACGTCCAGGGTGGCGCGGATGCGCTCAATGACCGGCAGCACCCGGGCCATCTCTTCCTGCAGGGATACTGAGGCGGCCCCAGGGCGCGTGGACTCCCCGCCGACATCAACGATGTCGGCACCCTCATCCACCATGCGTTTGGCCTGCCTCAAGGCGTTGTCGACGTTTCGGAAGCGTCCGCCATCGGAAAATGAATCCGGTGTGACGTTCAATATCCCCATCACCCGGGGACGGGAAAGGTCGAGCTGTTTTCCGGCGCAATCCAACATGGTTTTCAAAAACAATGGGACCGGGCTAAGGTTTCCCCGCCCGGTCCCAAAAAGCCATTTCGATTTTCCTGCAGTCGAGGCTCAGTGCTGCCCCGCGGGCCCACCGATCGGCGCGTCGCCACCGGCATCCTCACCTTCGGCCGGGGCACCACCACCGGGACTCGCGTGTGAATCGTCGTCCCAGCCTGCCGGCGGGCGCGGATCACGCCCCTCCATGATGTCTTTGATCTGATCGCTGTCGATCGTCTCAAACTTCATCAGTGCATCCGCCATCGCATGCAGTCTGTCCTTGTACTCATCGAGGATGCTCGCTGCACGCTCGTAGTTGCGGTCGATGAACGCGCGTATCTCTTCGTCGATGGCATGCGCCGTATCGTCCGACAACGCCTTGTGCTGGGTTACCGAACGGCCAAGAAATACCTCACCCTCGTCTTCGCCATAGGACAGAGGCCCCATGCGATCAGAAAGACCCCACTTGGTCACCATGCTGCGCGCGATATCGGTTGCACGCATGATGTCATTGGAAGCGCCCGTGGTGACCGACTCCGGGCCGAAGATCAGCTCCTCCGCAATACGACCACCGAAAAGGCTGGATATCTGGCTTTCCAGATGCTCCTTGCTGTGGCTGTAGCGATCTTCCTCCGGCAGGAACATGGTCACACCCAGGGCGCGGCCACGCGGAATGATGGAGACTTTATAAACCGGGTCGTGCGAAGGCACCTTCAGACCGACGATGGCATGCCCGGCCTCGTGGTACGCGGTGAGGCGCTTTTCCGATTCTTTCATCGCCATCGACTTGCGCTCGGCGCCCATCATGATCTTGTCCTTGGCCTTCTCCATGTCCTCCATGTCGACCAGGCGCTTGTTGGCACGGGCGGCAAACAGGGCGGCCTCGTTGACCAGGTTGGCCAGATCCGCGCCAGAGAAGCCCGGCGTGCCACGCGCAATCAGTGACGGCTTGACGTCTTCGGCTAGTGGCACCTTGCGCATATGAACTTTGAGGATCTGCTCGCGACCCAGGATATCGGGCAGACCGACCACGACCTGGCGATCGAAACGCCCAGGCCGCAACAAAGCCGGGTCGAGCACATCGGGACGGTTGGTCGCCGCGATGACGATGACGCCCTCGTTGCCCTCGAATCCATCCATCTCCACCAGCAACTGGTTGAGCGTCTGTTCGCGCTCGTCGTGCCCACCACCCAGCCCGGCACCACGATGGCGACCGACGGCGTCGATCTCGTCGATGAAGATGATGCAGGGCGCGTGTTTCTTGGCCTGTTCGAACATGTCGCGCACGCGCGATGCACCAACGCCGACGAACATCTCGACGAAGTCAGAACCGGAGATGGTGAAAAACGGAACCTTCGCTTCACCGGCGATCGCCCGCGCAAGCAGGGTCTTACCGGTACCCGGTGGACCCACCATCAGCACACCACTGGGGATCTTTCCTCCTAGCTTCTGGAACTTGGAGGGGTCCTTGAGGAAGTCGACGAGTTCTTTGACTTCGTCTTTGGCCTCTTCGCAACCGGCGA
>Ga0316201_10002542_pt1 | contig 13017 bp, 16 predicted proteins | sample CS6wburrow_MG_FD_204516 | JGI IMG/M metagenome (GOLD analysis project Ga0316201, IMG submission 204516) | Coastal sediment microbial communities from Delaware Bay, Delaware, United States - CS-6 worm burrow | ecosystem: Environmental > Aquatic > Marine > Coastal > Sediment | place: USA... | reverse complement strand
TATTTGATAACCGAAAATGATATATTTTATTTAAGGCTGTTTTATATAGATGTTCAGAACAATAAAATTAACAATAAGGGTGAACACTTTGGATCCGCCCCTACATAAAATCATACTTTAAAAAATTACTTTTTTTTAAAACAAAAAATAAACAAAAAAAAATCCTATCAGACAATGTTTGGTAAAAGGGCAAGCACAATGGATAACCCCTATAAAAAAGATGATATTGTAGAGGCAATGGTTGCCCCTGAATTAAAAAAATATTGAATAGAGAATAATTCATTAATAAATAGGGACTGTCAATTCATGATAATCCGTTTACGAAATCTATATATAAACGAATTATTTTTTAATACCTTTGTAATATTTAAAAATTTTGTTTTTCAATTTCTGATTGAACATTTCATTTTCTATATTGACTCTATATTGACAATTTATCCTTTCCAATTCATCTGATAATGGACTTTTTTTAAATGAGGGTAAAATTTATTCGCGCAATACAAATGTTGAAAGCCACTTTTTAAACTTGAGTGTTCAAAAATCAATGTGATTTGTAACTCTTGTCGCATTACTCCATTTCATTATTCACTATTAGCGAATAGTGTAATGATCTAATTAGTTTAACACCTATCAGTAATTATCGTCATTTTTAGACTAATGCTGGAAACGAAAATACCACTTACACAAAACTGAAGTCTCGCTGAAATCAAGATCAAAGTTGGGCAGCGCGTGTTTGAAGTTGAAGATTTAAAAACCGATAGAAGATTAGGATGTACTCAGGCGCATCAAAATGAATGCTCACTTTTATAAAGGACATATCAATTTTATACGTATATGAAAAGGCTAAAAAATATAACCGACTGAGCCTCTTACAAAACGATTAAGCAGAAATGATAAAATAATAACTTTTTCAGTCCCTGAAAACGAGAAGTTGATACCCTGTCAGTTTTTGATTTGTGGCATCTGGGTTTTGCACGTTTTTTGGACTGTTTATTAAAATAGTTTAATAATCTAATGTCCATTGTCGTTCAATAAATAAATGATATAAGACTGTGATAAGGCTTTAGTAATCGAAAAAACTTGATTAAATAAAGGCTGTTATGTTATAAGATAGACTGTTTGCTCCTTTCAAAAGGAGTAGGGACGACATAAAACCCTTTTCCTGAAAAGGCGGTGATTATCATGCGTAACCTATTATATTTATTCTTTTTTTTGATGGTATGGAGCAACGCAGTACCGGCTGTTATGCTAGGATTCCAAGTGCCACAATTTACCTTAGTCGATAGTTATGGGAATATCATCAATCTGTCTGATTTTAGAGGTAAATATGTCGTGCTTGAGTGGTTTGATCCAGATTGTGTCCGTGTCCAGCAGCATTATGAACAAGACACAATGCGTCAACTGGCACTTAATTACATGGGTATGGACGTGGTTTGGTTGGCAATCAACAGTACCTACTACATGGATCAAGAAGATAATATCAGATGGCAAGACATTTATTCGTTACCTTATCCTCTTTTGGGCGATTTTTCTGGCGAAGTCGCAAAACGCTATGATGTTGAAACGATTCCGCAAATGTATCTGATTGATCCTTATGGCACTTTGATATATAAAGGCGCTTTTGAATCCAAATATGGGGGATATAACGCTAAACCTTTCAATTACGTGCAAGCGGCTTTGGAAGAATCATTGGCAGGTTTGCCAGTCAGTATACCAGAGACAACCTCTTCTGGTTGTTATGTCAAATATCCATACTATTAAATTGAGAATGAAGACAATCGTTGTGAATTGGAAATAGATTGGTGATAATTGAATGAAAGCACGTATAAAATGGGTTGAAAATGCTTGCTTGATGGCAGAGGCCGAAAGCGGGCATGGTGTTGTGATAGACGGGGCTGCCGAAATTGGTGGGCGTAATTTAGGTGTGCGTCCCATGGAAATGATCTTAATGGGTTTAGGTGGATGCACAGCTATGGATGTATTGAGTATTCTGAAAAAACAGCGGCAAAATGTCACAGACTGTGTGATAGAAGTCAATGGAGAACGTCGGGAACAAACCCCTAAAATTTTTACTGATATTCATATTCACTACATCATTACCGGCCGCGATCTCAAAAATAATTTAGTCAAACGTGCGGTCGATTTATCAGCGGAAACCTATTGCTCCGTATCTGCCATGTTAGGCAAAAGTGCGAACATTACCCATGATTATGAGATTGTAGAATTAGCCTAAGCCAATAGCTAATTTTCAAAAGGCCAAGCTAATAGCGCATGGCGAGTGATAAATGAATAAGTTAATGTAACTGACTGTTTTGAAATGACTTTGAGTGATATCCTTTCACTATTGGGTCTCAAAATGTTTTAAAGTTTTGAACAAGGGGTTAAATGTATTATTAAAAAAGTCTTGACAACTTATTTCTAAATCTTCATAATACGCCTCCCTTTCCGTTGGCTATGTAGCTCAGCTGGTTAGAGCGCGGCATTCATAATGCTGAGGTCAGTGGTTCAAGTCCACTCATAGCCACCATTTTTCCAATCCTCAATCATGCCAACACCCCTCCCCACTCTTGGACTACATCATGTTGCGTTAAACGTTTCTGATTTGAAAGCCTGCTTGCATTTTTATGTGGATTTGTTGGGCATGACAATACAATGGCAACCCGATGAGGATAACGTTTACCTGACATCAGGCAATGATAATCTGGCTTTGCACCGTAGCGCCGACAACATAAAAGGCCCTCAACACCTTGACCACATTGGCTTTTTTATTGAATCCCCGGCAGAAGTGGACAAATGGTATACCTTTCTACGTGAACATCAAATTACCCTCAAAACCTCACCACGTAACCACCGCGATGGCGCATACAGCTTTTATTGCCTTGATCCTGATGGCAATACTGTACAACTCATTTATTATCCCTCTTACTCTAAATAGCTATTCGCTATCAAATTCATTCAAGCAACTATAGGCCCTTATGATTGATGACCACAGTTTGTCATATAAATCTATTGGCCACATCACGAAATATCAATAATCTCAATATCTTCTGATATCTGTTCAAACTTCATTGATTATTGAACATTATTCATTGAGTAGGCTCTTATCATTAATAACTATCGTTTTTAATATAAGTAAAACTCAAAACTTTTGTTCACTGTGACTGTTAAATTTTATAGTTTTGTTCAAAAAAAGTTCATACGTTCATATTTTTATAGGTTTTTTGCCTTTTTTTGGCAACTTGGGCAACTTAAGCTGCCCGATGCATGGCACGATTTATCGCGGCCACCTTCATATAAATCTATTAGCCTTATTATTAATTATTATCAAAACTCAATAATATCAATGTGTTGATAACTGATGTGATAATTGATCATTGATAATTTATCCTCCCCAAACAATATCCCTTTTTTAAAAGAAAGGAATCTTGGGGACATTTCAAGGTGCAACGTGAGTGAGCAAAACCTCCAAAAAATTAAAGTTTAAACTGCAAGGTTTTAATAATCTTACAAAAGCTTTAAGCTTTAATATTTACGATATTTGTTACGCCAAAACAGAACAACAACGCAAAGCTTATATTGAATACATTGATGAGGCTTATAATGCTGAGCGCCTCACCGAAATTTTGACTCAGGTTGCCAATATTATTGGTGCTAACATTCTCAATATTGCGCGTCAAGATTACGAACCGCAAGGGGCAAGTGTCACCATGCTGATTTGTGAGGAACATAGCACTTCAAAAAACTTGTCTAATGAACAAGCACCTGGGCCTTTACCGGATGCCGTGGTTGCCCATCTTGATAAAAGCCATTTGACAGTGCATACCTATCCCGAAAGTCATCCCGATAATGGTATCAGTACCTTCCGGGTTGATATCGATGTCTCCACTTGCGGTTTGATTTCCCCCCTGAAGGCCTTAAATTACCTCATCCATGCTTTTGACTCAGACATTGTCATTCTCGATTATCGAGTACGCGGCTTTACTCGTGACACAGATGGGCGTAAACACTATATTGATCATAAAATCAATTCCATTCAAAACTACATTGCCAAAGATACCAAAACACGCTATCAAATGATCGATGTGAATGTGTATCAAGAGAACATTTTTCACACTAAAATGATGCTCAAAAACTTTGATCTTGACGAGTATCTTTTTGACAAAGCCGCAGCAGATTTATCAAAGCGTGAAAGAGAGAGAATAGAAAAACGTTTACGCCGTGAAATGAAAGAAATTTTTTATTCTGAAAATTTGCCCAAGCTTTAACTAAATTATGAGGATAAATTCATTTCATTTTAGGGGAGTTGCGGCTAAATACCCATACAAAATATAAAAATTAAGACACAATGCGAACCATAAGGCGCAAGCCTATTTGAAATACTCTTGCGTCTTTAGCGTCTTTAGCGTCTTTAGCGTTTATTTTTTTGATAGATCGGAATGGGTATATTATATGTTGGGGCAGAACTTTGTTACTGCCCTTGTAAAATTATTAAGTAATATATATAAGTGAGTAAATAAATGAACTCAGACACTCTGATTTCAGTACAAAACTTATCGCGCTACTACGGCGGTTTTTGTGCTGTTAACAATATCAGTTTTGAGGTTAAACGTGGACAAATTCTTGGTTTCCTTGGCCCAAATGGCGCGGGTAAAACCACCACGATGCAAGTGATTACAGGCACCTTAGCGCCAACAATAGGGCAAATTTCAGTCGCCGGATATGATTTGTTAGATTATCCCATAAAAGCAAAAAGCGCTATCGGCTATTTACCAGAAACCCCCCCCCTTTATCGGGAAATGCAGGTTAATGAATATTTGCGATTTTGTGCAAAATTGCATCAGATTCCACGTTCCAGTATCACTTCAGCCATTAATCGTGCGATTGAACAATGCGGTTTGAATACCGTTAGTCATCGTTTAATTGGTAATTTGTCTAAAGGCTATCAACAACGTGTTGGCATTGCCCAAGCGATTATTCATAGCCCCCCTGTCGTCATCTTAGATGAACCAACCATTGGCTTAGATCCCATTCAAATTCGTGAAATTCGCACTTTGATACACGATTTAGGCAAAGAGCATAGCGTCATTTTATCCACCCATATTTTGCCCGAAGTACAAGCCGTTTGTAATCAAGTTCAAATCATCAATCAAGGGCAATTAATACTCAATGACACCATTAGTGGCTTGTTTTCTCAAACAACGACTCACTTCCGAGTCGCATTACATCGCCCACCTGATGTTCATATTTTAAAAGAAATTCAAGGTATTCATGAAGTAGAAGAACAAGATACCCACCATTTTCGTATTGAATATGCGACAGATAAAAACCCCGCAGAAGCATTAGTCGAAAAAGCCGTTGCGGGTAACTGGGGATTATATGAACTGATACCAGAACAACGTTCATTAGAGCAAGTGTTTGTGGAATTGATGAATAATAGCAATGAAGACATTTCGCTTGATTTTTCGCTTTTAAATCACAAAGTGGTGTCATCTGACTGAGAGAGATTTGAAAGTTTGAGGCGATAGAACACAGATTAGATAAGATAAAGTGGGCAAGCACTTTCCCACTTATTAGATTCAAGAGCAGCGTAAATCAGGCCATAAGAAGCCGAATCAACGTTCTATCAATTTTCAAAAAAATAATTTTCGGGCAGGGCGAACCTGCGTGTTCGCCCTTTTGCCTATATCATCTCATCCACGTTACTCACCCTACAACTGATAACTGAACTATGTGGACAATAGCAGCACGAGAGTTACGAAGTTTATTTCTATCACCACTGGCTTGGAGTATTTTGGGCGCAGTGCAAGTGATTTTTGGATGGTTCTTTGCCATATTGATATACTGGTTCATAAGGCCAGAAGTACAATCCAGTTTAGCGAATGATCCCAACGCCCCAGGCTTAACAGCGATGGTGGTAGGTTCCCTACTTGATTGGATGGCCATAGTATTACTACTGATTACACCGCTACTGACAATGCGACTGATCAGCGAAGAGCGGCACAATAAAACATTACCCTTGCTGTTATCAGCACCCATATCAATGACCAGTATTATTCTGGGCAAGTTTTTAGGTTTAATGGGCTTTTTTATGATCATGTTAGGCATGTTAATGCTCATGCCTTTATCCCTGCTTTTAGGTGGGTTACTGGATTTTGGTCAACTCGCTTCCGGCTTATTAGGGGTAAGCTTATTATTAGGGGCATTGACAGCCCTTGGCTTATACATTTCTACCCTAACCGCTCAACCAACCGTTGCTGCCATCAGCACTTTTGGCGCATTCCTATTGTTATGGATGCTAGACTGGGGGGGAAATACCGAAGCCCAAAATAGCATTTTGAGCTATATATCCATCACAAACCATTATCAACCCTTACTAAAAGGCTTGTTTAGCACAGCAGATGTTATTTATTACGTGTTATTCATAGCCCTGTTTTTAATCTTAAGTATCCAACGTTTAGATGCAGATCGCATTTAATTTCAAAAGGGCAAAAGGGCGAACCTACGTGTTCGCCCTCAAATTCTTAAACCCACATTGCATTATAACTAACAACAGAACTATGCAAGTTACAAAACGTACTCATTTACAAAATAGCTTACAAAGTACAACCTTTATGGTGTTGCTCACCATTGCCATAGCCTTAATCGCTTGGCTAAGCACTCGTTATGAAATCAAAGCCGATTGGACAGTCAATAATCGGCATACCTTATCAGAAGCCAGCCAAAAACTCTTGGCCGAACTGAAAGGCCCTATAACCATCACTGCTTATGCCAGTGATGAAGAAAATTTACGCGGCCCCATAAAAGACTTAGTGGAACGCTATCAACGGGAAAAAACCGATCTGACATTGCGTTTTGTTGATCCGCTAACCACTCCCGGAGAATCGCGTGAACGCGGCATCCAGTTTAATGGTGAACTCATCATTGATTACCAAAATCGTACAGAACATGTGCGCCAAATCCCCCCCTCTCTTTCAGAACAAATCTTGACTTCCGCTTTGCAACGGGTAATACGCACAGATAATCGTTTCATAGCCTTTTTAGAAGGCCATGGCGAACGTAGTGCCACAGCTTTTGAAAGTCACGATTTAAGCCAATGGGTACAGGCCTTAAGGAACAGCGGGTTTAATATGCAAACCCTGAATTTAGCACAAATTGCCCAACTGCCTGATAATATCAAGGCCTTAGTCATTGCCAGTCCACGCAACAAATTGCTGCCAACTGAAATCAAGCTGATTACAAACTATATTGACAAAGGCGGGAATCTGCTCTGGTTAACCGATCCCAGTGTGCCTTTGCAAGGTTTAGAAGCCCTAGCCAAAAAAATAGGGTTAACAGTACACCCAGGCATGATCATCGATCTGAGAAGTCAGTATGTTGGTTTTGTGCCCATCACCACCACAGAATATGGTCGTCATCCTATCACTTCAGGTGTTAGCGAGTATTTAACCTTATTCCCACAAGCCCAAGGCATCACAGTAGAACCACCTGAAGAAGAAAACTGGGTAGAAACCGCTTTGCTAACCAGCCACGATCAAAGCTGGTCAGAAACAGGTGAAATAGATGAAAACCTTGAGTATAACGAAAAAACCGATATTGAAGGGCCCTTAGAAATCGCCATTGCCCTCGTTCGAGATAAACCTGACATAGCTCAGTCAAAAACCCAGATTGAAGACACAACCGAAAGTCAAACTGAAGACGATTCAAAGGCCGATACCACGCACGATGCTGAAAAGGATATCCAAGACGATTCAAAGGAAGTGGCTCAAGAAGACTCGGATGTCAGTGAGACTGAAGAAAATGAAACAGACATTGAAACCGATATCCAAGAAGAGCCCGTTATTCAAGAACAACGGGTGATTATAATAGGCGATGGCGATTTTCTCTCCAACGCATACGTCGGATATGGTAGCAACCTAGATTTAGGTGTCAAAATGATGAATTGGTTAGCAGAAGACGATAGCATGGTTCAGATTCCAACCAAAACCGCTGTCGATCTGAGCTTAACCCTCTCTTCTAATGCTGTCGTCTTATTAGGCGGATTCTTCTTATTTCTGCTACCAATAGGCTTAATCGCCACCGGAATATCAGTTTGGTTACGTCGGAGGAAAGCATAATGCGTCAACGTTGGATACTCAACCTAGTTTTGCTGGGTTTTATACTCATATTAGGTGCCCTCGCTTTCTACACCCAAGAACAAGAAAAAGCCGAGTTACCTAAGCTAACGGATTTAAAAGCGGAACAAATTCAAAACATCCGCATTGAACGGGCAAACAAAGAAGCCATTGAAGTGAAAAAAGATGCCCAAAACGCTTGGCAAATGACAACCCCATTTCAATTGCCAGCGAATCATTATCGCCTAGAACGTTTAATGGACATCTTATCGCATCAAGATTACACAGCATTGACTTCCACCGAACTCAACCTGTCTGAATTGAAACTCAAACCGCCATTAGCCAGTGTCAATTTTAACCCGCTCAAAGTCGCCTGGGGAGACACCTCGCCCATTAATACCGCGCAACGTTATATCCAAATTAACGATAAAAAGGTGTACGTACTCACAGACACCCATTATCAACAGCTAACCGGCGATGCCACCAGCTTTATCAACCTATCCCTATTAGGAGAAGAAGCCAAAATCCAAGCCTTGAAAATGCCAAACTATGATCTGGTATTAAAAGAAGAACAATGGACAGTCAACACCCCATTTTCTGCTGATGAAATCGACACCAGTCAAGACGCGCTCAACACCTTGATGAGCAATTGGCAACAGGCTCAAGCCTATCATGTAGAGCGTTATATTGAAGGCCCAATAGAAGGTGAAATACAGATCACCTTAAAAGCTCAGAAACAGCCTTTGCATTTTGCCATCGTATCGCTCTCACCCGCTTTAGTGTTAGCTCGGCCAGACAAAGGCGTACAATATCAACTCTCCACAGTCCAAGTTGACAAACTACTCCATCTACCCACCGCTGAGGAAACCGCGTCTGAAACAACATCGTCAGAAGACAACATGCGAATCCCCTTCAAATGATTAATGGTTAAAGGTTAATTGCTGTCATATTTGATTTAAATAATCACTGTAACATCGTAGGGTGGGTAAGCCGGCGCGACATTGACATTATCCAAAAATCGAACCAAACGCTTGCCCACCATTCTAGGCTTGAATAGGCCTATAAATAGAGGGAATATTATGACATTAACACTTGAAATTCCACAAGTTTCTTTAGATCACATACCGCTTGGATACAAAAAGAAATTAGAAGAACGCGCTATCCTTCAGATTTATGAGGATGGTTATATTTCGAGAGAAGAATTTGCACAAATCAGTCTGACAAATTTCCAAGGATTTAATCAATTTGCGATTTCCTCAAATAGGAAAACAGTCACAACAGAACTTTATCAAAAAAGAAAAAGGTATTTTTCTCAGATGGAAAAGGGTACTGGAGAATGGAATAATATACTACAAAATGTGATCTCTTCTAGGGTTGATAAGGAAGAACCCCCTATTTTGGACTAAACATGACAGAAGAAACAGAAGGCTATCTTTTGGATACGAATCACTGTGCCTACATTCTAAATGCCAAAGGGAAACCAGAACATAAACAGTCTCAATTGGAAAAAAATACGATTCAGGCTGTTTCCCTAGAATGCAGGCTGTTCTTCATATAAGCGAGGCAACTTTAGAAGAACTGATATATGGCATCGAATATTCAGAGCAGAAAGAAAAAAATTTACAAGAACTCAAAGCATTCACTGAGGTTATTTCTCCTCTTTCAATAGATAGAGAAGTTTGGCAATTTTTTGGTGAAGCTAAAGCACAACTACGAAAAGTGGGCAAAAAAATGCCTGATATAGACTTGTTAATTGCATCAACAGCGAAAAGATATCATCTCGTTTTGGTGACAAACGATAAACATCTGGCCCTTTTGGATTGCCTCTCTGAATTTTTTGTGGAAAGGGAAAATTGGGCACAATCTGATAATGTTTAAATCGTTTCCGCACAGTTCCATTTAATTTAATCATGAGCGAGCCGGGGGTGAATAACGTGTTACCCCCGTCGAAATCACTCTCAATTCAATGTCCAAGCCAAAAGAATGGGATTTTTTATACCATATCTACCGTAATTCGATGTTCGATGACTTAGTGTAAATGGACATTAATAGGGAATTATTGATTACCATTACTAATTGCTTATTAATGAAAAATGGCGGTTAAGCATTGGCATTTTCAAAACGTCTTTTATGATCTTAAGCAAAAAAATTGCCAAGACATGTTGACTTATAAACAAACTTTGCTAACATGAAAAGATCAAATCTGTTGAAGCAAGTCATAAGTATGCTAACGCTATTAGGCTTACGACTCTTAATATTGTAATTCATTATGATAGCTTGATCTCGCACAGCGAATTACTGCGTTGCGCTTTCGCTCTACCCATCATAAGCTTGTTAAGTGCATTGTTTTTTATAGTTTTTTGTTAAGAACGAGGGTAAATTTGCTATTGTGTTATCCATTGTCTATATTTGCCAAAATAAGTTCTCTAAAAATTTAAGGGCAAAAAATCATTTATGGCATTAACTCATCAATATGCCTAATTTAACTTTTATTTCAACCAAGGTAAAACTAAATAACTGAGAGTAAATCACTCATGGCGGCTATGTGCTTGTATACCGTCAATGGCACTTTTTATTTTTCAGATTAAGGTGTTTTTCAGATTAAGGAGATAAAAAAATGAATACTGCAAATCTTATGGCTGATACGATTTATCAACGTGTCAAAACTATGCCAATCGCGAATATTTATCAAATAATTGATTTTATTGATTTTTTAAGTTTTAAAAAAACGCAGACGGTTTCTATGCCCACAGATAATACGGATATTTTGAATTTTATTCAGAATTTACCGAAAGGGAGCCGTGATGTAGCTGAGATCAATCAGGAACTTCAAATCTTGCGTGATGAATGGGGGCAACCATGAATTTGTTCTTAGATGCCTGCGCTATCATTTACTTGATTGAAGCAGGTAGTAAACAAGGAGAAACGGTTAGAAACAGAGTTACGCAACATCTCAAAAATAATGGCACATTATCCGTTTCGAGGTTGTCTTTATTAGAATGTCGTGTGATGCCACTCAAAAAAGGCGATTCTGATTTATTGGCGCGCTATGAGCAATTTTTTGAGTTGCCTAGCCTCAAAATCATTGAATTAACCGAAGAGGTTGTAGAACACTCTACTCACTTACGAGTTCGTTACTCCCTACGTACACCGGATGTTCTTCAAGCTGCCTGCGCTATAATGGCAAATGCTGATCAATTTTTAACGGGTGATAAACAATTTTTATCCGTTCAAGAGTTGCAAGTGGAACTGGTGTAACGTCATCAATTTTTGTTTAATCAAAGGGCGGGTTTCTCTATCAACTCAAAGGCCGCGCTGTGAAACCCAGCCTCATTTGAAAAGCTGGGAATCAATCCTCTACCCATACGCTTCGCGAAACTCTTGCAAATAGGGTTTATGGCAACAAGTCGTTGTTTCATAGAATGATTAAAATTTTAATTTCTAATTTTTATTTAACTTCAACCAAAATGGGGACAATTAAATAATTAATAGCCAAGAAATCACTCATGGCTAAAATCGAAAGTACCCAAAAGGGCACTTTTTAAATTCACATCTACCGTGAGGATATGAGCAATGACTATAGAAAAAATGCTTAAGTCATTGTTTGGTATAATTTTTAATTTTTATATCCACAGGGCCCGTTTGGATTGCATCATTATACCTTAGTCAACTTGGTAAAACTTGAGGTTTAATTGATAATGAAAGTTAAAGAAGTGATTAAATTACTTAAAGAGGATGGTTGGCAATTAGTAAGAACTCAAGGCAGTCATCGACAATTTAAACATGCGCTTAAATCAGGTTGTGTGACAGTTTCCGGTAAACCAAGTCTTGATGTCCCACCAGGTACGTTAAACGGTATCTTAAAGCAAGCAGGATTGAAATAAAAATGAGGAATAAAAGTATGCGTTATGTCGTCATATTAGAAGAAGGTGAGAGCAGTTTTGGTGCGTATGTACCAGATTTGCCAGGCTGTGTCGCGGTTGCTGAGACAAAAACAGAAGTATTAAAATTAATTCAAGAAGGGATTAAATTTCATTTAGAGGGATTGCGTCAAGATAAAAAATCTATACCTAAACCGTTATCCAGTAGTGAATATGTTGAAGTCTATGCGACTGCGTAATTGTTGTTTTTAATTTCTAATTTAACTTTTATTTCAATCAAAAGGAGGTAAAATCAATAAGTGATAGCCATGAAATCACTCATGGCTAAAAGCTAAAATAGCCTAAAGGGCACTTTTTAAATTTACATATATTGTAAGGAAATAATTTAAATGACTCTGTTCGGTTGACATTTTTTGATAAGTCATTGATTTATCATTAAGTTTGCATTTTTTTATTTAAAATAGTATAGCATTATTATTATTATGGGTGTTTATTTACCTAAAATTGGTTATACTGTCCGTCGTCACAATTTGCGCTTTTGCATAGTCTCAAAATTGTCGTTAATCCCCATTTTTAAAGGAGAAACGCGCCATTAAAAAAAGCGCAATTTATGACGGTGCTAAGTATAGATGTCATATTAAATTAATTTTTTGTCAAATAATTGGGTTAGATGACTAATGGAATTTATTGTTAACAACATAACTCACATCATACAAGGTATTACCATCATCGTTATGATATGGGGTATCTTAGTTGCTAAACGTCAACTGTCACATCTAAGAACTGAAGCAGAAAATCAGTATAAATGGTCTAAGCGTAAGTACGCTATGTCATATTCACTTTCCAATAGTGAGCCATTTCGACAAGCTCGAAGCAACTTAGAGAAGGCCTTTTGTATATTAGACTTGTCCCTTAATAAGAACTTATAACTTATTAATTAACAAAGAATTTTTAAATTCCATAATCCAGCAACTTGAAAAATAACCTCATTAACCATATTTTTAGTACGGTTTCTAAAGGTTCTG
>Ga0316201_10002541_pt1 | contig 13020 bp, 18 predicted proteins | sample CS6wburrow_MG_FD_204516 | JGI IMG/M metagenome (GOLD analysis project Ga0316201, IMG submission 204516) | Coastal sediment microbial communities from Delaware Bay, Delaware, United States - CS-6 worm burrow | ecosystem: Environmental > Aquatic > Marine > Coastal > Sediment | place: USA... | reverse complement strand
CGAAGCGAAAGTGGTGGCGAATGAATATCCCGCTCACACCGATAGAGCGCGTACCAAAATAGCCCTCCCAAATGATGTGAAGGTAGACATCATATTCGTTATCGACGTGACCGGCAGTATGCAGGAAGAAATTAACGGGATTATCAAGGGCTTACAAGAATTCATTGCCCAAGTTGATCCCAGCATCGCGCCAAATATCGCGTTAGTGACTTTTAGAGATGAGGTGAAAGTTGAGGCCTTTACTGTCACAGGTGACTTAGAAGTGTTATTGGGCGCGGTTTCAAAACTGAAGGCATCAGGTGGGGGAAGCTGCCCAGAGGCCTCAGCGGAAGCCTTGAAAGTGGCTATTCCTCATATCAAGAAGGGCGGTTTTATCCTCTTTGCAACGGATGCCTCCCCGTATGCCGATGCCGATATTGAAGGCGTGACAGAAATGCTGTTGAGTCGGGGAATTCGCTTGAATGTGATGCTGACAGGTGATTGCTCTGAAAAAGGCAGTTGGAATAATATGTTGACGGAGTAAATCATTAGGTAAGTTGCCCACTTTACTGTTTTAATTAACGGGGTAGAGTGGGCAATGTGCTTGCCCACTGGTTAATATAGATTGTCAGAAAAATAATTTTATCATTTTGAGGGCGAACACGTAGGGGCGAACCTACATGTTCGCCCAAACTCCAAACGACAAACTAAAGTTTGTACTCCAAGCCGCAAAATAAATTTTGCACTCCAATCGACAAACTAAAGTTTGTACTTCAAGCCGCAAAATAAATTTTGCACTCCAATCGACAAACTAAAGTTTGTACTCCAAGCCGCAAAATAAATTTGGAACGAAAAACGACAAACTAAAGTTTGTACGAAAACAAACTAAAACTCCAATCGACAAACTAAAGTTGGTATTCTAATCGACAAACTAAAGTTTGTACTCCAAGCGACAAACTAAAGTTTATACTCCGAAACTTAATCATTAATTTAATTATGGTTTATTCTGTTAATGCTTAAATTCTGAAATAGAGTGAAACTTGGAACGACGTTTCTGATTCAGAGCATTAATTCTTAATTTCAATCCTGAATAGGTATTAATGGCAAAAAATAGGGAGCAATGCGGCTATCGTGAAACTATTATTTGAATGGGATGAAAATAAAGCCCTCAGTAACTTGAAAAAGCATCGGGTCAGTTTCGAGGAAGCCAAAACGGTATTCAATGATCCATTGTTACTGACTTATCGGGATGATGACCATTCCGAACAAGAAGAACGCGCTATCAGTATAGGTTTATCAACCCGACACCGTTTGCTACTGGTGGTACATACTGAACAAATATTAGATAATGAGACAATGAGGATTCGGATTATCAGTAGCCGTAAAGCAACTGTTGTAGAGAGAAAATACTATGAAGACTGAAGAAATTAACGATATTTTACCTGAATACGATTTCTCCGACAAACAAGGTGAGCGAGGCAAGTATTATCAAGCATATCGTCAAGGACACCATGTCAAAATACATAAAGATGATGGTACTGTGGAAACCCATTATTTTACCTTAGAAGACGGAGCGGTAATGCTGGAGCCAGATGTGTCCGCTTATTTTCCTGATTCAGAAGTGACCAACCGTGCTTTACGCGGGTTGATTGCCTTAATTCCTAAGGCAAATTATTCAAAAGCGTGAGTTTCATACCTATTGTTGGCACTTTTGAGAATTTATTATTGTAAGTACTTTCGCCAAAAATTTTCAGGTATTTTAATAGAAGCAATGTTTATTTGTAATTAGAGACGCGAAGCATCGCGTCTCTACAATTTGCGGTTTCGTCGGCGCTGCGAAGCGTCTCTTTGCGGTAAAATACCTGTTTATTTGTGGTTTAGTACTTAATTACTGGGATAAACGAATTAACACCTTTTGGTAAACATAATAGGGGGAGGTGTTTTGCGGATATCGCTGATTGTCATGATGTGCGCTGATTAACACACACAATTGATAATTAACAATTAATAATTAACAATTAACAATTATTTTTTTGTTTATAACCCTTGCAAAATTTTTTTTAATGTTATATATTACGCGCTCGCTTCGGATGAACTATTTAATTATTGATGTGTTCTCAGTTGATTAAAAAAACAAAAATCGAATCCAATACCCTTTTGGGGGTGACATGATTTCGACGTGGGTTACAAAGTCTGAGGAGCATGCCGAGGGGCAGAATACCTCGTAAATATAGCTGCACAATTAAGATAGTCGCCAACGACGAAGCTTACGCCCTAGCTGCTTAAAGCCAGCTAGCCTCTGACTGAGTACGTGCTTGTGCGCTCATGTTTGTGTCAAAGCAAACTTTCAGGGGTCAACCTCTCACAAGATCGCGGTGACATATGTCTGGGCTTGATCCGCTAAACTTTACCAGACTCACCGTAAGTTTGTCCTGCCAATCGGCGGATTTGCGGTTAAATTAAAGATATGGCTAAGCATGTAGAACCAAAGGCGGAGGACTTGCGGACGCGGGTTTGATTCCCGCCGCCTCCACCATTTTTTTTTCTCCCTCCTGTTGACGTGTGCGTCTCAAAAAGGCGCACATTTTTTTTTCTCATTGTTTTTCTTAAATCCCACCACCATAATTATTCCTAATTAAAATTCTCACGCAAAGGGGCGCAAAGCATATTCCCCCGACTTCTTCAAAATCAAATTCTAAAACTAATAGATTGCAACAGTATAGACGCACGGCCGTCAATATAGACGCACGGCCGTCATACTAGACTAGACGCACGGCCGTCATATATAACGCACGGCCGTCAATATAGACGCACGGCTGTCAATATAGACGCACGGCCGTCAATATAGACGCACGGCCGTCAATATAGACGCACGGCAGTGCGTCTCTACTTTAGCGAAAAGCGTTTTTTATTGATAATTGATAATTGATAATTATGAGTATAGAAAATCGTACATTGGCCTTAGCTGGGATGTTTCAAAGTGCGGATTTGGTGCGGCAGATCGCTCGAAACGGTTTGTTAGATATTGCTCCGTTTGAGGCCAGTATTACAAGCTTATTAAACATTGATGCGGATTCCACTGAGGCGGTTTATGGCGGCCTTTCGGGCCTGAAAACCGGTTTACAGGTGTTATGTGGGCAATTAGGGGCTGGCACTAAGCGAGATATGGAAGTGATGCATTATATGTTGGGCATGGTTTTTTTGGAGCGAAAACTGGCTAAGCATGATGGGATGTTGGGAAAAATTAGGGGGGGTATTGAGGAGGCTATTAAGCAAACTGAAATGTATGCGATGACTGATCCTAATATCATTGCCCATTTGGCCTATTTGTATACACAAACTTTAAGCACTTTGGATTATCGTATTAAGGTGAACGGTGAGCGACGTTTTTTGGAAAATCAAAATAATGCTCATAAAATCAGAGCATTATTATTGTCTGGGATTCGCTCCGCGGTGTTGTGGCGACAAAAAGGGGGTAAGCGTTTGCAACTCATTTTTTCACGCGGAAAAATTTTACGTTCTGCTCAACAGTCTTTAGAACGCCTTAAAAGTAATTCAGATATAGAACTGAAGAGTAGTTAATTAATAACATAAACGTAATATAAGCTAAATAAACCTTTTTGGTGCTATGAGGAACGAATCATCAAATCCACCAACATTTTCAAGGTATGAATCACAAAATTCACTCAACTCAAAGGCGAGCCGTATTTCAAATTTCTCTCTCAGAACAAAAATCATTTTCACGATTTTGAAGTACGCTCCATATCATTGATATATGATACCCCCTCCTAAACATTCTTCACCTTGATAAAAGACAATGGATTGCCCTGGTGTCACCGCTCGTTGCGGTTGTGTGAAATGGACTTGACAACTCTCTTGCTCCAATTCGGTTATCACGCAAGCTTCATCCATTTGACGGTAGCGTGTTTTTGCGCGACAGGCGTAGGGAATGGGTGGTGTCACGCCGGATATCCAATGTAGTTGTTGTGCTGATAAGTCGCTACTGAATAAAAGGGGATGGTTATGCCCTTGTCCGACAATTAAACGGTTGTTTGGGATATCTTTAGCCACGACATACCAAGGTTCTCCGCTACCGCCAGCTAGTCCTCCAATTTTTAAGCCTTGACGTTGTCCCAGTGTGTAAAACATGACACCGTCATGTTCCCCTAAACACTCCCCTTCTGGTGTTTCAATGGGGCCGGGTTGAGCCGGAATAAAGCGATTGAGAAAGGCCTTAAATGGGCGTTCGCCAATAAAACAAATGCCTGTACTGTCTTTTTTGCTTTGCGTGGCTAACCCGGCTTTCGCCGCTAACTCGCGCACTGCTGATTTATGTAACTCACCGATAGGAAAGCGACTGTGTGCCAGTTGCGATTGCGCTAGGGTATACAAAAAATAGCTTTGATCTTTATTAGGATCAATGCCTTTTAACAATGCGTAATGGTTTTCAACTTCACTCAAACGTACATAATGCCCCGTTGCAATCGCGGTGCCCCCTAAACGTAAGGCGTGTTCCAAAAACACTTTAAATTTGATTTCGCGGTTACATAAAATATCTGGATTAGGGGTACGCCCAGCTTGATATTCTTGTAGACAATGGGTAAAGACATTATCCCAATATTCAGTCGCAAAATTGACAGTATGTAATGGGATATCTAAAACGTCACACACCGCCTGCGCGTCACGCAAATCTTCAGCAGCACTGCAATAGTTTTCAGTATCATCTTCCTCCCAGTTTTTCATAAACAAGCCTTCCACGTCATAGCCTTGTTTTTTCAGAAGCAAGGCAACCACAGAAGAATCAACGCCGCCAGACAATCCTACAATTATTTTTTCAGAATCTAACATCTTTTAGTTATCAATTATCCCGATTCACCTCAATTTATCATGATCGTAACTTGTGGTGGTTAATGTATTTAGTAGAACGGATTTGTGAACGGAAGGTTATTTTACTAAATGACTCAATAAACGGATTGTCATTTTTCATTTTCTTTGCATTTCAAAAAAATCCTTTAATGAGTCATATCACTTCGCCAATTTTCTAACCTTAATCCAGAAATACGCTGAAATTCTTTAGTATTAGAAGTGACAAAGATTAACCCGCGACGTAAAGCACAACCTGCTAATAAGACATCATAAGGGCCAATCGGTGTGCCTTGGGTTCGTAAAATGGCCCGAATGGTAGCGGCTGTTCGTGCATCTTCCGGTTCAAATGCCAAAATATGAATATTTTCCAAAAACTTATTAATGACTGTTTCGAGCTTTTTGGCACGTTGAGCGTTTAGCTTTAACCCATACTCAAGTTCCATAACGGTAATACTGGATACGGCCAAGTGCTGAGGTGATAGCGTTTTTATTTTTGATAACACATTGGCATGTCCACGTATAAAATCGCTAACGGTACAGGTATCTAACAAATAATAATGATTATTCATGCCAAAGGGTCTTGATTAAGCGGTTGAAGTTCAGAGCGATAACTTTCAAACCGAGGAAAATCTTTAATACCCGTAAATGTCATCACTTCTTTGGGCCATTGATTTTGGGGTTGATGTTGTAACCATTGCATAATGGCTTCTCCAATTAAAGCCTCATTTGATTGCTTTAGATTTTGAGCCATCATGATAATTTGATGGCCTATTTCATCATCAAGGTGAATGTTGAAATACATTTTAAGGCTATTCTCGTGTGATTTTCTGTTGATGAAATTAAGGGTTTCCTTCACATTTTCGCGTTCCGAATGAACGCTTTTGATATTTCATACATTGTCAAAAAGGCATTCTAATTAATACGCCCCTAAAATAATTTTGTCAAGCGTCAAACTCAAATTTTGTAACGAATTGTTCAAGTAAGTTAGCGTTTTCTAATAAACTATATATAATATGCCCAGTATGTTGGGAAAAGAACACACCATAAATTGAGCTATAAATGTTCAGAAAAATGGTGTGTTCATAAAATAATGTCACGATTAGGGCGATAACAAAGGTTCGCCCCTACAGAGTTAAGATTTGATTAACGATAACGGATAACGATGCCCTGCTAGATAATCGTCTAGACAATGCAATACTGTTGGGCTGCGTAAATTGTTTAAATGGGCAATTTCTTCTCGCGTTAACCAAACGGTTCGCAAAATGCCGCTATCTAAAGCGCGATCTGGTTCGTGACTGTGATGTCGGCCACAAAAGGCTATCCGCAAATAAGTTATTTGATTAATAGGGTTTGTGTATTGGTAAATGCCAACAATCGCTTCAGGTTCAAAATGCCAAGCCGCTTCTTCCAAGGTTTCACGGGCAACGGCTTCAAATAAGCTTTCGCCTTCATCCCAATGCCCTGCGGGTTGATTGTAAACGATTAATCCGTCTGATTCTTCTTCAATTAACAAGAAATGGGGCGGTGATTCAATAATGGCGGCAACTGTGAGGTGAGGTGTCCAATCCATGTTCAATCTCCCATGTTGTGATCGTTTTTATTTTGACGGGGTAATTCATTCAATGTGAACCATCTTGCTCGTTAAATTCTTTATTTCTACAGGGTTTGCCTTCTTTAGATATCAGAGGCCTTGTTATCCCCAAAACACTGATAGTCATTTTATTGACTTTTTCCTTAAGGGCCGTATTTCTGTTACAACATAAATGGCCTTAATGTTCAATAAATAGTTGATAAATAAACTATTTTTTGAATGAGTCTATTTTTTGCATCTAATCACATCTAAATAAGCGTCTATGGAAAACGATCATCATGTTTTTTTTTAAATTCGCTCAAATGGCAACTCAAAAAAAAGTGAAGGAATTAGGTGTCATGTCTGAATTATTCGGTGAAACTTGGATGCAAGCGTTTGCTTTGCTCTGGAATACTGATCCTGAAATAACCAATGCGCTTTATGAACAACGCTTTAATGCCAACATTGGTTATGGATTGACTGAGGCACGCCATCCGATTGGCGTATTGATTATTGTACAAGGCAAAGTCAAGTCTGCCGGATTATATCAAGGAGAACCTCTTGATTGGGATGTACGTGCCAGTATTGAGGATTGGGAAAATTGGTTAAATAAGGGATTGGGTTTGGCACGATTGGGAATGATGCTTGTTCATAAAAAATTGCAATTTCAAACGGGTGATGCGCGTAAAATATTACGCACTCCTCGTTTAGCGACTGCATTTTGGCGTACTTTTGATTTAATGAGTCAAATAGACAAGTCATGAATCAGTTATCAGTTATCAGTTATCAGTTATCAACACATTGCTATTCTTGAGATGATCTGACAATCAATTTGGTTGAATTGAATCAGATCAGATTAATGACTTATAAACCCGTCTGCGCTCGTTTCCTTCCTCAAATTCCTTGCTTGATAAGCCTTCAAAATTTTCTCCCTTTTATAATGAAGTCAAATCGGCTTGAAATCACTTAAAAATCAACCCAATGTTCTATTATGGATTTTGTAGATTATCACAAGCCCCGTTCACAATTTACAATTAACCATTCACACACAACCATGCATATTCTGATCTTTATAGCATTATTAGCGGCGATTATTTTCGGCCCACAGCTATGGGCAAAGCAAATATTGACTAAATATAGTCGAACTCGTGATGATTTTCCGGGTACAGGGGGTGAGCTTGCCCGGCATTTGTTGGATCGATTGAAACTGCCGCATATCAAAGTAGAAGTGACTGAGTTAGGCGATCATTACGATCCTATCGAAAAAACCGTGCGTTTGAGTCAAGATAATTGGAGTGGCAAATCATTAACGGCCGTTGTAACGGCTGCCCATGAAGTGGGGCATGCCATGCAAGATTATATGGGATATCAACCTTTACACGTTCGTACTAAATTAATTGTTATTGCACAGATGGCAGAAAAATTCGGTGCAGGCTTGATGATAATGATACCCGTGATTACAGTCTTAGTGCGTTTACCGGCCGCAGGCGTGTTGATGTTTTTGGGTGGCTTGGCGAGTTTAGGCACATCAGTCGTGGTTCATTTTGTCACCTTACCCGTTGAATGGGATGCCAGTTTTAAACGTGCATTACCGATATTGGAAAAAGGGGAATATATTTCGGCCAAAGATCAAAGGGCGGCACGACGCATTCTCACAGCCTGTGCCTTGACTTATGTCGCGAGTTCCCTCACAAGTCTACTCAATCTCTGGCGATGGATTGCGATTTTGCGGCGTTAATAAAAAGCCATAAGTATAAAACGCTAATAACGCTGATTTGAAATCAGTTCATTTTTCAGATAAATGATAGAACGCTGATTGATGCTCATTGATAACTGATAGCTGATAACTGATAACTGAAAAAAGTGACAATTACCAAAAATGATGTATAATGCGCCACCAGATTTCATCAAATTTGCTTAAATGAGGAAATACTCAATGCGTCAATTACTGGTAGCTGGCAATTGGAAAATGAATGGCTCTCTCCAAAATAATCAATCATTAATTGAGAGCCTTAAACAAAATGCCACTGGTTTGAAGGCAGAAATGGCTGTCTGCCCGCCCTTTGTTTATTTGCAACAAGTCAGCGAATTGTTAAAAGGAACAGCGATCAGCTGGGGAGGGCAAAATGTTTCTCAAAACGATCAAGGTGCCTTTACAGGAGAAATCGCAACCAATATGCTCGTCGATTTTGGTTGCAAATATGTTATAGTAGGCCATTCTGAACGACGCAATTTATACGGTGAAAGTGATGAATTGGTAGCCGAAAAATTTGCTAAAGCACAATCCGCTAAATTAATTCCCATTTTATGTGTCGGTGAATTGCTAGAAGAACGCGAAGCCGGTGAAACAGAAAATGTGGTTAAACGGCAATTAGAGGCCGTCATTAATTTGCAAGGGATAGGCTCTTTAGCCCAATCTGTGATAGCATACGAGCCAGTGTGGGCCATTGGCACCGGTAAAACGGCAACGCCTCAACAAGCCCAAGATGTTCATGCCTTTATTCGTGGACAAATTGCAAAACAAGATGCGGGGATTGCTGAAAAAGTGCAAATCCTGTATGGGGGTAGTGTCAAAGGCAGTAATGCGGCTGAATTGTTTGCCATGCCAGATATTGATGGCGGCCTGATTGGAGGGGCATCGTTGAAAGCCGATGATTTTTTAACCATTTGTCAGGCTGCCCCATATTAGATTATAAAATCAATTATGTTTTCTGAAATATTAGTCATTAGTCACATTTTTCTTTGTGTCGGGTTAATTGGTTTAATATTAATCCAACATGGTAAAGGCGCAGATGCAGGGGCCGCTTTTGGTAGTGGCGCATCAGCGACGGTGTTTGGCAGTCAAGGAGCGGCATCATTTTTAACGCGTGCCACAGCTGTTTTAGCGACAACGTTTTTTATCACGAGCTTAACACTGGCATATTTTTCTATTCAACGCATAGAACCTAAAAGTGTAATAGAAGAATTGGCACCAAAGACAGAAGTCACGTCAGAAATCCCAGGCGTACAGACTGAAAACAATAGCGAACTGCCACAGGAACAAACACAGCCTGATGCCAATAATGAAGTGCCAACAACCGATAAAACGCCTTCAAATCCTTCAGAAGTTCCGCAATAATAAAATTAATTTGCTATTTCGGGAAGACTCATATAAAATGCCTTCCCGAAATCAGCCACCTATAGATATAAAGCCGACGTGGTGGAATTGGTAGACACGCTGTCTTGAGGGGGCAGTGGCGTAAGCCGTGCCAGTTCGAGTCTGGCCGTCGGCACCATTTTTCATTTCTTTTTTCAGGTATTCAGTCACGAAGCAACGACTGAATACTTGAACCTACCTAATGCTCAAACCTGCCCCTAATTTATCAGTTAACACCCGAACTCAAAAATCACACACAGAACAAAATGCCCTAAGTTTGTACCTGTTCCTTTTTTATTAAAATCACTCAAAATCAGCCCATCATCAGCATATCACGCAAAAATTTTTGCGTGACATATCAGCGTTTTAAGTCAGTACGCAAAAGTTTTTAACATTTTTATCGGCGTAAATCAGCTTTATCAGCATCATCAGCGTTCTATTCTTAATTTGCAAAAAAGGTTTATTTATTTTTGTTCACCTACTTATTTCCTCTTGCCAAACGCTTAACCATAAACGATAAAACAATGACTTACGAGTACGTGAGTGTGTAAGTTATTCATTTATTGTTGTTTTGTTTGAGTTTTGTAAGTATCTTAAATAATGATAATTTAATTTTTTTCTAAAATGTTATGACTCCTCAAGATATAATGGAAGAACTTTCCCTAAAATATATCGAAATTATTGCTAATAACAAAGGCTATTATGATTTGAGTGGTAAAGATTATGGAACAGATTTACACATCACTTATGCTGTCAAAGATAATGGTAGATTTCGCAAAAGTGGTAGAATAATTGACATTCAATTGAAATCGGTCATGGAAAGGAATATTATTGATACTGAAAAAACGATTAAATACAAATTGGAAGTTAAGAATTATAATGACTTAATAAGCAGAAAGAACGAAGAAAATTATATTCCTTTAATCCTTATACTTTTCATTTTCCCAAATGATCCAAAAGATTGGTTACAAGTTGACTCGGAAAAACTCATTTTAAGAAAATGCGCCTATTGGTATTACCCTGCGGCTCATTTAGAATTGACAACTAATCTATCAAAAAAAATGATAGAAATTTCCAAGTCAAATTTAATCACCGTAGACTTTTTCCCTGATATTTTTGAGGCATTTAAATATGGAACCATTAACACTTCAAAATATGGTTAATTTTTTATTGGAAAAAGGTTGGCATCTTACCGATCAAAGCGGGCGCTTTATGACTTACCACCCCCCCGAAAGCTTAGGTTTACCAAAAACCTATTTTTTAGAATTACCCAAAGATGATTCAAAACCGGGTTGGAAAAGATATGCGGATGGTATTGTTGAAATACTAGCCGATATTTACAATGACAGTTTTGCTCATTTTCAGATAAAATTGAAACAAGGTGGGAAATCTGTGTAAATTGACTTTAAAAAAGGCAAACACGCAGCTTTACCCCACGGGGCATAGCGAACCTTTGTTATCACCTATAAATTATTAATATTTAAGATGCAAGGCGAAGCTAGGCGGCGCAAACTTATGTTGAATCGAAAGCGTCTTTAGCGTCTTTAGCGTCTTTAGCGTTTATTTTCTTTTGATCGTTCTGGGGTAGATTGCCTTCCTAACCATTCTGACAGCTTTCGACGTTCGACGTTCAATTTTGTGTATTCAAAAACTTGAACATCGACTATCACTTTAACAAAAATCCACTCATCCCAATAACCCCCTTTGCAAGCGCGCATCGCAAAGCTTTTGCAAAGGTTCCGGCCAACAACCGCTTTTCAAAAGCATTTCTTCGATCTCTTCAGACGAAAACGGCGAAGGCGAATGCGCCAACAACTCACGCGCCTCATTTTCTGTGAAAGCCTCAATAGAAAAGCTATGCCCAAATAAATTGAAAAACGGCGAAGGCTTGCCACACTCACGCGCCCATTGTCTAGGCGGCTCGGCCGCCGTCACGATAAAACTCAATACCCCCTGACTACCTAAAGCACGTAAATTCCACCAAAACTCCGCATCCAAAGCCGGCACCGCAAGGCCTGCCTCAATATCATCCATTAAGACCTTATCGTCATAACACATTGTTTTTAAAGCTTTAATCAAATTTTATAGCGTTTAATGACATTTTGTTATTTTATGCCTGATTGTGGTTTTATCACAAACCGTTTTATAATCCGCCAACCTTTTGAAGGCAGAATTAAATTAGTTTATCGGCCAGTCATAATGTTGCCGTCATTTTATGAGGATTAAAGGAACACTTATCATGCAGCAAAATTTACAACTGAAATTACCCCTGTTTGTCAATATAGATATGAGAGAACTGAGTTTTATATTAGCTGCTCGCTTGTATGAGAATGGCAAATTATCGTTGGGACAAGCCGCAGAATTGGCAGGTGTCTCTAAGCGAACATTGATGGAATTACTTGGCAATTATGGTGTTTCAATTTTCAATTACGATAGCAGCGAGATAGAGGAAGATTTAAAAAATGCCTAAAATCATTTCTGATGCCAGTTGTTTAATTGCTTTAGATAATATTGGTCTGATTTCAGTTTTAAAGGAATTGTACGAAAAGATTTATATCACACAAGAGGTTTACAGCGAATTTGGTCAAAGTATAGAAGATTGGATTGAGATCAAACCCGTTGAAAATAAAAACTATGTTCTTCTATTAAACCAGTTGGTTGACTTAGGGGAAGCCAGTACCATTGCACTGTCATTAGAATTAACGGATAACGTCATGATTTTGGACGATAAAAAAGCCAGAACCCTTGCTAACAACTTGAATTTGAAATTCACAGGATTATTAGGCGTTATTCTCAAAGCCAAACAACAAAAAATTATTCCATCTGTTTTCGATGTACTGAACAAACTTAAATCGGTCAACTTCAGAATTTCTGATGCCATAGAAAACGAGGTATTGAGGTTGGCGAATGAAGCTGATAAAACTTAGGAGATGAACTATGATTTGTCCGGCTTGTGATCGTTATGTAACAATTGAAGATTGGACTGATGATAAACCTTTTAACTGCCCTCATTGTCATAGTTTACTCAAGTTAGTGACAGATGAAGGGGGTTATTGTGGTGCGAGTGATAAATATCTTGAAATTCAGGAAGAGTGATTAATCTTCAGTTATCAGTTCCACGCAAAAACTTTTGAGTGGAAATCACTTATCAAAGCATTGAACTCCCCAGTAATTTGTTGTACTGATCAATCAACGATCAACGTCTTACTTTACCTGAAAACAAAAGCGAGGTCACGTTCTGCTCTAAGACCGTCGCACTTTGCCATGATATTTTCGTTCCAAATTGATTTTGCTGCCTGATTCGAGTGTCTGTTGCATTAAAAATGCAACACAGAGCACACAGAGAACCACAGAGGATCACAGAGGTTAGCAATGACAAACACTTTGAGGCGATGGGTAAACTAACCGTTTTAACACCTGCCGCTTGTTTAGAAAAATTAAAACAAGTGGACAAGAATACCCATTTTTA